>Ga0213872_10000014_pt1 | contig 181546 bp, 127 predicted proteins | sample VelepicomBERX_R2_FD_160071 | JGI IMG/M metagenome (GOLD analysis project Ga0213872, IMG submission 160071) | Rhizosphere microbial communities from Vellozia epidendroides in rupestrian grasslands, the National Park of Serra do Cipo, Brazil - RX_R2 | ecosystem: Host-associated > Plants > Roots...
AAGCTGCGGCTTCTTTTGGCTCTGCTTGCGACTGGGCTATTGCAGCCTCAGCTCGCGCTGGCCTGGCAACGGTAGCTGTGGCGCGCTAAAGCGCCGAAAATTTGAATTGTTCAGACCGGACTATTTATTATCCCAAGTAATATTTAATGATTATATTCAACCATTTAATGTTGTAATTAAAAGTCCTATCCTTGAATTTACTTGACTCTAATTATGATATTAATATAATAGTAGTGCTGATTAAAAGTATCACTGAAATTGTTTTTGCATATCTTTTCCACAGGCGATGGTTAAGATAGCCTATATAAGCAGCGCCGGTGATAATTTAATTCAATACGCCGTCATCGCTGCAATCGCCTACCAATTAAAATAAGCCACATTCAGAGGTAGCGATGAACTATAAGAAAATTCTGGCCGTGCTCGGGCTGAGCACGAGCTTGTATAGCGCCTGCCTGGCGCACGCGGCAATCCAATATCAGCTGATTGATATTCCTGATCCCGTCGGCAGTCCCGATACGATGGAATTGGTTTATCAGGTAGATAATGCTTTTACGGCTTTTAGTGGATTCAATCTGATTTATTCTCCCGCGCAATTTGCCGACCTGCAATTAACGGTCCCCCTCGACGCCAACTGGTTCCCCTCCTTGAGCCAGCCGGACGCGGGTGCGCCATTCGACGGCTTACTCAGCTACCAGGCATTGACCGATCTTCCGGCCGGCATCCGTACCTTCACGGTGACTTTTACCAACGTTGGCGGCGGCAAGCCCGGCGCCCAGACGTACGAGCTGTTCGACGAGTCCTTCAACGTCGTTAGCTCCGGTCAAACCACGCCGATGGCCGCGGTGCCGGAATTGCCCTCCGGGGCAATGCTGGCGGCTGCGCTGCCGCTGATCGGCTGGCTGGCTCGCAGGCGCCACCAATGGCAGGCGCCGCCCCGCTGACAGCTGTTCACACTTTCCGATTTGCCGTCTGACGCCCCAGCCAACCCGATTGCGCCGGGGCGCGACCGGCTTCGTCCCGCTTTGCCGTCTGGAGAATTGCCATGGCCCGTATACTCCGTCGCTCCCCCGTTTCTTCCCGCCGTCTTGGCGGCATCAGCCGCTTGCTGGCCAGCCTGCTCAACCGTATAGAGGGCTGGATCTGGCGCAGCGCGCGTCGCTTCAGCGCCGCCCTGCTGCAATGGCTGGCCGAACGGCAAAAGCGCGCCAGCCAGGCGCTAAGGCACGAGCAGTGCCGCGTGGAGGCCCTGGAGCCGCGCGTGCTGCTGTCGGCCGACCTCAGCATCAGCAGCATGGGATTTGCGGCGGCGGGCGGCATCACGCCCGGCAGTCCGTCCAGCGTCACCGTGCAGTTGCTGAAGCAAGGCTCGGACGCCATTACGGATACGGTGAAGGTCAAGATCTACGCTTCGCCGGACGCCGCGCTCGATAGCAGCGATCATCTGCTGGGCCAGATCGACGTCCCGGCCAGCCAGTTTTCCGGTCCGATGGGGCCGCTCAACGTGCCGCTTGATACAGGGGCGGCGGGCGCGCCCGGCAGCTATCAGCTGATCGGCGTGGTCGACAGCGAAAACGTGGTGGCGGAATCGGACGAAACCAATAACCAGGCCACGGCGCCGCAAGCCTTGCAGCTGAACGACACCATAGGCCAGATCGCGGCCGGCAGCACCGTGCCTTCGCTGACCCTGACCGACAATGACGGCACCCGCTTCACCCTTGCCATTTCCGGCAATGGCAAGGTGGTGGTCGGCCATAACGCCACTGGCTATACGCTGCAGGTGACGGGCAGCGATGCGGCTACCGCCATCAGCCTGGTCGCTTCCGGCGGCGACGGCCATGTCACCCTTAGCGACGTCAGCGTGGCCGGTCCCATCAAGTCCATCAGCGCGGCATCGGCCAAACTGAACGGCGCGCTGACGGTGAACGGCGCCATGCGCACCCTCGTGATCGGCGACGCCAGCAATGCTTCCATCACCAGCACTGGCAGTAGTTCGCTCGACATTACCGGCGGCGCATTCAGCGCTGTAACCGTCAATACCACGCAGCAGATCGGCACCGTGAGCGTGCAAAGCTGGACCGCGCCGACGGCGGGCAGTTCGCGCCTGCAAGCGGGCAGCGTCGCCACCCTCAACAGCACGGGCGAAATGAGCGCCGACCTGGCGCTGAGCGGCGTGGGCGCAGGCCCCCTGGTGCTGGCCACCCTGAACGTGGGCGGCACGGTCGGCAATAGCCAGTGGAATATCGGCGGCCGCAGCGGCAATATCAGCCTGGGCACGACGGGAGCGGGCTGGCACGCCAATATCACCGGACCGCTGAGCCAGCTGCTGGTGAAGGGCGATATCTCGGGCCTGCTGGCCGTCGCCAGCCTGCAACTGATGCAGGTCAGCGGCAATGTGGTTGATTTCACGCTGCTGATCGGCGCCAACCTGGGCGCGGACGCGGCCCGTGGCGGCGACGGCGCCAATGCCGACAGCTACGGCGCCGGCACGCTGGCACGCTTCCGCGTCGTGGGCTCGATGACGCGCAGCCTGGTGGCGATTGGCATCGACCCCGTCAACGGCAATTACCGCGACGGCGACGACATCGTGCGCAGCACGGCCAGCAACAAGCTGCAGGAGCTGTTCATCGGCGGCGCGCTGAGCGACGACAGCGCTGTCCTCGCGCCCGTCTTCCCCGCCACAGTGACGGTCAACGGCAAGGTGATCTCGCCCGCCACGCTGCCGCAGTTGAGCACGGATGTGATGACTGGTCCCACCCCCGTATTGCAGGCCCAGCTCCAGAACGACAGCGGCGTCAGCAACAGCGACTTGCTGACCAACGATCCCGGCATTTCCGGCAAGGCCACCGACGCCACCATGCTGTTCGCTTCGCTCGATCCCAGCTCGGCGGCGGCGGTCCCCACGATCAACGTCAGCAGCGCCCTGCACGCGGACGGCAGCTTCGTACTGACGGCGGCCCAGATCGACGCCCTTTCCGGCGGTACCCTGGCCGACGGCGTGCACCTGATCCGCCTGCAGGCGGTGGGTGCGGGCGGCATGCGCTCCGCCGTGTTCGACATCGCCTTCACGCTGGACCGCAGCAAGCCCACGCCGGGCCAGTTTTCGATCGCCGCTTCTGACGCCACCAATGCCGACGGCACCCAGACCGGCTCCGCCCGCGTGCAGATCAAGGGCCAGGCCGAGAACGGCGCCACCGTCACGCTGGCCAGCCAGGGCTTGAGCGTACTGGCCGGGGCCAACGGCATGTATGTGATGCCCAATGTGCAACTGGCCATGGGCGACAATGCCCTGACCCTGACCGTGACCGATGCGGCCGGTAACGTGGGCAGCGTCAGCCGCACTTTGACCCGCGTGGCCGCCACCCAGCCCGACCCCATCCTGACCTGGGACGACATCACCCTGCGCGCTATCCAGCTCGACGTCACCGATCCGCCCATCGCGACGCGTACGATGGCCATCGAAAGCCTGGCCATCTACGACGCCCTGGCCGCCATCGAAGGCACGCCGGCCTATATGGTGCAGATGAGCGTCAGCGGTCCCGTCTCGGCCAATGCGGCGGTGGCGGTTGCCGCGCACCGCGTGCTGTCGCTGGCTTATCCGGGCCAGCAAGCCATCTTCGACACCGCTCTGGCCAAGTCGCTGGCGGCCGAGCCGGACGGCACGGCAAAGGACACCGGCATCGCCCTGGGCCTGAGCGTCGCCAACGCCATCTGGGATATCCGCAGCCATGACGGCTACCTCAACTATGTGGACGATCCGGGCAGCACCACGCCCGGTCAATGGCGTCCCACGGGACCGATGTACAAGCTGCCGGACGAGCCCCAATGGGCCACGCTGACGCCCTTCGCCATGACCTCGCCCGACGAATTCCGCCTGCCGCCGCCGCCCGCGCTGGACACGGCCGCCTACGCCGCCTCGGTCAACGAGATCAAGTCCCTCGGCAGCGCCACCAGCACCACGCGCACGGCGGACGAAAGCCAGCAGGCCCAGTTCTGGGCCGACGGCGCAGGCAGCTACACGCCGCCCGGCCACTGGAACCTGATCGCCTCCCAGGTAGCCCAGGCCAAGGGCAACAGCCTGAGCGAGAACGCCCGCCTGTTCGCCGAATTGAACGTGGCGCTGGCCGACTCCGCCATCGCCGCGTGGGACACCAAGTACACCTACAACTCCTGGCGTCCCGTGACGGCGATCCAGGACGCCGACCAGGACAACAATCCCGACACGACGGCCGATCCCAACTGGACGCCGCTGCTGATCACGCCTTCGCACCCGGAATACGCGTCCGGCCACTCGACCTTCAGCGCCGCCGCCGCCGCCGTGCTGGCCGCCACGTTTGGCGACAACACCGCCTTCACCACCACCAGTTCCACGCTGCTTGGCGTCACGCGCAGCTTCGACAGCTTCAGCCAGGCCGCCCTGGAAGCGGGCCGCAGTCGCGTCTACGGCGGCATCCACTTCGAATACACCAACGAGGCCAGCCATACGCTGGGCCTGGAAGTGGGCGCGGCCGTCCTGCAGCGCTTCGCCCTGACAGAAGACAAGCAGGCGCCCAGCATCTCCATCGACAGCAGCCCCGCCGCCGTGCACGCCAACCTGACGCTGAGCGGGCAGATCCTGGACAACCTGTCCGGCGTCGCCAGCGCCCAGTACCGCATCGACAACGGCGCCCTGCAAGATCTCACGCTCGATAATGCTTCCCGCTTCAGCATCAGCAGCGGCCTCGAGCTGGATGGCAGTGCCGACGGCCAGCACAGCATCACCGTGCTGGCGCGCGACGCGGCGGGCAATCTGAACATGGGCGTCACCCGCAGCTTCCTGCTCGACACGCGCGCCCCCGCGCTGACCGTGAACGGGCTGGCGGACGGCAGCGTGCTGGCCACGGGCGCCACCCTGGGCGGCACCGTCGATCCCACCGGCTCCACGCTGGTGGCGCTCAACTACCGCTTCGACAACGGCCCTGTCCGCACCCTGGGCAGCGATGCCAACGGCAACTTCCAGCAAGCGCTGATGGTGGCCGACCTGGGTGTGGGCGACCACACGCTGACGGTGCAGGCCACCGACGCGGCGGGCAATGTCAGCACGGTCAGCCGCAGCGTCAGCCTGGCGCAGCTGATTCCCTTCAGCGTCAGCAAGGTCACGCCGGACACGGGCAGCGCCGACGTCGGCACCACCTACCGTCCGCAGGTCTACTTCTCGCGCGCCGTCAACGGCGCCACGCTGACGGACGACACCTTCTACGCCACCGCGCCGGACGGCACGCGCCTGGACACGACCATCGTCCCCGCCCAGGACGGCAGTTTTGCCTGGATGTTCTTCAACTCGCCCATGCCGGGCGGTAGCACGATCACCCTGCACCTGAAGGGTTCGGCCATCCGTGCCGCCCAGGACGGCGCCTTCCTCGATGCGGACGGCGACGGCGCGCCGGGCGGCGACCTGGCGTGGAACTTCACCACGGTCAGCACGGCCGGCGTGGCCAACACCAAGCTGGTGGGCAAGGTGGTCGATCCCGGCCCCGACTTGCAGCCCATGAGCTTTGACGATATCCGACGCGGCCCGGACGGCATCATCCACACGGCCGACGACGTGTTCCTGCTGCCCATCGCCCACGTCCACGTCTACGTGATCGGCCGGCCGGACCTGAGCACCTACACTGACGACGCCGGCAACTTCTCCTTCGATTCCGTGCCGGTGGGCGACGTCAAGGTGGGCATCGACGGCCGCACGGCCACCAGCCCTCCGGCCGGCGTGTTCTTCCCCGAAATGGTGATGGACGTGCAGCTGCGCGCGGGACAGACCAACACCATCATGGGCAGCATGGGCTCGCTCGACGAGCAGGCCGCCAACGCCGACCGCAAGGAAGTCTACCTGCCGCGCGTGCAAACGGCGGCCCTGAAGCAGGTCAGCAACGATACGCCGACCACCATCACCGTCGATGCCGCCTCCGCGCCGGCGCTGACGGCCGAGCAGCGCAGCGCCCTCACCCTGACCGTCGCGCCCGGCAGCGCCGTTGGCTTCGACGGCAAGCCGCTGGACAATGTACAGGTCGGCATCAACACGGTGCCGCCGGAGCTGGTGCGCGACATGCTGCCCGCCGGCGTCGTGCAGCACACCTTCGACATCACCATCCAGGCGCCGGGCGTGGACACCTTCACCACGCCGCTGCAGATCACCTTCCCCAATGTGTTCAACGCGGCGCCGGGCACCCAGCTCAACGTTCTCAGCTTCGACCACACGACGGGGCGGCTGGTGATCTCGGGCACGGCCACCGTCTCGGCCGACGGCAAGACGGCCGTCTCCGATCCCGGCTCGGGCGTGGTGGCGCCGGGCTGGCACGGCCTAACGCCGCCGGGCGGCCCCAGCGATCCTCCATGCGATCCGACGGCGCCGCATACGGTGGATGTGCCGCCCATCCCCGTCACGTCCGGCCTGAACGACCACTTCTACTACAACGACGACGGCGATTTCACCTTCTCCTTCGGCAATGCGGCGACCAAGCAGGACCCGACCAAGGACCCCTGCGACCCCGTCAACATGACGGCCACGCCGCTGGTGGTGCAGATCAAGCTGGACGGCCCCGCCGATAAATTCCTCGACGGCCTGACCGACACCACCTTCAGCCTGGAGCCGGGTCAGCAGAAAAACATCATGGTCTCGGTCAAGGACTTGCTGGCCAATATCAAGGACTTCACCAAGGACATGTTGTACGGCACCACCGTCACCGTGACGGGCTGGAAGTCCAGCGATCCGGGCAGCCTGCTGATCAACCAGAAGGTCTACCTCTACCGCTTCGTCGACGCGCTGGACGCCGACCTCAACGACGCTACGGGCGCCTTCCACAAGGATGGCGTGGTGATGCTGGCCGATACCATCAACGACGGCGCGGGCGGCGTGCAGCGCAAGCGTCCCATCGACATCCAGACGGGCAGCGAAAAGCCGAGCCTGGACGTGGCCGACACCACCAACTTCCCCGCCATCGGCGCCGGCACCGATTTCGTCTTCGACCCGACGCAGACCAGCGTGGCCAAGGCGCCGCTGACGACGACGGTGGCGGTCAAGACCCCGGCCGGCAATACGGCGGGCAGCCTCAAGCTGTCGGCCGAGGCCACGCCCATCAACACCATCGACCTCAACGAGGCGGGACTGAAGGCGGCCATCGCCGCCATGGTGCTCGACGGCGCCACGCCGGGCGGCAATGTCGATCCCATCCTCTTCACCAAGTCCGAGGCCGCCCTGTTCGCCACCCAGGCGCAGATCGACTCCTTCGCCGACGATGTAATCGCCGGCATGAAGGCCAAGTTCACCAGCGATCCGTCTCTGGCTGGCGGCTACGCTTTCGGCACGGCCACCGACGCCATCAAGTTCAACTGGACCACCAGCACGGCGCCCGAATTCGCCACTTCCAAGCCGACGGCGGCCGACGACGGCGTCGACATCAAGGGCGCCGACATCTTCAACGCCATCAAGAACGGCAGCTTCGCCAACTACAATGCGCCGCAGCAGGACTTCATCGTCTCCGACCTGATCAACCAGTCGGCGCGTACGGGCGTCAACGTCTACGTCGACAACATCTTCGAGTACCAGGGCAATGGCGACGATCCCGCCAACGTCGACCCGATGAGCATGACCCGGGCCGAGGGCCTGACCGCCGTCGTCAAGACCGCAGTGCACGAGGCCGTGCACACCCTGGGCATGGCGCACTCGGCACAGACCTATATCGCCGCGCCCGCCGGGCAGACGGCGGAGGTGCAGATCCTCAAGCGCACGGCTGGCGTGGCCGGCAATACTTTCAAGCTCAGCTTCCAGGGCTATGACACGGCCGACCTGCCCTTCGACGCGACGCCCGCCGCCATCCAGGCCGCGCTGACGGGACTGACCTCCATCGGCGCCGGCAATCTGACCGTCTCCGCCGGCCCCACGCCGGCCGAACTGAAGCTGACCTTCGGCGGCCTGCTGCTGGGCTACGACCCACCAATGATCACCGTCACCAGCACGGGTGCGCTGGTGGCCAGCGTCACCAGTTCGGTACAGGGCAATGCCAACGCGACCCTGTACGCCAGCGTGCCGGGCGGTACGCTGGACATCATGCATGGCGGTTTCCTCGATTACACGGGCGCGCTCAACTTCCAGCCCGATATCTCGTCCAATACCATGCAGGTGTCGATGCACATCAACTGGACCGACGCCCAGATCCAGAAGCTGATCACCTACTGGGGCAACCACCTGGCCGCGGGCGGCGCCGCCAAGGGTGTGGCCCTGGCCTGGTACGACAGCGCCGTGGGCACGGACAGCGATCTCACCGATCCCGTCTTCGCCGGCCCCGCGCTGGCCGTGAACATGGTCGACGGCACTTCGATCACGGGCACCGTCGACCTGGGCCAGGTGGCGCTGGACGCGGCCAACCCCACGGCCAGCAAGACCTTCAGGCTCAATAACATCGGCCAGGCCGCGCTGACCCTGAGCGGCGCCACCATCACGGGCGCGGCGGGCCAGTTCAGCGGCACCACGCTGGGCGGCAACATCACCATCGCGCCCGGAGGACATTACGACTACACGGTCACCTACACGCCCACCACGCTGGGTTCGGCCGAGGCCACGCTGCAACTGAACAGCGACGATCCCACGGGGCCGATCTCCATCGGCCTGTCGGGCGAGGCGGACAGCATCGGTCCCCGCCTGAGCATCGTGATGGACAACAATAACGTGGGGGGCCAGGACGTGGCGGCCGGCGCCAAGCAGGCCAATGGCCTGGTCACCCTGCGCAACGACGGCCAGCAGACACTGGACATCAGCCAGATCGCGCTCAGCGGCACGGACAACGCCTTCAGCCTGAGCGGCGTGCCGGCCGGCCTCGATGCGGACCATCCCCTGCAACTGGCCTCGGGCCAGTCGATCAGCCTCAACGTGGCCTTCGATCCGGGCAAGCTGGGCCTGATGCGCACCATGCTGCAAGTCGATTCCAACGACGCAAGCAATCCCCACGCCAGCCGCAGCATCATCGGCACGGGCACGGGCCCCGTCAACAGCACTCTGCACTGGGGCAATGACTACGTGGCGCTGGAGACCCCGGGCCGCGAAGGCGCCGACGCCCTGCGCGCAGTGAGCGACCCGGCCGGCAACTGGAGCTTCTTCCTGCCGCCGGGCGAGTCGCTGCACTACGTGATCTTCGACCCGGTCAGCGGCCTCATCTCGCACAGCTACGACACCAGCGCGCCCGCCGGCCAGACCACTCACCTGACCCTGAGCACCTTCACCGCCAGCACGGCGCCCGACAGCGACAACGACGGCCTGCCGGACGACGCCGAACTGGCCATCGGCACCAATGCCGCCGCCAAGGACACCAACCACGACGGCATCGACGACTTCCTCTCCGTCCAGCAGGGCATCAACCCGCTGGGCAACCTGGCCCTGCCCACCGGCGTGCTTTCGGCCGTCTCCCTGCAGGGCACGGCGGAGGCGGTCAGCGTGGTGCCGGCGGCCACCAATCCCGCCAAGCTGACCGTGTATGTCGCCACCGGCGCCCACGGCCTGGCCGTGGTGGACGCTTCGGCCGCCAGCACGCCCACTCTGCTGAGCGAGCTGAACCTGCCCGGCAACAACGTCGACGTCTCGGTGGACGGCCTGCGCGCTGTGGCTGCCGTGGCGGCGGGCGACGCGGGTCTGCACCTGGTCGACGTCAGCGACCCGGCCCACCCCAGCCTGCGCCAGACGGTGGCCTTCCCGGCCCCGGTGCAGGCAGTGGAAGTGCGCGACGGCCTGGCCTATGTCGCCGCCGGCGACACCATCTCCGTGTTGGACGTGAACACGGGCGATATCCGCCAGACCGTGGACTTCGGCAGCGGCGCGGCCAGCATCACCAGCCTGGCCGTGGACGGCAACAACCTGTATTCGATTGACAGTTCCAACCAGCTGCGCAGCCTGCGCATCGACGGCAACGTCCTGACCGCGCTCGACATGCTGGCCCTGCCCGGAGGCGGCGGCAAGCTGTTCGCGGGCGGCGGCGTGGCCTATATCGGCGCCGGCAACGGCGGCGCGGGCGGCTTCGAAACGGCCGACATCAGCAATCCGTCCGACCTCAAGCTGCTGTCGGGCGTGGACGCCAATGGCGTGGGCGGCACCTCCGTGGTCAGCAACGGCTCCGGCCTGGCGCTGGCGGCCGGCAGCAGCAACTTCGTCTTCGGCTCCTTCCAGGCGCTGGACCTGATGGACGCCAGCGATCCCACCAATACGGGCGCCCTGATCACCCGCTACACCATGCCGGCGGCCCCGCGCGACGTGACCCTGGCCAATGGGCTCGCCTTTGTGGCCGACGGCAGCTCCGGCCTGCAGATCGTCAACTACCGCGCCCTCGACAGCCAGGGCCAGCCGCCCACGGTCAGCATTGCCGTCGACGGCATCGACGCCGATCCCGCCACGCCGGGCGTGCAGGTGCTGGAAGGCCGCACCGTGCGCGTGCTGCCGACCGTCGGCGACGATGTGCAGGTACGCAATGTGGAATTGCTGGTCAACGGCCAGGTGACGTCGACCGACGCCTCCTTCCCCTACGAGCTGATCGCCCAGGCGCCCACCATCGCCACCGGCGGCAACACGATGACCGTGCAGGTGCGCGCCACCGATACGGGCGGCAATGCCAGCCTGTCCAATCTGGTGACCTTGACCGTGGTGCCGGACACCTTCCCGCCGCAAGTGGAATCGGTCAGCATAGACGAAGGGGCGCGGCGCTTCTTCGTCCGTTCGATCGACGTGCAGTTCGACGAGCCGCTGGACCTGAGCCGCCTGAACGCCAGCGGCGCCAGCCTGGTGAAGGCCGGCAACGACGGCCAGTTCGGCACCGCCGACGACATCGCCATCCCCGTGCACCTCGATACGCGCAACTATGGCCAGTCGCTCAGCGTCATCGCCGACAGCTTCCTCACGCCGGGCGACTACCAGTTCCGCCTTGATCCTTCCATCATCGCCGATGGCGCGGGCAATGCGCTGACGGCGGCCATCGTGCGCCACTTCAGCATCCGTCCCGCCAGCGATATCCGCGCCAACAGCGGCGTGCCGGCCATTCCCACGGCGCCATCGGCCAATCCCGGCCAGCAGATCGCCCTGCAGGTGCCGTTCGATCCGGCCACCGCCCATCTCGACGTCAGCATCGCCGACGCCAGCGGCAACATCAGCACCACCACCCTGGCGGCGGCGCGCTGGGATGCCTCCACCGGCACCGCCTGGTTCAACGTGCCCTACAACGCCGTTACGGGCGACGCCGTGGCCTATTCCCTGGTCGGCAATACGCGTACCGATTTTTCCGACGGCACCTTCCCCCTGCAGATCCTGCCCGTGATCAGCAGCGTGGACGTGCAATCGGTGGCGGGCGACGGCAGCAGCGCTGTGGTCGTGCTGCATGGTTACGGCTTCGTTGAAGGCCATGCCAGCAGCTACCAGTTCGGCAGCAGCGCGGGCAGCCAGACGATAGTCGATAACGGCTCCGGCACCGGTCCCGACGTGCAGCAGGTCTACGATCCCAGCTTGGGCCAGTATGTGAACGGCCAGGTGACCATGACCGTGCCGCTTTCCGACGGGGTGTTCGGCCCCATCAGCGTCACCACGGACGGCGGCGTCAGCGCCAGCCTGAGCAATTCCCTCACTTCGGTGCAGGCGGTGGCCATGTCGGGCACACCGGCCAACGCGGGACTGGCCTCGGCCAATCCCGGCCAGGTGGTCACGCTGACCGGCACGGGGCTGTCGACCGCCAGCGACATCCTGCTGCGCTACACGGACTATAACGGCAACTTGGCCATGGAGCGGCTGCAGCCCATCGCCGCGAGCGCCGACGGCAATACCGCCACCCTGGTCCTGCCGCTGGAGGCCAACGGCGCCTTCGCCTTGCAGATGTTCGGTTCGGCCAGCCAGCCGGTGTTGCAGATCGTGCCGACCTTGAGCAGCTTCGATGAAAACGGCAATGTCTATGGCAGCGGCTTCGTCGAGGCGGGCACCACCTACGGCTTCCCCGGCGCCAGCATCACCGACAACGCGGCGGGCAGCGGTCCCGACGTCAGCTACTTCTACGATTCCTCGCGCGACGCCTATATATTCGGCGGTGTTGCCAGCATCAACAGCACGCTGCTGCCCCATCACGGCAGCGGCAACCTGAGCGTCACCACGGCCGGCGGCACGGCCGCCCTGCTGCCTTTGAACAGCGTGCGGCCGGGTACGGACAGCGGCTCCATCGGCGCGCTGTCCGATGTGGCCGTCGATCCCGTCAGCGGCGCCACCTGGACGCTGGACCAGAACAATCCCGGCAAGCTGGTGCGGATCAATGCCAGCACGGGCGCCATCCTGCAGACCATCGCCCTGACGCCTGCGATGGGCAATCAGTACACGAGCGGCTTCGCGGGACTGCAAGTGCTGCCGCAGGCCATGAGCCTGGGCGGCGTTAACGTGCCCGCGCAAAGCCTGCTGCTATTTGAGGGTTATCCCTATAACAACGCCAACACGGTGGCGGCGATCAATCCCACAACGGGCGCGCTGATCACCAAGCTGACCCTGCCCGTCAACTATTACAGCACGGCTGGCGTCTACGACAATGCCAGCGGCCATTTGTTCATTCTGTCGCACCAGTTCAATCAGATGGTGGAACTGAATCCGGCCGACGGTACGGAAGTCGCCCGCTACGATGTGCCGATCAATGTTCAGAGCTACGCGGGCATGGCGATCGACCCGACGGATGGCAATTTCTGGATCGGCAGCTATAACGGCGGCAGCCAGCTGGTGAAGATCGACCACACGGGCAAGGAGCTGCGCCGGACCGATCTGGCCAGCCAGGGCGTCACCACCAATGAGATCAACGGCCTGGCCTTCGCGGCCGATGGCAGCCTGCGCGTCGCTTCGCAGCGGGGCGCCATCTACACGGTCCAGCTCAACACCGACATCGCCGTCCTCACGCCGGCCCTGACCCAGATCAACTCAACCGCCCTGCTCGGCACGCCCGCGCAAGCCGGCACGGCGGCAGCCAATGTGGGCCAGTCGATTGAGCTCACGGGCAGCAATTTCGGCGCCGGCACGCAAGTGCTGTTCAATGTGCGCGACAATTCGGGCAATACTTCGGTGGTGGCCGTCCGTCCGCAACTGATCAACGCAACAGGCACCAGGCTGCAGGTGATCGTGCCCGACCAGGCCAGCACGGGCGACGTGCAGGTGGCTAACGTCGGCACGCGCAACCTGGGCTTCAGCAGCTATGCCGACGGGGTGTATCGCCAGCTCAGCATGCAATTCACGGCCGGTTCTTCCAACGCGACGATCCGCTTTGCCGACGGCGGCCTGCAGGACATCAATGATGAAAGCTGGGGCCTGGACAATGTGCAGGTCAAACAGGACAACAACGTCGTCTTCCAGGATGATTTCGAGAACGGCGCCAAGTCCAACTGGAGCAGCAGCCAGACCTCGGCCGACGCCAGCCAGCTGACGCGCTTCTCCGGCCGCTTCAACAATAACAGCCAGACCCTGAATCTGGATGGTTTGACGGCGGGCCAGACCTACACGCTCAGCTTCGACCTGTACGCCATCGACAGCTGGGACGGCGCGGCCGGCAACCCGGACCAGATCAACGTCAGCGTCGACGGCAATACGCTGTTCTCCCGCACCATCAGCAACTTCGTCACCTCGCCGCAGACACTGAACGCCACACAGGGCAAGCGCCTGCAGATCGTGCCGACGCTGACCTCGCTCGATGGCCGTCCCGGCAGCGACAATGTGTTCAATATGAGCGGTTCCGGCTTCATGGAAGGCTTGAGCACGGTGACCGTGGGCGGCGTGGCGTTTGCCGACAACGCCAACAGCAACTACCCCTTCGACGTCACGGGCAGCCGCAACAGCGCCATGAGCGTGGTGGCGCCGCGCACCCTGGACGGCCCCGTGCGCATCACCACCGACGGCGGCTATGCTGAACTGCCGGGCCTGGCCCTGCCCGTTCAGCAGCAGAGCCAGTTCAGCGGCATCGTGGCCCAGGCCGCGTCCGGGCTGATGGCCGACCCCAATGTCGCTTCCGCCAACACGGGCCAGAGCATCGTGCTCAAGGGCCAGGGCTTCACCGGCAGCACGCTGGTGCAGTTCCAGGGCCGCGACGACGCCGGACACGCCGGAACCCTGACGCGCACGGGCGTCGTCAGCGACGGCGGCAAAACACTGACCGTGCTGGTGCCGGCGCTGGCGCGCAGCGGCGCCGTGACCGTGCTGGGCAGCAGTTCCAGCTACAACCTGCAGATCGTGCCCACCCTGCGCGGCGCGGGCGGCACGCTGACGCCGGGCGGCACCTTGCTGCTGGAGGGCACCGGCCTGTCCGATGCGGGACTGACCATCCAGATCGACGGCAAAGGCGTCGGCAACTTCGACTTGCGCACGCTGATCGACAACGAGAGCTCGTCCTACGCGGGCCAGCAGCTGCTGCGCGTGACGGTGCCGGCGGGCGTCAGTGCCGGCGTGATTACGGTCGGTACGGCGGGCGGCATCGGCACCTTGCGTGCCAGTGCCGTGACCGTCGGCGCCGCCGCCGACCTGGCTGTGGCCGCCGATGCGGGCGACACTCTGGCCACGGCGCTCAACGTTCCGCTGGGCCTGAACCAGACCATCAAGGTCACGGGCGCCGGTATAGGCAGCCCCACCGACGTCGACCTGCAGCGCATCGACCTGAATGCCGGCGACCAGCTCAGCGTCTTCCTCAGCAGCCAGACCTACAGCCGTCTGCGCATTTTCGACGCCACCGGCAAAGAGCTGATTTCCTCGCCCGTCAACGCGGGCGACAGCACGCCGCTCAACTGGACGGCGGCCAGCACCGGCAGCTACTATATCGGTATCAGCGGCTACTACAACACGAGCTACGATCCGAACGTGTCGGGCAGCGGCGTCAATGGCGGCTTCACCGGCGCCTACACGCTCAACCTGCAGCGCCTGGCGGCGGGCAGCGGCCACTTGTCCAGCCTGACGACGACGGCCGCCAAGGGTACGCCGGCGCAAAGCAGCGTCGGTTCGGCCAATGCGGGCCAGACCATCACCCTCACCGGCAACGACTTGCGCAACGGCGACCGTGTCGTATTCAGCATGCTCGACGATGGCGGCCGCCTCTACTACAGCACGGTCACGCCCTCCTCTGTTGCGTCCGACGGCAGCAGCCTGACGGTGGCCGTGCCGCTTGCGGCCACGACGGGCACAGTCCGGCTTGAACGCGACAATGTGGGCGTATTGATGCAAGTGGTGCCGACCCTGACCGGCATCGCCGCCAACAACGGCAGCGTCTACAACGGCGGCGGCCTGACCCTGACCGGCAGCGGCTTTGCCGAAGGCACGACCAGCGTCCAGTTCGGCAACCAGCAGTTGAAGGACATGGGCCGCAACTACGGTATCGACGTCTACAACAGCGACCAGTCCATGCAGCTCTCGGTGCCGGACGGCGCCCCTTCCGGTCCGATCCGCGTCGTCACCGTGGGCGGCACCAGCGATGCGGCCGGCCCCAGCATCACCGGCGTCAGCGCCACCGCCAGCAGCGGCACGGCGACCAATGCCGGACAAGCTTCGGCCGTGCCGGGCCAGCTGATCACCATCAACGGCACCAGCCTGACGCCGCAGACGGATGTCGTGTTCGACACCATCGACAGCAACGGCAACCGCAGTCAGCTGGTCGTCCACCCGACCCTGCTTGATGCGGCGGGAACCCAGGCCCAGGTGATCGTGCCGCCGATGGCCGTCACCGGCTTCGTGCGCGTGGCGGGCGACCTGAACGGCGCGGCCATTCCGCTGCAGATCGTGCCGGTCGTGACGAGCGTCAGCGTGCAGTCGGTTGCGAGCGACGGCAGCAGCGCCGTGGTGGTGCTGCGCGGTTCCGGCTTCGTCGAGGGCAATAGCAGCAGCTACCAGTTCGGAAACGGGGCCGGCAGCCAGGTCATTGTCGATGCGGGCGCGGCCCTTGGGCCGGACGTGCAGCAGGTCTACGACCCCAGCCTGGGCCAGTATCTGAACGGACAGGTGACGCTGACCGTGCCACTTTCTGACGGCGTGTTCGGCCCCATCAGCGTCAGCACGGGCGGCGGCGTCAGCGCCAGCCTGACCAATTCGCTGGCCTCGGTGCAGGCACTGGCCTTGTCGGGTACGCCGGCCAACGCGGCCCTGCCCTCGGCCAATCCGGGCCAGACGGTCAAGCTTATCGGCACGGGACTGTCCACCAGCAGCGATATCCTGCTGCGCTACACGGACTACAACGGCAACCTGGCCATGGAGCGGCTGCAACCCATCTCCGCCAGTTCCGACGGCGCCAGCGCCACCCTGCTTCTGCCGCTGGAGGCCAATGGCGCCTTCGCCTTGCAGATGTTCGGTTCGGCCAGCCAGCCCAAGCTGCAGATCGTGCCGACCATCAGCAGCTTCGATGAGAACGGCAATATCTACGGCAGCGGCTTCGTGGAAGCTGCTTCCACCTACAACTTCCCCGGCGCCAGCATCACCGACAACGCGGCGGGCAGCGGGCCGGACGTCAGCTACTTCTACGACGCGGCCCATGACGCCTACGTGTTCGGCGGCGTGGCCAACATCAGCAATGCGCTGCTGCCGCACCATGGCAGCGGCAACCTGACCGTCACCACGGCCGGCGGCACGGCCGCCGCCCTGCCTTTGAACAGCGTGCGGCCCGGTACGGACAGCACGGCGCTGGGCGCACTGTCCGATGTGGCCGTCGATCCCGTCAGCGGCGCCACGTGGACGCTGGACCAGAACAACCCAGGCAATCTGGTGCGGGTTGATCCGGCCAATGGCGCCATCCTGCAGACCATCCCGCTGACGGCCGCGCTGGGCAACCAGTACACGGGCGGCTACGCGGGACTGCAGGTGCTGCCGCAGGCCATGAGCCTGGGCGGCGTCAACGTACCGGCGCGCAGCTTGCTGCTGTTTGAGGGCTACCCCTACAACAATGCCAACACGGTGGCGGCGGTCAATCCCACGACGGGTGAGCTGATCACCAAGCTTACCCTGCCGACCAACTACTACAGCACGGCCGGCGTCTACGATAACGCCAGCGGCCACCTGTTCATTCTGTCGCACCAGTACAACCAGATGATGGAACTGAGCGCGGCCACGGGCGCGGAAATCGCCCGCTACGACGTGCCGATCAATATCCAGAGCTACGCGGGCATGGCAATCGACCCGACGGACGGCAACTTCTGGATCGGCAGTTATAACGGCGGCAGCCAGCTGGTCAAGATCGACCACACTGGCAAGGAATTGCGCCGGACCGATCTGGCCAGCCAGGGCGTCACCACCAATGAGATCAACGGACTGGCTTTCGCGGCCGATGGCAGCCTGCGCGTCGCCTCGCAGCGGGGTGCGATCTACACGGTCCAGCTCAACACCGACATCGCCACTCTCACGCCAACCCTGACACAGATCACTTCGACCGCCCTGATGGGCACGCCAGCCCAGGCGGGCGCGGCAGCCAATATCGGCCAGTCGATCGAACTCACGGGCAGCAATTTCGGCGCCGGCACGCAAGTGCTGTTCAATGTGCGCGACAATTCGGGCAACACCTCGGTGGTGGCCGTGCGTCCGCAACTGATCAACGCCACAGGCACCAAGCTGCAGGTGATCGTGCCCGACCAGGCCAGCACGGGCGACGTCCGCGTGGCCAATGTCGGCACGCGCAACCTGGGCTTCAGCAGCTATGCCGACGCCGTCTATCGCCAGATCAGCATGCAGTTCACGGCGGGCTCTCCCACCGCCGCGATCCGCTTCGCCGACGGTGGCCTGCAGGATATCAACGACGAAAGCTGGGGCCTGGACAATGTGCAAGTCAAACAGGGCAACAACGTCGTCTTCCAGGATGATTTCGAAAACGGCGCCAAGCCCAACTGGAGCAGCAGCCAGACCTCGGACGACGCCAGCCAGTTGACGCGCTTCTCCGGCCGCTTCAACAACGGCAACCAGACCTTGAACCTGGACGACCTGACGGCGGGCCAGACCTACACGCTCAGCTTCGACCTGTACGCCATCGACAGCTGGGATGGCGACAACGGCAACCCGGACCAGTTCACCGTCAGCGTCGACGGCAATACCCTGTTCTCCCGCTCAGTCAGCAACTTCGTCACCTCGCCGCAGACGCTGAACGCGACGGCGGGCCAGCACCTGCAGATCGTGCCCACCTTGACGGGCCTGGATGGCCGCCCCGGCAGTGAGAACAGCTTCACGCTGAGCGGCTCGGGCTTCATGGAGGGCCAGAGCACGGTTACGGTGGGCGGCGTCGCCCTGACCGACACGTCCAACAGCAATTCACCCTTCGACGTCACGGGCAGCCGCAACAACAATATGAACGTGGTGGCGCCACGCACCCTGGACGGCCCCGTGCGCATCGCCACCGACGGCGGCTATGCCGAACTGCCCGGCTACATGGACACGCAGATCGGCGTCAGCAGCTTCACCGGCCTGACGGGCGCGATCAGCGCGGGCGGCGTTCCGGCCGACGGCAGCAAGCCCGCCGCCACGCCGGGCCAGACCATCGTGCTGAGCGGCCAGGGCTTCACCAGCAACACGCTGGTGCAGTTCCAGGCCCGCGACGACACGGGCCGCGCGGGAACCGTGACCCGCACTGGCAGCGTGAGCGACAACGGCAAGACGCTGACCGTCATCGTGCCGGCCCTGGCCACCAGCGGCCCGGTGACGGTGCTGGGCAGCGGCGCCAGCTACGATCTGCAGATCGTGCCCGTGCTGCGCGCCGTGGGCGGTTCGCTGACGACGGGCTCGACCCTGCTGCTGGATGGCAGCGGCCTGTCCGCCGCCGACCTGACGGTGACGATAGACGGCAAGGCCGTCAGCAGCGCCGATGTGCGCACCGTGATCGAAAACGACAGCACTTCCTACGCCGGCCAGCAGCTGCTGCGCGTGACGGTGCCCGCAGGCGTTGGCGCGGGCGTGGTCACGGTCAGCACCTCGGGCGGCAGCAGCATCTTGCGCAGCAGTCCGGTGACAGTCTCCAACGCCGCCGACCTGACTCCGGCGACAGATGCCGGCGACACCCTGGCCACCGCGCTGAACGTGCCGCTGGCGCTGAACCAGAGCATCAAGGTCACCGGCGTCAGCCTCGCCGACGGCAACGACATCGACCTGCAGCGCATTGACCTGAACGCGGGCGACCAGTTGAGCGCCTTCCTCAGCAACCACACCTACAGCCGCCTGCGCATCTTCGACGCTTCCGGCAACGAGCTGACGTCCGCCGCCCGCTACCAGGGCGACAGCACGCCTCTCAGCTGGACCGCCGCCACCACTGGCTCCTACTACGTCGGCGTCAGCGCCTACTACAACACGAATTACGATCCGAATGTGTCCGGCAGCGGCAGCAACGGCGGCTTCAGCGGCACCTACACGCTGAATCTGCAGCGGCTGGCGGCGGGCAGCAGCCACTTGTCCGGCCTGAGCACGACGGCCACCAGCGGCACGGCCGCGCAAGGCGGCGTCGGCTCGGCCAACGCCGGCCAGACCATCACCCTGACCGGCAGCGGCATGCTGGACAGTGACCATGTCGTCTTCAGCATGCTCGACGACGCCGGCCGGCTGTACTACAGCACCGTCACGCCATCCTCGGTGGCGGCCGACGGCAGCAGCCTGACCGTGGTCGTACCTGTTGCGGCCACCACGGGCGCCGTCAGGCTCGACCGCGACAACAGCGGCGTGATGCTGCAAGTGGTGCCGACGCTGAGCGACGTCAGCGCCAGCAACGGCAGCCAATTCCACGGCGGCGGCCTGAACCTGAGCGGCAGCGGCTTCGCCGAAGGCAATACCAGCGTCTTCTTCGGCAACCAGCGGCTGGACGACATGGGCCGCAACTACGGTCTCGATGTCTACAACTCCGATCATTCGATCCAGCTGACGGTGCCTGACAACGCGCCTTCCGGTCCCATCACCGTGCGCACCCTGGGCGGCACCAGCGGCACGGTAGGGTTGACCGTCACCGGCATCACGGCCACGGCCAGCAGCGGCACGCCTACCAACGCGGGCGCCGCCTCGGCCGTGCCGGGACAGACCATCGCCATCAACGGCAGCCAGCTTGATCCCACGATGGATGTCGTCTTCAACACCATCGACAGCAATGGCGGACGCAGCGAGATGATCGTCCGCCCGACCAGCGTCAGCGGCGACGGCACACAGGCCCTGGTCAAAGTTCCGGGCAACGCGGTCAGCGGCACGGTGCGGGTGGCCGGAGACAGCAACGGCTCCGCCATCCCGCTGCAAATCCTGCCGGTACTGACGAGCATTGACGTGCAGTCGGTGGCGGCCGACGGCAGCAGCGCCGTGGTGGTGTTGCGTGGCAGCGGCTTTGTCGAAGGCAATGGCAGCAGCTACCGCTTCGGCGCCGGCGCCGACGCCCAGGTGGTGGTCGATCCCGGCCCCAGCCTGGGACCGGACGTGCAGCAGATCTACGACCCCGGCCAGGGCCAGTATCTGAACGGCCAGGTAACGCTGACTGTGCCGTTGACGGCCGGCGCCTTTGGCGCCATCACGGTGACGACGGACGGCGGCGTGAGCACCGCCCTGAGCACGGGCCTGAGCAGCATCCAGGCCACGGCGGCCAGCGGGACGCCAGCCGATTCAGGTCAGGCTTCGGCCAATGTGGGCCAGACCATCACCATCAAGGGCAGCGGCTTCTCCACCAGCAGTTCGCTGCTGCTGCGTTATATCGACTATAACGGCAAGCCGTCGATGCTCTTGCTGCATCCCGTCACCGCTGCGGCCGACGGTACCAGCGCCACCGTCAAGGTGCCGAACGAGGCCAACGGCGCCTTCGGCCTGCAGATGCTCGGCTCGTCCGCCCAGCCCATGCTGCAGATCGTACCTACCGTCACCCGCTTCGCGGCCGGTGGCGTGCTGTATGGCAGCGGCTTTGTGGAAGCCGCCAGCAGCTACGCCTTCCCCGGCGCCGCGGTGACGGACAATGCCATCTCCAGCGGACCCGATGTCAGCTACTACTACGACAATGTGCAGAACGCCTATATCTGGAGCGGCCAGGCCACCCTCGATCCGAGCCTGCTGCCCCATTTCGGTACGGGTAATGTCAGCGTGACCACCGCCGGCGGCACGGCGGCGGCGCTGTCGCTGTCCATGCTGCGGCCGGGTAGTGACACCGCAACCCTGGGCGCGCTGGCCGATGTGGCCGTCGATCCTACCAGCGGCGCGCTATGGACGCTGGATCAGAATAATCCGGGCAAGCTGGTGCGGGTGAGCGCTTCCACCGGCGCGATTCTGCAAACCATCCCGCTGACGCCGGCGCTGGGCAACCAGTACACGGGCGGCTATGCCGGGCTGCAGGTGCTGCCGCAGGCCATCAGTCTGAACGGGGCCAGCGTGCCGTCCGGCAGCCTGCTGCTGTTCGAGGGCTATCCCTACAACGGCGCCAACGCGGTGGCGGCGATTGATCCGTCCAGCGGGGCGTTGATCGCCAAGCTGAATCTGCCGACCACTTATTACAGCACGGCCGGCGTTTATGATGCGGCCAGCGGCCATCTGTTCCTGCTGTCGCACCAGTACAACCAGATGGTGGAGGTGAATCCCGCGACGGGCGCTGAAATTTCCCGCGTCAATGTGCCGCTCAATGTGCAAAGCTATGCAGGCATGGCGATTGATCCCAACGACGGCAACTTCTGGATCGGCAGCTATAACGGCACCAGCCAGCTAGTGAAGATCGACCACAGCGGCACCGAGCTGAAGCGCGTTGACCTGAGTTCGCAGGGGGTAAGCGGCAATGAAGTCAGCGGACTGGCCTTTGCGGCAGACGGCAGCGTGCGCGTAGCGTCCACTCAGGGCGTGATTTACAAGGTGAGCCTGGCGTGAGCCTGTCCTTCAAACAGTGCCGGGAGAGTCTGCATGGATAAAGCGCGGGATAGCGGACAAGACGGACTCCGCGGCTGGGCGGGATCGGCGGCCCGGTCCGGCGCGTCTGCCAGTCCACCCGGTACAGCTGGCATTGCGGGCGTCTCGGCCCGGCGGGCCGCGCCCACGCCTTCGTCCGCCGGATTGTCTGCCTGGCTGGAGCAGACCTGCTTGGGCATCGGCGGAACACTGGCGGCCATTGTTGTCACGGCGGGACGCGAAGCGGGCAGCTTCAGCCTCTCCAGCGCCTGGCCGGGACAAGCGGCGGGCCTGCATCTCGTCTCCCTGTCCGAGCGCTGTCTGGCGGTCCGCACCCAGCTGCAGCACGATGCGGGCGGCGCCTTGGCCGTGGCCACGCCCCTGCTGGGCGAAGACGGCCTGCACGGCGCCCTTGTGGTGGAGGTGGCGACCGCCGGCTCGGCCGCCGCCGACATCGTGGCCGCTGTCACCGTCGCGGGCCGCTACCTGAACCAGGTCATGCTGGGCAACAGCCCCGTCAGCGAAGACCCCGCCAGCAAGCAGCTGCGCCTGTATGAAGAATTGCTGCGCCTGATCTGCCAGCCCGATCCCTTCCCCCGCGCGGCGCTGGAAACCGTCAACTGGCTGGCCGCGCGCATGCAATGCACGCGCGTGGCGCTGGGCATGGTGCGGCGTGGCGCCGTCCAGCTGCAGGCCCTGTCCCACTCGGCCTGGTTCGAGCGCCACAGCCATATGGCGGCCGCCCTGGAGCACGCGATGGAGGAAGCGCTGGATCAGCGCCGCAGCGTCGCCGTGCCGCCCGTTGCGGGCATGCAGGCGGTGCTGGCCATCGCCCACCGCGCCGCCGCGTCCGGTCTGGCGGCCTGCAGCGTGGTATTGGCTGGCGGCGGCGGTCTGGGCGCCGGTGCATTGTACTTCGAGCGCCCGCCCGGCCAGCCCTTCACCCTGGAAGAAGTGCAGACGCTGGAACAGCTGGCCCAGCTGGCCGGCCCCGTACTGGAAGCCAAGCGCGCGGCCGACCATTGGCTGGGCGGACGCACAATCGACGCATGGACCAATCTGCGTGAGCGGCTGCGCGACCCGCGCCGTCCCGCCTTACGGCTGGGCCTGGGTCTGGCCGCACTGGCCCTGGCCGGATTGACCCTGATCGACACCACCTGGAATATCGGCGCTGCCGCCGCCATCGAGGGTGAACAGCAGCGCGCCATGCCCGCGCCATTCGAAGGCTTCCTCGCCCGCGCCGACACCAAGGCGGGCCTGATCGTGCGCAAGGGCCAGCCACTGGCGGCCCTCGATACGCGCCAGCTGCGCCTGGATCAACAGCGCTGGGCCGCCGAGGAAGCCCAGCACGACAGCCGCTACCGCGACGCCCTGAGCCATCACGAACGTCCCGCCGCCGCCATGGCGCTGGCCCAGATGCGCCAGGCCCAGGCCCAGCGCGCGCTGGCGGAAGACAAGCTGTCCCAGGCCGAGCTGCGCGCACCGTTCGACGCCTTCGTCGTCTCGGGCGACCTGTCGCAGCACATCGGCAGTCCCGTCGAACAGGGCAAGGTGCTGTTCGAGCTGGCGCCGCTGGACGCCTACCGCGTCATCGTCAAGGTCGACGAGCGCGATATCCGCGCCGTCCGCGTGGGCCAGCGCGGCGCCCTGCTGCTGGCGGGCCTGACGGGCGAACGGCTGCCCTTCACCGTCAGCAATATCGCCCTGCCCGAGGCGCTGGACGGGCGCAACGTCTTCCGCGTGGAAGCGCGGCTGGACCAGGCCCACGCCACGCTGCGCCCCGGCATGCAGGGCGTGGCCAAGATCGCCGCCGGCGCGCACAGCCTACTCTGGATCTGGACTCACACGGCCTGGCAATGGTTGCAGCTGCAAGCATGGAAATGGGGACCGTGACATGGCTGCCACCTTCCTCAGCGATAACTGGTTCCGCGTGGCTGCCCTGCGTCCCCGCCTGCGGCCGCACGCGCGCGTCAGCCGCCAGCGCTTTCGCGGCCAGCCCTGGTATATCGTGCATGATCCGCTGACCAACCGCAGTCATCGTTTCTCGCCCACCGCCTGGTGGCTGGCCAACCAGCTGGACGGCCGTAGCACGGTGGACCACGCCTGGCAGCAGGCCCTGGCCCAGCTGGGCGACGCCGCCCCGTCGCAGGAGGAAGTGATACGGCTGCTGTCCCAGCTCCACGGCGCCGACCTGCTGCTGAGCGAGGCCACGCCGGAAAGCACGGAGCTGCTGGAGCGGCGCGGGCGGCAGATGAAACCAAAATGGCTGTCCGGCCTGCTCAACCCCATGTCCGTCCGCATTCCCCTGTGGGACCCGGACCACTTCCTGACGCAGACAGCGCACTGGCTGGCGCCCCTGTTCAGCCGCCTCGGACTGTGTTTGTGGCTGCTGCTCGTCCTGCCCGCGCTGTTGCTGGTGGCCCAGCATTGGCCCGAGCTGAGCGGCAATCTGGCCGACCGGCTGCTGGCCGCCGGCAATCTGGCGGCCATCGCCCTGGTCTTCCCCTTCGTCAAGCTGCTGCACGAGCTGGGGCATGGCTATGCCGTCAAGGTCCACGGCGGCGAGGTGCACGATGCGGGGGTCATGCTGCTGGTGTTCGCGCCCGCGCCCTATGTCGACGCGTCGGCCTCCGGCGGCTTCCGTTCCAAGTGGCTGCGCGCCCTGGTGGCGGCGGCCGGCATGCTGACCGAGCTGGCGCTGGCCGCGCTGGCCATGTTCGTCTGGCTGTCGGTGGAGCCGGGCGCCGTGCGCAGCGTCGCCTTCAACGTGATGACGGTGGCGGACATTTCCACCCTGGTATTCAACGCCAATCCCCTCTTGCGCTACGACGGCTACTACATCCTGTGCGACCTGATCGAGATGCCCAACCTGGGCCAGCGCGCCAACAGCTACTGGGGCTGGCTGGTGCAGCACCATCTGTTTGGCGAGCGCGACACGCCCGCGCCGGAAGCCAGCCCGGCCGAACGGCGCTGGATGCTGGCCTATGCGCCGGCCGCCTTCATCTACCGCGCCGCCGTGTCGCTGACAATCGCCCTGTTCATCGCCAACCAGTACTTCTTCATCGGCGTGATGCTGGCCCTGTGGTCCGTTGTCGGCCTGATCGTCATGCCGCTGATGCGCAACCTGCGCTTCCTCATCGCCAGTCCCGCGCTGGCGCGACAGCGTCCGCGCGCGCTAGCCCTGAGCGGCGCCATCCTGCTGGGTGCGCTGCTACTGGCGGTGGCCGTGCCCCTGCCCAGCAGCTCGACCGTACAGGCGGTGGTCTGGGTGCCCGAGGGCGCCGAGGTGCGCGCCAACAGCAGTGGCTTCGTCCGTGGCGCCGCCGTCCACTCGATGACACGCGTGCAGCCGGGCCAGCCACTGTTCGAGCTGGAAGACGGCAGCCTTCTGGCGCGCTACGAGGAGCAGTCAGCCCGCGTCACCGAGCTGGACGTGCAAGCGGTGCAGGATATGACCGAAGAACGCGCCCACGCCTTCCAGACGCGCGAAGCGCTCGCACGCGAACAGTCCCAGCTCGACGATCTGGCGGGACGGGTGGCGCAGCTGTCGACGCGCGCGCAAGCGGCGGGCACCTTCGTCCGCGCCAGCAGCGAAGACCTGCCGGGCAGCTACGTCAAGCGAGGCGATCTGCTGGGCTACATCCTCGGCCCGCAGCAGCGCACCGTGCGCGCCGTCGTGCCGCAGGACGAGATCGGCATGGTCCGTGGCGCCCTGCGCGGCATCGAGGTGCAACTGGCCGACCGCCTGGGCCACCGCTATGCGGGGCGCATCGTGCGCACAGTACCTCAGGGCGAGGAGAACCTGCCCAGCAAAGCCCTGGCCGTGGAAGGCGGCGGCGATTTCGTGCTCGATCCCCGCGATCCCTCCACGCTGCGCACGCTGGACAAGGTGTTCCAGTTCGATATCGTCCTCGACCCCGTTCCCGCCGATCTGCGCATCGGCACCCGCGCCTATGTGCGCTTCGAATACGCGCGGGAGCCGCTGGCGATGCAGCTGTGGCGGCGCGTGCGTCAATTACTGCTGTCGAGGCTACATGTCTAGGGCCACCCTCTCCGCCTGGCACAGCCATCCCGGCGGGGACTGGCTGGCGCCCCAGCGCGCCCAGCAGACCGTGGGGACGCTGGACCGCTGGCTGGCCGGCCTTGGCGCGCGCCTGACGCCGCAGCCCGGCTTGCTCGAACGGCGGCGCCTGCGCCAGTTCTCAGCGCAAGTCCTGGCCCAGGCGCCCGGCCTCCTGGACTACGATAATGCCGAGCTGCGCCAGCAGGGAGAACTTCTGCGCATCGAGCTGCGGCGCGAAGGCGTCAGCCCGCGCCTGGCCGCGCGCGCCTTTGCGCTGGCCGCCGAAGCCAGCGCCCGCGTGCTGGGCAAGCGCCCCTACCCGGTCCAGCTGCAAGGCGGATACGGTCTGCTGCGCGGGCGTCTGATCGAAATGGCCACCGGCGAAGGCAAGACGCTGACCGCCCTGCTGCCGGCACTGACGCTGGCCCTGGCCGGCATCCCCGTCCACGTCATCACGGTCAACGATTATCTGGCCCGGCGCGACGCCGCCTATCTGGCGCCAGTGCTGCAGCTGTTCGGCTGCACGGTCGGCGTTGTCACCCATGTCGAGAGCGACGAGGCCAAGCGCGAGGCGTATCTGGCTGACGTCACCTACTGCGTCAACAAGGATGTGGTGTTCGACTATCTGCGCGACAGCCTGAAGCAATCCGGCGGCGGCGCCCGCACCCAGCGCGGCCTGTACTTCGCCCTGGTCGACGAGGCCGACAGCGTTCTGGTGGATGAGGCCCGCACGCCGCTGGTGATCGCCCGCGAACGCCCGCAGGAACAGGAGCGGGCCGACAGCGAGCTGGCGCTGCGGCTGGCCAGCTCCCTGCAGCCCGACCATTTCCGTCCCGAGTCCGCCGGCCGCCAGTTCACGCTGACGCACGAGGGACGCTGGTATCTGCAAACGCAGGAAGCCCTGTGGCGGCCCGCCTCGGTCGCCTGGCACATCGCCCGCTGCCGCGAGGAGCGCGTCGAGCAGGCGCTGGGCGCGCTGCACGCCTTCCATCGCGGCACGCAGTACGTGATCCAGGAAGGCAAGGTCAATATCGTCGACGAATTCACGGGCCGCATCCTACCCGACCGCAGCTGGGAGCGCGGCCTGCACCAGATGATCGAGCTGAAGGAAGGCGTGGAACTGACGGCGCCCCGCGACACCATCGCCCGCCAGACCTATCCCGAATTCTTGGCCCGCTACCTGCGCATCGGCGGCATGACAGGCACTGCACGTGAGGTGGCGGGAGAAATCAAGGCTAACTTCGGCATGTCCTTCGTGGCGATACCGACCAACCGACCACGCCGGCGGAGCTTCCTTGGCGCGCAGCTGCATGCTGCGTCGGCGGGCCGCTGGCAGGCCATCGCCGCACGGGCCATCGAGCTGGCCGTCGGCGGCCGTGCTGTGCTGATCGGCACCCGTTCCGTGCAGGCGTCGGAAGAACTGAGCGCGATCCTGACCCAACTGGGCCAGCCGCACCAGGTCCTGAACGCTCTGCAGGACAGCCACGAAGCGGAGATCGTCGCCCAGGCGGGCCAGTTCGGACGGGTGACGGTCGCCACCAATATGGCCGGACGGGGCACTGATATCGACCTTGCGGCCGAAGTGCGTGCACGGGGCGGCCTGCATGTGATTTTGTCCGAGTTCCACGAATCGCGCCGCATCGACCGCCAGCTTTACGGACGCGCTGGCCGCCAGGGCGATCCCGGCTCCTGCGAGGCGATCTGCAGCCTGGACGACGAATTGTTCGCCCAGTTCGCGCCGCTGGCGGTGCGCCTGCTGCGCCGTGGCTTTGGCTCGCGCGAAGTTCTGCCTGCCTGGTGCTGCCGCCTGCTGGTCAGCTATGCCCAATGGCAGGCTGAACGCAAGAATGCCGCCGTGCGGCACAACGCCGCCGCGCGCGCCGCCGCCATGCAGCGCGCCATGGCTTTTACGGGATCGAAGACATGAATACTCTTAACTGTTACCGCCGCTTCGCGCTGGCCCTGCCGCTGCTGCTTGGCGGCTCATGCGCAATGGCGGGCTCATTCGACTGCCTGATCGAGCCGCGCCAGACCATTGAACTGCGTCCCGCCACGGAAGGCCTGGTCACACAGGTGCAGGTGCAGCGCGGCGACCACGTGCGTCCCGGCCAGGTGCTGGTCGAACTGGATGCCGGGCTCGAGCAGGCAGGCGCCGACGTGGCCCAGTTCCGCTCCCAGATGGTGGGACCGGTGAAGTCGCGCGAAAGCCGGCTGGATTTTTTGGCGCGGAAGGCAAGCCGGCGCGAACAGCTGGTCAAGGAAAACTTCATCTCCGTGCAGGACCATGACGAAGCGGCGTCGGAACGCCGGCTGGCGGAAGCGGAATTGCTGGACGCCAGCGATACCAAGAAGCTGGCCGAGCTCGAGTATCGTCGCGCCAAGGAACAGCTGCGTCTGCGCACTATCCGCAGCCCGATTGAGGGCATTGTGACCGAACGCCTGATCAATCCCGGCGAGCTTGCCGATAACCGTGACATACGTAAGCCCCTGCTCAAGCTGGCCGAAATTCAGGTGCTGTACGTGGAGGTGATGCTGCCCAGCGCCGTCTATGGCGCCGTCAAGACGGGCCAGCAGGTGCAGGTCTTGCCCGATCATCCTGCGGGGCAGCGCTATGCGGCGACTGTCAAGGTCATCGACAAGGTGATGGACGCCGCCAGCAACAGCTTCGGTGTACGCCTGGAGCTGCCCAATCCGACCTCCGTCATTCCTGCCGGGGTACGCTGCAAGGCGGTCTTTGTTGGCATTGAAGATGGTCCCAAGGCCCGCGCCGCGGCGCTGAGGGAAAGCAAATGAAGCACGCCGTATGGTGTGCACTGGCCCAGGCTGGCGCGCTGGCGGGCGCTCTGTGCGCCTGCGCGGCGCAAGCGGGCGATGACCGGGCAGGCGTCACTTTGGCTGTCAAAGCTCTCCCTAAGACGGGCGGCGGAATGCTGTATCGCTACAGCCTGCACAACGGTAGCGCCCATATTGTGGTCGGGCTGGTGATCGATAGTGGCGAGCACGGCGGGAGTGGTGGAAATGGCGGGCCGCCAGCGGGCGACAGTGCCGTGCCCGAGCCAGCGCCAAAGGCGCCCGGCGGTTGGCGCGGAGTCAAAATCTCGACGGAGGAAATGTCCTATCTGCGCGTTGAGTGGCGCGGCAGTCCGCAGAACGGCATCCGTTCCGGCCAAACCAGCGCCGGATTCGAGATCAGCACCAGCCGCCCCAACCCGCTTTACCTGCATCCAAGATGGACCGTCGACTTCGCCGACGCGCCGCCTGTCTCCGACCAACTTTAGGCCGTGGTATTTCTGCAAGTGTGAAGAAGTGTGAGCATTCTTTGCCGTAATTCGATAATACTGAGAAGTTCACCGGGGGATGGAACCAGATGAGCACACCAATCTTTGACTTCTGGGCAGCTATGTGGCGGCCGTGGATAGTTGCCTCCCTCGCGCCAGATGAGCTTTGGCAGTCGATCAACTCCGGCTGGTCTTTTGGCAACATTACAATCAACGAGCAGAATTCGAGCGCGCCACATACCGAACAGACAATTCTTCAGCAGGAAAGTTACGGCCGCCAGATCGGCACGCTGCTTGATGCCGTCTATGAACTCGCCCAGGCAGATTCGTCAAATCCCGCCTACGACAAGTTAAAACGCCTGAAGAAGAAGGTTGACCGGCTAAAGCGCCAGGCAGCCTCGCGCCGCGTGGCCCAGTTGCGCCGCGACTTGGTGCTACTACGCATAGTCAAGCACCCCGCTTATGAGAGCAATCTGAAAGCGCTGAAGCTGCTTTTGGGACCGCCAACAAAATAAACTGTTATGTGAGTTTGCGCACGGACCGGTTTGGTTAGATACTGGATACTAACGCGATAGTTCCTACACAGGAGCGCGCCATGTTTCCTATTTCGCCACCGTCCATCAATCAACCGCGAACGGTAGTGCCGCCTTTGGGGCCGGCAGAAGTGGATGCTGTTGATGAAAACAACGGCATCGTCACTCCCATCGGCGACGCCCCTCAGCGTGCCTCCGTGACGGTAGAGCTCTCCCCCGTGGCGCAATTCCTGCTTACCGTATCGCAATCCCAGCGGCAGTTGACGCGCTTGCAAACAGCCAACGTCAATGGCAACAATCCCCAGGACCAGACCACGGTGCTGGACACGGTGCAAAATGTAGTTACAGCGTTCAACCTTCTACCGGCAGCCGACCTCGATCAGCTTCAGTCGCCGGAAACCACCTTGCAAAGCTTGCTGGTCCAGAACCTGACCCAGCAAAGCACAGAGCAGCCCACCACGGCACAGTCCCTGGCTCAACTTGGCGTAACCCTGCAATCGCCCTTGCTGTCGGATCTGACCGGCGGTCTGTCTCTGGACAGCGAGGTGCTGCGTTCCGCGTTCACCAACGACAGCCAGACGACCACGGGCACCCTGCAACAAACGCTGACCACCTTCAGCGAGATCGCTAGCCAGTTTGCCGAACAGCTCAGCGCCGCAAGCACCGCCGCGTCGCCCAGCTTGTTCAGCACGCAATCCGCAGCCTTAACGCCTGCCCAGGCTGAGACGAATGCGCAGCCTGCCGCTGCCGCCACAGCCGCTCCCCAGGCCACCACGCAGGTCGAGCAGGCTACCGCCGCCGCACAGACGGCACTCCAGCAATCGACAGCAGGCCTGAATTCCGTCTTCACCGCCCGCGCCTTGACGACCGATCAAACCACAATCGCGCAAAACGCTGCCGATGCGGTAACGCAAGTCGCCACCGGCGCCAATGCGGTCTCCCACGACGCCGCGCTGGTCGCGGCGGCCAACGCCGCCGCCGCACTGGCTACAACTCAGGCGCAAACGGCCCAACGCGCGGCTGACGCAATGGCCGCTCAAAACGCCGCCGCGCTGGCTGCCTTCTCACAAGCACAGCAAGCGGAAAGCGCAGCCGCCACGCCTGCGGAGGTATCTGCCGCTGCGGCAATCGCGGCGCAGCAAGCCTCAGCCGCGCAAACCTCCGCAGCCAATCTGGCTGCAGCAAACGCCGCCGCTGCCGATGCGGCACAACAAGCACGAGCCGCAGAAGCCGCTGCAGCCCAGGCCGCACTGAATGCTGCTCAACAGGAAGCCACTACAGCAGCCACTAACGCAGCCACTACCGCAAGCACCGAGGCCACCACCACGCCGGAAAGCGCGGCATCCACCGCAGCAACGCCAGCGCCGACTGCGGAAAGCCCGAACACCACCCTCACTGCCCAGCAGCAACAAGAACTCGCCTTGCAACTCGACCCGTTGCGCGCGAACCCGGCCCTGGCAGGCGCCATCGCGGCCTATAGCCTGACCGAAGCCGGCATTGGACGCAATGCATCCCCCATCACGGCGGCCGCTCCCCGTATACCTGCTGTCGATGCGACAGCCCGCTCTCGTGGCGTAGTGCCCAAACCCCGGTAAAGCCGAGGCAACGGGCCATATGGCGCCCACACAACACGCCGTTTGACAGAGCTCATACATAGTCCGGCATACATCATTGCCTGATTTACAATGACGCAAAATGAAAGCTCATCTTTTGCAATGCCGGCATGTGCCTATATGAAACCGAATCTCGATCTGCTGCGGGCGGTGGCCGTACTATTCGTGCTGTTATCGCACGTGATCAGGGTCGTGGATGGCGACCGCTCCGGTGTGATGTACCTGTTCGGGCAACTGGGCGTCATGCTATTCTTCGTGCATACCAGCCTGGTCCTGATGCAGTCGATGGAAAGGCAGCATCTCGAAGGCGCAACGCTTTTCAAGCAGTTTTACGTGCAGCGCATCTTCCGGATTTATCCCCTGAGCATTGTCTTTGTTCTGGCCATTCTTGTGCTGGGAACGGAGCATTGGACGCCTCTCGAAACCTTCAGCAACCTGGCCCTTACCCAGAACCTGACCTATTCCCGCTATGTCAGCGATGTGATGTGGTCATTGCCGCTGGAAGTGCAAATGTACATTGCGCTGCCCTTCCTCTATCTCATTTTCCGCCACAGACCGGCCCGCTGGCTGCTGGGATTGTGGGTGCTGTCGATTCCAATGGCCCTGCTGCCGCCACTGGTGTCCCTGCGACTAACGGTGCTGTCCTTTGTACCCTGCTTCCTCGGCGGCGTCATCGCCTGGCGCATGCAAGGCAATGCGCGGTTTCCGGCATGGCTGTGGCCCATACTGCTGGCGATTTGCTCTCTGGCTTTTGTGAAGTTCGCCGAGCCGAGGCACGATATGTATGGCCGCTGGATCGTCTGCCTGGCATTGGGCCTGATCATTCCCCGAATGCGGGAGTTGCGGGCACGAGGCCTGAACTTCACCAGCAAGACGATCGCCAAATACAGCTACGGCATCTATCTTTTCCACTATCCGCTGCTGGACCTGGCTTTCAAAACACTCTCCGGCCGGCCGCCAGCATTGCAGTGGACGGTTTTTGTCGGCCTGCTGCTGGCGCTGCCTTTTGCCGGATACCATCTGATCGAGCACCCAATGATCAAACTGGGCCACGCATGGCGCCAGAAGGTCAGGCCTGCGGCCGCGCCGCCAGCTGCTCAGGCGGGGAATAGATAGTCAGATTTTCGCCAGCCAGCTCTTTCAAATGGTCATAAAAGCCGCCTGCCGGGATGAACCACGCTGCGGCATCGCCCACCCGCCCTTCGGTCAGCAAGCCCGCCCGTTTGAATTCGGCCATGAAGTAAGCGCGCAGGTCCTCGCGGGACGGATGGTCGATCCTGCGCCGCGCGATTGCGCCGACAAAGGGCCGCACCGGCACCTCCCAGCGCTTTCCGTCCCGATCCAGGCATGGCAGCAAAAAGCGCTCGTCTTCCCACACCGGCACGGGAAACGCATCGCCCATCGCGTCTTCCAGCACATGGTAGAAGGTGACCGGCCCCATCGAAATCCCCAGGCCCAGCACCTTGGCGTTATCGATGCCGACAAAACGCTGCCACGGCGATCCTTCGCCGAACACGGATGGCGCGCGATGGTGGCCGCTGGTCAGATACCCGGCATGGCGGCCCCAGGCGGATACGGAATGCGTGGGATGAATGCTGCGGTGGATGCCGGCGCTGGCCAGAAAAGCTTCCGGCAGCCTGCCCATATTGGTTCCATGCTTGCGCACGTCAAAGACATAATCCGGCAATTCGCAGGTGCCGCGTATCGAGCCGCCCGGCATGTAGTAAGTCGGAATGACCACCGTGCCGTTCGGCCCCACGGCGTCCTGCAACGCCCGCACCACCGCCTCGGCGCCGCCTTCGACGTAGCCGAGGCTCTTCAGCGAGGAATGGACGAAGACGGCGTCGCCCCTGGCAATGCCCAGCCGCGCCAGATCGGCAGCCAGACCGGCCTGGCTTACATGCCGCTGGGTTTGCTTAACGGTGTAGGCGCTGCGGCGCCGGCGCAGCACTTCCAGTATCGCCTTGACCTGGCGTTTCAGCGGACTAAGCATGCTTTGCTTGCGGCAGTTCCTGCTCCAGCAGATTGGCGTCGATGCAGAACTTTGCCGCCCAGTTCAGATACTCCCACTGGCCATAATCGCCATTAACGGGGAAAGAACCTTTAACGCCGCCCCGCGTGTCCAGAGGACCGCCGAGCCAGACCGTGCGTCGTACAAAGCGGGTGGCGCGCTTGCCGGCGTCCAGATAGCGCTGCTCGCCCGTCAGCTGGTAGAGGATGAACAGGCAATGCGCAATCTGCACAGAGCCGGTCAGGCAGACAAAATCCGCGGCGGGCCGGAAATCGCGGTCCAGGCGCGCGGCCAGATAGCCATCGGCGCCGATGACCTTGACCAGGCTGTCGCCCGTACGCGCGGCCGCCGCCAGCAAATCTGCGCGGCCGGAGAGCAGATGGCCTTCCAGCACGCCACGCAATACATAGCCTATCGTGTGTGTGAGCGGGTGAGCAGGATCGCTCAGGCAGTTGGAGGCAAACCAGCCGTTCGGCTGCTGTTTCGTCAGCGCCCAATCCACCTGGCGCAAGCCGGCATCTCCATAACCGTGGCCAGACGCCACGCGCTCGGCCTCGAACAAGCCCCAGGATACATGGGTCTCATACGCTTTCTCGCCCGGCTGGGCGAACGGCGTGGGATGCTTGCGCCAGCAGCCATCGGCATCCTGGGTATCGCGCAGCCAGGCTGCCGCGCGGTGCATCGCCTGCAGATACTTTTCGTCACCATACGCTTTCGCGCCAGCAGACAGGCCGAGCAGAATCTGGCCCGTATTGAACGTGACAGGAACGCGCGGAGTGGAGTTGATCTTTCCGCCCTGGAAGCCCCCCTCCGGGAACTGGATGGCCACGCACCAGTCCAGCATGCGGCGCGCGCGCGCGTGCAGCGCGTCGTCCTTCCTGCGGTCGGCCATACCAATCATGGTCGGAATGATGTAGCCGGTGGTTTCTGGATAGGAAGTGGCCCAGCCCTTTACCAGGCTGAAGTCGCGCGCCACGCCGCCATCGGCCGATGCCGAATTGTCCTGCGCGGCGCAGAGCCAATCAACACACGCGTTGATCACGGCCTGGCAACCGGGATCTGTCTCCGGCACGCCTCGCCGGTCCGCCTGCAATTCTTCGACAGCCCGTTGTGGGAGTGGCGGTTCCGGCGTAAATCTGCTTTTGATCGACCTGAGTAGCTGGAGCATGATCACTCTGAGGGAGATGTGTGAAAGAGGGGTGTTGACAATTGAACATTAAGATGGTGCCATCCAATTTGAGCTCTGTCAATTTAAAGCTGAATGTCACGGTTGACGTGCGCGCCGTCATTCCATAGACTATGTTGCAACTTTTCCAATCGCCGAACCGCACTTCCTGATGAACACCAAGCGACTCGTTCTGCACGCCATGAAAATGTCCGGCCTGTTCGCGCTGGGCCGTATGCTGACCAGGGATGCCTACCGTATTCTGTGCTATCACGGCGGCAGCATCGGCGATGAGCATCTGTACAACCCCAAGCTGTTTTGCACCACCGGCCAACTGGCCCAGCGCCTCGAATGGCTGCAGCGCAAAGGCTTCGTTCCCTGTTCCCTGGACGACGTGGCCCGGCACGCGGCCGAACCGCGCCGCAAGGGCATCCCGGTCGCCCTTACGCTGGATGATGGCTGGTATTCCAGCGGCGCCCTGCTGATTCCCGTCATGCAGCAATACCAGCACACGCCCGTCGTCTACCTGGCGAGCAAGGTCTACACGGAAGGCACACCGGTGATCGATGTGACTATCCGCTACGCCATCTGGAAGGCGAAGCGTGAGACGGTACGCCTGAGCGGCTTTGGTCCGCAGCTGGATGGGGAGTACGATCTGGCACGGGAGGATGTGCGCCACAAGCTGGCGGAGGCGGCCGAAATGTGGCTGCGTTCCAGCTTCCCGCTGAGCCCCGATATCCAGCGCGAGATCGAACGCTTTGGCGCGGCCATCGGCGTGACGCGGGAAATGCTGAACATGGATACGCGCCGCTTCCACTTCATGCGCGACAGCGAATTGCGCGCCGGCGCCAGCAAGCGCATGGCAGTCGAATCCCACGGGCATGAACACCGCTATTTCCCCGGCGAGGCGGAACGCAACCTTGCCGACATCGAGGCTTGCCGCGAACATGTGATGGCGGCCGGATTCCCGGCGCCCACGCACTACTGCTACCCAAGCGGAGAATATGACGAGCGGGCGCACGAAACCTTGCGCAAGGCCGGCATCGTTTCCGCCACCACCTGCGTGCCAGGCCTGATCCGCACGGTCGACGAACGCAGCCGCTACTACCTGCCGCGCTTCCTCGATGGCGGCGACGTGTCGATGATCGAATTCGAGGCGGAAATGAGCGGCATCCTCGAGTGGATGCGCAATATGCGCAAGAAGCTGGGCCGCAGTCCCCTTCCGCTGCCAGCCTGAGCCGAGGACCTTATTGCGCTTCGGCGGGCGTCCGCTCCTGCGCCGGTGCAGACGAAGATGCCGGATCTGCCGGCGTCACAAGACGCTGCCAGGTGCGCTCCTTCCCTCCCCGCTTTTCCAGGAAATACGAGGCCTGGTAGGCAAAGCCCAGCTTTTCAATCACACGCCGCGAAGGCGTGTTATCCGCCAGCACCATGATGTAGGCGTACTGGATCGCGGGATCGGCAAACGCGTCGCGCAGCATGCGTTCCAGCGTGATGCGGTAGAAGCCGCGTCCGCGCCACGCGGGATCGGAATAGAAATCGTACAGAGTCACGCTGCCTTCGGGCAAGGTGATGCTTTGCTTGACTTCCGTCATATTCGACTGGGTCTGCGCCGCCATCCAGCCGGAATGGGCCAGTTGCCCGTCCTGGCAGATGGTGTAGGCCCGGTTGCCCGCTTCCAGCCGCTCCAGCGCGCTGGACAGATAGTCATCGCGTGACTGCCAGGTCTCGCCGGGCTCAAAGCACAGCAGCCCGTCGATGTCGTTCTGATGCACGCGCGCGTCAGCCTGCCAGTTCGCCGCCATGCCGCGCTCCATGCGGTAGACGCGATACTCGCGCGTAAAGCCGCGCAGCCCCTGCAATTTGCGCATGACGGCGCCGGGATTCACCCGCTTCAGCGTGGCCACGAAGCCGCGCATCTGCGCCGGCGTGACGCCAATCCGGCCCAGCGAGGCCTTGGCCTGCGCCAGCAGCGAGGCCTTCATGGCTTCCTTCTTGCGTTGCCCGGCCGAGCGGTACAGGGTCAGGTCGAACACCTCGTCGTGGCTGTTGGCGAAGCGCTCCTTCCATGGATCGCCGCCCGGCGTCAGATCCAGCACTTCGATGCCCTGCTGCACCAGATAATCGGACAGCTGCATCAGATGCAGCTTGCCCGGCGAATGCTCGGCCAGGAAGGGCGAGGACGCCAGCATCCCCAGATGGACGGCCTTGCCGCTCATCACGCCCCAGAACGCGGCGATGGGGCGCTCGTTCAGATAAGTGACCGTCACGCACAGCTCCTCCCCCGCAGCCTCGAACAAGGCCCGGTGGAATGGCCGCTTGTGCTCATCCTCGCGAAATGGCGCGGTCTGATTGATGGCGGCCTGGCGGAAATCGTAGAACCGGATGATTTCATCGAAGACGCGGTCCAGCTCAGCGCCATCCCTCACGCGGCGGAACTCCAGCGCGCCCAGCTTCTTGAGCCGGTTGAAGCGGCTTTTATTGCTTTTCTTGGCGAACGAGGCCTGGATTTGCGCCGCATCCAGCGTCATCAGCGGACGCGGGCACAGCCTGGCTTCGACATGATCGGCCCCGGCCACTTCCTTCAGCAGCTGGACGGAAGCTTGCGCCGGCAGGTATTTGAAACGCAGGCTGCGGAAGGGAATCTTCTCGAGCAGGCAGGCCCAGGCGGCAGCGACAAAGCTCTTTTCCACGGCCGGCAAAGCCAGCCAGCCATGATACTCGGCCTGATGCTGCCCCGCGTGCGTCAATACACCGGATTCAACATGGTAAGCCAGTGGCCACACGGCGAGCAGCGCCCCATCATCGGCATGCTGGCGTACCAGCACGGGCGACCATTCGGCGCCATAGCTTTGATACCAGGCCAGCACAAATCCGGGCGACTGGAATCCCGTCGTCGCCGCCACGTCCGCACGCAGCTGGTGCCATGATGCAATGAACTGCGGATCGCTCAGCAGTAGCGCGACAGCTTCGCCTTCCAGGAATTGGATTTGCATACCGTTATGTGGGCTTGGTTTGATTGGGGATGATGCCGCCGCCTGCCGCCCTATAGTACTCAACAACGCGCAATATGGCAAAGCAGACAAGCATTCTTCATGCTCTGAGAGCAAGTGTTGCGTCTCCACAGCAATTAATCAGATTTATTTTCGGGTTTTCTCAGCATCCAAAAGATTTCCCTCGGACAGCAAAAGCACGTTTTTTTCCATACTGCAATAATCAATCCATTAGTCAAATTCTTTTGTCTTAGGGAGAGATCACCATGAAACATAAGTCCTTAGTTTGTACGCTCGTCGCAGTTGCCCTCGGCGCGGCGCTGCCCACGTTCAGCGGTGCGGCCGTGTATTCCAACGGCAGCAAAACGTCCAACTTCGACGTCACGCTGAAGATCGTCGCCGATTGCATCATCGCCGCCAATCCGCTGGACTTCGGTCAGAACCAGGGCGTGCTGTCCACGGCCGTCAATGTCAACACCACGCTCAACGTCACCTGCACCAACACCACCCCCTACAACGTGGGCCTGAGCGCAGGCAGCGGCACCGGCTCCACCACCGCGGCACGCCTCATGAGCGGCACGGGCGCCAATACCGGCACCGTCGCCTTCAACCTGAACCAGACCAGCGGCGGCGTCAACTGGGGTAACACGCAAGGCACCGACACTCTGTCCGGCACCGGCACCGGCGCGCTGCAAAACCTGACCGTCTACGGCACTGTGCCGGCCCAATCGACTCCGCAGCCCGACACCTATAAATCGACGATCACCGCTACCGTCTATTTCTGATTCCACCGCTTCAGCACAGTCCTCAAATCCGGCCGAATACCGCGCCTCCAGATTCTCCCGGCACCCCGCCCCGTGCCAAGTTTTACCTCCCCAGCTTCATCTTATTTCCGAGCACTCAAGCTTTCGTATACCGCTTGATAGTTGGCCACCATTGCGCCCAGGCTGAAACGCTTGACTGCGACTTGCCGCGCCTGTTCGCCGTGTGCGCGGCGCATGGCCGGGTCATTGCCGTAATCGGCTAGCAGGCGCGCCAGTCCCGCTACGTCGCCGGGCTGGAAGAAGCGGCCGGAATGACTGTCCTGCACCAGTTCCAGATTGCCGCCAACCGCTGTCGCCAGCACAGGCAGTCCGCAGGACATCGCCTCCAGGATCGTGTTGGAGATGCCTTCCGACAGCGACGGCAACACGAATACATCAAAGCCGGCCATGACGCGCGCCACCTCGTTGCAGGCGCCGGCAAACCAGACCTGGTGGCCGACGCCCAGCTCGTCCACCAGCGTGCGCAGGGGCTGCGACAAGGCGCCGTCGCCCACGATCACCAGCCGCATCTGCGCCGCCACCGTTGGCACGTTCTTCAGCAAGGCGGCAAAGGCGCGCACCAGGGTGGCCTGGTCCTTCACCGCCTGCAGCCGTCCCACGGTGCCGACAATGATGCTGTCCGCGCCCGCAAAACCGGGCGGCAGCAGGCTCAGGTCGCGGTCCGGACGGGGCACGAAGCGTTCCGTATCGACGCCGTTATACACTTGCCAGATCTTGCCCGGGCCTATGCCCACGCGCTTGACCAGATAATTCTCCAGATCCTTGGACACGGTCACATAGCCGCTCACCAGCGGCGCATGCAGGCGGCGCAGCATGGTCGGCTTCCACTGCTCGCCTTTCAAATCGCCGATATCCCAGCCATGTTCGCCATGCACGCAGAACGGCACGCGCGCCAGCCGCGCCGGCAGCAGCGCATCGAGCCCGGACAGATTGCGCGAGTGGACGATGGTCGGCCGCAGGCGGCGGAACAGGCGGAACAGCTCCAGCCGCATGCGCCAGACGCCGATGCGCGAGCGGTGCAAGGCGATCACCTCCACGTCCGGGCGCGCGATGCGCAGGCGGAAATCCGAATAATCCTCGACACAGACGACGGCGTGGCGGAAGTGCGAGGCCGGCATATTGTTGATCAGGTTGACGAGGCCGTTTTCCAGGCCGCCCATCGCCAACTGATGGATCACATGCAGGATCAGCGGCCGCGTTTCACTTTTCATGGCGGGCATGTTCAACGGTTGAACACCAGGCGCTGCACTTCGCGCACGGCGCCGAAATTGATCATCAGCGTCAGCACGCCATAGACGACGACGCCGATGACGATCTCCAGCACCAGCGCCAGCTGGGCCGATACATGGCCGGCCAGCATCGGGCTGGCGATGCGCACCATGGCGGCCATGCCCGCCGCGCACAGCAGGGGCCGGGCGATCTCGCGCAGCATGTCGCCCATATGCAAGCCGATCACCTTCAGCATGCGGCGCATATTGATCAGCAGGACGAAGGGGAAAACGATACCCCAGGCGCCCGCCACGCCCTCGATGCCCCAGTGGCAGCCGATGAAATAAGCCGGCGGCATGATCAGGCAGCCCAGCAAGCCATTCTGCATGCCCGCCTCCGGCCGTCCCATCGCGTCGGTGATGGCCGGCAGGAAGGCCAGCAAGGTACGGAAAGGCATCACCAGGCTGAGGATCTGCAACGGCAGCACGGCGCCCTCCCAGCCCTGCCCCAGCAGCAGCGGCACCAGCTCGGGCGCCGTGCAGGCCAGTCCCCACAGCACGGGGAAAGCGGCCAGACTCATCAGGGAAAACGCCTTTTTCAGCTGGCGGCCGATCAGCTCCTTGTCGTGCTGATAGCGGGCGAAGGCGGGAAAGGCCACCTGGTTGAGGATGGCCGAGATCCTTTGCAGCGGCAGCGAGGCCAGGTGCATCGCCACCGAATACAGGCCCAGCACCTGCCCGCCCAGCATGCGGCCGACGATCACCGTGTCGGCCTGGGTATAGCAGAACCACAGCAGGCGCGAGGCCGTGATATTGCCGCCGAAGGACAGCAGCGAACGCATGTCGCGCCAGGCCAGCAGCGGCAGATGGCGGAAAGGCTCGACGCCATTGACGGCCACCGTACGCCACACCGTGCCGGCCAGATTGCCGATCACCAGCGCCCACACGCCGTACTGGTTCAGCGCCAGCAGCAGCGTGACCAGGCTGCCGAACACGGCCGAACCCAGCTCGATCAGCGAACGCTGGCGGAATTCCAGGCGGCGCTGCAGCAGCACGTCCGGCATGGTGTAGAACGGCGTCAGCAGATATTGCAGGGCCAGCACGCGCAGCACCAGGGTCAGCCGCGGTTCGCCGTAAAAGTCGGCGATCAGGGGTGCGGCCAGGCTCAGTCCCGCCCACAGGACGCCGTTGGTCAGCAGCAGCAGGCCGAAAGCCTTGCGCATGTTCTCGATATTGATTTCCGCCACCTGGATCAGGGCGGAACCCAGGCCCATGTCGACGAACATGGCCAGCAGCACGATGAAGACGGAGGCCATCGCCATCAGGCCGTAATCGGAGGGCGACAGCAGGCGCATCACGAAGATGGTGATGCCCCAGGTGATCAGCTGGCTGCCCAGTTTGGCGCCCGCCGTCCATTTCAAGCCGCGTACAACTTCTGTTTTAAGTGTCATGCTCAGCGATAGTCCTAAGCCAAGATTGCCGGGCGCGTCAGATTGGCCGCGAGACGCAGCGCAAAACGCCAGTGGTTACGGTCCCAGGGCGTGAAACGGGGCAGCTGGTACAGGTCGGGATATGCCCCGGCCGTGCCGACCGACGTCGAAACCGCCGCCTCGAATTCCAGTTCGCGCACCATCTGCACGTGGGCCGCCTCATAGTCCGTGCCGGGGCGGCCGTTGGGATAGGCGAACAGGGAGACGGGCGCGTCGATCAGCCGCTCCAGCGCCTGCTTGCCGTCGGCGATTTCGGCGCGCGCCTCGGACGGGCTCAGCCGGCTCAGGATGGGATGCTGCACCGTGTGCGCGCCGATGGTCATGCCGCTGCGGTGCAGCTGGCGGACCTGGACGTCGCTCATCATCAGGTCGCCGGGCAAAGCGACCGAGAAATGCGCCGCCAGACGGTCCACCTGCTGCTGGCGCTCTTCCAGCGGCAGGTACTTGAGCTTGTTTAACAGGGCGATGATGGCCTGGGCCCGCAGCGCCGGCGTGGCCAGGCTGTGCACACCGAGGCCGAAGGCGCCCGCATCCAGCGTATCGCCCGGCATGCGGCGCACCAGCTCGATCACGCTGTCGTTCCACATGCGCCCGCCGTTGAGGAAGCCTGAGGCGACGAAGAAGGTGGCCGAGACGCCATAATGCTGCAGCACGGGCAGCGCGATTTCCGCATTGTCGGCATAGCCGTCGTCGAAGGTGATGCAGGCCGTACGGGGCGGCAGCGTGCCGGCCCGCATATGGCGCACGGCGTCGGCCAGCGGCATGATGCGGCAGGAAGACTTGAGCCAGGCGATATGGCGGGCGAAACCGGCGCGGTCTATCTCGTCGGGGAACAGTGCGTCGCGCTCGGGCCGCACGCGATGGTAAATCATGATGGCCGGCGCGCGCGAACCACCGGGCAGCAAGGCGCGCAGCGGCCCCTTGCCCACCAGCGGAGAGAGGCCCGCGCCGGCCGGCAGGACGGCGGGCGGCGAAAAGGAAGACGCCGGCATATTCATGATCCGACCTTCTGCGCGACAAAGCGCTGGCCCGGACGCGTGGCGGGCGTCCTTTCGTCCAGCATGCGCTGGACCACGCGGCGGCTGCCCGCGACGGCGACCACCAGGTAGTAAGGCACGTCGAAATACGCCAGGCTGAGGAAAGCGCCGCCGACGAAGAATCCCAGCAGGCTCACCTGGATCATGGTGGCCAGGCTGCTCGCCCACTGCAAGTCCTCGTGGCCCTTGGTGTTGCGCACGATCCAGCTGCAATCGCGCCAGGTCAGGAAGCCGATCAGCACATACAGGAACAGGCCGACGAAGCCGTGCTCGCCCAGCACCTGGAAGTAGATGCTGTGCGCCGCGTGCACGTCCATCGGGTCCGGCGCGTAGGCGAGGAAGACGCCGGGGTCGTAGATATCGAAGCCGCCGCCCGTCAGCGGACGGTCCTTGGCCAGGTTGAAAGTCATATACCAGGCGTTGATGCGGCCCATGGCCGAACCGTCTTCCTTGTAATCGTTGATGGAATTGATGCGGTCGAACCAGGCGGTCGGCATGGTCATCAGCATCAGCGGCACGGCGAAGGCCAGCAGCAGGCCGAAGGTCAGGCGGTTATGGCTGCGGAACCAGAGGAAGGCGCCCATCACGCCGATCGCCAGCGCGGCGCCGCGCGAATACGAGGCCAGGGCCGCCAGCGCACAGAGGAACATCGACGCCAGCAGGCCGATGCGTCCCCATTTGTGCCTGGTCTGCGAATAGATGTAGTAAATCAGGGGAATCACGATCACGATGGCCAGCGCGATCTCGTTATTGCCCTCGATGAAAGTGCCGTCCGGGCCCCAGATGCGGTAGGCGCCGCCGCTGCGGATCGTGAAAATGCCGCCCTTGACGCCGTAAAAGCCCAGCGAGAAGACGACGATCCAGATCAGCTGCTGGATATCCTTTTTCTTCCTCGTCAGGAGCAGCAGGACAAAGGTCATGCCCAGGATCTTGTAGACCTTGAGCAGCTGGTCGCTGCTGTTCGCCGGGTGGATGGCGTTCAATGTCGTGATCGTCATCCATAGGAGGAATGCGATCATCACCCCGCCCACGGGAGACGGCGGGAACTTGTACTTTTTCTTGGACAGCAGGATGCTGACCAGGGTGACGCAGGCGATGATCGCGGCAAAGGGGAAGTTGCGCGCGAAGCCCCAGCCCTGGGCGTGGGGATTCATCACGCTGATCCAGATCCACATGATGCCGCCCCAGAACGGGTGCCTGAGAATATAGGGCAAGGAGGCGAATACGATCAGGGTGACAATAATGTCTCTCATGCGGCCTCCCCTGCCCGCTTACCTTGATGATGCGAATTCATTTGGTATAGGCATTCCATGGTGTTTCCAGTTTGGTGACGCAATAGCGGTATTTGCCGGACTTCTCCGGCAGGATGCGCGGCACCTGCTCGACGTCGATCTTGACATCGCCGCCCAGGCGGGCCTGGAAGCCGCGCTCGATGCGGCCGCGCAGGCTGTCGCTGACCTCGCCGTCCATGACGACCTGGACGCGCGTCCATTCCAGGGTTTCCTGGATAATCTTGAAGGCTTTCACTTCCGGCATGTCGCGCAGCACATAGGCCAGGGCGGCGCTGTGCATCAGCGTGCCGTCCGGGACCAGCAGGAAGTCGGTGGTGCGGCCGTGGATCTCCTTCAGCAGCGGCAAGGTGCGGCCGCAGCGGCAGGAAGCCGTGTCCAGCGCGCCCACGTCGCCCGTGCGGTAGCGGATAAAGGGAAAGTCGCCCGAACGCAGATGGGTGACGACAATCTCGCCCGATTCGCCGGGCGGCAGCGGCTGGCCGTCCGTGCCCAGTACCTCGATGATCACGTCTTCCGCCGTGATGTGCATGCCGCCTTCCGGGCACTGGTGGGCGAGGAAGCCCGCGTCGCGCCCGCCGTAGCCATTGGCCACTGGGCAGCCGAACACGCGCTCGATCTGTTCGCGCTGGGCGTCGTACAGGCATTCCGAGGTGACGAAGGCGACCCGGATGCCCAGGTCGTCCATGCGCTGGCCCTTCTCTTCCGCGTGGCCGGCGATATGGGCCAGCACGGTCGGATAGCCGAACAGCATGCGCGGACGCACAGCACGGATGCGCTCGACGTAATGGTCCAGTCCTTCGTGGGTGGTGGCGAAGGCCGACATCAGCTCCGTGCGCATGACGCGGTCGCGCAGGATGCGCACCTTGTCCTGCGTGCCCAGCTCGATGGGCGAACCCCAGATGACAATTTCCGGATCGCCGATATCGACCTGCCACCAGCGCGTGGCTCGCCACTTGGCGGCCACGTCGTGGCTGATGCGCTCCTTGCCGATGTAGAAAGTCAGCGGATCGCCCGTCGAACCGCCCGTGCTGAAGCGGCCCAGCTTGACGGCGTCCTTCGCCTTCAGCTGCTCGGCGTGGCGGCGGATCTTGTCCTTGTCCAGCAGCGGCAGGCGGGCCAGGTCGGCCAGCGAATGCAGGTCGCGCGCCGGGTCGAAGCCGATCTCGTCGAAGCGTTCGCGGTAGTAAGGCACCTGGCTGTGGGCGCGCAGCAGCAGCTCGCGCAGGCGCTCCATCTGCAGCGCGGCCAGGCGCTCGGGCGCCCAGTGCTGGCTGCTTTCCATCTGCCGCCGCACGGCCACGCTGCGGTGGCCTTTCAGCCGCTCATGCAGCGGGAACAGCGCGCCCGAGACCAGGGCCGTGTACCAGTTGCTCGATGCGGGGGAATAGCGGGTACTCATGACTGTCTCGCTTCTTTGGCTGGAATGGGTTCGAGTGAGGCGTGATAAACGTCCAGCAGGCGGGGACGCACGTTCTGCCAGGCGAACTGCTGCACCATATGCTGTCCCGCCTGGCGCAGGCTGGCCGCCAGCGCCGGTTCCGCAGCCAGGCGCAGCACGGCCGCCGCCATCGCCTCGGGCGACGCGGGCGGCACCAGCAGCGCCGTGCGGCCATCCTCCACCAGATAGGGCACGCCGCCGACATTGGTGCTGACCACGGCCACGCCGCTGGCCAGCGCTTCCAGCACCGAGTTCGGCGTATTGTCGATCAGGCTGGGATTGAGCATGATGTCGGCGCCGCGGTAGAGCGCGGCCATGCCGGCGTTTTCCACACGGCCGGTGAAGGTGACAGCCTCGGCCACACCCAGTTCGGCCGCCAGCTGTTCCAGTTCGGCGCGCAGCGGGCCGGAACCGGCGATGGTCAGCTGCGCCTCCGGACGCCGGGCGCGCACGATGGCGAAGGCGCGCAAGGCGGTGGCGTTGTCGTAGATCTGCTCCAGATTGCGCGCCACCAGCAGCTGCAAGGGGCGCGTCTCCGCCGCCGGCGCACCGGCAAAGCGCTCCAGATTGATAATGTTGGGCACCACCTGGGTGGCCACGCCATAGCGTCCGAACACCGCCTGCAGGAAGCCGGACGGCACGATCACGGCGCTGGCCCGCAGCATGCTGGGGCGCACCCAGGCCTGCGAGCGGCGCATGAAGTTGTCGGCCTCGCCGCCCCGGTAGTTGATCACGACGGGACAGCCGCGCAGACGGGCGATCCAGACCACGGGCGCGGCAAACAGATGCCAGGACCAGCCGGAATTGGCCATCACATGGAATAGCTGGACCCGTCCCGCCGCGCGCCACAGCAGGGCCAGATATGGCAGCAGCCGCGCCAGCGCGCGCACGACGGGCAGCGAGCCCACCCAGGCTGGACGATAAGGCGCGTTGACCTGGATGGTTTCCACCGTATGCCCGTCGGCCGCCAGCAGATTGGCCAGTTGCAGCGTCTGGTTCGCCATGCCGCCCGAGGGCGGCGGCAGCGGGCCGACCAGGCCAATGCGCAAAGGGGATGGCATCACAGCACCTTGCCGGCCACCTGGCCATAAACGGCGCGATAGCGCGAGACGCTGGCCGCCCAGTTGCGTTCGGCCTCGACGAAGCGGCGTCCCTGGGCGCGCAGCGCGGGCCAGCGCTGCGGCGTGGACAGCAGAGCCAGCAGCTGCTGCGCCAGGGCCTGCGGATCGCCGGCGGCAAACAGCACCCCCGTGCGGCCGTCCTCGATCAGCTCGCGGTGGCCGCCCACGTCGGAGGCCACCAGCAGCCGGCCCTGGGCCATTGCTTCCAGCGGCTTGAGCGGCGTGACCAGGTCGGTCAGGCGCATCTTCAGGCGCGGATAGCAAAGGATGTCGACCAGGTTGTAGTAGCGCTGCACGTCGCCGTGCGGCACGCGGCCCGTGAAGATGACCTTGTCCGCCACGCCCAGCGCCTGCGCCTGCGCGCGCAGCGCCTGGTCCTGCGGGCCGCCGCCCACCAGCAGCAGGCGGATATCCGGATTCTGCGCCAGCAGGGACGGCATGGCGGCCAGCAGCACGTCCAGGCCTTCGTAGGCATAGAAGGAGCCGATAAAGCCCAGCACCGTCTTGTCCTGCAGGCCCAGGCTGGCGGCCAGCGCCTCGTCGCGCGCGCCGCCGACGCTGAAGTCCTGGATATCGACGGCGTTCGGGATCACCGTGATCTTCCCGGCAGGGATGCCGCGGCCCACGATCTCGCTGCGCAAGCCTTCGCAGATGGTGGTGGCGGCCTGCACGCGGCGCAGGGCCCAGGTTTCCATGGCGCGCGTGAGGCGGTAGCGCCAGCCCCATTCCTTGCTGGTGCCGTGGTCGACCGCCGCGTCTTCCCAGAAGGCGCGGATCTCGTACACGACGGGGATGCCCAGGGCGCGGCCCACGCGCAGGGCCGCGATGGCGTTCAGCGCGGGCGAATGGGCGTGCAAGATGTCGGGCTGGATCTCGCGCGCCACTTGCATCAGGCGCGCCGTCAGGCCGTCGATCACGGCCAGCTGGTTCAGCAGCGGCAGCCGGGCCATCAGGCCGTGCGAGGGCGGTGTGCGGTGGAAGGTCAGGCCGTCGACCAGCTCCTGCCCACCGCCCTGCCCGTTCGCATCGCCGTTACTGTGTTTCGCGCTGGTGATGTGATGGGTCTCCCAGCCCAGCGCCCGCTGCTGCTGCAGGATGGCGCGGGTGCGGAAGGTATAGCCGCTGTGCAGCGGGATCGAGTGATCCAGCACATGCAGGACGCGCACGGGTGCGGGCGCGGACTGCGGCGCGGAATTGGTGGATGCGTGCATGGCCAAACCCTAGCTCCCCTGCAGTTCTTTGCGCAGGAAGGCGTCGAACATCAGCAGGCTCCAGATGGGCGCGCTGTAGTCGCGGCGGCCCGACTCGTGCTGTTCCACCATCTCCGACAGGTAGCGCGGGTTGAAGATGCCCGTCTCGGCCAGGTTTTTGCCCAGCAGGGCTTCGCGCACGCGCGAGCGCAGCGGACCGCGGAACCATTGCGCCAGCGGCACGGCAAAGCCCTGCTTGCGGCGGTAGAGGATGTCGTGCGGCAGATAGGCTTCCAGGCTCTTCTTGAAGATGTACTTGCCCTCGCTGCCGCGCAGCTTCATGCCCGGCTCCAGGCCCGACATCCACTCCACCAGCTTGTGGTCCAGCAGGGGCACGCGCACTTCCAGCGCATGGGCCATGCTGGCGCGGTCGACCTTGGTCAGGATATCGCCGGGCAGATAGGTCTTCATGTCCAGGTACTGGATCATGGACAGCGGATCGTCGGTCGGCGAGCGGTCCGCATGCCCGCGCATGACCTCGATGGCGCGGTAGCCTTGCAGGCGGCTGCGGAAGGAATCCGAGAACAGCTGCTCGCGCATGGCGTCGCTCATGATGGACACGCCGTGGAAATAGCCTTCCACCAGGTCGCGCGACAGCGCCTCGAAGGTGGTCTTGGCGCGGAACACGCGCGGCGCCCAGTCGGCCTTGGGATACAGACGGCCCAGGGTGCCGAACACGGGACGGCGCAGGCCGTCGGGAATGCGGCCGCGCACGCGCTGCTCGGCCATCGCATAGCGGTAGCGGCGGTAGCCGGCCAGGTTCTCGTCGCCGCCGTCGCCGGACAAGGCTACGGTGACGCGCTTGCGCGCCAGCTGGCAGACGCGGTAAGTGGGAATCGCCGAGCTGTCGGCGAACGGTTCGTCGTACAGGTCGGCCAGGGTGTCGAGCAGGCCATAGTCGTCCGTGTCGACTTCTTCCATGTAGTGCTCGGTGCGGTACTGGGCCGCCACCTGGGCCGCATAGGCCGATTCGTCGAAGGCCGGGTCCTTGAAGGCGATGGAGCAGGTATTGACGGCGCCATCGGCCAGTCCAGCCATCATCGCCACCACGGCGCTGGAATCGACGCCGCCGGAGAGGAAGGCGCCCAGCGGCACTTCGGCCACGAGGCGGATCTTGACCGCCTCGCGCAGGCGGGTGATCAGCTCGGCGGCGGCGTCGCCGTCCGTCATGCCCTGATGCTTCTTGAACGGCACGTCCCAGTAGCGGCGCGGCTGGCCCAGGGGCTGGCCCACGCGCTGGATCAGGGTGTGGCCGGGCGCCAGCTTGTAGGCGCCTTCGTAGATGGTGCGCGGCTCCGGCACATAGCCGTAGGCGAAGTAATCCTCGACGGCGCGCGGGTCGATGCCACGGCCCAGGCCCGGCAGCGAGCGCACGGATTTCAGTTCCGAGCCGAAGGCGAACAGGCCGTCCGCCAGCAGCGTGTAGTACAGGGGCTTGATGCCCATGCGGTCGCGGGCGAGGAACATCAGCTGCTGCTTGCGGTCCCACAGGCCGAAGGCGAACATGCCGCGGAAGTGCTGCACGCAGTCCTCGCCCCACTGCTCCCAGGCGTGCACGATCACTTCCGTGTCGCTGCGGGTGCGGAAGGTGTGGCCCAGGGCCTGCAGCTCGACGGTCAGCTCGCGGAAATTGTAGATCTCGCCGTTGTAGCAGACCAGCACGCTGCCATCTTCATTGGCCATGGGCTGCTGGCCGCTGGCGATGTCGATCACCGACAGGCGGCGGTGGCCGAAGCCCACGCCCGGCTCCACGTAAATGTCGCCCTCGTCCGGACCACGGTGATGCTGGGTCTCGTTCATACGCTTGAGCAGCGCCGCATCAATGCTGCGCGCGCCCCGCGTATCAAGCATTCCGACTATTCCACACATGATCTCTGCTACCTTCGGCGGTTAATTGTGATTATGGTTGTCTGTCGCTGGCGAGCATGGCTTCCAGCGCGCTGCGATTGCTGTCGAGGAAAGCGTGCAACGAGCGGCGGGCGCCCTCGTTCTGCTCTTCGTCGACAACAAAGACAAAGACAGCGGTGCCGGCATCGCTGCCGCGCGTGATCTTTTGCCCGGCCTGGTAAAGCTTGCCCAGGTATTCGCTCGGCGTCGCATGGCCGCCTATCCAGTACCACTGCCACACCAGCAGGCACTGGCCATTGACCTTGTTGACCAGGTGGCTCTCGCGCAGGGGCAGCGGCTGGCCGCCCACCATTTCCGTGCGCACGCTGCTCGACACCGTATCCCAGGCGCTGTCGCGCGCGCCCGAGGTGAGGCGGTTGGTCGAGCTGATCAACTTGCTGACCTGGTCCTGCTGGCTGTAATAGCGCAGCGCCAAGCCGACCCTGCCCTGCGAAGCGTAGAAGCGGCGTGACTCGGAACGGGCCGGGGTGAACGCGGGCTGCCAGTCGGTGAATGCCTCAGTGGCGGGCCAGGCGGGCGTCCACGCCGTCAGCTCGCGCGCGGCGCCCTGCCCCGACTGCTTGTCCAGGTAAGCGGCATAGGCGGGCCAGAAACCGATGCAGAGGATGGCGGCCAGCAGGGCCAGCGCCAGGCGCGACGGCGGCGTGGGCGGGGCCGGCGGACCGGAGGGGATGGCGTCCTGCTTGTCTTCGCGCCACCAGCTGCCAAGCCAGAACAGCACGAACATCACCAGGCCGAAGAACAGCCAGCCGTAGATCAGGTGGTCGAAGCCGACGGCCATGGTCATGCCGCTCAGATGGCCGATCATCACAATCAGGTAGGCGCGCATGCCGTTGGCGATGATGGGCACGACGATGGCCAGCGCGATGAAGATCAGGCGCCGCCGCAGCGAGTGGTAGGTCAGGTAGGCGTACAGGCAGCCCAGGGTGAAGGAAGCGATCAGGTAGCGCACGCCGCTGCAGCCTTCGATCACCGACCAGTTGCCGCTGGGGATGGTGAAGCTGTTACCCTCGCGCCAGACGGGGATGCCCGTCATGCGCAAGGCGTCGACAGTGAAGTTGGCCGTCACGTCGATGAGCGGATCGACAAAGGTTTCGCCGAAGGGCACGGCCAGCAGCACATAGGCCAGGGGGAAGGCCAGGGCCAGCGCCATGCGCCGTCCCAGCACGGCCAGCACGGTCAGCGGCAGCATGGCGCCCAGGGCGTACTGCTGGGCGACCTGCACATCGCCAAAGCCGGCCATCAGCCAGCCCGCGCCGCACAGGGCCAGCAGGACAAAGCCGGGCCAGTAGGGCTGGATGGGAATCTGCGCCAGTTCGGCGCGGCGGCGCCACACCAGCCACAGGCTGATCGGCAGAATGGTGTAGCCGTGGGCAAAGGTCTCCGAGCGCTCCCAGATGGCGACAATGGAGCGGCTGGTGGAGAAGTAGGCCAGCACTGGCAGCAGGAAGGCGATGGCCACCCACAGCGGGCGGACCAGGTCGCCGCTGCGGGCTTCCGCAACGGTGGGCGGGACAGGTTTGGGCACCGGGATCATGCCTTCCTCCGCAGAGGCTCGGCGGCCTCCAGCAGTTTATCGACGCCGGACAGATTGCTCTCCCAGCTGTAGCGTTGTTCGACGGCGGCGCGCGCGGCCTGGCCGATGGCGGGATCGGGCGCGTCCAGGAATTGCGCCACGGCCGACTGGAAGTGGGCGGCGTCTTCCGCCAGCAGCAGTTCCCGGCCCGGCGTGGCCGTGATGCCTTCCAGCGCCTGCGGCGACACGATCACCGTCTGCCCCATGGCCATCGCCTCCAGCACCTTGTTCTGGATGCCGCGCGCCACGCGCAGGGGCGCCACGCAGACGGAGGCATGGGCGATATAGGGCCGCACGTCGGGCACCGTGCCCGTCACGCGCACGCCCTCGAGCGAAGCCAGCTGCTGTACTTCCGGCGTGGGGCGGGCGCCGACGATATAGAACACGGCGCGGGGATGGCGCTCACGCACGGCAGGCAGGATTTCGCGGGCAAACCACTGCACCGCGTCGATATTGGGCCAGTAATCCATGGCGCCCGTGAAGACGATGGCCCTGCCCTCGCCGCTGAAGGGGCTGTCGCCCGCCTCGGCCGGGTTGAAGTAGGCCGTGTCGACGCCGTTGCTGAAGAAGCCGATGCTGGCGGCGCTCTCCGGCGCCAGTTGACGGAACAGCTCCGCCTCCGGCGCGGAAACGAAGAGGGAGGCGTCGCATTCCCGCGCCACCTGGCGCTCGAACGCCAGCAGGCGACCCGCCTCGTGGCGGTAGAGCCAGCGCATGGGGCCTTTCTTGCGCTCCGCGTACTGGCGCCACTTGTCGGAATCGACGTCGACGAAATCGACCACGCGCCGCGCCTGCGGATACGCGTGCACGTACTGCGCCATGGTCGAGGAAAACACCAGGATGCGCTCTATGCCCTGCCCCTGCATGGTCTGGCTTACCCAGTCGCGCAGGCCCGCGTCGCGGTAGAAGCCGCAGGACAGCGACTGCCCCGTCACCAGCGCGCCCAGGCTGCGCACGCGGGCCGGCAAGGCGCTCAGGCGGGCGAAGTGGCTGCTGGCGCACCAGCTGCTCACCTGCGGCACATGGCGCCAGTCGTCGGCGTCGTCGATGAAGCAGCCCAGATGCACGCGGTAGCGGCGCGCCAGGTGGCGCAGCAGATGGTAGGAGCGGATCTTGTCGCCCTTGTTCGGCGGATAGGGAATGCGGTGCACCAGCAGCAGCAGATCATCCATGGCTCACCCCAGGTGCTTGACGATATGCGGGCCTATCATATTGGCCACGCCCAGCGGCAGCTTCTGCCACATACGGATGAACATCCGGTACTTCGGATTCAGGGGATTGTTTTCCGGCACGGCCTCGGCCGCCTGCAGCCGGTACTCGTATTCCAGCGGCTCGGCCGGGAAGCCCCAGTTGTGCTTGAAGTCGTAGGCGCCCGTGCCCAGCTTGCTGCGGCCAAAGTCGAAACTGCGGCAGCCGCGCTCGACCGCCGCTTCCATCAGGTTCCAGTACATGAAGTCGTTGCCCGCCACTTCGCGCGCCACGTCCATGCCGCCACCGTAGTAAGGCAGGACTTCGCCACGGAAGAAGAAGCTGAGCACGCCAGCCACGATCTCCTGCTCGCGCAGGATCACGCGCACTTCGCAGTCGTCGCCGAACTCTTGCTTCAGCAGGCTGAACCACTTTTTCGGGAACACGGGCGTGCCCAGGCGGTGGACGCTGGTGGCGTAGGCGGTGAAGAAGCGGTCCACGTTCTGGTCCACCTCGCCCCGCAGGCCGCACTTGATGCCCTTGCGCACCATGGCGCGCTGCTTGCGCGGAATGGCGTTCATATTCTCTTCGTGGCTGGCGCTGAGCGCCTTGCGGAAGGTGACGTACAGGGGCTTGCGCTGCCACTTCGCATCGCCCTCATGGGCGGCGCGGATACTGCGGTATTCCAGGTGCCCCGCGCCCAGTTCGGCGGCCAGGGTCAGCGCGGCCTGGTCCAGCATGGCGCGCGCCTCGGCCGTCAGCGCAACCACGCCGCCGTAGACGCAGAACGGCAGCGCCACCAGGGTGTGGCCGAACAGCCGGCTCTTGACCTGACAGAGGGGCAGCACGCCCTGGATCTGGCCGCCCTGCTCGACGAAATAAAACCAGGTGCGGTGGCCGAAGGCTTGCTCGATGCAGCGCTGCCAGCCCGAGCGGTGGAAAAAGGTCGCGTCGGGGCAGCTGTCCACGAAGGCGTCCCAGCGGGCGCGGTCCTGGACCTGCATCAGGTGCAGACTCAGCGGCGCCGGCGCGGCCGCCGGTACAGGCGCAGGCGCAGGCGCGGCGGGATTGGCGGCTTCCATCACAGTGCTCATTGCACCCCCAGGAAAAGTCGGTCCATGCGTTCCCATTCGAAGTCCCGCGTCAGAGCCTGGATGCGGCTTTCCATGCGGCCCAGGTTGACGTAGTGGCGGAAGCGGGTCTTCCAGCCCAGGCCGTCGGGACGGGGCTGGCCGGGGTCGATTTCCCACGGATGGAAATAGAAAATGGCGGCCTGGCCGTCAGCCTGGTTCACCCGCTGCATCATCCAGCGCGACAGCGCGTAGGGAAGCAGGCGGAAATAGCCGCCGCCGCCTGCCGGCAAATTGCGCTGCATCACGCGCACGGTGGTGATGGGCAGTTCCAGCAGGCCGTCCGGGCCGTTCGGGTAGAAGGCGAAACGGGGCGCGTCCGGCATGCCGTAGTGGTCGTGGCGGATCGGGTAGATGCTGGAACTGTAGCGGTAGCCCGCCTCGCGCAGCGCGTCCAGCGCCCACAGGTTGCCGGCGCCGATGGAAAAGCTGGGCGCGCGGTAGCCCAGCACAGCCTGTCCGCCTATGTCTTCCAGGATGGCCTTGCTGCGCCCGATATCGTCGAGGAACTGGGCGCGGTCCTGGTCGGAGGCGCGCAGGTGGCCGTAGCCGTGGCTGGCCAGCTCGTGGCCGCCGTCGACGATGCGGCGCACGACGGCCGGATAGCGCTCGGCGATCCAGCCCAGGGTGAAGAAGGTGGCGCGCACGCCGCCCGCGTCCAGCAGGCCGAGGATGCGGTCCATATTCGCCTCGACCCGGCACTCGCGCTCGGGCCAGCTGTCGCGCGCGATGTGGGGGGCAAAGGCCGACACCTGGAAGTAGTCTTCCACGTCGATGGTCATGGCATTGCGGATCATGGCGGTCTTATTCGTTAGGATCGAACGATACGGAGGCGGCCGGCGACGTTCCCACCATGCGCTTGAGGATGGTCAGCACCGAGGCCAGCGATTTTTCCAGTTTGACCATGCGCTCGTCCATCAGGCCGGCGTGATAGCCGCCATAGGCCGCCGGCACGTCCTCGTCCTCGCCCAGGCCGGTATCGGCATTGGGCGTGGCGGCGGGCAGTTCGAACTCCTGGCGGATATCGCGCACCACCTCGTCCACATGGGCGTCGGTAAAGGCGTGCAACTCTTCCAGGAAGCCCATCAGCAGCAGGCGGTCGCACAAGTGGTTGGTCTTGCGCGGGATGCCGCCCGTGAATTCGTAGATGGCCGCATGGGCCGCCGGCGAGAAGGAAGGATCGTTCTGCCAGCCCACCGTGTGCAGGCGGTGCTCGATATAAGCCTGGGTTTCCATCTCGTCCATCGGGCCCAGGTGGTAGGTGGCCATCACGCGCTGGCGCAGCTGCTGCATGCTCGGGCTGTGCAGGGTGGCGCGGAATTCCGGCTGGCCCAGCAGGAAGGTCTGCAGCAGCGACTTTTCCGCCGTCTGGAAATTCGACAGCATGCGCAATTCCTCCACCACGCGCGGAGTCAGGTTCTGCGCCTCGTCCACCACCAGCAGGGCGCGCTTGCCCTCGGCGTCGATGGACAGCAGGAATTGCTCGAAGCTGTGCAGCAAGGCGGCCTTGCTCATGTTTTCATAGGGCAAGCCAAACGCGGCCGCCACCATGCGCAGGGTGTCGTCCGGGTCCAGGTGGGTGTTGACGATGTGGGCGGCGACGATGCTGTCCGAACTCAGCTGGTTGAACAGATTGCGCACCAGCGTGGTCTTGCCCGCGCCCACCTCGCCCGTAATGACGATGAAGCCCTCGCCCTGGGCCAGGCCGTATTCCAGGTAAGCCATGGCCCGCTTGTGGCCCTTGCTACCAAAGAAGAAGTGTGGATCGGGCCGAAGGCGGAACGGTTGATCGCTGAGCCCGTAGTAATTTTCATACATCGCTTGCTCAACTCCCTTATAGCTGCATATTCAAGCTGGCGGCGACGGCGTTTTCCTTGTAGTCGCTGCCAATCGGTCCTACCGAGCCCATCGCGTGGCGCAATTCCAGCGTACCGCTCAGCTTAGCCTTGATTTGCCGGTTCAGCATCAGGCGCACCGCTGAGTTGTGCGTGACCACGCCGGTGCTGGTCGACTCGATACGGGTATTGGTATAGCTGGCGTTGACCGCCGAGCGGGACGTCATCTGCACATTCCACATCAAAGTGCCGCCGATCTGGTGGGTATTATCGTTCAGTCCGCTAAGGCTGGTGCCCAGCAATTCGCTATCGCTCTGGAATTGCGACACAGCCTCGCGGCGGGTGTCGAACAGGGAGAACATGGCCGTGCTGTGGGTGGATTGGTAGGCGACGGCCGCCTGCAATTGCTTCTGGCGGAAATAGCGGTTGCTCAGGTAGTTCACGCTGTCGGCCAGCGAAGGCGGCAGACCGGTGGCGGCGATATAGGCCTGCACGATCTGGGCGCGCACAACGGGGTCGGGAATTGTGGCGGCAAACAGACGGTCCAGCATGGCCGACGTGCTGATCGAGGCCGGCAGCAGGAAATTCGAGCGCGTGGTGGAGATGGAATCGTCGTAGCTCATGCTCCACACGGTGCCACGGCTGCGATGGCTGGCTTTCATGGTGGCAGTCTTGCCGAAGTAGCGGCGGCCCACGCTGGCGGCCAGGCTGCTGCGGCTGCTGGGGCCCCATTCGAAGCCGCCCAGCCAGAACTTGCCGGCCGTGGTGCCGCCGTCGGCGGGATAGTTGTTCTTGTCGTAGCCGCTGTTGCCCGTCAGCGTAAGGGTCGGACCGAGGGCATAGCGCACGGTGGCCGAGCTCGACTGTGTGCTGGAACTGGGCGTCTGGCTGGCCTGATTGTCATGCAGCACCTGGCGATAGAATTGCAGGCCCCAGCCCAGGGTGCGGAAAGAGGCGCCGCTGCCCAGGCTGGCGCTGACGCTGTTGCCCTTGGTGTTGCCGAAGCCGGTGCTGCCCGCGTCGACCGAGTCGCGCGTGGCGCGCAGCTCGCCGCTGGCGAACTGGCCGAAATCGTGGCGCAGCGAGGGCGACACCATGTAAGTCTTGACCTTGGTGCGGTTGTTGGTCGTGTAGCCGTTGTCCAGCACGGGCGCGCCGAAGGCCGAGACCGCCTGCTGGCTGACCGAGCCCGTGGCGTCAAGGTAGAGCAAGTCCTGCACCAGCATCGACTTGGCGTCCAGCGAGCCCTGCGACTGCGAGCGCTGGGTGCCCGGGATGTCGCTGTTGGGCGTATAAAACAGGTGCTGGCGGAAAGCGGCGTGCAGCTGCAGGTGGGAAGTGTCGTCGTCCAGCCCGAAGCCCGGCGCCACCTCGGTCAGGAACTGGCTGCGCGCCTGGGCGCTGGGCGCCAGGTTGACGTTGTCGGTATAGGTCTCGCGCACGTCCACCACGGGGGCGAACTTCAGCTCGGCGCGGCAGGCGGGAGCAAGCGCCAGCAGCAAAGCCGCCGCCGGCGCGCGCCGACCTTTAACCATAGTGATAGTCATAGGTTTCGGTGCCGGGGAAGTCGCGCGACTTGTTGTAGATGATGTTCACGTTGCTGCAGCCTTCCAGCTGGCGCAGCGACTCCTTGACGGCGTGCTGGGTGGTGCGCTCGGCTTCCACCACCAGCACGATCTGGCCCATGTGGCCGGCCAGCACGTGGGCTTCACTGGTCAGCAGCAGCGGCGGCGAATCGAAGATCACGATACGGTCGCTGTAGCGGTGGGCGATCTCGTGCACCAGGGCGGACATCGACTGGCTGGCCAGCAGTTCCGTCGCGCGGGCGTTGCTGGTGCCGGCGGGCAGGATGGCCAGGGTGTCGACATTGGTGCGCAGCATCACGTCCGACAGGTCCAGTTCCTCGTCCAGCAGCACGTCCATCAGGCCGCGCTGGGCCGACACGTTCAGGGTGCGCAGCACCGAGGGGCGCGCCACGTCGGCGTCGACCAGCAGCACCGTGTGGTCCAGCTCCATGGCGATGCTCATGGCCAGGTTGATGGAGCAGAAGGTCTTGCCCTCGCCCGGCAGCGAGCTGGTGATCATGATCAGGTTGCCCGGACGCTCGCCCGGCGGCGTTTCCAGCAGGGCGCGCTTGATCAGGGGGCGTTTGATGATGCGGAAATCCTCCACCAGCGGCGTACGGCCGCCGGCCGCCGTGACCAGGCCCACCTGCTGCATGCGCGCCAGGTCGAGGTTGATCTTGTGCGTGGTGCGGCGGGCCTTGCGCGGCGCGTCGTCCGCAGCCTCCGCCTTCTCCCGCGCCAGCTTTGCCGCCGCCTTTTCCGCCGCTTCTTCCTCGGCCTCGTCGATCAGCACCGGCACGGTGCGGGGCGCCGCCTGTTTGGCGGGCTCTTCTTTTTTCTGTCCGATGCGGCTGGCCGCTTTTTCGATAATGCTCACGCTGAACTCCCGTCGCTTTACACCGACTGCCGCAGGATCGTCACGGCGAGCACCCCGCCGTAGACGCCGAACAGTCCAAATACCGCCGCACCGAATGCGTACAGGCGGCGTCTGCGCTTAACTTTTTGCTCCAGGGTCCAGTTCATGCTGATGCTGCCCAGGATGTTGACGCCCGTGACGTCGCGCAGCGACCACTGGCTGAGGAAGGTCGGACGGATCTGGCTCATCAACAGCGCCACGCCCAGGCCGGCCAGCAGGGCCGCGCCGAACACCATGGACAGCAGCCGCGGCCGGTTGGGACCGATGGGCGTGACGGGCGCCGTGGGCGGGTCGATGACGCGGAAGGTCAGCATATCGGTCGCCGAGCTGAGGTCGCCCGACAGCTTGGCCGCTTCGCGCCGCTCGACCAGCTTGGTGTAGTTGTCGCGGTTGACCTGGTAATCGCGGTTCAGCTGGGCCAGCTGGGCTTCCACCTCGGGCGCCGCCGTGCTCTGCGAACGCATGCGGTGCAGGCGCGAGGCGTATTCATCCACCCTCACCTTCATCGACGCCACGCGCGCCTCCGCCACCGACAGCGAGACATTCATCTGCTGCAGCATGGGGCTGTAGCCGGCGCCCGGATCCTGCGGCTTGCGCTTCTTGGCCTCCGCCTTTTTCTTCGCTTCCAGCGAGGCCACCAGGCGCTTGGCCGCCACGATGTCCGGATGCTCTTCCGTGTATTGCATGCGCAGCGTATCCAGCTGCTTGTTGAGGGCCGAGATGCGGCCGTCCAGCTCGGGATTGTCGCCCTCGGCGTCGCCCGCGTCCTGCACAGGAGCCGGGTCCTCGCCCGCGATCTGGCGCTTGATGGCGTTACGCGCCTGCACCGCTTCCTCGTATTCGAGGCGGGCCTGGTTGAGCTGGTCGCTCAGTTCGACCATCTTGCTGCTGTAGTCGCCGCCCTGGCGCGGCAGCATGTCCAGGTTGTGCAGCTTGAAGTCCTTCAGCTCGTTTTCGGCGGCCGCCAGCTTGTCCTCGTACATCTTGATCTGGTCGTCGATGAACTGGACCGCCTTTTCCGATTCCTGCTTCTTGCCACCGAAGCTGCCCTCGACGAAGATGGTCAGCAGGGACTGCACGACGTCCTTGCCCAGCTTGGGATTGGCGTTGTTGTAGGAGATCGAGTAGATGTCGTCGCGCTCGGTGCCGCCGATGCGGATCTGGGCCATCAGGTCGTCCACCATCTGCTCGTGGTCCTTGGCGCTCTGGGTCTTGATATCCAGGTCGACCATACGCATCACGCGCTCGACGTTGGGGCGGCTGATCAGGGTACGGCGCATGAAGGCCACCTGCTGCTCCAGGTTGGGCATGGTGGTCATGCCCGCCAGCAGCGGCTTGAGGATGCTCTGGGTATCGACATACACCCGGGCCGACGCCTGGTAATCGCTGGGAAGCCGGTATACGTAGACCCAGCCGGCGATGGCCACCAGCCAGGAAATCGCTACTGCGTACCAGCGGTATTTCCCGATCGCCTTAAGGAAGGCCAAAAGCAACGCCGTTAATTCTGCCATCTCTTCAGTCTCCGGACCGGCTTCCGCGCAGGGATGCGGGAGCGCCGATGCATTGCATAAATTACATTTCTTAGTGGCTATGATACATGAGTTTTCTTGGCTTGTAGATAATATTTGACACTTTCGGCGGATTGCGGCGTCCCGCCTTGGCGTGATTGCAACAGTGCTAGTATTGTTGCCAAGTAGAAAATGAAACTAATGCGGGGAAAGTCGGACAAACTATCAATGGCGCTCAGGGTAAGAAAGGCCGCCAGCAGGGCCGCCAGGGCAGGCACGGCGCGGTCGCGGCTGCGGCGCAAACGCAACAGCGCTCCCGCCACGCAGGCCGCCAGCAGCAGGTGGGCCAGCACGCCGAACACGCCCTGCTCGAAGGCCAGCTGCAGCCACCAGTTTTCCAGGTGCCAGGGCAGGAAGATGTCGCCCACGGACAGCCAGTGATCCATGCCCGCCTCGAAGCCGCCGTTGGCCAGCAGCTCCCTGCCGTCGTCGGCGCGCAGGGAGATATCGTCGATGGCGGCGATGCTGGCCCCGCTCAAATTGACCAGCGACAGCTTGACGGGACGGTCGCCCAGCCAGCGCCGCTGGGGCAGCACCCCACTGCCGAATTCCACCCGGTAGTCCTGCCAACCCTGCCCCGCCGGCACGCGCAGCTGGTGCCAGATGCAGTTGAACGAATACAGCATCCATTTTTCACAAACGGGCAGCGCCAGCATCGGACTGCCCTGCAGCGCGCGGGCGCGGAAGCTCAGCGTATAGCGGCGGCGCGCCTGCACGTTCACCAGCTGCTCGACATAGACGGGACTGCCGCCCGACAACTGCAGCCAGGTCTTGCCGCCAGCCTGCTCCAGGCCGTAGGAGGCCGCATGCAGGCGCTCGCCGCTGTGCTGGAAGTGCAGGCGCGGATAGCTGCCCACGCCCATGCCGAACAGGCGGCTGAGCGGATCGGCGTCGATCAGGCGCATGCCGTCCGCCCAGTGCGCCAGGCGCAGGTCAAGGTCGCGCGCGCTGGCGGCATAGCGGCGCTGCATGGCGGCGCCCTGCAGCACGGGCAGGGAAATGGCGCCCAGCAGCATGATCAGCAGCACGCCCCGTCCCAGCAGGCGGCCGTGGGCGGGCGTTGGTCGCCGCCCGGCCGGCAGGCCCAGCCCGCCCAGCAGCACCGTCAGCGCCACGGCCGAGGCCAGATAGCCGCCCCGCGCATAGCAGACTACGAGGGCGTAGCTTCCCAGCAGGAAGATCAGGGCGCCGCCCAGCCGCCGCCAGCCACGGTTGTTCAAGGTCCACCAGGCGGCAAACGGCAGGCCCATGGCGAACCAGGCCTCGATGCAGGCGCCGCCCACATGCATGCCGGAAAACATCCCTACCACGCGGTAGCCGCTGCTGAAATTGAACAGCCCCGGAAACATTGCGCGCTCCCACAGCACTGCCAGGGTTGCGCTCAGCACGCCCAGGCTCATGCCCAGGGCAAAGCGCCGCCGCACGGCCATGCCGTCCTCGCGCAGGGCATGGGCCAGCGGCGGCAGCAAGAGCAAGGCCCAGAACAGCCCCTTGACCAGGCGCAAGCCGCTATAGGGACTGTAATAGTTGTTGAAGGAATTGAGGCCGGGCGCGGGAAACGGCCAGCAGGCGATGAACAAACTGGTCAAGGCGGCCGCGCCCACCAGCCACAGGGCGAGCGCCGGCAATGGTTCGAGCACGGCGGACTGGCGCGGCGTGCGCCAGGCGTGGAACAGCACCGTGGCCGCCAGCAGGCAGTCGAATTCGTCGACATAGATGCGTCCCGTCCACGGGGTCGCATCCAGCACGGGCAGCAGGGCCGGCAGCAGCACCAGCCAGGCCTGGGGCCGGCGCCACAGCAGCGCCAGCCAGGCCAGCACCCCGGCGGCCAGCCAGCCGCCACCCAGGGGCCAGTCCCGGATCATCCCCAGCAGCAAGGCGGCGCAGCCCAGGGCCGCACAGCGGTACGGCAGGCTGCCGGCGAGCCAGATATTGCGTAGCATCAAAAGCACGGGCGATTTTCCGATGAAATAGTTGCTGCCCGCCTTGGCGCTCGGGAGCCGAAATGGTATTTTATACAAATGTTTAGATTACGACACCTCTCCCTGCCCTCCGTTTGCGTCCTGCTCTGGCTGGCGCTGCCGGTTTCCTCCACTTCAGCCGCCGAACTCGCCGATACGATAGCCGCCGTCAAGCCGGCCGTGGTCGGCATCGGCAGCTACCAGGGCACGCGCAGCCCGCAGATCAAGTTCAACGGCACCGGCTTTGTCGTCGGCGACGGCCTGAGCGTCATCACCAACGCCCATGTGATCCCTGAATTGCTGGACTCCGAGCACATGGAGACGCTGGGCATCGTCACCGGCAACGCCAACGCCGTCGAATTCCGCCCGGCGACCCTGGTGGCGATCGACCGCCAGCACGACCTGGTCCACCTGCGCCTGACGGGCGCGCCCATGCCGGCCCTGAAACTGGGCGACTCGGAGACGGTGCGCGAAGGCCAGACGCTGGCCTTCACCGGCTTTCCCCTGGGCATGGTGCTGGGCCTGAACCGCGCCACCCACCGCGCCACCCTGGCGGCCATCACGCCCATCGCCATGCCCTCGCTCAATTCTCGCGCGCTCGACGCGCGCACGATTGCGCAACTGCAAAAGTCGCCCTTTTCCATCTTCCAGCTGGACGGCACAGCCTACCCCGGCAACAGCGGCAGCCCACTGTATGATCCGGACAACGGAACGGTCTATGGCGTGATCAATATGGTTTTCGTCAAAGGCTTGAAGGAAAACGCGATCACCAATCCAAGCGGCATCACCTACGCCATCCCAGCCAATTACGTGCGTGAACTACTGCAACGAAAAGCGCCGTAGGGAATTATTTTCTGCTCGTCTACTATATTTTGCCGCCCCGCCGTGGTATAAAATAGGCATGTCAAAATGGAAAATCATACAAGAATGATTTCCAAACGACAAAAGAACGACCATACGCTAAGGATACCCAGGTGAACACCGTGCAAAAAACTTTCATGAAATGGCTGGGCGCCGCTGCGCTTGCTGTGTCGGCGCTGGCATTGGGAGGCTGCGCCAGCAGCCCGACGAACCTGCCACCGCAGGCGGCCACCGACGCGCCCGATTACGTGATCGGCGCTGGTGACCTGGTCAACATCAATGTCTGGCGCAATCCTGAAGTGTCGATGTCGGTGCCCGTGCGTCCTGACGGCAAGATCACCACCCCGCTGGTGGAAGACTTGCAGGCCAGCGGCAAGACCTCGACCGAGCTGGCGCGCGACATCGAAAAAGCGCTGGCCAAGTTCATCCAGCAACCGGTGGTGACGGTGATCGTGACCGGCTTCGTCGGCACCTACGATGAGCAGATCCGCGTAATCGGCCAGGCGGCCAAGCCGCAGGCCCTGCCTTACCGCCGCGACATGTCGCTGATGGACGTGCTGATCGCCGTGGGCGGCGTGACCGAATTTGCTGCGGGCAACAAAGCGAGCATTATCCGCACCATCGACGGCAAGCCGCAAAAATTCCCCGTGCGCCTCAACGATTTGATCAAGGACGGCGATATCTCGGCTAATATGATGATGCGGCCTGGCGATGTGCTGGTGATACCGGAAAGTTTCTTCTAAGCAGGCGTCTGTCGGAATTCTTTACACTCGCCAGACCAGGATGTTTCCTGTAGTCTATGAATTTGCGCCAAGTCTTTGATTTAAAACAAACTCTCGGCGCCTGGATTTTTCAGGAACAGAAATTGCTCTGTTCTTGTCGTGCATAGCGAACTGCCATCTGCCTGCCCATGGGCAAGCGGAATAGACAGGCGGCAATAATTTAGAGGGTATAGACGTGGCTAACCAAAAACAAGATGAAGGCAATCAGCCTGAGCGCGCCGACACCAGTCCGCCGTCCTTGTCGCCGAAGGGCGCATCGCGGCGCCGCTTCGCCCAGTCGGGCGCGGCGGTTACAGGAGTGCTGCTGACCATCGCCAGCCGTCCCGGCATGGCCTGCGAAATCTGCACCACCCCGTCGGGATACTGCTCCAGCAACCTGAGCCCCCACGGCACCAAGACCGTGGTCTGCGCCGGACGCTCGCCCGGCTACTGGAAAAACTGCTCCACCTGGCCCAGCGGCTGCCATACAACCACCACCTTTGGCAGCGTGTTCAGCTGCGATACGGCGCACAAGACGTACAAGACCTGCACCATGGGTACCATTGTCAGCCCGCAGTCGTGGGACACCTACAACGTCGGCATGCACCTGACGGGCGCTTACCTGAACGTCAAGGCCGGCATCACCTCCTATCTGACGGTGGCCATGCTGCAGTCGATGTGGACCGAATACCAGAGCAAGGGCTACTACACGCCGACCTACGGCAAGAAATGGTACGGCTCTGATATCGTGGCATATCTGCAAGGTACGATGTATTGAACAATCCAGTTTGGCGTCTGATGCCCGGCCAGACCTTGCAGCACCGGTGCTGGGACGATGAATACGTGCTCTACAACGCGCTGTCGGGCGACACCCATTTGCTGAGTCCGCCGGCCATCCATTTGCTGCAGCAATTGCAGCAGGCGCCCGCCGCCGAGGCCGCCCTGCAGGATGCACTCTGCCATGCCTTCGAATTCGACGACGGCGCCGATCCCGCCCGTGAAACGGCGCTGCTGCTCGACCAGCTGAAGAAACTGTCCCTGATCGAACCATGCCCAGCCTGTCTTCCCTGAGCCGCCGCGAACTGGGCGCGCAACTGGCCGGCGACGGCATCTGGCTGCAGACGGGCCGCTTCGTCGCGCGCCTGCAGAGCGCCGTGCCCGGCGTGGCCGACGGCCTGCACCTGCTGTACGGCGACTATCCCCTGCGCGACAGCCAGGGCTTTGCCGATTTTCACCTGCGGCTGGAAAGGCCGAAGAATCTGCGCCGCTGGTTCCGGCCCCAGGTGCATATGCGCTACGACGGCCAGGCCGACTTCCTGCCCCTGCCTTACGGCCACGCCTTCCCCATGTTCGAGTGGGGCTTGAACTGGTGCGTGTCGAGCCGCGCCAACCGCTACCTGATCATCCACGCCGCCGTGCTGGAAAGGGACGGCCACGCCGTCGTCCTGCCGGCACCGCCCGGCTCGGGCAAGAGCACGCTGACGGCGGCCCTGGCCTATCACGGCTGGCGCCTGCTGTCCGACGAGCTGACCCTGATCAACCCCGAGGACGGCCACGTCCTGCCCTGCCCGCGCCCCATCAGCCTGAAGAACGCGTCGATCGGCCTGATGCGCGGCTTCCTGCCGCAGGCGGTGATGAGCCCGCCCGTGCATAACACGGAAAAGGGCACGGTGGCCCACCTGAAAGCGCCGGCCGACAGCGTGCTGCGTGCGCACGAGACCGTCCCGCCAGCCTGGGTGATCTTCCCCAAGTGGCAGGCTGATGCGCCGCCCACCCTGACGCCGCTGACGCGGGCGCAGACCTTCATCCAGCTGGCGGAAAACGCCTTCAACTATGACCTGCTGGGCGCCCGTGGTTTCGACACCATGGCCGCCGTCATCGACGGCGCGCAAGGCTACCAGTTCACCTACAGCCGGCTGGACGACGCGCTCGACGTGTTCGCCCGCCTGGCCCCGCCCGCGCTGTGACCTTGACGCCCCTGATTCTGCAGGCCTACCGCCAGCCCGCCAGCCTGCCCAGCCTCAGCCTGGCCGACTGGGACCTGCTGCTGCGCCAGAGCGTGGCCGGCTATGTGCAGGCGGGCCTGCTGGTCATGCTGGAGGAGCTGGACCTGCTGCAGCGGCTGCCGGCCGAGGTGCGCGAGCACCTGGAATGGGCGCGCACGCTGTCCGAGCGCCATCACCAGGGCGTGCGCTATGAAGTGGCCATGATCGCCCGCGCCCTGGCCGACTGCGGCCTGCCGCTGATCCTGCTCAAGGGCGCCGCCTACACCATGGCCGGCCTGCCGCCCGCGCGAGGCCGCCTGTATTCCGACGTCGACATCATCGTGCCCGAAGCCAGCCTGCCGGACGTGGAAGCGTCGCTGATGATGCACGGCTGGGCCGCCACCCACCACGACGCCTACGACCAGCGCTATTACCGCGCCTGGATGCACGAATTGCCGCCCATGGTGCACGTGCTGCGCCACACGGCCATCGACGTGCACCACGCCATCCTGCCGCGCACGGCCAGCGTCCGGCCCGATCCGGACAAGCTGCGCGCCGCCGCCGTGCCCATTCCCGGCAGCGACGGCCTGCACACGCTGGCGCCCACCGATATCGTGCTGCACAGCGCTGTCCACCTGTTCTACGACGGCGAATTCGACCACGGCCTGCGTGACCTGGTCGACATCCACCGCCTGCTGCTGCATTTCGGCCGGCAACCCGGCTTCTGGCCGGCGCTGACGGCGCGCGCCGTCGAGCTGGAGCTGGCCCGTCCCCTGTTCTACGCCCTGCGCTACGCCGCCGAGCTGCTGCACACGCCCGTGCCGGACGAGGCCCTGCAGGCCAGCGCCGCCGCCCGCCCCGGTCCGCTGCTGCTGCGCCTGATGGACGCCCTGTTCCGCCGCGCCCTGCTGCCCATGCACCCCAGCTGCGGCGACGCCTGGACCCCGGCCGCCCGCTTCTGCCTCTACCTGCGCGCGAACTGGCTGCGCATGCCGCCCCTGCTGCTGGCCCGCCATCTGTTCCACAAGGCTTTCCTGTCGCCCAAGGAAGATAAGCAGCAATAAAAAACTAGCAATTTTCCGGGTCGATATTGTTACAATGTAGGCAATTGAGCGGAAACCAGACGAGGGTGCGATGGATGACGAAAATCTTCTGATCAAGTTGCAGGACCTGTCCCAGTTCCTCTCCCGGGGCAGCCTGGACGATAGCCTGAGCCAGCATGTGGCCATGACGGCCAAGCTGCTGGGCGCGGAAACCTGCTCCGTCATGCTCATCACCAGCGGCGAGGGCGAAGACTTGCGCATGAGCGTCAGCGCCAATTTCGGCCCGCTGGCGCCGGCCGCCTGGCGCGTCACCGTGGGCAAGGGCGAAGGCATCGCCGGCCATGTGCTGTCTACCGGCCGCTCGCTGCTGGTCGAGGACATCATGAACTCCCAGTTCGCCGCCCTGGCCCGCCGCGCCGAGGATCCGCGCCGCAGCCTGATGCTGGCGCCTATCCGCATCGACGCCAAGATCATCGGCATGATCAATGTCTGCGCCGGCGAGGAAAAAGGCCATTTCAGCCGCATCGACCTGCACCTGCTGGACATGATCGCCCTCTTCATCGGCAAGTCCATCCAGGTGCTGCAGCTGCAGTCCATCCTCAATTCCCGCTTCACCCAGCTGGCGCTGATGCAGGAGGTGCAGGAAAAGGTGTCGGGCGCGATCGCGTCCACCGCCTACCAGAATCCCGACCAGGTGGCCAAGATCCTGGCCAAGTCCCTGTTCAAGGAGATGACGCGGGCCGGCTTCGCTTCGGCGCAGATCATCTCGGCGGCCTCCGAAATCATCACCCAGCTGAACAGCAATCTGCAACGCCACAGTGAGCGCGCGGCCCGCCTGGAAGACAGCGGGAGCGGCGAGTAAGCCAGAACGATGACGAGCGGATTTGAACAAGCACTGCAGGCCTGGCGCAGCCTTCTTGGCGAGGCAAACGTCATCGGCGCCGAACAGGCCAGCTTCCTTTACGGCGCCGATACGGGCGGCCTGGAACGGCGCATTCCCGCCGCCCTGAAGCCGCGGGACAGCGCGCAGCTGTCCGCCCTGATGTGCATCGCCAGCGAATACAAAGTCCCCGTCTACCCCGTCAGCACGGGGCGCAACTGGGGCTATGGCACGGCGCTGCCGGCCCGGCACGACTGCGTGCTGCTGGATTTGTCCGGACTGGATCAGATCCTGCACTTCGACGCCGAGCTTGGCGTGGTGACGGTGCAGCCGGGCGTCACCCAGGGCCAGCTGGCCGACTTCCTGCGCGACGGCGGCCATCCCTTCATGGTGCCTAACACGGGCGCCGGTCCCAGCACCAGTCTGCTGGGCAATGCGCTCGAGCGGGGCTATGGCGTGACCCCGCATACCGACCACTTCGCCGCCGTCACCGATCTGGAAGCGGTGCTGGCCGACGGCAGCATCTACCGTACCGCGCTGAACGAAGCGGGCGGCGAGGATATCGCGCGCCTGTTCAAGTGGGGCATAGGCGCCCACTCCGCCGGCCTGTTCACGCAAAGCGGCTTCGGCATCGTTACCCGCATGAGCATCGTGCTGGCGCGGCGGCCGGAAATGATCAAGGTCTGCCTGTTCAGCCTGAAGGACGACAGCCTGCTGGAGCCGGCCGTGGAGCGCATCCATGAAATCCTGGGGCGCCTTCCCGGCATCGTCGGCGCCATCAACATCATGAACCGGCACCGCGTACTGGCCATGTCGGCGCCCTATCCCGCCGGCCAGGCGGGGCCGGACGGCCTGCTGCCGCCCGAGCTGATTGCGCAACTGGGCAAGCAGTACCAGATCATGCCCTGGACCTGTTTCGGCACCCTGTACGGCACGCGGCGCGTGGTCAAGGCCGCCCAGCGCGAAATCCGCGCCGTGCTCAAAGGCGTGGCCAGCCGCCTGCTCTTCCTCAGCCAGGGCAACGCAAACCAGCTGGCGAGCCTGGCGAAGCTGCTGCCCGGCGCCGGCGGCGCGCGCCTGGCCTCGACCGCCAATACCCTGGCCCAGGCGCTGGAACTGGCCAGCGGACAACCCAATGAAACGGCCCTGCCCCTGGCCTACTGGCGCAATCCCCGTCCCCATGGCGGCGGTCCGCGCGACCCGGCCCGCGACGGCTGCGGCCTGCTGTGGTACGCGCCGCTGGTGCCCATGCGCGGGCGGCAGGCGCGCGCCTATGTGGAAATGGTGCAACAGATCACCCGCAAGCACGGCATCGAGCCCCTACTGACCTTCACCTCGCTTAACGACCGCGTGTTCGACAGCACCGTGCCCCTGCTGTTCGACCGCAGCCAGCCGCAAGCCGTGGCGGCAGCCCATGCCTGCTACGAGGAATTATTGGCGGAAGGCAAGGCGCATCACTGGTTCCCCTACCGCGTCGGCATCAGCACCATGCCGGCCCTGCGCGCGGCGCAGCAGGACGCGCCCGGCTTCCACGACCGTCTGCAGGCGGCGCTGGACCCGCACGGCCTGATCGCGCCGGGACGCTACCGCTGAAGCGGCCAAAGTTTGTCGAAAAACTTTACAGTGCCAAGCTAACCGACTCTCAAACACTGGCCTGCCCTCTGCGATATTAAAAAAATAATCAATTATTTCAACAACTTAAAAAAGATCACCAAGCTCTGGCACGCGCTTTGCTTTATGTAAAAGGCCGTAGCGCTGAGCATGATCAATATCAAACAAATTGAAATATCTAGGAGAACTACAATGAAAGCCAAAGCATTATTCTGCGCAATGGGTATGCTGGTCAGCCTGAGCGCGGCAGCTACCCCAGTGATGAGCCTGCCAGGCGGCCCGATCTTCTTCAAATTCACCGGCCGCGAGCAAATCGCGATCAACGGCGCCAGCACCGGCACCGCCTTCGGCGACAGTAGTGAAATCAACTGGGGCGTGTTCACCGTCGACACCATGTCCAAGGGCAGCGTTGACATTCCTCACCAGCAAATTTCCCCAACCGGTGCGCCGATCTTCGTGAACCAGCTGTCGGGCGCCCAGATCACGGGCATGTTCTACGGCGTTGATGGCCATGCCGCCAATCCCACCGATCCATTCCCGGCCTCCGGCGGCTACCTGGACCTGTACTGGCGTGACAATTCGGTGCTGCCTGTTACCGACGTGTCCACCTCGAACGTCGCCGGCCTGCGTACTGCCCTCAACCAAGCCACCGGCTACACCCAGGGCACCCTGCTGGCTCACCTGAAATTCACCCCGGGCGCCGACACGACCGACAACACCGTCACCATTTCCGGTTCCGTGCTGCCAACCGGCTCCGGCTTCACCGGCGAGGCCGACTCCTTCGCCAACGTCGACACTTCGGCTGGCGGCGCATGGGCTGTGCAACTGGCCACCCAGTACTACAGCACCGTGTTCGGCAGCGCTGACCTGAAGTTCAAAAACAGCTACAACGCCCTGACGACCTGGAACGACGCCACCAACGCCAACATCCTGGGCGCTAAGCTGGATGACCCAGGCCAGGCCTTCGCCGTGCCAGAACCAGGCGTAATGTCGCTGATGGGCCTGGCAATGCTGGGCATGGGCGTGGTACGCCGCCGTCGCAAAGCCTGAGTTTTTGTTTGATAATAAAAAGAGCCTCATCATGAGGCTCTTTTTTCTTTTTGACCAACAATAATCCATCATACGCCGCCTATGCCCGCCATCGCCCGCCACCTGCTGCAAATTCCCCTGGTCCTGCTGATCCTGGCCGTCGTCCCCGGCAACGCGACCAAGCTGGCGGCGCTGATCGTGGTCTGGATTTTCACCTTCCGCCAGCTGAGCAAGGTCGAGGCCATTTTCTACGCTGCCGTCTGCCTCTTCTTTACCGGCATGAACGCCGCCTCGCTCAAACAAGGCATCTTTGCCTTCAGCCATCCCGACGTGCTGGGCATGCCCTGGTATGAGCTGTTCATGTGGGGTTTCTACCTGCTGCACCTGCGCCGGGTATTGAATGGCCCGGCGCCGGTCGGCAAGCGGGCCGCCGTCTGGACCCTGACCGTGCTGTATGCCCTGGCCTTCGCTGTGATCCAGGATGGCAATGTGCTACTGACCGTTACAGGCGTTTTATTGGCCGGGGGGCTGGTGATGTTCCATGAGCCTGGCGATCTGCTCTATACGGGCTATCTGGTGCTTCTGGGAGCCCTTATCGAGTATACGGGCGTGCACAGCGGCCAGTGGCACTACCCCGGCGATCCGGCCGGCGGCGTGCCGCTGTGGTTCATCACCCTGTGGGGCGGCGTAGGCTTGCTGACGCGCCGGCTGATGCTGCCCATCCTGGCCCGCTTCGAGGCGCAAGAGGGCGCCTGACCGGCGTCGGCCAGGACCCATGTCACTGCGGCGGAATCGTCAACCGAGATTGAACAGGCGGTTGGCGATACCCAGTTCTTCCCGCGGCGAAAAGAAATAAGGGAACAGCGAGCGCTCATTGGCTGCCTGATCGCTCTTGCCACCGAGACGCCGGATCTGCTCGTCGACCCTGTCCAGACTGGTCCACAGCAGATAGGCCGGCGCATCCACGCGCGGATTGCTGCGTTTCTCGCCCAGCTGCTCAAAGCCCAGCATGGTCTCGTAATAGCGGCGGTGGCGCGGATTCACTTCAATAAAGACATCTGTGCAGTTATGCAAGTGGCGTCCATAGATAAACAGCACATGGAACAGGGACGCCAGGACCATCTTCGAGCGTACATGCAGGTCGAAGGCCAGCTTGGTAATTTCGCACACTTTCGCCCCCCGGGCGCGAAATTGGTCGATTTGGTCACGAAACACTTCGTCGGCCAGAATGCCCACGGGTGAATCAATGCCCAGTGTCACAGTGCCTATCACTTGCCCCTTATCGGAGGCTGACAGGGTAATACGGTTCGGGTTGTTCTCCACTCTGTGAACACCCGCGTAACCGCGCCATGCGTACATTTTATTGATCAGCATACTTGCTGAGTTACGACCTTCGTCGGTATCAGCAACTCGAATGCCGAATAGTCGTTCATTTATTGTCACGATGTCGATCCCGTCGTCATCAGGATCATCCCTGGCAGTTGGCGCAGGATCATGCATAAACGGGCTGACAGGGGGTGTGGTGGGATCCGCACCACAAGCGATCATCGAACTGAGAATACTTTCCATTTTTTCTTCTCCCCTGACGTGGCATAGACCTGCGCATGCTTAGCCTTAGCCCGGCTATATACATGCTACCATCAGCAGCAATATGCTGCCGCACAATAAATTGATCGCTTTCAATATAGCGGAAGGCCCGCTCTGCGCCAAGCTTCCCGCATGTTTCAGAAGCGAAAAAATCACAGTTTTTTGAGCAACTCCCGCGCGTCGTTCTGCTGAGTAAATTGTTTGCCGCTAGACAACGCTGCTTCCAGTTCGGCACGAGCGCCAGCCTTGTCGCCCGACTTCGCCAGTCCCGACGCCAGGTGGTAGCGGATATCCGGCGCGTCAGGCTTCTTGCCGGCTGCCGACTTCAGCAGCGGCAGGCCCCGGCTCAGATTGCCCTGATCGACCAGCAACCATCCCAGCGTGTCGAGCACGGCCGGACTCTCGGGCGCGGCGGCATAGGCCTTCTCGGCCGTGGCCAGGGCGCGTCCATCCTTTTGTTGCTGGTAAATCCATGCCAGATTGTTCAGCGCCGGCACATTGTCGGGCGCCTGCTTCAGCACGGCCTGCAGCTCGTCTGCGGCCTCAGGCAGCTTGCCGCTGGCAATCTTCAGGTCGGCCAGGTACATGCCCAGCGAGATGTCGTCCGGATGCGCCTTGCGCCACTCCTGCAGGCGCTGCTCGCCCTCCCTGGCCTTGCCCGTTTGCGCCTGCGCCATATAGACCTTGATCAGGGCGGCGGAGGAATTGCTCAGGCTGAAGGCCTTCTCATACTTCGGCAGGGCCTGGGCGGCCTTTTTCTGCGCCAGCAACAGGTCGCCTTCCAGCGCATAGCCGACGGGCGACTTGGCGCGCTGTTTCTGGATCTGCTGGGCCAGCGCGATGGCCTGGTCGACATTGCCCTGGCGGGTGGCCAGCTCGGCCAGCGCCAGCTGCGCCTGCAGGAAGTCCGGCTCCAGCGACAGGGATTTTTTCAGGTCCGCCACCGCTTCCGTGTCATTCTTCAGCTGCGAGTGGACGGTGGCCAGGCGGTAGTAGGCCGCCGTTGACTTGGGCACAACGTTGACCAGCTTGCTATAGGTTTCCAGCGCGCCCGCGGCGTCGTTGTTAGCCAGCTGGGCCTGTCCCAGCACATCCAGCACATCGGGATTCGCGGCATTGGCGACCACCAGCTGGCGCGCCAGCGTCAAGGCTTTCTGCTTGGCGCCGTTCTGCAGATAATGCCGGCCCAGCGTCAGAGCCGGCGCCACCGCGTCGCGGTTCTCGGCGGCCGCCGTTTCCAGCCACTGTGTCATTTCCGCCAAATGTCCCTGGCTGCCGGCCAAGTTGGCCAGCCCCGTCAGCGCATCCACGTTCTTCTTGTCCGTGGCGATCACGGCCAGCAAACGCTGCTTGGCCAGCTCAGGCTTCTTGTCCTGCACCGCCATCTGGGCCAGATTGGCGGCCGCCGGGAAATACCCGGGCTGCATGGTCAGCGCGCGCTCGAAGGACGCCGTGGCCTTGGCCGGATTCCCTTGCGCCAGGTAGATGACTCCTTGCACATTGATCGCGGCAGGATTGATCTGGTGGCTCTTTTCCAGCTTGTCGATGGCGGCCAGCGCCTTGTCGAAGTGCTTTATGCGCAATTCCGTCATCGCCAGCAGCAGGTTGGTGCGGGCGGAGTTATTGTCCAGCTGGCTCGACAGCTCCAGTTCGCTGACGGCCCGCTCGTTGTCACCCTGGCCCAGCTTGCTCATCGCCAGCGCCGCGTGGATTTCCGACTGTTTCGGCGCCAGCGCGGCGCCCTTCTCCAGATATTCCGTGGCCTTGCCGTAATCGCGCGCCTGGATGTAGACGTCGCCCGCCAGCGCCATCACGGCCGGGTCCTGCTTCCCGCTCTCCAGGACAGGCGCCAGGGCGCTGACGGCTTCGCTGGTCTGGCCGGACTTCAGCAGCGTGGCCACCAGCAATTTTCGGGCGTAAAGGCTGTTCGCGTCGTTTTCCAGGTATTTGCGCAGATGCGTCTCAGCCTGGCCCAGCGAGCCCAGATTGAGCTCGACGGCGCCCGACAGCAGGATGCTGGGCATATGCTCCGGCGCCGTGCGCAGCACGCGCTGCAGCGACTCCAGCGCGGCCTCGTTCTTGCCCTGGCTGTAATCGAGCAGGGCCTGCGTGTACAGCACGGGCAAGCCGCCCGGCGTCGTCTTGCGCGCCGCGTCGAGGTCCGCCTTGGCGGCGTCGAAGTGCTTGGTGCTGATCTCGATATAGGCCTTGTCGACGTGGGCCGAACGGTGATCGGGCTTGAGCGCCAGCACCTTGTCGAAGGCGGCCAGCGCCGCCTCGTCCTGGTTCAGCACACGCAGCAGATTGCCCTTGAAGTGCCACACATCCGGATTATTGGGGTTGCTCTTCACCGCTTCTTCGGCATACTTGGTGGCGCCCTCGGTATCCTTTTGCGACAGCGAATAGCGGGCCATGGCCACCAGGACTTCGGCATTGGTGGGCTCGGCCTGCAGCGCGCGGTCCAGCGCTTCCTTGGCCTGGGCCGGCTGGTTCAGCGCCATGAAGGCGGCGGCGCGCACCGTCAGCACTTCCGGCTTGCCCTTGGCGGCCAGCGGCGCCGTTTCATCCAGCGCCTTCTGGTACTGGTCCTGCGCTATCAACGCCTTGCCCAGCTGGGGTAGCACGCGCTCCGGCGCGATGCCCAGCGCCAGCGCGCGGCGCAATTCCTTTTCCGCGGAGGCGCCGTCGGCCATGTCGGCATACACCGTGCCCAGCAGCAGGCGGGCCTCGCCATCGTCGGCATTCTTTTGCAGCGCGTTCTTAAGCTGGATCACGGCCGCCTTGTTGTCGCCCTTCTGCTGGAACTGGCGCGCCTCCGCCGTCAGCGATTGCGAAGTCTGGCTGTTGCCGCAGCCGGTCATCAGCATGGCGCCGGATGCCAGCATGGCGCCGACGATGAGTTTATTCTTGGTACTAGACATGATTTTCCTCTCGATTATTGCTGCCGCTGCGCAAACCACTGTTCCAGCATCATTAGCACCCACACCATGGTGCCGTGATATCCCGCGTGCTCAGCCAGGTGCTGGCCGAGCAGGCGGTCGATAAATTCGGGACGGACGACGCCGCGCGCCTTGAGGGCGCTCAGGCTGTCTCCGGCCAGTTCCTGCAGGCGCCGGTGCTCCTGCAGCCAGACGCCGAAGGGCAGGCCAAAGCCATGCTTTTCCTTGGTGATGATCTCGTCCGGCAGGAAGCCGCGCAGGGCTTCCTTGAAGAACCAGCGCAGCTGGCGGCCGTTGAGCTTCTGCTGCGGCGTCAGGCGGGCCGAGAAGGCCACCATGGCGTCGTTGAGGAAGGGGAAAGCCACTTCCACGCCCGCCAGCTCGCAAGCCTTGCGCACCTTGGGCAGGTCGTTGTCGGCCAGGGTGATCTTCAGGTCCAGCGCCAGCATGCGGTTGATCAGGCTGGGCGCGTCGGACTGGCCGTAGCTGTACTGCAGGCTGGCCAGCGGCTGGCCGCAGTCGGCGCCGCGCAGGAAATCGGCCGTGAACACCTGGTCGGCGCCGTAGCGGCCCAGCAGATTGTAGGTTTCCAGACGGGCCGGCATGGCCACCGAGGCCTGCTCGATATAGCTGCGCGCCTTGCGCACCACCTTCACATAGCTGCCGCCGGGGAAGCCGAACACGGCCGGCTCCAGCAGCGCCTTGCGCACCAGGGCCGGGACTTTCTCGTACAGGGCGAACACCTGCTGCTTGGCGTAGCGCTCGTTGCCGCCGAACAGCTCGTCGCCGCCGTCGCCGCCGAACATGCGGGTGACGCCGTCGGCGCGCGCCATGCGGGCGCAGTAGTAGGCGGGCACGGCCGAGGCGTTGCCGAAAGGCTGGTCGAACACGGCGGCGATCTGCGGGATGGCGTCGGCCACATCGTCCGGCGTCACATAGTATTCGTGGTGGACGGTGCCGAAATGGCGCGAGGCGAGGCGCGCATACGCCATCTCGTCATAGCCCTGGGCTTCGAAGCCGATGGAATAGGTCTGGGCCGGCGTGCCGCCCACTTCGCACAGGATGCCGGCGATGGTCGAGCTGTCCGTGCCGCCGCTGAGGAAGGCGCCCACCTTCTGCCCGCCCGCCGCCTCGCGCACGCTCTGGCGCAGGAGGCCGATGAACTCTTCCTTCAGCTCGGCGACGGAGCGCTGGCCGTCTTCCTGGAATTGCATGCGCCAGTAGCTCTGCGTGGATACCCAGCCCTGCCGGTACAGCAGGTAATGGCCGGGCAGCAAGCGCTGCTGTCCCTGGTAGACGGTGCCCGGGCTGGGCACCATGTGGAAATACACGTAGTTGAACAAGCCCTGCGGATCGATCACGCCCGGCGTGCGCGGGTGGCGCACGATGGCGTCGGCCGAGGAGCCGAAGACCAGCGTCTCGCCCGCCATCTGCCAGCCCAGGGGATGGCTGCCCATGCGGTCGATGGCCAGCAGGGCGCTGCCCTGGGCTTCATCCAGGATGCACAGCGAAAACGCGCCGTTCAGCTGCGCACACAGGCGTTCGGGCGACTCGCGCCACAAGGCGGCCAGGGAGCGGGCCAGCGCCCCGCCCTCTTCCTCCGCCAGCCGCGCATCGCCCCACAGCGCGACGATCAGGCTGCCTTCGCGATGGACCTGGCTGTAGCCGGGACCCGCCGCCAGCGCCGCCGCGCTGCGCGCGCCGACCAGCGGCTGCAAGGTACTTTGATCAAACCGCGTCAAGGGCACCGCCATCTTCGCCAGCAACGCCTCATTCTCGCCGGCGCCCGCGCCGAAACCAAACCAGCCGCACAGACCGCTCATTACCGCTTCCTCCGATTCAAATCACACCAGCACTTCGACAGCCGGCTTATGGCCCAGGAAAGCCGACGGGCTGGCCGTCGGTCCATAGGCGCCGGACTGGAACACCACCACCAGATCGCCCGGCCCCGCCTGCGCCAGCTCCATCTGGTCGGCCAGCAGGTCGAGCGGCGTGCACAGCGGGCCGACGACGGAAGCCGCCTCGCGCGGACCGCCCTGCATGCGGTTGCCGATGGCCACCGGGTAGTTCTTGCGGATCACCTGGCCGAAATTGCCCGAGGCGGCCAAGTGGTGGTGCAGGCCGCCGTCCGTGACGAGGAAGACCTGCCCGCGCGACACCTTGCGCTCGATCACCCGCGCCACGTAGATGCCCGCCTCGCCCACCAGGTAACGTCCCAGCTCGATGACGATGTTCGCTTCCGGCAGGCGCGGCTTCACCTCCGGCAGCAGGCGCGCCAGATTCGCGCCCACGCTTTCCAGGTCCAGCCTTTCCTCGCCGGGGAAATAGGGAATGCCGAAGCCGCCGCCAATATTCAGCAGGCGCAACGCGCGCGGCGCCGACTCGGCCAGGCGCAGCGCCAGGGCGAAGGTCTTTTCGTGGGCCTCCTGCAGCGCCGCCACCTTCAGGTTCTGCGAACCGGAGTAGATGTGGAAGCCGTAGAAGTCCAGCTCCAGCGCCCGCATGCGCATCAGCATTTCCGGCACCTGCTCGGCGTCAACGCCGAACTGCTTGGGCCCGCCGCCCATTTTCATGCCCGAGGATTTCAGCTCGAAGTCGGGATTGACGCGCACCGCCACCTTGGGCGCGATGCCCAGCGCGTTGCCGATCGCGGCCGCGCGCTCCATCTCGCCCGCCGACTCCAGGTTCAGCACGACGCCCGCCGCGATGGCGCAGCGCAGCTCGGCGTCGCCCTTGCCGGGACCGGCAAAGCTGATGTGGGCCGGATTCATGGGCGTATCGAGGGCGATGCGCAGCTCGCCGCCGGAAGCGACGTCGATGCCGTCCACCAGTCCCGCCATATGCTGCACGACGGCGGGCATGGGATTGGCCTTCATCGCGTAATGCAGCTGGATCTCGGGTGGCAGGCAGCGCCGCAGCAGGGCCACGCGCTCGCTCAGGCGCGCCCGGTCGTAGGCGTAAAACGGGGTCTGGCCGACGCGCTCGGCCAGGCGGGTCAGCGGCATGCCGCCCACCTGCAGGCAGTCGTCGGCGACGGCAAATCCGCTCAGTGGAGCGTGTTGCGGACGGATTGGATTCATGACGTGGACTCGTTGAAAACCTGGGCCAGTTGCGTGCTGAGCAGTTTACGGTCGATCTTGCCGTTCGGATTGCGCGGCAGGCTTTCCGTGGACATGATGATTTTCTGCGGCAGCATATAGGCCGGCAGATGGGGCTTTAGCGCCGCCATCAGTTCTTCCGCGCTCAGGCTGGCGCCCTCGCGCGCATGGGCGACGACGACGATCGCCTGCCCCAGCGTGGGATGGCTGAGGCCGAGGGCGGCCGCTTCCGCCACATGCTCTCGCGCATACACCACCTCTTCCACCTCCGTCGGGCTGACGCGGTAGCCGGAAGTCTTGATCATCTCGTCGTCGCGGCTGATGAAGTAGAGGAAGCCTTCCTCGTCGCGGCGCACGGTGTCGCCCGACCAGACGGCCATTTCCGTCAGCATCAGGCCCGACTGCCTGGATTTGAATGGCTTGAAGCGCTCGGCCGTCTTGGCCGCGTCGTTCCAGTAGCCCAGCGACACCAGGGCGCCCCGGTGCACCAGCTCGCCCGGTTCGCCCGGCGCGCACTCGCTGCCATCGGGACGCAGCACCAGCACTTCCGCGTTGGGAATGGCCTTGCCCATGGAGTCGGGACGGCGGTCCAGCTCTTCCGGCGGCAGATAGGTGGAACGGAAAGCTTCCGTCAGGCCGTACATGAGGAAGGGCTTGGCGTTCGGCAGCGCCTGGCGCAGCGCGTCCAGCGTGGGGCGCTGCATGGCGCCGCCCGAGTTGGTCAGATAGCGCAGGCTGCAGTCGGCCGGCCAGTTCAGCTGGGTCAGCTGGATCCACAGCGGCGGCACCGCCGCCAGGCCCGTGATGCGCTCCTTCTGCACGGCCAGCAGCACGTCGCGCGCCAGCAGATGGTTGATCAGCACGGCCGTCGCGCCGACGAAGAAGGAGGTGGTCAGCTGGCTCAGGCCATAGTCGAAGCTGAGCGGCAGCACGGCCAGGATGCGGTCGGCCGGCGTATTGCCCAGGTAGCCGGCCACACTGCGCGCGCCCGCCACCATGTTCCGGTGCGACAGCACGACGCCCTTGGGCCGGCCCGTGCTGCCCGAGGTGTAGAGGATGGCGGCCATGTCGGTGTCGATCACCCGGTGCGCGCCGTCCATGCTGGCGCCCGGCATGGTCTGCAGAGCGTCCCAGGCCAGCAGGCGCTGGTTGGCCAGCTCCGGCGCGGCCGACAGGTCACCCGTCACCACCACCGTGCGCAGGTCGGGGCAATGGGCCAGCACGGGCGCCAGCAGCTTCAGCCGGTCGACGGAAGTCAGCAGCACACGCACATTGCAATCATTGAGGATATGTCCCACCTGCTCCGGCTTGAGCAGGGGATTGACGGGCACGAACACGCCGCCCGCCGCCGCCGCGCCGAACATGGCGGCGACGTTTTCGACATTCTTTTCCAGGTACACAGCGACGCGCTCGCTGCGTTCCAGCGACAGGCTCAGAAAACCTGCCGCTGTGCGCCGCACCAGGGCGACCAGTGTTGCGTAATCGAGACGTTGCGCCCCGTAAACCAGCGCTTCGGCCTCGCCTGCCCGTTGCGCCGACTGCAAAATGAAATCGTGTATCAACTCACTCATCACAAAACACCAGTCCTTTGCGGGCGGTTAACTGAAGAATCCAGAAGGATCACCTTCCAGAAACAATTCTTACCCAAACGGAAATCCTCGGGTACAATCTTAGCATTTTATTACTCGAGATATCTAAAAAATATTTACTGCCATCGCAGCTTATACTGAGATGCCTGAATTGAAACAAATCACGGAGTAGTCCATGTACTGGCAAGAAGTCAAAACGCTGTTGATCGATGTACTGAGCTTGTCCCCTGCCGCAGGCGCCGCACTCAACGAAAACTCCGCGCTGCTGGGCAGCATTCCCGAACTCGACTCGATGGCCGTCGTCAGCCTGATCACGGCCATGGAAGAGCAATTCGGCTTCACCGTCGAAGACGACGACATCAGCGCCGCCACCTTTGCCACGCTGGGCAGCCTGCACGAGTTCGTGGCGCAAAAGCTGGGCTGATGATGGTTTCCGCCGCATCGCCGGCCACGCCGTTCTTCCTCGAACAGGACCAAGGCCAGCGCTTCTGCCTGTACCACGCGCCCGCCGGGCAGTGCCGGGGCGCCGTGCTGTACCTGCATCCCTTTGCCGAGGAAATGAACAAGTCGCGCCGCATGGCCGCCCTGCAGGCGCGCGCGCTGGCCGGCTGCGGCTATGGCGTGCTGCAGATCGACCTCGGCGGCTGCGGCGATAGCAGCGGCGACTTCGGCGATGCCCGCTGGGAAGGCTGGCTGGCCGACGTGGCCGCCGGACGCCAGTGGCTGGAGCAGACGCTGGACCAGCCCGTGACCCTGTGGGGCCTGCGCCTGGGCGCCCTGCTGGCCCTGGACTATGCGGCCAGCGCGCCGCGTCCGCCGCGCGGATTGCTGCTGTGGCAGCCGGTGCTGAACGGCGCCACCTTCCTCACTCAATTCCTCCGCCTGCGCCTGGCCAACGCCATGCTCGATGCGAACCAGCAAGGCGCTGAAAAAGGCGACGACACGAGCACCCTGCGCGCCTCCCTGCAAGCGGGCACGGCGCTGGAAGTGGCGGGCTATATGCTCGCGCCCGAACTGGCCGCCGCTCTCGACAACCTCGACGCCGCCAAAATGGCGCCGCCATCCTGCCCCGTGCACTGGTTCGATATGGTCGCGGCGGCGGAACGTCCGCTGTCCGTGCCTTCCACGCGCATCGGCGCGGCATGGCGCGACAAGGGCTGCCAGATCACGCAGCAGGCCGTTCCCGGCCCCAGCTTCTGGGCCACCCAGGAAATCAGCGAAAGCCCGGAACTGCTGGCCGCCACCGCCGGAGTCCAACCATGACGGCCCGCGAGCAGGCTTTGAGCTTCCACTGCGGCGACGATGCGCTGTTCGGCATCCTCAGCCTTCCCGTCCAACCTGCCCAGCCTGCCCCTCGCGGCGTGCTGATCGTTGTCGGCGGACCGCAATACCGCGCCGGCAGCCACCGCCAGTTCGCCCTGCTGGCGCGCAGCCTGGCGGCGCAAGGCGTGCCGGTGATGCGCTTCGATTATCGCGGCATGGGCGACAGCGAAGGCGCGCCCCGCGATTTCACGGGCGCCGACGAGGACATGCGCGCCGCCCTGGACGCCTTCCAGGCCGCCGTGCCGGGCCTGAAGGAAGTCGTACTGTGGGGCTTGTGCGACGCCGCCTCGGCCACGCTGTGCTATGCGGCGCAAGACCGCCGCGTCGCCGGCCTGGTGCTGCTCAATCCCTGGGTGCGCACGGCTGAAGGCCTGGCCCGCGCCACGCTCAAGCACTATTACCGCGACCGCCTGCTGCAAGGCGAGCTGTGGCGTAAGATCCTGCGCGGCCAGTTCGACTTTGGCAAGGCCACGCGTTCCCTGCTGTCGCTGGCCTCGGCCGCGCGCCGCCGTCCCGTCGCGCAAGATGCACAAGGGGCGCAAGGCATTCAAGACGCGCAGAACACGGCAACGCCCCTCAGCCTGCCGCAGCGCATGCTGGCCGCCATGCAGGCTTTCACCGGCCCCGTGCTGCTCATCCTCAGCGGCAAGGACTTGACGGCGCAGGAGTTCAGCGAGGCCGTCAGCGCTTCCCCCGGCTGGCAGCGACAGCTGGCGGCGGCGCGCGTGCGCCGCCATACGCTGGACGCGGCCGACCATACTTTTTCCCGCAGCATTTGGCGCGACCAGGTCGCCAGCTGGACTCTTGATTGGGTGCGCTCATGGTAAAACGCGTCCTGATGATTGCCTACCACTACCCACCCATGCGGGGCAGTAGCGGCATTCAACGCACGCTGAAGTTCTCGCAGTATCTGCCCAACCACGGCTGGCAGCCGCTGGTGCTGTCGGCCCACCCGCGAGCCTACGCCAGCCATGGCCCGGACCAGATGGGCGATATCCCGCCCGAAGTGGCCGTGCACCGCGCCTTCGCCCTCGATACGGCGCGCCACCTGTCCATCCGTGGCCGCTATGCCGGCTTCATGGCCCTGCCCGACCGCTGGGCCTCCTGGCTGCTGGGCGCCATTCCCACCGGCCTGCGCCTGATCTGGCGCGAACGGCCGCAGCTGATCTGGTCCACCTATCCCATCGCCAGCGCCAACTTGATCGGCCTGATTCTGCGCCGCCTGACGGGCCTGCCGTGGATCGCCGACTTGCGCGACCCCATCACCGACGTCGGCTACCCGGCCGATCCGCTGACGCGCAAGATCTATAGCTGGATCGAAGCGCAAACGGTGCGCCACTGCACGGTGGCCGTGTTCACCACGCCGGGCGCCATCGAGACTTACCGCCGGCGCTTCCCGGAAATCCCCCTGTCGCGCTTCCACCTGATCGAAAACGGCTTTGACGAGGAAAACTTCGCCCAGGCGGAAAGCGACCAGGCGCAGGCGCCGGAGCCCGTGCAGCGTCCGTTCACGCTGCTACACAGCGGCATCATCTACCCGTCCGAACGCGACCCGGCGCCCATGTTCGCCGCCATCGCCGCCTTGCGCGATCAGGGCCTGCTCGACGCCAGCCGTTTCCAGCTGGTCCTGCGCGCCGCCGGCCACGAAGGCTTCCTCAACAAGCTGATCGCCCAGTTCAATATCGGCGACCTGGTCAAGCTGGCGCCGCACATTTCCTACCGCGAAGCCCTGCGTGAAATGCTCACCGTCGACGCCCTGCTGATTCTGCAGGCGGCCAACTGCAACCACCAGGTGCCGGCCAAGCTGTACGAATACCTGCGCGCCCGCCGCCCCATCCTGGCCCTGACCGACCCGGCCGGCGACACGGCCACGACTTTGCGCAAAGCCGGCATCGACACCATTGCCCCGCTGGACTCAAAAGATGCCATCATGGCGGAGCTGACAAGATTTATCGGGCTGGCGTCCGCCGGCCAGGCGCCGCTGGCCACTCCGTCCACCATCGAGGCCAATTCGCGCCGCGCGCGCGCCGGCGAACTGGGCCAGCTGCTGGACCGCACGGCGGCCCAGGCCGGACGCACGGAGCATTGACGCAGCGGTATTTGCCGAAACGAGGATTCCATGATGAAAAGACTGATTTTTCTGTGCGCCAGCGTGTTGCTGCTGGCCGCCGGTACCGCCCAGGCCGCACCCGTCAAAAATATCTGCGGCCCCGTGCCCATGCCTGGCCAGTCGGGCCCCTGGGACTACCGCCTGGGCAAGAGCGATCTGAGCACGCAGCTGGGCCTGGTCGAAGGCGCCCACTTCACCTCCGAGGTGGAGGAAGGCGTGCGCGGCAAGTCGACCTTCCATGTGGGCGGCGACCTGCACTACACGCTGGTGCACTTCCCCAACCATCACCGCGCCCTGGCGACGCTGGCCAAGGTGGCCATTCGCACGCATTCGGTGCAACTGGAGGGCGCCGAGTTCCCCGTCGAGTGCTATTACGACCGCGCCATCCGTTACGCGCCGGACGATCCCGCCGTGTATTCGCTCTACGGCAGCTATGTCTCGGCCCTGGGCCGGAACGAGCAGGCGCTGGCCTTGTTCGAGAAGGCTGCCGAGCTGTCGCCCGACGATCCCACCTTCAACTACAACTACGGCCTGAGCCTGTTCAAGGCCAAGCGCTACGACGAAGCCAATGTGCACGCCCACAAGGCCTACGATCAGGCCTTCCCCCTACCCGGCCTGAAGAACATGCTGGTCAGCGTCGGCAAATGGCAGGCTGTGCCGCCTGCCGCCCCGGCACAGCCTGAAGCGGCCGCGTCGCAGGACGCGCCTGGCAGCGAGAAAGCGGATACCAAGCAGCAATGATAGCCAAAGTTTTAAGCAAATTATTCGCGCTGCTGCTGGCGGCCCTGCTGCTGGCCACCGTGGCCGTTTTCCCGGCCGATAAGCGCATTCTGGGTGGCGCGCTGGCGCTCGCCGCCGCCATCCTGATCGCCCGCCCCATGCTGTGGCTGCTGTTCGTGCCTGCCCTGCTGCCGGTGCTCGATTTCACGCCCTGGACGGGCTGGTTCTTCGTCGAAGACCTGGACCTGCTGCTGCTTGTCTGCGCCGCCGTGGCTTACTGGCGGCTGGGCGATCAGCCGCCCGCCGTGGCGCTTCCAACCTGGCAGCGTGTGCTGCTGATCCTGTTCGGCTGCTGCGTCGCCCTCAGCGCCTGGATCGGCCTGCAGCCGCTGGCTCCGCTCGACGGCAACGCCTTCTCCAGCTACTCCAGCCACTACAACAGCCTGCGCACGGTCAAGGGCTATGTCTGGGCGATGGTCCTGCTGCCCTTGATGCGCCGCAGCGCCGCCCGCGACGCGGAATGGCTGGCGCATTACTTTGTGCCCGGCATGCTGCTCGGCCTGGCCGGCACCTGCCTGGCCGTGATGTGGGAGCGCTTCACCTTCCCCGGCCTGCTGAATTTTTCCAGCGACTACCGTCCGACGGCGCCGTTTTCCGCCATGCACACGGGCGGCGCCGCGCTCGACGCCTATCTGGCCATCAGCTTCCCCTACGTGCTGTTCTGGCTGATCGGCGTCCACTCACGCCTGAAGCTGGCACTGGGCCTGCTGTTGCTGACGATGGGCTGCTACGCCGGCTTCGCCCTCTTCTCGCGCGACATCTATCTGGCCTATGGCGGCTCGCTGGCCTGCCTCGGCTTGCTGGCCTTCAGCCACCGTCTGCAACACGGCCACGTTTCCTGGGGCTCCTTGCTGGGTAAGGCGCTGCTGCTGGCCATCGTCAGCTTTGCCCTGTTCCGCGTCTTTGCCACGGGCGGCTATCGCGGCCTGCTGGCTGGGATGATCCTGATGGGCGCGGCTGTCGTGCTGGCGGGCGGCGAGCGCCGTCCCGTGGGCGCGGCGGGCATTGCCACCGCACTCATCGGCGCCGCGGCCTTGTGCGGACTCGATCTGGCCCTGGTGGCCTGGCTGCAGGACTCTCCTTTCGGCGGCATAGGCAAGGGGCCGTATCTGGCCTTCATTTTGTCGGCCGCCCTGTTCGCCGCCGGCGCCGCGCTGCGCCAGCGCGGCACGTTGGTCGCCATGGCGGCCGCGCCGTCGCTGGCCTTGTGTACGGCGCTGGTCGCCATGCACTGGGGCGGAGCGGCGGCAGGTATCGACAGCGCCATCCTGATCGGCGTCGCCACTGCGTTTGTCGTGCTCAACCGCCGCCTGGACAAGCCGCTGGTGCACTTCAACCGCCACACCATGACGGCCGCCCTGTTCAGCGCCATCGTGCTGGTGATCCTGATACCCATCTCCAACAGCTACTACTTCACCACCCGCTTCTCCACCGTGGGCGACGACGCCGGCGTGCGTCTGCGCCATTGGAACGAGGCGCTGCTGATGATGACGCCCGATCTGGGCACCACCACCTTCGGCATGGGCCTGGGCACCTATCCGTCCACCTATTTCTGGAAGAACGTGCATGGCGAGATCCCTGGCAGCTTCAGCTACCAGGACGAAGACCAGGGCCGCAACCGCTTCCTGCGCCTGAATACGGCGCGCTACGAAGCCGGCTACGGCGAAGTGCTGCGCATGCTGCAGCCCGTGTCGGCCCGCACGGGCGCGCGCTACAAGCTCAGCTTCGACCTGCGCCGCAGCGGCGCGGCCACCCAGTTCATTCTCGGCGTTTGCGGGCGCTGGCTGATCTATCCCCAGGATTGCGCCTATCCCAAGCTGAACCTGCGCGAGCCCGACGGCAAATGGCAGCACTACGAGGTGCAGCTGGATACGGCCAAGGCCAGCTGGCCGGCCGCCATGCCGACCCAGTTCGAGATGGAAGTCGACGGCACCCAGGGCTATGCCGATGTCGACAACATCAGCCTGACCGACCAGGGCACAGGCCAGGAACTGATCAGCAACGGCAACTTCAGCCGCACCAACGATTATTGGTTCTTCAGCAGCGACAGGAACCACTTCCCCTGGCATATCAAGAATTTCTTCGTCAATAGCTATTTCGAGCTGGGCGCCGTGGGTGCAGCGATGCTGGGTCTGCTGCTGCTGAGCAGCTTCGGCATGCTCGCCGCGCGCGGACTGGCTGGCGACGTGCCGGCCACCATCCAGCTGGCGGCCATGATCGGCTTCCTGCTGACGGGCCTGTTCGACAGCCTGTTCGACGTGCCACGCCTGGTGCTGGTCTTCTTCCTCGTGCTGTATGCGGCCAGTCTGCGGCCCGTGCGTCCGCCGGCCGAGCGCCGGGGCCAGCAGCGCCGCCGCCGGCGCGTGCCGGCGCAGGAAGCGGCCGAAGTGGGCGCCTGATTATTTTTTGCCCGCGTCCGCCGGCTGTGCGGGGCGCCAGCGCTTCAGCAGCTTGCGCGCGACGCGTCCTGCCACCTCGCGCGCCCATCCCGCCAGACCGCGCGGCGTGCGAGGATTGTAGGCCATGATGCCCCAGCGTTCGCGACGGTGCCCCATCCAGTTGCGCTTGTAGGCATCGTCGCCGATCAGATAATCGATCTCGGCGACGCGGTCGACGTCGATCACATGCTCCATCAGCAGCGCCGTCACCAGCGTTCCCGCCGAATACTGCTTGTAGTCCTCGTGATAGGCCACCTTGTAGATTTCCGCCCGGCCGTGCGACACGATCCACATCTGCGCCGCCACCGCCACGCCATTCAGCTTTGCCAGCCCCATGCGCAGCTGGCCCTGCTGTGAGCACATGCGTATCAACCCCGGCATGAATTCCACGAACGGCTCCGGCCGTTTCCAGCTGGTGGCGTACACCTGCTCATAAGCCTGGATGGCCTCGTCCAGCTGCGGACCTTCCGTCACCAGCTCCAGCACGCCGCCATCGTTGGCGAACTTCTTGGTCATGCGCTTGATCGTGCTGCGCAACGAGCCCGAGCGCCCGGCCAGATACTCGGCCCAGCTTGGCTCCGCCGTGTGATACCAGTTACCGAAGCAGAAAAATTCATAAGGCAGCCAGCCGTTGAGGCGCAAGGCCGCAAGCAGGGTCTGGTAAGTGGCCGACGCCCTGTCCATGGGCGACAGCCGCATGCTGCCCAGCGCCGGAAAATCGCGGCGCACGGCCTGCAGCAGGGGCTGCAGGGCCGCCGCATCAAGACCCGGCTCCAGCACGGGCTGATACAGGGTGGTGTAGAAATTGGTCAGGCTGAACAGCTTCCACCCGCCCAGCGCACGCTCGGCCCGCAGCGGAAAGATGGCCCGCACCTGGCCGCCGTCACGCAGAACGTAGAAGCGCAGGCCGGCGTCGGCGCCGAACACGGTGCGGCACAAATTGCTGTACCAGTTCAGGCCGAACTCGACATTTTCCCGTTCGGCCCGGACCAGAAAATCGCGCGCGTCATCAGGCAAGACTTCCGGCGCCGCCACGGCCTCCACGCTGTAGCCGGCCGCCGCATTGTCCATGCGCGGGGACAGCAGCGTCGCGTCGCGCCCGCTCATGCCAGCACCTTCGACAGGGTATCCGTCATCCACGCCATCTGCTCGCCGCTCAAGCCCTGATGGCAAGGCAGATGCAGCAGCCCCAGGCGGTAACGCGCCGCCACGGGACAGTCGGACAAGGCCATGTCGTCCCAGCGCCAGATCGGCAGCCCCGCCTGCTTGAGCGCATAGAACTGCCGCTCCGGCTCGTCCAGCAGCAAGGCGAACATATAAGGCGCGCAATCCGGCGCCAGCGCCGGGAACAAGGCCCTGGCGCCTTTCAGCGGCAAGCTGGCCTGCAGCCACTGCGCGTAATGCCGGCGGCGGCGATGCACCACCTGCGCCACCGGCGTGCGGCGCATGATCCAGCGCGACAGCCGCAGTCCGGCGCGGCCTTCCATCGCCGTTTCATACAATGAGGACGGCTGCCCCCGCCGCACGACACTGTGCAAGCCCTGCGGCCCCGCCGCGCCCGACTGCGCCGAAGCGGGTCCGCGCCGCGCCCGCCTGCCGCGCTCCCAGCCTTCACGCAGGCCGCGCAGCTCCGCCATCCACGACAGGGGCTGCGGCGCAAGGCCGGCCAGCCTGGCAGGATCGCCCCACAGCACGCCACCATCCTCGCAGGCGAAAAACTTGTAGGGACTGCCGACCAGCAGCGCGCCATCCCGTATGCCTTCCCGCGCCCGGCGGGCGGCGATCTGCCAGGCGTGCGAGCAGTCCTCGATCAGGGTCGCGCCATGGCGCAGGCACAATGCGGACAGCTCCGCCATCATCTGGCGCGGCTGCTCGAAGCCGAAGTAATGGGGAATCAGCACGGCCCGCACGGCGCCGTCCGCAGCCTCCAGCAGGCCGCGCAGCTGCGCCATGTCCGGCGCCAGATCGGGTCCCGTGGCATAGCACTGGAAGCTGGCGCCCAGCGCCAGCGCCGGATCGACCATGGTCACACAATGATAGGCAGGCACCAGCAGCACGCCGCCCGGCCCCAGTCCCGCCACTTGCAAGGCCGCGTGCAAAGCATAGCGTCCCCGGCTGTAGTGGCGCACGCCCGGACCGTCCAGCACTCCGGCCGCGCCCGCATCGGCCCTGGCCGGCGTGAGGTCTGCCCAGCCCCAGGCCGGCAGCACCGGCGCGCCAGGGACGGGAAAGCCGCAGGGTCTCGGATCGAAGTGGTGGAATTCGGCCATATGCAAATCAGGACGCCGCCTTCAGGGAGTGGCGCGCCATCAGATCATACATGGTCGGACGGCTGATGCCGAGCAGTTCCGCCGCGCGCACGATATTCCCGTCCACCCGCGCCAACGCTTTGACGATGGCCTTGCATTCGGCGTCGTCACGCACCTGGCGCAGGTTCAGCGGCTCTTCCTCCGCCTCGGTCATGGACAGGCCCAGGTCCTCGCCCACGATCTGCGCGCCATCGGCCATGATCACGGCGCGCTTGATGCAGTTCTCCATCTCGCGCACATTGCCCGGCCAGGGATGGGCCTCGATCAGCGCCAGCGCGTCCTGGCTGAAGAACAGCGCCGGCCGCCCTTCCTGGGCGCAGAACTTGTTCTTGAAGTGGTGCGCCAGCAGCGCCGCGTCGCCCAGCCGGTCGCGCAGGGGCGGAATATTGATGACGATTTCCGACAGGCGGTAATACAAGTCCTCGCGGAAGCGCCCCGCCGCCGTCAAATCCTTCAGGTTCTGGTGCGTGGCGCAGACGACGCGCACGTCGACGGGAATCTCTTCATGCCCGCCCACGCGCTCGATCACGCGCTCCTGCAGGAAGCGCAGCAGCTTGGCCTGTAGGGCCATGGGCAGGTCGCCCACCTCGTCGAGGAAGAAGGTGCCGCCGTGGGCCAGCTCGACCTTGCCCTTGGTCTGCTTGGCCGCGCCGGTGAAAGCGCCCTTCTCGTAGCCGAACAGTTCGCTCTCCAGCAGATTGTCGGGAATCGCCGCGCAGTTGATGGCCATGAAGCGCTGTCCCGAACGGGGACTGAGCTGATGCAGGCCGCGCGCAAGCACTTCCTTGCCCGTGCCGCTTTCGCCCAGCAGCATCACTGAGGCCGAGGTGGGCGCCACCTTCTCCACGCTGCGGCACAGCTTCTGCATGCCCGCGTCGCGCGTGATCAGGCCGGCCAGGGGCGACTCGGACTGGCTCGCCTGCATGCGGCGGTTTTCCTGCTGCAGGCCGTGCAGGTAGAAGGCGCGCTGCACCACCAGGTTCAGCATCTCGGGATCGGCCGGCTTCTGGTGGAAGTCGTAGGCGCCCATGGCGATCGCCTGCACGGCGTGGCCGTGGTCCTGGTTCCCGGTCAGCACGATCACCTTGGTTTCCGGCGCCAGCGCCAGGATCTGCTGCAGGGTGCCCAGGCCCTCGGTGGCGCCGTCGGGATCGGGCGGCAAGCCCAGGTCGCAGGTCACCACGGCCGGTTCATGCCGGCGCAACTGGGCCAGCGCGGCTTCGCGGTCGCCCGCCACCACCACGTCATACGCATCGAAGCTCCAGCGCAGCTGCTTTTGCAGACCGGGATCGTCTTCGATGATCAATAATTTCGGTTTGGTTTGAGTCACAGCATTCCTTTGGCCGTTATGCGGCCTGATCAACAGTGTGAGCGCCCTGCCGGTGCCGTGGCAGCAGGACGCGGAAGGTGGTGCCGGCCAGCGGCTCGCTGCTCACTTCGAGCTGGCCGCCCAGCTCGTGGATGTACTGGCGGCTTTCGAAAGCGCCGATGCCCATGCCGGCCGACTTGGTCGAGTCAAAAGGCTTGAACAGGCGCTCGTGAATGAAATCCTGGCTCATGCCCTGGCCCGTGTCGGTGATGGTCACCAGCACGGCCTCGTCCTGCCCGCTCAGGCGTATGCTCACCTGGCCGTCCTTGGGCGTGGCCTCGATGGCGTTCTGGATCAGGTGGCCCAGCACGCGCTCCAGCCGCTCGCGGTCGGCCAGCACGGTCAGGCCCGGCTGCACGATCTCCAGCGTGGGGCGCGGCTCGAAGGCCGCCTTCAGCGCCACCGCCTGCTGCACCACCTGGTCGATCTCCAGCGGCTGCGGCCGCTCCTGCATGGCCGTGCGGCCCAGTTTTTGCAGCAGCAGCTTCATCTTCTGCACCGAATGCGTCACCGTCTCTAGCATATCCTGCTGGAACTCGGGATTGTTGCGGTGTTTTTCCGCGTTCAGACTCAGCAGCGACAATTGCGACACCAGGTTCTTCAGGTCGTGCACGACAAAGGTCGACATGCGGTTGAAGGACTCGAACTGGCGCGCGAACATCAGGGCCGTGGCCGCCTCCTCCTGGGCCAGATAGCTGGCCGCCTGGCTGCCGGCGATCTTGAGCAGGTCGATCACCTCCCAGTTCAGCACGATCTTGCTGCGCGGCTGCAGCAGCAGCACGAAGCCGAACAGGCGGCCCTGCAGGATCAGCGGCACGATCAGCCGCCCGCGCACGAAGTGGCGCAAGCCGTCCGGAATATTCACATTGCCGTACAGCTCAGGCTTGTCCTCGTACTCCTGCAGGTCGACCACCCACTGCGTGCTTTCCAGGTAGGCGCAGAACGGCGAATTGCCCGCCACATTGAAGGCGGGCGGCGGAATATGCCAGTGCGAGGCCAGCTCGTACTGGCCCGATTCGCGCCGCAGCCACAGGGCGCCGCCGGGGCTTTCCACCAGCTCGCCCACGGCCTGGATGCTGCGCTCGCCCAGGCCCGGCCCCTCGGCCGACAAGGTGCGCGTGAAGCGCAGCCACTCTTCGCGGTAATCGTAGTTATAGCTGTAAAAGTGCTTGCTGATGAAGACCTTGAGCCAGGCGCGGAAGGAGCCGGAGAACAGGATGCCCGCCAGCAGCACGCAGGCGCCGAAGAGGAAGGCCACCTGCATCACCGAGCCCCACTCGCCGCCGAAGAAGCGCAGGTAATAGCCCGCCGAGCCCATCAGCAGCAGGTAGACGGCAGACCCAAGCAGCGCCGCCGAGTGGAACAGCACCCGGCGCGAGACGGCGATCTCCGCCGCCCATGAGGCGCTGCGCGCGGCGGAGACGGCGATCAGGGGCACGGTCAGCGCATTTACGAAGCCGCGCGCGGCCCAGATCTCGCCGTTCAGGCGGCGGAACAGCAAGGCGTCGCTGTACAGGTAGAAGTCGAAGGCGAACATGCCGCCGATGCCGAGGCAGGCGAACTTGATGGCCCAGCGCTCGGGTGCCGGCTTGTTGCGGTACAGCTGCTCCACCAGCAGCATGCCCAGCACGGCCGCGCTGACGCGCACCATGGTCAGCGGCAGCAGGCCGAAGTCTTCGACGGGCACCCAGCCCAGGCCGCTGGCCAGGGTGGCGAACAGGAACACGCCATAGAAGGCGCCCAGCAGGCAGAGGAAGGATTTCAGCGGATAGAGGGAACTGCCGTCCTGCCGTTTCAGATGGCTCAGCAGCATCAGCAGGAAGCTCGACCAGGCGCCGTCGCGGATAATCTCCAGCACCGACAGCAGCAGCGGCGTGTCCAGCTCCTTGTCCGCGTAGCAGGCGCTGGCCACGCTCCAGAGGGCGGTCGCCGCGCAGGTCAGGGCCAGTGCAATGCCGTGGGTACGCCCACGCCAACTCGTCAACAACAGTACGCACAGCAACAGAAACGCCAGGGCGGCGATCGCGTAGCTGACGGTCGCGATACTGCTTAGCATGCGCGATCCGTTCCCGGCGCCATCATCGCCGCCGCGGCATCATCGGCCGCCCCTGAACATCACCACTTTCAGGGTGTCGATCAGGATCAGGACATCCAGGAAGAGGCTGTTGTTCTTCACGTAGTACAGGTCATACTGCAGCTTCTGCACCGCGTCTTCGACCGAGGCGCCATAGCCATAGCGCACCTGGGCCCAGCCCGTGATGCCGGGCTTGATGCTGTGGCGGGCGTTATAGTAAGGCACTTCCTGGTTCAGCTGCTCGACGAAATATGGCCGTTCCGGACGCGGGCCGACGAAGCTCATCTCGCCCTTGAACACGTTCACCAGCTGCGGCAGCTCGTCTATCCGCAGCTTGCGGATCACATTGCCGACGCGGGTCACGCGCGGATCGTTCTGCGCCGCCCACTGCGGCTTGCCCGCCTGCTCGGCGTTGTTGCCCATGCTGCGGAACTTCAGCACCTTGAAGGTGCGGCCGTTCTTGCCCACGCGCTCCTGCTGGTAGAACACGGGGAAGCCGTCCTCGCTGTAGATGCACAGGGCCGTGATCAGCATGATGGGCATGGTCAGCACCATGATGATGGCGCTCACCGCCAGGTCGAAGCCGCGCTTCATCAGGCGCCGCAAGACGCCCTGCTCGAAGCCGCGGTTGAAGACCAGCCAGCTCGGCTGCACCGACTCGACGCGGATCTGGCAGGTTTCGCGCTCGAAGAAGTCGGACATATCCGTCACCTTCAGGCCATGCAGCTTGCACTCGAGCAGACCACGAATGGGCAGCGCGCCGCCGCGGCGGTTCTGCACCGAGACCACGATCTCGCTCACGCGCAGGTTCTCGGCCAGCGCCACCAGGGTGCTGTCCTCGGCCAGCGTCAGCACTTTCGAAGCGGGCACGCACACGTCTTCCGACATCATCGGCAGATAGCCGACCACCTTGTACTTGCGATAGCCGCCGCGCTGGGCCAGCTCGCCGCACTTGACGGCCATCTGGCCCGTGCCCAGCACCATGATGCGCGATTCCAGCAGTTGCGAACGGGAGGTGCGCACGAACACGGCGCGCGCCAGCACGATGCCGCCGGCGGCGAAGGCGAACACCAGCGGCAAGGTGGCCCGGTTCAGATACAGGGCCGGCGCCACATAACACACCAGCATCAGCAGGCAGAAGCCCATGAAGAAGGCTGGCAGCAGCCACAGCACGAAGGAGTGCCGTGGATTGGTGTCGAAATCAAGCTGGTACATGCCCAATGCGCTCATGCTGAAGACAATAATGCCGGCGAACACAAACGACGATGCGAAGAAGTTTCCGCGCTCGGGGAGGATCAGCGAGCCGTGGCCGAAGAACGGCAAATCAGCTCCCGCATAGAACGCCCCGATCAGTATAAAGAATTCAAGGAACAGCAATAAGACCACAACTCTGGATACGTAATGATTCGCAATCTTAAACATTGCAACACCCCGTTTTTCTTCTCGTTTTTGGCCCGATGCAGACGCGTCTCACTCATCGCACCCGCTCGGGAATTTCGTTTTTTTTCATGCCGGGACTGTCTGGACCCCAGTCCCTTACTGCTGCTATCCGCCAGGATGGTGACAATAAGCGTCCTCCGTCGCCCCGCCCGGGCGAGCCCGCTAGTTGTCTGGACTTACGCTGCTGACAGACCGCTTAGCCGTACAGCCTCAGCCGCACGGCACGATCGCTCGACACCGGCGCCATCTGCAGAGCCAGACGATGGGGCCGATATGTGATCTGAAACAGGATGCGAATACCGCAGTTTCTTTATTCTTGCTCATGACGGATTCCCTGCCTTTGGAATTGCTTTTCTTCTATCTTCCAGACTCAAAAATATCCCATTACTGGCGACTATGCAATCCTCTAATTTGTTGCAATGCAGATACTTTATTTTCTCTACAGGGAAACTGCGGCTTCCCGGCCTATAGATTTTTTTTATCGTTGTCATGACGCTACAGGTTTTGCTATCATTTTATCAATTTCGTTGATGTTTTGATCTTGCAAGACCGCTCACAGTGATACTATTTTTCGCAATATCCAAACCAGCCTCATGCCAATCATGGAACTGACTCTGGGCCGCGACTCGCCCCTCGAAAAAGAACGCGTAGCAAACTTGATGGGCATGCTTGTTCCCGGTCTGCGCAGCGCGCTGGACGTGGGCGCCCGCGACGGCTTTATCTCCTACCAGCTGGCCGACCGCATCGCCAGCGTGACCGCCCTCGATCTGAAGCAGCCCAAGCTCGACGATCCCCGCATCACCTGCGTCCAGGGCGACGCCACGGCGCTGGAATTCGCCGACGGCAGCTTCGACGTGGTGGTCTGCACCGAAGTGCTGGAGCACATCCCCACGCCGCTGCTGGCCAGCGCGTGCGCCGAGCTGAGCCGTGTATCGGCGCGCCATGTGCTGATCGGCGTGCCCTACAAGCAGGACCTGCGCCTCGACTGCAGCACTTGCGGCAACTGCGGCAAGACCAATCCGTCCTGGGGCCACGTCAACTCCTTCGACGAGCAGCGCCTGAACCAGCTGTTCGCCGGCATGACGCCGGTGCGCAGCAGCCACGTGGGCCAGACCAATGCCCGCACCAACTGGCTGTCGGCCTGGCTGATGGGCCTGGCGGGCAATCCCTTTGGCACCTATGTCCAGGAAGAGCCCTGCGTCTATTGCGGCCACTCCCTCGGTCCGGCGCCCGAGCGCAAGCTGCACCACAAGGTGCTGACCAAGGCGGCCGCTTCGCTGTCCGGCGTGCAGCAATCCTTCGTGCAGCCGCACGCCAAGTGGATACACGTCCTGTTCGAGAAGCGCGGCTGAGGACGCAAACGAGCCGCCGATGAACCGTCACCGAAGCTAGCCATGCTGTTCAACTCTTTTGCTTTTCTGCTGGGCTTCCTGCCCATCACGCTGCTGATGTTTTTTGTGCTGGCCCGGCGTTCGCAGACGCTGGCTGCGGCCTGGCTGGCGCTGGCTTCGCTGGCCTTCTACGGCTGGTGGGATTACCACTACATCCCGCTGCTGCTGGGCTCCGTGCTGTTCAATTATTTCTGCGGCCTGCGCTGCCGCCTGGCGCCGCAGCCTGCGCGCAAGCGCTGGCTGGCCACGGCCGTCAGCGTCAACCTGCTGCTGCTGGCTTATCTGAAATACGCCGACTTCTTCATCTCCAGCGTCGCGGCCGTTGGCGGCTGGCCCCTGCCCGCCCTGCATATCGTGCTACCGATCGGCATTTCCTTCTTCACCTTCACCCAGATCGCCTTCCTCGTGGATTCCTATCAGGGCAAGGTCAGGGAAAGCCGCTTCATCCACTACCTGCTGTTCGTCACCTACTTTCCGCACCTGATCGCCGGCCCCGTGCTGCATCACAAGGAAATGATGCCGCAGTTCGCCGACAGCCGCAGCTACCGGCCGACGGCCGTCAATTTCGCCGTCGGCTCCGCCATCTTCTTCCTCGGCCTGGCGAAGAAAGTGCTGCTGGCCGATAACCTGGCGGCCTATGCCAATCCCCTGTTCGCCGCGCCGAATGCGCCTTCGCTGCTGCTGGCCTGGGGCGGCGTGCTGGCCTATGCCTTCCAGCTGTATTTCGATTTCTCCGGCTATTCCGACATGGCCATCGGCCTGTCGCGCCTGTTCGGCGTGCGCCTGCCGCTGAACTTCAACTCGCCCTACAAATCGGTCAACATCATCGAGTTCTGGCGCCGCTGGCACATGACCCTGTCGCGCTTCCTGCGCGATTACCTCTATCTGCCGCTGGGCGGCAACCGCAAGGGCACGCTGCGCCGCTACCTCAACCTGATGGCCACCATGCTGCTGGGCGGCCTGTGGCACGGCGCGGGCTGGAACTTCGTCATTTGGGGCGGACTGCACGGCTTCTACCTGATCGCCAATCACGGCTGGCAGGCACTGGCCACGCGCATCGGCTTCCCCGCGCAGACGAAAGCCTGGCAGTTGCTGGCGGGGCTGCTGACCTTCATCGCCGTCTGCTACGCCTGGGTCTTCTTCCGCGCCGCCGATCCCACGGTGGCCTTCGATATAGTGCGCGGCATGAGCGGCCTCCACGGTGTCGCCCTGCCCGACGCCATCGGCAACCGCCTGGGCCATTGGCGCGGAGCGCTGGAACAGGCCGGCGTCGGCTTCTTTGCCGGCGGCGGCTCGCAGTTCATCGAGACCTGGAGCTGGCTGCTGCTGGCCGCCCTGCTGGTCTTCCTGTTCCCGAACACGCAGGAAATCACGCGCCGCTTCGAACCGGCCTTCGACTTCCATCCGGCGCCGGCGCTGGAACATGACACCTTCGCGCGGCGCCTGGTCTGGCAGCCGAGCCGCGCCTGGGCGGTGCTGATGGGCCTGTGCGCGCTGGCCTGCGTGCTGTCGCTGAACCGGCCGACCGATTTCCTCTATTTCCAGTTCTGACGGCGCCGCATGAATACCCCGAATCCCCTGCATTATCTGCGCTGGACCCTGGCCATCCTGGGCCTGGGCAGCCTGCTGGTGGTGGCGCTGGTGATCGTCGTCGATCCCTACAGCCTCTACGGCCTGGTCAACCGCCCCGGCCTCAACCAGGTCAAGCCCGGCCTGACGCGCTACCAGGACGAGATCAAGATGACCCAGGCCCTGCATAGCGGCGCAAGCCAGCTCATCTTCGGCAATTCGCGCGCGGAGATCGGCTTCGACCCGGACGCGCCCGCGCTGGCCCAGGGTGGTGCGGCTTATAACCTGGCCATTCCCGGCACCGGCATCACGGTGGCCGTGGGCCAGCTGCGGCATCTGCGGGCGGAGGGCATGCGGCCGTCGAATATCGTGGCCGGCGTGGAATTCCTCGACTTCATGGAAAACCAGCCGGTGCGGGCCCACGTCGCCTATGCCGCGCCCCAGCCACATCCGGTGGAGAAACTATCCTGGCGCCTGCAGACCCTGTATTCGCTGACCTCGGTCAAGGACGCCCTGGGCACCCTCTCCATCCAGCACGATGGCGAGGCTAACACCATGAGCGCCAAGGGCTTCAATCCCCTGCTCGAGTACCAGAAGTTCGCCCGCGTCGACGGCTACCATCAAATGTTCGCCCAGCGTGCGCGGGAAAACGCGCTCAGCTTCACGCGCAAGGCCGTGGGCGGCCTGAACGAAGAGGAAGTGCGGACCGAGATCGGCGCCTTTCTCGACGCGGCTGCCGCGCCCGGCACCGACGTCCACCTGATCATCTACCCCTACCACACGCAGATCCTGCTGCTGTTCGAGGAAACGGGCATCTGGCCCGCCTTCGAGCGCTGGAAGGCGCTGCTGGTCGAGCAGGTCGACGCCGCGCGCCGGCGCCATCCCGGCCTGCATATCAGCCTGTACGACTTCAGCGGCTTCGGCGTCTACAACTGCGAAGCCATCCCGGCCCCGAACGACCGGACCAGCGACACTCAATGGTACTGGGAAGGCGGCCACTTCAAGAAGGCGCTGGGCGACATCGTACTGGCGCACGCGCTGCATCCCGTGCCCGGCCAGGAATTCGGCTATGCCCTGGATGCCGCCAGCAGCGAGCAGAATCGTCTGCGCATCGCCGCCGAGCGGGCGCAATGCCGACAGCAGCAGCCTCGCCTGTTCACGGAAACGCGGCGTTTCCTGCCGCAGCAACTCGCCTCGCGCTAGGCCGACGGCCGGCTAACGCCGCGCCGGACTGGGCCTGACTCGGCGCGCCCGGGGCCTGCTCAGGTGCGCGCCAGGCTGGGCGCCGCATCGCCGCGCTCGATGCGCTGGGCGACGATCAGGCGGCTGAACAGGATCAGGCTGTGCAGCGTCTTGACGTGGCGGAAGCCCGCCTTCCCGATGCCGCGCATGGAAGCGGCATTGTCCGGCGCACAGGTGATGATGGCGCGGCCAAAGCCCTGCGCCGCCAGCCGCTGGCAGCTGGCGCGCAGCAGGCGTGGATACAGTCCCTGGCCGCGGTGAGCCGGCAGCGTCACGCAATTGCAGATGATGGGTGTGCCCTTCGGCTCGCCCAGTATCTTCTTGTAGAAGGAGTCGTAGACGATAAAGGCATAGCTGGCCACATGGCCGTCCGCCCCGGTAGCGGCCAGCAACTGGCCCATGCCCTGCAGCTCGGGGATGTAGTCATGGTTCCCCTCAGTCAGCACTTCGCGCTCGATGAGCGCCGTGCCGCCGCTGCGGAAACTGCTGCGGTCGATAATGGCGACGGCATATTGCGGCGCTTCCGTTTCCGCCGCGCCCAAAGTGCTCAGATCAATCTCATACAGCACGTCGGACCGACGCTGCACCAGGCGCTGCATGACGAAGCGCACAAAGCCCACCGGCCCGCGCATGCGCAGCTCCCGTCCCAGCCTGTTCACAACCTTGGCCATCATTGCGCTCCCCGCGCCGGCTCGTTGGACGCCGTCGCCATGGCCACGCGCTTGCGGCCCCACTGAATCGCCCGCTCCAGCCAGCGGCGCAGCGTGTAGCGTTTTTGCTCCGTCTGGTGGCCGATGGCCAGCACGGTGAGCAGCATGCAGGCGATGACGGACGCGTACTTGGCGATCCCCGTGGGCGGCAAGGTAATCAGCGCGGCATAGAAATACAGCAGCGGCTGATGGAGGATGTACAGCGAAAAGGTATAGGCCGCCGCCGCGCGCACCGGCTTTTCCAGTCCGTGCAGCAGCGGCGCGAAGCGGAACACGACGCGCCGCATGCCGAGGAAATTCAGGAATACGGCCAGGCCCAGCGCATAATCAGTGATGAACCACTTGGAGTAATTGAGCTCGCGGAACCAGTGCGCGCCCAACGCCGCCTGCAGCTGCGCCGCGGTCCGCTCCGACAGATGGAAGTGCTCGAGCACGGCAAACAGGACGATGGAAGCGGCCACGCACAGCCATCCCAGCCATTCCGGCATCTGCTCCGCGCGTCGCCAGTGGTAGACGGCCACGCCCAGCAGCCAGATGGGCGCCAGCAGCAGGATCTTGGGGCCGATCAGCAGGCTCGCCAGTGCGATCCACAGCCAGCGCCGGCGCGGATCACCGAACACATACAGCGCGAACAGCAGGTAGTAGCTGACCTCGTAGTTCAGCGACCAGTAGGCGATATTCGAGAAGCACATGATCGACACCGACCACACCTCGTTGAGGAAGAACAGGCTGGTGGCGCCGCGCAGCAGCGCATGGTCATGCGTGGTATAGCCCACATACATCTCGGGATTCAGCGCTTCGCCGGCCATGTCCAGCATGGGCGTCAGCAGGATGGCGGGCACGGCCAGCGACCAGATGCGCGACAGGCGGCTGGCCCAGTAGCTGTCCGCCGTGCGCTCCTTGGTGTCGGCCGCGTAGGCGATGACGTAGCCGGACAGGACGAAGAAAATGATGACCGCGCTATGCCCATAGGTGGACAAGGGCAGTATCTCCGACACGATCAGGCGCGAATTCGAGTGGTAGATCACCACCAGGCAGGCCGCCAGAAAGCGCAGCAGGTCGAGGTAGATCGAAAACGCGCGGCTCATGGCGTCTTCAGACCGAGCTGCGCAGCCAGCGCTTGAGCCATCCCTTCACGCCCAGCCTTTCCAGCAGCAGTACGGCACGCTTGTTCAGCGCCGCCGACACCTCGTACAGGGCGCTGGCGAGCTGGAAGCGCCAGTGGCGCGGCAGCAGAACGGGGCTGGCCGTCACCCGCGACAGGTTGGAGAACAGGCGCTTGTATTCCGCGTCGCCGCTGCCGAAGTCCAGCACGCGCGGGCGGTCGACGGCGTACAGCCGCTGCAGCAGCAGGATATTGCAGTAGATGCCGGGCGCGGCGTCGCGGTAGTCGGGATCGAAGCCCGTGTAGCGGTGATCGTAGGTGCCGTCCGTGCGCTGGTGGCCCAGGATGAAGCACAGCGGCACGGCGCCATGCCACAGCACGAAGGAGCGGAAGCAGCCCGCCTCCGCCACGCGGCGGGCGGCGGCCACGCTGCGCTCGTCGTTGTCGATGCGCTCGCCGAACATATGGTACTGGTAGGTCTTGCGGTTGATGACCTTGGCCGCATTCAGGAATTCCTGCACCTGGTGCGCCTGCCGGTACTCGCGCAGCTCGAAGGCGGCGCCGAAGCGCTCGGCAAACACCTTTTCCTTCTTGCGTAGCTGGTTGCGCTGCTTGCTGCTGCGCTCCTGGAAAAATTCCTCGTAGCTTTCGCCGAAGCTGTGGAACAGGTGCGTGTCCGGCTCGTTCTTGGTCAGCACATAGCCCAGTTCCTCTGCCTGCATGACGCCCTGGTACAGGGGACTGTCCACCGCCACGTCCGACAGCACCAGCGCGCGGCCCGGCGCGGCCACGCGCAGGCGCGCCAGCAAGGCCAGCGCATCGGGCACGGAACGCACGCCCTCCTGCGCCGCGGGTGGCAGGCGCATGCCCGGCAGGCGCTGGGCCCAGATGATTTTTTCGCCTATGCGCAGCGGCAGCTTCACCGACTGGTCCAGGCAGGGTACCAGCAGCACGGCCCGCCCTTCGCGGCTGCCGACGAAGACGGACAGCTGCCCATCCTCGGCGCAGGCGGCGTCGCCCAGCAGGGTTTGCAGCACCGAGGCCAGGGGCGGTTCGGCTGAATCGACACGGGGCAGATCGCGCGGCAACTGCAGGCGCTCGAACAGCAGCGCAAGCTTAGTGGTCATGCTGGGACTCGGCGATGATTCGGTGGCGGCGGCGCGCACGCGCCTGTGGCGGTGGCAACGGAATCACTGGCTGGATAGGCATGATGACGTACGAAAAAAGATAAAAAATTCACGCGTACGAGCCCTGTCTTACGACCTTGATTTGCAAGAGCGGCCCCAGCCATGATTGCGGCCATGACTCGGGTCATCATGCACGCATTATCACCAAATTGTCAACTTAGTATTGAAAGTTACCACGATGGCTCGCCGCGACGCGAGATTTTCCGGTAGAGCCCGCTGGACTGATGCTATATTTCTGTCTGGTTTTTACTACAAACATATGGGTATGCGCGTCTGCATCACAATCGACACCGAATACAGCATCGCCGGCGCCTTTGCCGACGCTTCGCTACAGCCGATTGCCGATCCCGTGGTCTGGTGCGACGTGGGCGGACGCTCGGAGGGGCTGGGCTTTCTGCTGCAAAGCTTCGCCCAGTACAACATCCCCGCCACCTTCTTTGTCGAAGCCCTGCACCGCCATTACTTCAAGCACGATCCCATGCGCGACACGGTGCAGCGCATCGCCCAGGACGGCCACGAACTGCAGCTGCACATCCACCCCTGCTGGTCCGTGTTCGAGCACCAGGACTGGCGCGAGCGCGTGCGCCAGCAGCCGCGCCAGGACGACTTTTTCGGCCGCAGCGAAGACGATTCCGTGCGCTTGATCGAACAGGGCCTGCAAGCCTTCCAGGCCTGGGGCCTGCCCCGTCCGCAAGCCTTCCGCAGCGGCAGCCTGCAGCACGACGACAAGCTTTTCCGCGCCCTGGCGCGCACGGGCATTCCCTACAGCTCCAACGTGGGCCTGGCCATCTTCGACAGCGGCGACGCCGATTACCACCTGTATAGCGGCCTGCACACGCGCCATGGCGTGACCGAGTGCCCCGTCCTCACCTTCAGCGACTGGCGCCTGGCCGGCCGCCAGCACCTGAAAGCGCTGACCATCGCCGGCACCAGCTTTGCTGAAACGCGCAATCTGCTCGAGCTGGCAGAACGGGCGGGCATACCGCTGGTGGTGATCCTCACCCATCCCTTCGAATTCATCCAGAGCCGCGACCTGGGCCGCGCGCCCGCGCGTCGCCACAGCGTGAATCAGGGCCGCCTGCTGGCGCTGTGCCAGTACCTGGACCAGAACCGCGAGCGCTTCCAGCCCAGCGGACTGGCGCAGGCGGCCGCGGCCACGGCCGCGCAAGCGGGACATGACAATCCCCTGCTTAAGAGCGCGCTATGGCAGAGCGTGGGCCGCATGGCGACCCAGGTGGTGTATGACAAATGGGGCGACCTGGCGCTGGCCGCCACCTGAGAGAATGATTTAGTTGCGCGGCAAGTGCTGGACGTACCAGTCCATCGCCTCGCGCAAGCCATCCTGGATGACGTGCGTGGGCTCGTAGCCAAGCAGGCTGCGCGCCTTGCCGATGTCGGCCTGCGAGTGGCGGATATCGCCCGCGCGGAAGCCCTGGTACTGCGCCTTGTGCTCGGCCAGATGGGGGAAGCGCTCCAGCAGCTCTTCGCGCATCAGCTGGTACAGACGGGTCAGCGTGGTGCGGTCGCCCACGGCCACGTTGTACACCTGGTTGAAGGCGTCCTCGTTCTCCGCCGTCGCCGCCAGCAGGTTCACCTGCAGCACATTGTCGATGAAGCAGAAATCGCGGCTGGTTTCGCCGTCGCCGTTGATGAACAGGGGACGGTTGCCGATCAGCGCCGCCACCCACTGAGGAATCACGGCCGCATAGGCGCCGAACGGGTCTTGCCGGCGTCCGAACACATTGAAGTAGCGCAGCCCCACCACCTGCATGCCGTAACAGCGCGCGAACACGTCCGCATACAGCTCGTTGCAGTACTTGGTGACAGCGTAGGGCGACAGCGGCCGTCCGATCTGGTCTTCCACCTTGGGCAGGCCCGGATGGTCGCCATAGGTCGAGCTGGAGGCGGCATAGACGAAGCGCTTGACCTTGGCGTCGCGCGCCGCGATCAGCATGTTGAGGAAGCCGGTGATATTGGTGTCGTGCGTGTTCAGCGGGTCTTCGATCGAGCGCAGCACGGAGCCGATGGCGGCTTCGTGCAGCACATAGTCGACGCCGGCGCACATCTCGGCGCAGGTGGCCGGATGGCGGATATCGCCCTCGGTGAAACTGAAACGGCCCCACGCTTCCGCGCCGACCGCCGCCTGCACCTGGTCCAGGTTGTGGCGGAAGCCGGTGGCGAAATTATCCAGGCCGCGCACGCGCTGCCCCAGTTCCAGCAGCACCTGCACCAGGTTGGAGCCAATGAAGCCGGCAGCGCCGGTCACCAGCCATAGTTTTGGCTCGGCGCGCAGGCGCGCCTTTACGTCATCGTACTTAGTCACGCTTTCCCCGGATTGTTACAGACGCCAGACGCGGAAGCCCGCTTCCTGCAGGGAGGCCACGTTGAACTGCGACTTCACGTCGACGAAGCAGCCTTCCGGACGCAGCTTGCTGGTCAGGTCGCTCAGCGACATGGACAGCAGCTCGCGGTGGGCCACGGCCAGCACCATGGCGTCGGCCTGCGGCAGGTCTTCCCAGCGCTCCAGCTTGATGCCGTATTCGTGCATTGCCTCGTCGGCCTCGGCGGCCGGATCGTAGACGTGGACGTCGACGCCATAGCTTTGCAGCTCATGCACCAGGTCGGCCACCTTGGAGTTGCGCAGGTCGGGGCAATTTTCCTTGAAGGTCAGGCCCAGCACGTTGATCTTGGCGCCCTTGATGTGGCGGTCCGAAGCGATCAGTTCCTTGATGGTCTTCTCGGCCACGAACTTGGCCATATTGTCGTTGATGCGGCGGCCGGCCAGGATCACTTGCGGGTGATAGCCCAGCATGTCCGCCTTGTAGGTCAGGTAGTAAGGATCGACGCCGATGCAGTGGCCGCCCACCAGGCCCGGACGGAAAGGCAGGAAGTTCCACTTGGTGCCGGCGGCCTGCAGCACTTCCAGCGTGTCGATGCCCATCTTGTCGAAGATGATGGCCAGCTCGTTCATCAGGGCGATGTTCAGGTCGCGCTGGGTGTTTTCGATCACCTTGGCCGCCTCGGCCACCTTGATGCTGGAGGCGCGCACGACGCCCGCCTTGACCACGGTCTGGTACAGCGTGGCGACGGCCTCGGTGGTCGCCTCGTCGTCGCCCGACACCACCTTGACGATGGTGGTCAGAGTATGTTCCTTGTCGCCCGGGTTGATGCGCTCAGGCGAATAGCCAACGTGGAAGTCCTGCTTCCACTTGAAGCCCGAGTGGCGTTCCAGCACGGGAATGCACACCTCCTCCGTGGCGCCCGGATACACGGTCGATTCATAGACCACGATGGCGCCGCGCTTCATATGCTTGCCCACGCTGGTGCTGGCGCCGCAGAGGGGCGTGAAATCGGGATTGTGCGCCTGGTCCACGGGCGTCGGCACGGCCACGACGATGAAGTCGGCCTGCGACAGGATGGTGGGATCGGTGCTCACTTCCAGGTATTTGGCCGCCTTCAGCTGCTCGGGCGTCAGTTCGCCGGTAGGATCGACGCCACTGCGGTAGTGGGCGATTTTGCTTTCCGACAGGTCAAAACCCAGGGTTCTGACATACTTGCCAAACTCGACGGCCAGAGGCATGCCCACATAGCCCAGGCCAACAACCGCAACGACGAAATCAGTACGCATATCATCAACCCCAAAATTACATTGCAAATATGATAACCATAACCTACATTGACGCGCCCTGCAATACCTGCCCACGGGCTCTATGATAGAAGGATGCGGGGCCAACACATGCAAAATAAATATTTTTGTTGGCTAAATGATACAAATACTTGACTAGCCTCCATATTAATTATCAATTCGGCAAACCCGTGTAGCCATTGATGTAGCCATTTGTGTACGACGCGCAGCAAGACATGATCCGACATCGGCCCGTGTTGCAACTTCGGTATAAATCTCCCTGTGGCGCAACGCGCTCCATTTTCTCCAACAATGAAAGGAAGATAGACATGAAAGCGACTCGTATCCTGGCCCTGGCCACTCTCGTCCTCGGCAGCGCCCTGGCCCAAGCCCAGAACGCCATGCCCGGCCTGGGCCGCACCGAACTGCTGCGCCACGACACCAGCGTCAGCAGCCGCGAAGTGATCCAGGTGCGCGTGGACTTCCCGCGCGGCACGGAAGCCGGCTTCCACTCCCATCCCGGCGAAGAAATCGCCCACGTTCTGAAGGGCACTATGGAATACCAATTCGAAGGCCAACAGCCTGTCGTGCTGAAGACGGGCGACTCCCTGTTCATCCCGGCCGGCACCAACCACTCGGCCAAGAACATCGGCGACGGCGAAGCACAGGAACTGGCGACTTACTTCGTCGACAAGACCAAGCCCCTGGTCGTGCCGAAGAAATAATCGGCACCAGCCGCCTCTTCCCTGGCGGCAGCTTTCTTTGAATTGCAAATGAGAAGTGTTATCATTTGCATTCACAACCAGAAAAAGCTGCCGTCATGTCTTATTTCCGCTCGCCCGTCCCGCCTTTCCGTCCTTCCCTGATCGCCGCCGCCGTGGCCGTGCTGGCCGCGCCCTCCCTGCACGCGCAGCAGCCTGATAGTGCCGATGCGACGCCGCTGGAGTCGATCCAGGTCACGGGCAGCTGGCTCGGCTCGGGCCTGCAAAACAGCGTCAAGAACTTCGCCGGCGCGCGCTCCATCGTGCAGAAGGAAGACATCGACAACAGCGGCGCCGCCACCATCGGCGATGTGCTGCGCCGCATTCCTGGCGTGCAGAGCACGGACAATTCCGGCACCGCCGGCAGCGCCATCTCGCTCAATATCGGCGTGCGTGGGCTGACGGGCCGCTATTCGCCCCGCTCCACCGTGCTGTTGGACGGCATCCCGCTGGCAGTCGCCCCTTACGGCCAGCCGCAGCTGTCCTTCTCGCCCATCAGCCTGAACAACATTGAGTCCATCGACGTCGTGCGCGGCGGCGGAGCCGTGCGCTACGGTCCGCAGAACGTGGGCGGCATCATCAACTTCCGCACGCGCGCCATTCCCGATACGCCCGGCTTCACCGGCGACGCCACCGTGCGCTACAACCACTTCAGCGACACGGGCCACAATACGCAGTACAGCACCTTCCTCGGCACCGAGCTGGACAACGGCCTCGGCCTGGCCCTGCTGTATTCCGGCATGGACGGCTCGGAATGGCGCGCGGGCAGCGACGAACGCCTGAACGACTTCGCCCTCAAGCTGCGCTACAAGCTCGATGGGCACAGCGAGGTGTATGGCAAGCTGTCCTACTACGACGTCAATTCGCGCACGCCGGGCGGCCTGACGGTGGCCCAGTACAACGCCAATCCCTTCCAGAACACGCGTCCCACCGACTACTGGAACGGCAACCGCAAGGCGGTGGACCTGGGCTATCTGAACACCATCTCGGCCACGCAGGAATTCGAGGTCAAGACTTATTACAACGAGAGCTTCCGCCAGAGCGCCCTGGTCAACACGGCCAAGACCCAGCTCACCTACCAGCCGCGCAACTACCAGGTGCTGGGCGTCGAACCGCGCTACACCCAACGCTTCAGCGCCGCCGGCCTGACGCACGACGTCACCGTCGGCTACCGCTACCTGCGCGAGCGGGGCGACGACAACAGCTATGTGCAGACCATCGCCAGCGGCGCCAATGGCCCCATCTCCAGCTTCGACAACGCCACCGACGCCCACGCCTTCTACGTCGACGACCGCATCGCCTTCGGCGCCTGGCGGGTGACGCCCGGTGTGCGCTACGAGCACATCAGCTCCGACCGCCTCGACGTCAGCGCCAGACAGACCTATTCCACCGACAACGACAAGGCCCTGCCTTCGTTGAACGTGGCCTATCTGCTCAATCCCGCGCTGACCGTATTCGCCAACTACACGACCTCCTTCGGTCCCGTGCAGAACATCCAGCTCAATTCGCAGACGGCGGCCAACCCGCTGCAGCCGGAGCTGGCCCGTACCTCTGAACTGGGCGCGCGCTGGAAGACGGCTTCCCTCAGCGCGGAGATCACCGCCTTCCGCCTCAAGTTCGACAACCAGATCCTGCAAATCCCCGGCACCACCCTGCCCATTTTCCAGAACATCGGCGCCACCAAGCACGATGGCGTCGAGACGGCAGTCGACTACAACTTTGACCAGGACGGCCCGCTGGCGGGCCTGGACGCCTACGCCAACTACAGCTATACGCGCGCCCTGCAAAAGTCGGGCGCCACGGCCAACCTGGACGTGCCCTTCTACTCGCGCAATACGGACACCCTCGGCGCCCGCTACGCCATCGGCGCCTGGACCATGAACCTGTCCACCACACACCAGAGCAAGCAGTATTCGGACACGGCCAATACGGTGGCCGAACCGGCCAACGCCGGCACGGGACTGGTGCCCGGCTTCCGCCTGTGGAACGCGCAGCTGGACTGGAAACTGCCCGGCAAGCCTGGCTACGACGTCAGCGCGGGCGTCAACAACCTGGCCGACAAGCGCTATTACACGCGCAATGTGGACGGCAACGCGGGCCGCATGGTGGGCGCGCCGCGCACGGTCTTCATCCAGTTGAAGGCCGCCTACTAAGCCCCGATGGCATATCCGGTTCGTCGGATACAAATGGACATAAATCTCCGTTACACTTCCGATATAAAGTAGCCTTTCATTCAAAGGAAAGTCCATGTCCGACGAACTGCATCACGGTTCCTGCCACTGCGGCGCCGTGGAATTTGAAGTCCGCACCCCGGTATTGCCCGCCTCCCGCTGCAACTGCAGCCTGTGCCGCCGCAAGGGCGCCCTGATGTCGCCGCCCTTCCCCGCCGGCCAGCTGCGCATCATCAAGGGCGAGGACGCGCTGACCCTCTACCAGTTCAACACGCGCACCGCCAAGCACTTCTTCTGCAAGCACTGCGGCATCTATCCTTTCCACCAGACCCGCCTCAATCCCGCCAACTGGCGCGTGAACCTGGGCTGCCTGGATGACGTGGACGTGTATGCGCTGCCCGCCGGCGTGGGCGACGGCGCCAGCCTGTCCGTGATCGAGGACGCGTGATGCAGCCCGAACGCCCGGACCATGTCCTGATCGTCGACGACGACCGTGAAATCCGCGAGCTGCTGGCCAGCTATCTGCGCAAGAACGGCATGCTGGCTTCAGTCGCGGCCAACGGCCGCCAGATGCGCACCGTGCTCGATGAGGAAGCCATCGACCTGGTGGTGCTGGACGTGATGATGCCGGGCGAAGACGGCCTGATTCTGTGCCGCGAACTGCGCGCCGGCAAATGGCGCGCGGTTCCCGTGCTGATGCTGACCGCCCTCAACGAGGAAACGGAACGCATCGTCGGCCTGGAAATGGGCGCCGACGACTACATGGCCAAGCCCTTCTCCTCGCGCGAGCTGCTGGCCCGCATCCGTTCCGTGCTGCGCCGCGCGCGCATGCTGCCGCCCAATCTGCATCCGGAAGAGACGGTGCCGATGATGCACTTCGGCGAATGGAAGCTGGACACGGCCTCGCGCCAGCTGTTCGATTCCGCCGGCACCCTGGTGGCGCTGAGCGGCGCCGAATACCGCCTGCTGCGCGTCTTCCTCGACCATCCCCAGCGCGTGCTGACGCGCGACCAGCTGCTCAACCTGACCCAGGGCCGCGACGCCGACCAGTTCGACCGTTCGATCGACCTGCTGGTGAGCCGCCTGCGCCAGCGCCTGCGCGACGATCCGCGCGAACCGCGCTACATCAAGACCCTGCGCAGCGAAGGCTATGTCTTCGTCAGCGCGGTCGATGCGCATGAAGCGCCGCCCTTATGAAGTGGATGCCCCGCACGCTGTTCTGGCGCCTGACCCTGATCATGTTTTCCAGCCTGGTGCTGGCGCATGGCCTCAGCTACTGGCTGTTCACGTCGGAGCGCGGCACAGCCGCCCGCTCCTACATGATCGGCTACATGGAACTGGACGTGGCCAGCTCGGTCGCCCTGCTGGACCGGCTGCCGGCCGCTGAACGTCCGCTGTGGCTGGAGCGCCTGCGCCGCCCCACCTACGCCTTCATCCTCGGCCATGGAATCGCCGGCAAAGACGCCAGCAGCATGCTCTCCATCCAGCTGCGGCAGGCGATGTCGCAGGCCATCGGCCGCGAGCACCCGCTGATGGTGGAAGTGCTGCCCGATTCCACCTCGACCCACGAACACCTGCAGATGCACACCAAGCTGAGCGACGGCTCGCTGCTCACCATCGACCTGCATCCCAAGGGCATTCCCCTGTCGTCCTGGATCACCGGCGTGCTGATTGCGCAGCTGGCCCTGCTGGCCGCGCTGGCCTGGTATTGCGTGCGCGTCGCCACCCGTCCGCTGGATGAACTGGCGAAGGCGGCCGACGCCCTCGGCCCCGATCTGAAGCCCACGCGCGTGGAGGAAAGCGGTCCCGCCGAAGTGTCACGCGCGGCCGCCGCCTTCAACGCCATGCAGGAGCGCATCGCCAACTACACGGCGGAGCGCATGCAGATCCTGGCCGCCATCTCGCACGACCTGCAGACGCCCATCACGCGCATGCGCCTGCGCGCCGACCTGATGGACGACGAGGAGCAGCGCGCCACCTTCATGCGCGGCCTGAAGGACATGGAGGAACTGGTGCGCGAAGGCGTAACCTACGCCCGCACCCTGCACGGCGCCTCCGAGACGCCGCGCCGCCTCGACCCCGACGCCCTGCTCGACAGCCTCGTCTTCGATTACAGCGACGCGGGCCAGGACGTGAGCCTGCAAGGCAAGGTCGGTGAATCCATGCTGCTGCGGCCTGTGGCCATGCGCCGGATCCTGGCCAATCTGATCGACAACGCGCTCAAGTTCGGCGGCAGCGCCGAACTGGTGGTGAATGCACCGCCGGGCCAGTGCATCACCATCTCCGTGCTGGACAAGGGACCCGGCATCCCCGCCGACAAACTGGACGCCGTGTTCCAGCCTTTCTATCGCGTTGAAAGTTCGCGCAACCGCAGCAGCGGCGGCACGGGCCTGGGTCTGGCCATCGCGCGCCAGCTGGCGCAGGCGCTGGAAGGCAAACTTGAATTGCGCAACCGTCCCGGCGGCGGACTGGAAGCACAACTGACGCTGCCGCGCGAGCCCGCCAAATAAATCGTACCAAGTCGGCAACAAGATATCGAAATTTCATGGGTTATCGGGAACAATAGAGGCTTTCACGTCCCTCTATTTTCCGCCATCCATGACTATCACTAAGCGCTTGCTACTCACCTTGTCCGTCGCCCTGCTGGCCATGCTGTTTGTCGGCGCCGACGGCCTGCTGCAGCTGTCCCGCGCACAGCAGCGTTTCGATCTGGTGCAGTCGCGCCTGATCCCCAGCGTGGCTGGCCTGAACGCAGCCAAGAGCTCGCTGGGCGACACCCGCCTCGCAGGCTACCGCCTGTCCGTGTTCTCCAACCTGCCGGACAAGTCGGCGCTGGACAAAGCCTTCAAGGACGCCCACGCCAAGTTCGACGAGATCATCGCCGGCTACCAGAAGCACGGCGTGTACGACGACACCGACAGCAAGATGCTGGAAGCCGACAAGACGGCCATGGAAGCCTACCGCAAGGCGCTGGTGCCTTTCGTCGACGCCGCGCACGCGGGCGACATGGACGCCGTCCGCGCCACCCTGCAAGCCGGCACGCCGCTGGCCCTGACCGCGGCCGCCGTCAAGAAAAGCCTGGACGACCACATCGAATACAACAACAAGCTGATCGAACAGGTGCGGGCCGAAAGCCAGGCCGCATATAACTTTGCCTTCCGCCTGATGATGGGCGTGATCGTGCTGGCGCTGGCGCTGACGGGCGTGCTGGCCCTGCACCTGTACCGCGTCATCAGCGGCAGCCTGACCACCATCCAGGGCACGCTGGAAGACGTGAGCAAATCGCTCGACCTGACCTTGACGGTGCCGGTCGAACGCGAAGATGAAATAGGTCGCACCGCGCGCGCCTTCAACCACTTGTTGGCAGATATCGCCAGGGTGGTGAGCGCCGTGCGCGAATCGACCGAGTCGGTCAGCTCCGTCTCGCAGCAGATCGCGGCCGGCACGGCCGACCTGGCGCACCGCACCTCGCAGCAGGCGGCCGCGCTGGAGAAGACGGCGGCCAGCATGGAGCAGCTCACGTCCACCGTCAGCCAGAACGCCGACAACGCGCGTCAGGCCAACCAGCTGGCCCGCTCCGCGTCGGAAGTGGCGATCCACGGCGGCAGCGTGGTGGAACAGGTGATCGAGACCATGGGCTCGATCAACGATTCCTCGCGCAAGATCGTCGACATCATCAGCGTCATCGACGGCATCGCCTTCCAGACCAATATCCTCGCCCTGAATGCGGCCGTGGAGGCGGCGCGCGCCGGCGAACAGGGACGCGGCTTTGCCGTGGTGGCGACGGAAGTGCGCAATCTGGCGCAGCGTTCGGCGGCGGCGGCGAAGGAAATCAAGGTGCTGATCGACGACTCGGTGGAAAAGGTCGGCTCCGGTACCAAGCTGGTGGAACAGGCCGGCGCCACCATGCACGAGGTCGTGAGCAGCGTGCGCCAGGTGACGGACGTGATGGGCGAAATCAGCGCCGCCACCAGCGAGCAGAATGCGGGCATCGCCCAGGTGCACCAGGCCATCTCGCAGATGGACCAGGTGACGCAGCAGAACGCCGCCCTGGTCGAACAGACGGCGGCGGCCTCGCAGTCGCTGCAGGACCAGGCGGGCACGCAGGCGCAGGTCGTCAGCGCGTTCAAGATCGAAGGCACGGGCCTGCGCTACTAGGTTCCTCAGGAACTCATCCCATTCCTACAGTGAGAATGCGCGCGCACCTATAGGTGCCACGGACAAGCGCAAGCATGATGAGAGTCAGGAATGCCGGTCCGTTCGCGGACCGGCCGTTCTCTTATCCATCACTACTGGAGACTGACATGAGCTATCTCGAACGCGACACCTACGGCATCTATCGCGACACCGACAACAGCGGCCCCGGCCCGCGCCTGATGGGCGCCGACACGCTGATCGGGGAAGACGTCTACAACCGCCAGGATGAAGACCTGGGCGACATCAAGGAAATCATGCTCGACATGCGCAGCGGACAGATCGCTTATGCCGTGCTGTCCTTCGGCGGCTGGCTGGGCATCGGCGACAAGCTGTTTGCCGTGCCATGGCAAAGCCTGGAGCTGGACACGGCCAACAAGCGCTTCGTCCTCGACGTAGGCAAGGAACACCTGAAAAACGCGCCCGGCTTCGACAAGGACCATTGGCCCGACATGGCCAGTGCCGAATTCAGCAGCCAGATCCACGGATTCTACGGCACCCAGCAGGGCGCTCCGGGCACGCGCACCTCGAGCGGCAGCGTGATGGGCTCGGGCAGTTCCAGCATGCAGAGCGGCAGCGGCGGTTCGTCCGGCGCCTACACGGGCAGCCGTTCCGGCCCGCTTGAAGACGACGATCTGAGCAGCGACGACAGCAGTCTGAACAAATATTAAGCAGGACGGTGTCGTGCCGTCCCCACACTCGGCCTTGGCGAATGCAGTTTGGCTCGCCAAGGCTAGCGATTGTCGCTTGCGGCGGGCGGCGTTCTGCTTTAATGGCAAAGTGTTTATTATTTCGCATCATTAACCAATGCCAAACAAGTTCGCGCTTCCGCTTTTAGCCCTTCTGTTCTCCGCTTCCACCCACGCCTTCGAACCGCTCCCGCCTGAAACGATGGACGATACGCGCACCTTCCGCGTCGAGGTGCTGCAGGTCACGGACATCGAGCCCTACCAGGAGGCGATGAACGGTTTCCTTGGCAGCCTGCAGGCCAATGGTCTGGCGGCCGGCAAGAACCTCAGCATCAACCGCGTCAAGATCGACTTCGACGTCGAGAACGGCGGCTTCTGGAGCCGCCTGGGCGTGCTGCTGCGCATCCGGCAGGAGGCGTCGCGCATCGTCAACGCCCACCCCGACCTGGTGCTGACCATCGGCACACCGGCCACCAAGTACGCGCGCGGCATCCTCGCCGACGCCCATATCCCCGTCGTGTTCACCGCCGTGGCCAATCCGCTCGACGCGGGCTGCGTCTCGCTGGTGGACGCGGGCGAAGGCGCCACCGGCTCTACCCTGTACACGGACATGGCCGATTCGCTCAAGCTGGTGCAGCGCGTCTTCCCGTCCGCGCACAAGATCGGCATGGTGTACACCGACGATGAAAACGGCGTCGCCAACGTGGCGCAGGCGACGGCCACGGCATCGCCGCTGGGCCTGTCCGTGCAATCGCGCCAGGTGGAAAAGACCGCCCATATCATTCCTGCGCTGAAGGACTTGTACCAGCAGGGCCAGGGCGTCGACATGTTCGCCGTGCCGCTCGATACCTACTACGGCCTTCACCGCTACGAAGCGGCCATGGACCTGAGCGACTTCGGCGCCGAACACAAGGTGCCAGTGGTGACGCTGGCCATGGTACGTGTGCCCGGCGCGGCTCTTTACGTGGGCGCCGACTTCACCAGGGTCGGCCAGCTGGCCGGCGTCCAGGCCGCCAAGATCCTCAAGCGCCACATCAAGCCCGATATCCTGCCCATCCTGCGCCAGGAGACGCCGACCGTGCTGGTCGACCCCGTCCGCATGGCCGCGCTGAACGTGACGCTGCCCAGCGCCCTCGCCAGCCGCAAGACGGAAGTCAAGAACGGATTCTGGCAGATCGACATGGCCAAGTAAGCCCGTCGGCACGAACAGAGCACAACGATCCCCGATGAAGGGGTATGATGCACGCATAACCACTCTGTTATGGAGCCACGCATGCCCGAAATCATTCAACCTGATGCCGGCGAAACGGTCTTCTCGGTCGATACGCTGCTGAAATACATGGGGAATGACGACAAGGCGCTGGCGGTGGTCAGCAAGATCGTGCGCGACGCCTGCGCGCCGGGCCTGGAGCCCATCCAGCGCGCCGGCGCCGCCCTGGACGAACAGCGCCTGTACGACGCCGGACGCATCTTCCACAGCGTGCGCGGCTCGGTTGGCACCTTGGGCGCCAAGCGCATGGTGACGGCTTCGCTGGCGCTGGAACAGGCCCTGGTCGAACAGCGCGGTGCCGACATTCCTTCCCTCTTTGCCGCTTTCCAGGCTGAATACCAGGCGGTTCTCGACCACGCAAACGCCTGGCTGCGTACCCACGCGCCGCAATAAATCCAGCCTCAATCCCCCCTCGCAGAAACCGCATTTTATTCCGTTTTTATTAACTGACGGAAATGCTGCGCTGCGCCTTGAAATGCGCTTACCGGTGCGCCATTGCATGTCTGAAGCGACTAGACTAACGATTCGTTACACCTTTTACAGGCTATCCCCTCGCAAGTTTCAGGCTTGAAAAGGTCTTCATGCTACCATTGATATAGATCAATTATTAATGTTTTCCCAAGTTCATCGGAGACAGTATAATTGTGCAGCGCAGTAACGTTGGCTTTAGGCAATCTGTTGCAACTCGTTGCAATTTGCAACCGGGCAAGTGGGGAATCGCTGATATATTGGCGCCTCTTGCTTACTGGAAGTGTCGAAAGTTTTAACCAAAGGTAACTCATACATGGATTTGTTCAATAAGTCGGGCTTGCTGGTGTCTTCGGTGCTGGTGTTGGTAGGTGTGTTGATTGCTTGCCAAGCACGGGAAGATGCGGTTCCTCCTCCGACTGTCATTGAAGCCGCGGCCCTGCAGATTGGCCCGAATCCGGAATCCGCCGCCATGCGCCGCCTGCAGGAATGGGCCGATCAGGGCTCTCCCGTGGCCCAGCGCGAACTGGCTCTGCGCTACCTGGCCGATCCATCCCGCCACAATGAAGCCATGCACCTGCTGGAGCGCGCCGCCAAGGCGGGCGATGTTCAGGCCGCCAATGGCCTGGTCGCCATGTACCGCGAAGCAAGCGCCGTGAACGGCCCCAATTCGATCAATGAGCTGAGCGCCAGCCGCTTGGTCAAGGAAGTCACCCGTCCCGGCTATCTGATGCATTGATTCATGCATTGACCTTCGTCATAAACAACAGAAACCGCCATTCAGCAGAATAGGCGGTTTTTTTGCATGTATGCTAGCGGTGCATTCACTATTCATGAATTGACGGAGGGGATATGGACCGTTTGCGCGCGCTGGAAGTCTTTGTGGAGGTGGTACGCAAGGACGGCTTTGCCCGCGCCGCCGAATCCCTGGACACCTCGCCCGCCAACGTCACCCGCTATATCAGCGATCTGGAAGCCCATCTGCAGACGCGGCTCCTGAACCGCAGCTCGCGCAAGATGTCGCTCACCTCCAGCGGCGAGGCCCTGTTTGAGCGGGCCAAGTCCATCCTGGAGGACGTGGCCGAGGCGGAAGCCATCGTTTCCTCCGCCACCATGCAGCCGCACGGGGTGCTGCGCATCAACGCCCCGCTCAGCTTCGGCATCCTGCACCTGGCGCCTTTGTGGCCCAAGTTCATGCAGCAATATCCCGACGTGCAGCTGGACGTGGCCCTGATCGACCGCGTGGTCGATATCGTTGACGAGGGCTACGACATGGCGATCCGCATCTCGCGTAGCGGCTCCACCACCCATGTGGCGCGCAAGCTGACGGCTTCGCGCAATATCCTCTGCGCCTCGCCCGACTATATCGCCCGCCACGGCATGCCGCAAACGCCGTCCGACCTGCAGCGCCACCACTGCGTGGGCTACAACTATTCCGCCACCGCCGACGAATGGCAGATGCTCGACGCCGACGGCCGGCCCCTGTCCGTCAAGGTGAACTGCGTGATGCACGCCAATAACGGCGACACGGTGCGCTCCGCCGCGCTGGGCGGACTGGGCGTCATCTGGCAACCCACCTTCCTCATCGGCGCCGACGTGCGCGCGGGCCGCCTCGTACGCGTGATGCCCGACTACCACCTGCCCGATATCGACGTGCTGGCCGTCTATCCCAGCCGCCGCCATCTGAGCGCCAAGGTGCGGGTCATGATCGACTTCCTCGTCGACGCCTTCAAGGGCGTGCCGCCCTGGGATCGCGACGAATAAAGCAAACCGCCGGGCCACAAGATGGTTCCGTGATTTCAGTTGATCGAGCTCATATCCCTGCCGGATGTGCGAACGATACTGGAACGTGCCTTCACCAGCGCGGAGATCACGGCGGCGATGAATCAAACCAGTAATCAGGAGCAAGCGGCGGCGGGACAGGCCCAATTTCTGGATCAGCTCGTGGCGTTCACCCAGCAGCACAAGCTGGGGCGCTGGTCGGGCAGTTTCGCCCAGTTCATGGAGCAGGTCCTGCCCCTGTCGCCCTGCCAGCACGCGCGCAGCTCCCATCAATACCTGTGGGACATGCTGCGCTGGACCGGCGAGGAGGACGCGGACGGCCGCCTGCACTGCCGCCTGTTTGCCGATGAGCTGTTCGGCATCGATGAGGCCATCGCCCGTGTGGCCGACTATTTCAAGGCCGCCGCGGCCGGCTCGGAAGTGGGACGACGGCTGCTCCTGTTGCTGGGGCCACCGTCGGGCGGCAAGTCCACACTGGTGATCCGCCTCAAACGGGGACTGCAGGAATACAGCTGCACCGACGCGGGCGCCATGTACGCCATCGGCGGCTGTCCCGTGCACGAATCGCCGCTGCATCTGGTGCCCCACACCATGCGACCCGGCTTCCGCGACACCTATGGCGTTGAAGTGGCGGGCGAACTCTGCCCCCACTGCCGGACGCGTCTGGAGAGCGAGCTGGACGGCGACTTTCTCGCCATGCCCGTCGAACGCATCTTCCTCTCCGAGGCGGGACGCTGCGGCGTCGGCACCTATGCGCCGCACGACCCCAGCACGGCCGACCTGGCCGACCTGGTGGGCTCGGTGGACCTGTCGCGCGTGGCGGAATTCGGCGACGAGGGAGATCCGCGCGCCTGGTCGTGGTCGGGCGCCGTCTACGCGGCCAGCCGGGGCGTGCTGGAAATGATCGAAATCCTCAAGGTCAAGCGCGAATTCCTCTACCTGCTGCTGACCTTGACGCAGGAGCGCAATGTGAAGGTGGCGCGCTTCCCCCTGATCTATCTCGACGAGACCATCCTCGCCCACACCAATCTGGCCGAGTTCCGTAAATTCCTGCAGGAGAGCGAAAACGAAGCCCTGCTCGACCGCATGGTCATCGTGCAAGTACCCTACACCCTCAACTACCGCGACGAGGCACGCATCTACCACAAGCTGATACTCTCGGCCGCGCCCGCCTTCCGCGACGTGCATCTGGACCCGCATGTGCTGCATGCGGCGGCCGTGTTTGCCATCCTCAGCCGCATGCAGGATAGCGAGGACAAGGAAGGCGAACTGGTCAAGCGTGTGCGCATCCATGCGGGCGAGGAAGTGGAAGGCGTCAACCAGGCCGAGGCGCGCCGCGTGCGCGACAAGGAAAAGGCGCCGGAAGAAGGCCTGTCCGGCGTCTCGCCCCGCTTCGTCATCAATGCCCTGTCGAACGCCATGATCCAGTCCAGCCGCGCCAGCCTGAGCACCATGGACCTGCTGCTGGCGCTGAAAGACGGTATCGAGAACGATGCCCGCATCGACTCCAAGCGCAAGCGCAAATGGGTCGACTACCTGGTGCTGACGCGCAAGGACTTCTACAACCGCTGGGTCAAGGAAGACGTGCACAAGGCCTTGTTCGTCTCCTTCGAGCAGGAGGCGGAGGAATTGCTGGACAAGTATCTGGACGAAGTGGAAGCCATGCTCGACAACCGGCAAGTCAAGGATCCCATCACCAGCGAGGAACGCCGCCCGGACGAGCGCTTTCTGCGCGCCGTGGAAGAGAAAATCCATATCTCCGAATCGGGCAAGCAGTCGTTCCGGCAGGAGGTGGTGCGCAAGGCCATGGGCGCCTACAAGCGCGGCGAGCGCTTCGGTCTGGGCAGCCACGTCCAGCTGCACGACGCCGTCCAACAATACCTGTTCGAGCAGCGGCGCGATGTGCTGCGCCTGGTCAGCTCCACCAAGCGTCCCGACGAGGAAGCGCGGGCCAAGATCTCGGCCGTCGAGCGGCGACTGGTGGACGAATACGGCTACGACAGCCACAGCGCGCGCGACGCGCTGAATTACGTCACCACTTTGCTGGCGCAGGAGTGAGCGGGCCATGAACGATGGCGGCAACTGGTACGAGCTGTTCTCCCGCGGCGCCGGCGACTGGCTGCGGCATAACGACAAGGTGCGCGAAGCCGTGCGCGGTCATCTGCCGGAGCTGATCTCGGGGCCGGACCTGATCACCGGCTCGCCCCAGCGCACCGTGCAGGTTCCCGTGCGGCTGCTGGAACACGCCCGCTTCCGCCTCTCCACGCCGCGCAGAAGCCAGGGCGCGGGCCAGGGCGAAGGCAAGCCCGGCGACGTGCTGATCCCCGCTCCGCCGGGCGGATTCGGCCATGGCGGCGGCAATGAGGAAGGCGCGCTCAGCCTGCTGCTGGAATTCTCGGTGGACGACATCATGGACTGGCTGTGGGAAGAGTTCCAGCTGCCCGAGCTGCGCCCCAGCAGCAAGACCATGCTGGACCAGCCGGAGCTGATTCACGAGGGCTGGGACCGGCGCGGCGCTCCTTCCCGTCTGGACCGCCGCCGCACGGTGAAGGAAGCCATCAAGCGCCGCAGCATCCAGTCCGATCCGGCGCCCTTCACCAACGACGACCTGCGCTTCCGCCAGGTGCGGGTACGTCAGCAGCCCAGTAGCAGCGCCGTCATCTTCTTCGCAGTTGATGTGTCGGCCAGCATGACGGAGATCGAGCGGCGGCTGGCTAAGACCTTTTTCTTCTTCGCTTTGCAAGGCATCCGGCGCAAATACCATCAGGTCGTCACGCGTTTTATCGCCCATACCACGCACGCCTGGGAGTTTTCGGAAGCGGACTTCTTCCAGGTCAGCGGTTCGGGGGGCACGATCGCCTCCAGCGCTTTCCGCCTGGCGCTGGAGTTGATGCAGGAGTCTTACTGCGCCAGCCACTACAACTGCTACCTGTTCTACGCTTCCGACGGCGAGAACTTCGCCGAAGACCGGGGCCCGGCCAGCACCGCCCTCGCCCAGCTGGCGCGCCAGCTCAACTACATGGGCTATGCGGAAACCCTGCCCGGCATGCCGCTCGCCATGGACTCGGAAACGCGCCGCCTGTTCGCCGAGCTGGAGCGACAAGGACTGCCCGTCGCCAGCAGTACGCTCAGTAGCAACGACGATGTCTGGACGGCGATCCGCAAATTCTTCGCCCATCGCGCCATAGTGGAGCAGGCGGCATGAACAGCGCCACGCTGCAGGACTACGGCGCCCGCATCGAGCAATTGGCGCTGGACCTTGGGCTGGACTTCTATCCCGTCGAGTTCGAGCATGTGCCGCAGAATTTCATGCTGGAGATCGCCGTGTATGGCCTGCCCGTGCGCATGCGGCACTGGTCCTTCGGCTTGCGCTACATCCACCAGCTGGTGCAGCAGCATATGGGGCATTCGCACATCTTTGAAGTCATGTTCCCCGGTGATCCTTGCCGCGCTTATATGATGGAGAGTAACAGCCTGGCGGAAAACGCTCTCGTTACAGCCCACGTCATCGGCCACGCCGATTTCGCCAAGAACAACGCCCTGTTCGCGCGCTTCATGTCCATGGCTGGCGGGCACATCCTGGAGCAAAGCGCCGCCCGCGCCCACCGCCTGCAGGAAGCGCTGCTACGGCACGGACAGCAGCGGGTCGAGCAGGTACTGGATGCCGCGCTGGCGCTGGAGCCGCACATCGACATCCAGCAGCCGCTGTACCGCCAGCCTTATCCCAAGCAGGCGCCCGTACCGCCAGAGCCGCCGCAGGATCCCTTCCGTCAGCGTTACCAGTCGCTGCCCGGCGAACTGTCGCCGGCCCTGCCCTCGCTGGCCCACCCGCCGATTCCGCCCCATCCCGAGCAAGATCTGCTGTGGTTCATCGCCCGCTACGCACCGGACATGCAGGATTGGGAGCGCGACATCCTGCTCGCCGTGCGCGAGGAAGCCTACTACTTCTATCCCGTCCACGCCTGCCAGATCATGAACGAAGGCTGGGCCTCCTACTGGCACGCGCGCCTGCTGCGCGAGGCGGATTTCCTGCCGCAGGAGCTGTATCTGCAAGCGCTCAAATCCCATTCCGATGTGGTCCGGCCGACCGCTGGCGAGAAGCAGGCCGCGCTGTCCATCAATCCCTACCACCTCGGATTCTGCATGTGGGAGCGCATTGTGGAACGCCAGGGCCTGGCGGCGGCAAGGCGCATCTGCGCGGAGGAAGACGACTTCGGCTTTATCCGCAACCATCTGGACGCGGAGCTGTGCGAAGAGCTCAAGCTCTTCGTGTACGAAGCCATACGCGACAACGAAACCCGCATCGAAACACGCGATCTGCACGCCGTCCGCGAAGGCATTCTCGCGCCGCGTTACAACTATGGCGCGCCCTGCATCGCGGTGGAGCGCATGCAGGATGACTTCAGCCTCGTGCTGCGCCACGACCATCAGCGCGACGGACGCGGGCTGGACTTGAACCAGGCGCAGCATGTCATGGAATACATCGCGCGTATCTGGCGCCGCCCCGTGTTGCTGCGCACCGTGGATTCCCGGGGCACGCTGCAGACCGTGCTGGGCAAGGAATGACGCCCATTTGAGACGCCTCAAGAGCACAAGGGCCGGATGTTTCTACCCTACTCGATACCGTTTGCCCGAGGGGAACATCCTATGCGCCAAATCTTCCGCCATCTATTCGTGGCCACTTTGTTGACGCTGTCGCTATCCGGCTGCTCCCGCTCGCACGACAAGGAACAGCTGTTGGCCGATGCCCGCCATAACGTGGCCCAGGGCGAAGCCCGCGCGGCCATCATCCAGCTCAAGAACGTGCTGCAACAAGATTCCGCCAACGCTCCCGCGCGCCTGCTGCTGGGCACCGTCTACGTCGACATGAGCGACATGGCCTCGGCGGAAAAGGAGCTGCGCCGCGCGCTTGAGCTCGGCATGGCCCCGGATAGCGTCTGGCCCTTGCTGGGAAAAGTCTTGCTCGCGCAAGGCCAATACGACAAGCTGTTGAGCGAACTCAAATCCGATCCGCAACATCCGTCCATGACGGTGCTGCGCGCCCAAGCGACGCAAGGCCTGGGCAACAAGGCGGAGGCGCGCGCCATGCTGGAAACCGTCATCGCCGCCCATCCGGCGCATGCGGAAGCGCTGCTGGCCCTGTCGCGCCTGGAACTGGCTGACGGCAAGCCGGACAATGCCCTGCTGCTGGCCAAAAAATCCGCCGCTGCCGACGCTGGCAATATCGACGCCCTGCGCATGCTGGGCGACTTGCAGCGGCTGCAGGGCCAGAACGAGGAAGCCTTGCATAACTACCAGAAAGTGCTGCAGCTGCGTCCCAAACATGTGCCGAGCCTGCTCGACATCGCCAGCCTGCATATCCAGTCGGGCAAATACAGCGAGGCGGCAGCCGATCTGGCCGCCGTGCGCAAGATCATTCCCAACAGCCTGCAACTCCTGTACACCCAGGCGCTGCTGGATTTCCGCACCGGCCATCTGAAATCCGCGCAGGACGGGCTGCAATTGATCCTGCGCAGCGCGCCCGACCACCCGCCCAGCAATTTGCTGATGGGCGCCGTGCAGAACGGACTCGGCTCGGCGCCGCAGGCGGAAATCTATCTGCGCAAGTTTCTCGACGCGTACCCCAAGCACGACTATGCCAGCAAACTGCTGGCCACCGTGCTGCTCAAATCCGGCAATGCGGCGGAAGCGTCGCGTGTGGTGGCGCCCCTGCTAGAGGCCAATCAGCAGGACGCGGCCCTGATGGCGCTGGCCGGTGAAGCCTTCATGGCGCAAGGCGATTTCCGCCAGGCTGAAGGCTATTTTGAGAAGGCCAGCGCCCTCGACCCGCAAGCGCCGCTGCTACACGCCGCGCTGGGCATGAGCCGCATGCAGCTGGGCGATAACGACAAGGCAATTGCCGAGCTGGAGCGTGCCAACAGCCTGGACACCAAGTCATCCCAGGCCGGCGTGCTGCTTGTGCTGAGCCAGTTGCGCAACAAAGCCTATCCGCAAGCGCTGGCGACCGTGCGCGAGCTGGAAGCGCAAAAGGGCCGCAACCCGCTGATTCTCAATCTCAAAGGCGGCGTGCAGCTGGTCAGTGGCGACCGCCGTAGCGCACGCGACAGTTTCGAGCAGGCGCTGGCGATGGACAAGCAATACTTCCCCGCCCTCGACAACCTGACCCAATTGGACCTATACGACAGGAAGCCCGACGACGCACGCCAGCGCCTGGAAGCGGCGCTCGCCAGAAGCCCCAAAAACGTGGAGCTGATGTCGGCGCTGGCCAAGCTCGCCATCACCCGCGGCGACATTCCCGCCGCCACCGCCTGGCTGGAACGGGCGGCCCGCGAACATCCGGACGCGCTGGAGCCCTCACTGAATCTGCTGCAATTTTATCTGCGTACTCACGATAGCCAGAAGGCCCTCCTGCTCGCCAGAAAACTCCAGGCCAGTCATCCCGAGAACAGCGACTTGCTCGCGCCGCTGGCCGAGGCCCAGAGCCAGTCCGGCAATCCGCAAGCTGCGCTGGAAAGCCTGCAAAAGCTGGCCGCCGCGCTGCCTGACTCGGCTGACGTGCAATACCGCCTCGCCAACATCTGGATCCAGCTGAAAAATCCGGAACAAATACGGCTGGCCTTGAACAAGGCGCTGAGCCTGCAGGCGGACTATCCCCAGGCCCAAGTACTGCTGATCCAGACCCTGCTGCAGGACGGCGAATATGCGCAAGCACTGCGGGCCGCGCGCAAGGTGCAGCAGTATCACCCCGGTTCGCCGCTGGGCTTCAAGCTGGAGGGCGATATCCTGATGGCGCAGCAGCAGCCGGGCAAGGCTGTCCCCATCTATCTGCACGCGTACGATATCCAGCCTTCCGGTATGCAGTTAATGCCGCTGTATAACGCCATGTCCAGATCGGGCCGGCAGCAGGAAGCGTCGTTGCGCATGACGCAATGGCTGGACCAGCGTCCGGATGACACGGCTGTCCGCCTGTATTTCGGCACCAGCTTGCTCGAGCAAAAGAACTACGCCGCCGCCATCCCCCAGTTCGAAGCGATACTGAAGCAAGTCCCCGACAACGTAGCGACCCTGAACAATCTTGCCTGGGCCTATATGCAGGTTCACGATTCGCGCGCCCTCATTCTGGCCGAGCAAGCATACCGCCTTGCGCCCAAAAGCGCGGCCGTGGCCGACACTCTGGGCTGGATCCTGGCCGAGCAAAACCAGGTCGCCCGTGCCCTGCCTTTGCTGAAGACGGCCAGCGAGCACGCGAAGGGAGCGGACGACGTCCGCTATCACTACGGCGTCGCCCTGGCCCGCTCCGGCAACAAGGCCGCCGCACGTGAGCAGCTGCAGCCCCTGCTTGCCAGCAAGGATGCCGAGCGCCGCAGCCAGGTCAAGACCCTGCTGGCCCAGCTGTGAAGCGCTCAGCCGACACCCTGCATCAAGCGGGTCGTGATACCCGGCTCGTCCCAGGTGGGGAAGAAGAAGGGATAAAACGAGCGCTCGCTGGTCTGCTGTTCCATCAGCCCGCCAAATTTGCGGATCTGCTCGCCCATATATTCCAGCTCCAGCCGCAGCAATACGGCCGGCGCGCCGACGCGCGTGCAGGGACGCTCGCTGCCGAAGTCCTTGAAGCCCAGCATGCGCTTATAAAACATCACATGGCGCGGATTGACCTCGATCACATAGTCCGTAAAGCCATGGATATTGTGCGCGTAGATATAGGAAATGTGGATCAGCGCGGCAAACACGCGCTTGGACATGCCCTTGTCGATCGCCAGCCGCGACGGCTCGCACAGGCGGCGCTGCTGTGCCCGCAGCCGGTCCAGCTCGAGCAGGAAATTCTCGTCCGCCGGAAGGCCCGATTCATCGTTATCCAGGCAGAGCGACATCGTGCCCACGGTTTGCCCCTGCGTTTCCGCAAACAGGGTGATGCGGTTCATCGGATGCGGCAGCGAGGGGTCGATGTCGTAGCCGCGCCAGCCATACATCTTCTTCAGCAGCAGGCTGGCCGCCTCGCGCCGCCCCTGGGAATTGGCCATACGGATATGAAAGATTTGCTGGTCGATGGGATGCTCCTGCCCCGGGTCGCTCTTGCCTTCCCCGAGCACCAGGTCGCGCAGATTATGGCTGGCCTCAAAGGAAATGATGGTGTCGTCGTGTTGCACGGTGCCTCCTTGTCCATGTCAATCGGCCAGCCTTGGCTGGACTCCTTCCTATGACATCCGTGCTGATCCAAAGTTCCCTCGCTCGGCAATATTTGGCGCCACACCCGGCTTGACGTGGCTCAACTACGGCTCAGGTTCAGCCAAACACGCCAAAACCGTTTCCTATAATTGGCTTTGCCCTCAACGCATTGGAGAGTGGAATGGAGGAACTGATCAGCCAGCTGCGCTTCGCCATGAAAGGCATCTGGAAGCACCGCTGGTATGCCATGGCCGTCATGTGGCTGGTCGCCATTTTCGGCTGGGTCAAAGTCGCCACCCTGCCCGACGATTACCAGGCCACGGCGCGCGTATTCGTCGACACGCAAAGCATCCTGAAGCCCCTGCTGGCCGGAATGACCAGCGTGCCCAATGTCGAACAGCAGGTGGCGATCATGAGCCGTACCCTGCTGAGCCGGCCCAACGTGGAACGCGTGATGCGCATGGTTGACCTGGACATCGGCGTCAAATCACCCCGTGAACTCGAGCTGAAAGTGGAAGAGCTGATGAACAAGATCAAGATCACCAGCGCCGGCAGCTACGACATCTACACCATCACCTACAACAACCGCAGCCCCAAGCTGGTGCGCGATGTCGTGCAGTCACTGCTGACCATCTTTGTCGAGGGCAGTTTTAAGGGCAAGAAAGGCGAATCGCAAAAGGCCGTGCAGTTCATCGACGAGCAGATCAAGAGCTACGAAGAAAAACTGGTCGCCGCAGAAAACAATGTCAAGGAATTCAAGCTGAGGAATAAGGACTTGCTGCCGCGCCAGGGCGTCGATTACGCCACGCAATTGCTGAGCTCATCCGACGCCCTCAACACGGCGCGGCTGGAACTGCTGGAGGCCGAGCAAGCCCGCGACGCCATCAAGAAGCAGATCAACGGCGACGAGCCCGTCCTCAGCGCCGACGTCAGCCCGGCCGTGATCGACAATCCCGAGCTGGACGCCCGCATCGCTGCGCTGAACAAGAACCTGGACGCCCTGCGCATGCAATACACGGAGCAACATCCCGACATCATCGCCTCCAAGCGCCTGATCGCCCAGCTGGAGCAGCGCAAGGTCGAGGAAAACAAACTCAGGCTCAACAGCGCCGATCCGGGCAAGAACTACAGCCCCATGCTGTCCCAGCTCAAGGTGGCCATGACGGAAGCGGACGCCAAGGTGGCGGCTATCAAGGCCCGGGTGAAGGAATTTGCCGAGCGCCACGGCCAGCTGGTGGCCCAAAGCAACGCCGTGCCCGAGCTGGAATCCGAACTGGCCCAGCTCAACCGCGACTACTTGATCAACAAGGACAACTACGAAAAGCTGATCGGCCGGCGCGAAGCGGCCAAGCTGTCCGGCGAACTCAGCACGACCACGGAAATGATGACCTTCAAGATCATCGACCCGCCCACGGTGCCGATGACGCCCGTCGGCCCTAACCGGCCTCTGCTTTACAGCCTCGTGCTGCTGGGCGCCTGCCTGGCGGGCGCGGCGGCCGCCCTGCTGATCAGCCAGATCCGCCCGACCTATCTCAGCCCGTCCGAGCTACGCGATGACACCCGCCTGCCGCTGCTGGGCACTGTCTCCATGAGCTGGACCGAGCCGCAGAAGATCAAGCGCCGCCGCGGCCGCTACGCCTTCGCCCTGGCCGCCTCCATCCTGCTGGCGGCCTATGGCGGCACCATGGCGACGGCGCTCTGGTGGTACTGATCATTCATTGTGTGAACACAGTCATGAGCAATCCCGGCAAATCCATCGAGATCAATCTGACGCGCCTGAGCCAGCTGGGCATCGTGACCCACGATGGCGGCCGCACGCCGGTGGCGGAAGATTTCCGCATCATCAAGCGCCCCCTGCTGCGCAATGCGCGCGGCGAAGGCCCGGCGGCCATCCAGCATGGCAACCTGATCATCGTCACCAGCGCCCTGCCCGGCGAAGGCAAGACTTACTGCGCCGTCAACCTGGCCATGAGCATCGCCATGGAGCACGACATCACCGTGCTGCTGGTCGACGCCGATGTGGCCCGGCCCTCGGTGCTCAAGCTCCTGGGCCTGAATCCCGAACCGGGTCTGATGGATGTCCTGCTCAACGAGCAGCTGGGCCTGCCGGACGTGATCCTCAAGACCAATGTCGCAACGCTCAGCATCCTGCCCGCCGGCCGCGCCAACAAGAACGCCACGGAGCTGCTGGCCAGCCGCAGCATGAGCCGCCTGCTGACGGAAATTGCCGAACGCTACCCTGACCGCATCGTCATCTTCGACTCGCCGCCCTTGCTGATCACCTCCGAGGCCAGCGTGCTGGCCGCGCAGATGGGCCAGATCGTGATGGTGGTGGAAGCGGAAAAAACCACCCAGAACGCGGTGCGCGACGCCTTGCGCCATATCGAGCAATGCCCGCACATCAACCTGATCTATAACAAAACGAAAGAATTTCCGAGCGGCGAATACTATGGCTACTACGACTAGCATCCCCCATCCCCGCCGCATCATGTGCGTGGTCGCGGCCCGCCCCAACCTGATCAAGATGGCGCCCATCCTGCGCGCGTTGCGGCAAATTCAGCCGCCGCTGGAGCTGCCCCTGGTGCACACGGGCCAGCATTACGACGACAATATGGACGCGGCCTTCTTCGAGACCCTGGACATCGCCCAGCCCGATTTCCAGCTCGACGTGGGCGCCACCAGCAATGCCGTGCAGACGGCGGAAATCCTGCGCCGCTTCGACCCCGTGCTCGACCAGTCGCAGCCGGAAGCCGTGCTGGTCGTGGGCGACGTCAACGCCACGCTGGCCTGCGCGCTGGCCGCCGCCAAGCGCAACATCCCCGTCATCCATGTTGAAGCGGGCTTGCGCAGCTTCGACCGCAATATGCCGGAAGAGGTCAACCGCATCCTGACGGACCAGATTTCCGAACTGCTGTTCACCAGCGAGCCCAGCGGCATGACCAACCTGACTCACGAAGGCATTCCCTCCTACCGCGTGCACTTCGTCGGCAATGTCATGATCGACACCCTGGTACAACAGCTGCCCAATGCCACACCGGTGGACGCCCTGCTGCGCCGCTTCAACCTGGCCGGCTTCATCGACGGCGGGGCGCCTTACGTGGTGCTGACCCTGCACCGTCCGCCCAATGTGGACGATCCCCTGCGCCTGCGCGCGCTGATGGAGACCATGGTCAGGCTCAGCGCCAACGTGCCCATCCTGTTCCCCGTGCATCCCCGCACGCGGGCGATGCTGACCCACTTTGGGCTGAACAAGCTGCTCGACGCGCCGCGCGTGGCTTGCCTGCCGCCGCTGGGCTATCTGGACATGCTGGGATTGATGAAGACGGCGAGCCTGGTCCTGACGGACTCCGGCGGGATACAGGAGGAAACAACGGCGCTCAACGTGCCCTGTCTGACTTTGCGCGACAACACGGAGCGGCCCATCACCGTCAGCCAGGGCAGCAACGCCATCGCCGGCCGCGACCCGGCCGTGATCCTGGCGCTGTGCCGCGACATCCTGAGCTTCGGCGGCAAGGCGGGCCGCCTGCCGCAGAACTGGGACGGCCGCGCCGCTGAACGCATGGCGGCCGTGATCTCCGCCTGGCTGACGGAGCGCGAGGAGCGCCGCGCTTGACGCTCCCCGTAGCGGTAGTCAGCCGTTGAAGGACTTGCCTTCCGCCGCCAGCTTGACCAGCAGCGGCGCGGGTTTCCACGCTTCGCCGTGGTGGCCGCGAGCGTACTTCTCGATCGCCGCCAGCACTTTCGGCAGGCCCACCGTATCGGCGTAGAACATGGGGCCGCCACGGAACAGGGGGAAGCCGTAGCCGGTCAGGTAGACCATGTCGATATCGGAAGCGCGCAAGGCGATGCCCTCTTCCAGGATCAGCGCCGCCTCATTGACCATGGCGAACACCAGGCGCTCGACAATTTCCTCGTCGCTGATCTTGCGGCGGCTCACGCCGATATCGGCCGAGTGCTTGACGATCATGTCGTTGACTTCCTGGTTGGGGTAGGCCTTGCGGTCGCCCGCCTTGTAGTCATACCAGCCGGCGCCCGTCTTCTGGCCAAAGCGGCCCATTTCGCACAGCAGGTCGGCCGTTTTGGAATAGCTGATCTCTGGCTTTTCCACGTAGCGGCGCTTGCGGATATACCAGCCGATGTCGTTGCCGGCCAGGTCGCCCATGCGGAACGGACCCATGGCGAAGCCGAACTTCTCGATCGCCTTGTCCACCTGCTCCGGCAGCGCGCCCTCTTCCAGCAGGAAGCCGGCCTGGCGGCTGTACTGCTCGATCATGCGGTTGCCGATGAAGCCGTCGCAGACGCCGGAGACGACGCCCGTCTTCTTCAGCTTTTTCGACAGCGCCAGCGCTGTGGCCAGCACATCCTTGCCCGTCTTCGCGCCACGCACGATTTCCAGCAGCTTCATCACGTTGGCGGGGCTGAAGAAGTGGGTACCGATCACGTCCTGCGGACGGGCGGTGAAATCGGCGATCTGGTTCACGTCCAGGGTGGAGGTGTTGGAGGCCAGGATGGCGCCCGGCTTCATCACCTTGTCCAGCTGCTTGAACACGGTTTCCTTCACGCCCATGTCTTCGAACACAGCTTCCACCACGATGTCGGACTGGCCGATCTCGTCATAGGACAGCGTGCCCTTCAGCATACCCATGCGCTGGTCCAGCTTTTCCTGGGTCAGCTTGCCCTTCTTCAGCGTGTTTTCGTAATTCTTGCGGATCGTGGCCATGCCCTTGTCCAGCGCTTCCTGTTTCGTTTCCAGCAGGGTCACGGGGATGCCCGCGTTGAGGAAGTTCATGGCGATGCCGCCGCCCATGGTGCCCGCGCCGATCACGGCGGCGGACTTGATCTCGCGCACAGGCGTATCGGCCGGCACGTCCGGTACCTTGGAGGCGACGCGCTCGGCGAAGAAGGCATGGCGCAGCGACTTCGATTCCGTCGTCTGGATGAGGTGCACGAAACGTTCGCGCTCGAACTTCAGGCCGTCTTCAAACTTCCTGGTGACGGAAGCAGCCACCGTTTCCACGCATTCCAGCGGCGCGGGGAACGGGCCGGCCATGGCCTTCACCGTATTGCGGCTGAACTGGAGGAAGGCTTCGTGATTCGGGTAATCCACCTTGCGGTCGCGCACACGCGGCAGCGGACGCACATCGGCGATGGCGCCGGCGAAGGCGACGGCCTGGGCCAGCAGATCGGAACCGGCCTCGAACACCTTGTTGAACAGGGCCGTACCGGCCAGCTTTTCCGACATCACGGGCGTACCGGAGACAATCATGTTCAGCGCCATCTCCAGGCCCAGTACGCGCGGCAGACGCTGCGTACCGCCGGCGCCCGGCAGCAGGCCCAGCTTCACTTCCGGCAGCGCGATCTGCGCGCCCGGCAGTGCCACGCGGTAGTGGCAGCCCAGCGCCAGTTCCAGGCCGCCACCCATGCAGACGGTATGGATCGCCGCCACCACCGGCTTGCTGCAACCTTCCACGGCGCCGATCAGGGTGTGCAGAGTCGGCTCCTGCAGCGCCTTGGGGCTGTTGAATTCCTTGATGTCCGCGCCGCCGGAAAAAGCCTTGCCGGCGCCGGTGATGACGATGGCCTTGACCGCAGCGTCCGCCTCGGCGCGCTGGATGCCCGCCACCGCCTCCGTGCGCGTCGAGTGGCCCAGGCCATTCACGGGGGGATTGTTCAGCGTGATGACCGCCACATTGCCCTGCACTTGGTATTCAGCACTCATGTCTCTTCCTTATTGTGGGTGAAAACAGCCAGACATCCACTATACCTCAAAAAAACGAACGACCGTGTTATTTCGTATGAAGGACACAACGGCGCCGCGGAAAGCCACGTCAAACCATGTCGTATGGAAAGAACAGAGATTAATAAATATAAAATCCCTCTTGAATTCAATTTAAATCAAGCAAATAATAAAAACGCTGATTTAATTCCCCGCCCCCGAATATCAGATTGAATCTCACCAAATGTCACGACATTAAATCCATGTCCTGGACACGTTTAAATTCTCTCCAAATATAACTGGGTCGATTATGAATGCACCTACCAACGTTGTGGAATCTCAGGGAATCGAATTACAGGCGATTATCAGCGCCTTGAATCGGGTCCAGGCGGTGATTGAATTTGATCTGGATGGCACCATTCTGCATGCCAACGATAACTTCCTCCAGGCCATGGGTTATACCCTGGGCGAGGTACAGGGCCAGCACCACGCCATTTTCTGCGATCCCGACTACGTGCGCAGCCCCGCCTACAAGCAGTTCTGGGCGCGCCTGGCGAACGGCGAATTCGAGCAGGGCGAGTACAAGCGCATGGGCAAAGGTGGCCGGGAGGTATGGATTAATGCGTCCTACAACCCCATCATGGGCCCCGACGGCCGCCCCTACAAGGTGGTCAAGTTCGCCACCGACGTGACCGACAGCCGGATGCGCAACGCCGAGTACGAGGGCAAGGTCAGCGCCATCGGCAAGGCCCAGGCGGTGATCGAATTCGATATGCAAGGCCATGTATTAAACGCCAATGAGAATTTCCTTTCCGTAATGGGGTATGCCCTGGAAGATATTCAGGGTGAGCATCATCGTATTTTCTGCGATCCGGAATATACCAACAGTTCCGAATATAAACGCTTCTGGCAAAAGCTGAATCGTGGTGAATTTGACAGCGGCCGTTATAAGCGGATTGCCAATGATGGCAAAGAGATATGGATTCAGGCCACTTATAATCCCATTTTTGATTTGAACGGCAAGCCGTACAAGATTGTCAAATACGCCAGCGATATTTCCGAACAAGTGGCGCTGGAAAATGCCGTCGCCACCAAGGCCGCCTCCGACGGCGCCAAGATCCAGCGTCTGCTGGAATCCGTCAACAAAGCGGCTCAGGGCGACCTGACCAGCGATTTCACTGTCGACGGCAGCGAGCCGCTGGACCAGCTGGCTGGCGGTATCCGCAAGATGATCAGCGACCTGCGCCAAGTCATCGGTGAAGTAGTGAGCGCCGCCGGCGGCCTGGGCAACGCCTCCACCACCATCGCCGAGCGCTCCTCGGGCGTGGCCCTGGGCACCCAGGCGCTGGGTGCGACGGTGGAGGAAATGAACGCGTCCATCGACGGCCTGACCAACTCCATCAACACCATCGCCATCAATACCGGCAATGCCGACCAGCTGGCCAAGGCCACGCAGCAGGAAGCCGAAGTGGGCGCCAAGGCGGTCAGCAAGTCGATCGAGGCCATGGACCTGATCAACCGTTCGTCGGAAGACATCGGCGAAATCGTCAAGGTCATCAGCGAGATCGCCAGCCAGACCAATATGCTGGCCTTTAACGCGGCCATCGAGGCGGCGCGCGCGGGCGAACACGGGCTGGGCTTCTCCGTCGTTGCGGACGAGGTGCGCAAGCTGGCCGAGCGCTCCTCCCAGGCGACCAAGGAAATCTCCAAGCTGATCAACGAGTCGGTCAAGCGCGCCTCGGCCGGCAGCGACATTTCGCGCCAGGCGGGTGAAGCCTTCGACAAGATCGTGGCCGGCGTTGCCAAGACCACGCTGGCGATCTCGGACATCTCCAAGGCCACCAACGAGCAGCTACTCACGGCGCGCGAGGTCAGCACTGCCATCGGCTATATCGCGGAAGAGGCGGAGAAGTCGGCCGCCTCCTGCGACAGCATCGCGCGTTCCATCGACGGCTTGAACAAGCAGGCCGGAGATTTGAACAAGACCGTCGCCGGCTTCGTGGTGTAAGACATGGACCGCGCCGCGGGCCTGAACCAGGCCACCCTGACGGCGTTCATTGAGCTTGTCCGCAAACATACGGGCATCTCCATGAGCGAACGTAAAAGCATCCTGCTGGAGCGCCGCCTGCGGCCGCGCATGCAGGCGCTGGCACTGCACGACTACCAGGCCTACCTGGACAAGGTTGAGCAGGACCGCGATGAAGTGCCCCACTTCATTGACCTCGTCACCACCAACGACACGCTGTTCTTCCGCACGCCGCACATCTGGACCTATCTGGAGCAGGAATTCCTGCCCTGGTGGTGGGCCGCGCACGCGGGACAGCGCCTGAACATCTGGTCGGCGGCTGCGGCCAGCGGCGAGGAACTGTATTCGCTGGCCATGCTGTGCGAAGAATTCCGCCTGCTGGTGCCGGACTTCCGCTATCGCATCCTCGGCACCGACATCTCGCGCCAGATGCTGGACCTGGCACGCGCCGGCCGTTATGCCGGACGCTCCGTCGAACGCCTGCGCGAAACGCATCCAGCCTGTTTCGAAAAATACTTCCGTCCCGCGCCGGAGCAAGGCGTGCAGGTGGTGGAAACCCTGCAGCGCAATGTGGAACTGCGTTGCCATAATCTGCTGCACGTCCTGCGTCCGCAGCAGCAGTTCGATCTGGTCCTGCTGCGCAATGTGCTCATCTACTTCGATCAGGCGCACCAGCAGACGGTGCTGGGCCAGGCCCGCCACAGCATGGCGCAGCACTCGGTGCTGATCGTGGGCGAGTCGGAATCCATCAGCGGCCTGAATACGGGCTACCACCTGGACCGGCCTATGGTCTACCGCATGGAGGCGGCGTAATCATGGAAGCACTGCTCACTCCCGCTCCGCTGCTGCGGCCAGAAATGCCGCCCCTGGTCGTCAACTGCCTGCAGGTCGGCATGGGGCAGTTGAAGGTCGGCGTCCGCACCGACCAGCTGGAGGCCGTGCTGGGCTCCTGCGTCGGCATCGCCTTCGTCTGGCAAAAAGGTGGTCGCTGCGGTCTCGCCCATTGCCTGCTGCCGGAAGCGCCGGAAGCGCTGGCTGTCCTTCCCGAATCCCTGGTCAGCGCGCGCTACGTCAGCCACGCCGTGCCCGCGCTGCTGCGCCTGATGGGCGCGCGCGAAGCCGACTATCCGGATATCGAGGTTGTTCTGGCCGGCGGCGCCACCATGCTGGACGCGCGTTCCAGCCGTCTGCAGGTGGGCCAGCGCAATACCGACGCGGCGCATAAATACCTGAGCCGTTGCGGCCTGAATGTGAGCCACTGCCAGCTGGGCGGGCGTCATGGCCGTACCATGCGCATTGACTGTGCCGCGCAGCGCGTCGTCGTGCGCAATATCCGCCAAACCGATTGACGGGAATCCCATGTCCACGCCAGAAAACAGCATCGCCGAATTATTCGGCTCCTTTACCTTGGGCGACGACGAATTCGCCCTGCCCGCCAGCTGTATCCGCGAAGTGGTGAACTTCCCGGACAAGATCAGCGCCCTGCCCCTCTCGCCGCCTTTTCTGGAAGGCGTGTTCACCTTGCGCGGCAGCGTGATCCCGGTGGTGAATCTGGCGCGTGTGTTTCAGCCGTCCGCACCGGGGGCTGAAAAAAGCCACAAGATCGCTATCCTCGATTTTCAGCAGGTGCTGGTGGGGATTCTGTTCCACGCCACGGGCGAAGTGCTGCGCGTGCGCCCGGAGCAGCGCAGCACCCTCAGTTATGCCAACGGCAGCACACAGGGCGTCATCGCGGGCACGATCCTGCTCGATGAAGGCGAACGCCTGATACAGGTGCTCAATCCTACTGCGCTGATCAGCATCGAGAACGTGCCGCAGGTGCTGGCCCTGCAGGCGGTAAGCAGAAAACAGCAGCAGCACAGTTTCCACTCCCAGTCCTCGCGCCGTCGTTGCGTGAGCTTCCGCGTGGGTCCGTCCGCGTTTGCGCTGGAGATGGACGCGATCCAGGAAATCATCAATGTGCCGGAGCTGCAGCGCTCCATTTTGAACAGCAGGCTGTGCCTGGGCCGCATCAACTTCCGTGGCAGCCAGGTGGGCGTGGTGGACTTCTCCCAGTTGCTGAACACGGGAGCGGCCGATGAGGCGGAGACGGAGGCGCGCACCTTCCGTCCCGAGCAGCGCATCGTGATCGTCCGCATCGACGACGTCACGGTCGGCTTCATGGTGGACTCGGTGGACAATATCATCCACTTCTTCGACGAGGAAGTGATGCCAATTCCCTTGCTGAGCAAGGCCCGCGCGGGCATGTTCAGCGGTTGCATCTCGCGCCCCGAGCTGGGCGAAGTGATCCTGCTCGACCATCGCCAGATCCTGTCGCAGAACGAGATCGTCGAAATGCGCAAAGGCCACGCCAATCTCTATCCGGACGAGGCCAAGGCCGCCGCCGCATCACCCGACGGCGCCAGGCGCAAGACGGGCCGCCAGGTCTACATCACCTTCGCGCTGGAGAACACCTTCGCCGTGGAGATCAAGCAGGTGCGGGAGATTATCGACTTCTCCGACGCCATCACGCGCCCGCCCGGCATGCCTGACTTTATGCGCGGGATGCTGAACCTGCGGCAGCAGATGGTGAGCGTGATCGACCTGCGCAGCCTGTACGGCATGCCGGCGCTGGAATCTGCGCTGCAGTCGAAGATCCTGATTGTCGAACGCGGCGCCGACTGCTACGGGTTGATGGTCGATGCGGTGGAAAACATCATGACCATCAGCGACAGCAAGCGCTTCGCCGCGCCCAAGATGATGCGCAATACCGAATGCACAAACGACCTGCGCAGCGAAATGGAAGACGTCATCGACATCGATGAAACACCGGACGGCAGCCACAAGACGCTCAGCGTGTTCGAATGCGAGCGCCTGCTGCAGCGGCTGGCGCGCGAGCTGCCTGCGACGGCTTAAGCTGTCGGCAGCCTATAGTCTTTGAACTGCTCGCGCAGCTTGTTCTTCTGGATCTTGCCTGTGCCGCCCATGGGCAGTTCATCGACGAACACCACGTCATCGGGCAGCCACCACTTGGCGATTTTGCCGTCGAACCAGGCCAGCAGCTCTTCGCGGCTGACTTCCTGGCCCGCGCGCTTGACCACCACCAGCAAGGGCCGCTCGTCCCACTTCGGATGGAACACGCCAATGCACGCGGCCTGCATGACGGCCGGATGCGAGACGGCGATGTTTTCCAGGTCGATGGTGCCTATCCATTCGCCGCCGGACTTGATCACGTCCTTGCTGCGGTCCGTGATCTGCATATAGCCATCGGCGTCGATGGTAGCCACGTCGCCGGTGGGGAACCAGCCGTCGCGCAGCACGTCGCCGCCTTCGTCCTTGAAGTAGCGCGAGATGATCCACGGACCACGCACCAGCAGATCGCCGGCAGCCACGCCATCCCATGGCAGCTCCTTGCCTTCCGGGTCGACGATCTTCATGTCCACGCCGTAGATGGCGTGGCCCTGCTTCTGCAGGATCTTGCGCTGCTCCGCCTTGGGCAGCGACATATGCTTGCACATCAAGCCGCCTGTGGTCCCCAGCGGTGACATCTCCGTCATGCCCCAGCCGTGGATAACCTCCACACCGTACTCGTCGAGCAGCGTGTTCATCATCGCCGGCGGACAGGCTGAGCCCCCAATCACCGTGCGGCGGAAGGTGGAGAATTTCAGCTTGTTTTGCGCCGTGTAATTGAGAAGCCCCAGCCACACGGTGGGCACGCCGGCGGAGAAAGTCACACGTTCGTTTTCAAACAGCTCGTAGACCGATTTGCCGTCCAGCGCCGCGCCGGGGAACACCATCTTCGCTCCGGACAGCGGCACGGAATACGGCAAGCCCCAGGCATTCACATGGAACATGGGCACCACCGGCATCACAGTGTCGTGTGAACTGACGTTGAGCGCATTCGGCATCGCCGACGCATAGGCATGCAGCACCGTCGAGCGGTGCGAATACAGTGCGCCCTTGGGATTGCCCGTCGTGCCCGAGGTGTAGCACAGCGTGGCGGCCGAGTTCTCGTCGAACACAGGCCATTCGTACTGGTCCGACTGGGCGGCGAGCAGCGTCTCGTAGCACAGCAGATTGGGGATGCCCGTCGTTGCGGGCATGCGCTCAGCATCGGCCAGCAGCACGAAAGCCTTCACCGTCTTGCAGTGCTGGGCGATGGCCTCCACCAGCGGCAGGAAGGTCAGATCGAAGAACAGATACTGGTCTTCCGCGTGGTTGCAGATATAGGCCAGCTGCTCCGGATGCAGGCGCGGATTAATCGTATGCAGCACCGCGCCCGAGCCGGAGACGGCGTAATACGCTTCCAGGTGGCGGTAGCCGTTCCAGGCCAGCGTGGCCACGCGCTCGCCCATCCCCACACCCAGCGCCTTCAGCGCATTGGCCAGCCGCAGCACGCGCTGGCGGTAGTCGCGGAAGGTGTAGCGGTGCATATCGCCCTCGACCCGGCGCGACACGATTTCGCTGGCCGGATAGTGGCGGGCCGCGAAGTCGATAATGCTAGAAATGAGCAAGGGCTGGCTCATCATCTGGCCCATGACCGGGCTCTTGGGATAGTTCGACATGCCGGCTCCAAAAACGTTGACAATATGTGAACGAGTTTCCAACCCGCGCAAGGCGCCGTCAACGCCTTTCGATGCGGCGGTGCAGCAAAGCGTTACCGAGTGTAACGATGCTGCAATTCGGCAGCGGCGGACAATAGACTGGCTCCAATGCGGTAAAATCGCATGAGATCAACGCCTTACGACTGGAACTGCCATTACTGCCGTCACCGCCGCCACCCTGCCGCTGGACAACTCCTTCGCCGCCCTGCCGCCCGACTTCTACACGCGGTTGATGCCGACCCCGCTGCCTGCGCCGTACCTGGTTGCCACCAGCGCGTCCGCGGCCGCCCTGATCGGCCTCGAGCCGGCCCATCTGGCCGAAGAGGAAGCCCTTGCCATCCTGATCGGCAACGCCGTGCCTGAACGCTCGCAGCCGCTGGCGGCCGTGTATTCCGGCCACCAGTTCGGCGTGTGGGCCGGCCAGCTGGGCGACGGCCGCGCCATCCTGCTGGGCGACGTGGCCACAGCGCAGGGTCCCATGGAATTGCAGTGGAAAGGCGCCGGCCTGACGCCCTATTCCCGTATGGGCGACGGCCGCGCCGTACTGCGCTCCTCGATCCGCGAATTCCTGTGTTCGGAAGCCATGGAAGGCCTCCGCATCCCTACCTCGCGCGCCCTGTCTGTGGCCGGTTCCGACCAGGGCGTGGTGCGCGAAACGATAGAAACGGCCGCCGTTGTGATCCGCATGGCGCCCACCTTCGTCCGCTTCGGCTCCTTCGAACACTGGTTCTACAAGGACAAGCCGGAACAGCTCAAACAACTCGCGGATTATGTAATTGACGGTTTTTATCCCGCTTTGCGCGAAAAAGATAATCCATATGCGGCGTTGCTGGAAGAAGTCACCCGCCGCACGGCGCATATGATCGCCCACTGGCAGGCGGTCGGCTTCATGCATGGCGTAATGAACACGGACAATATGTCCATTCTCGGCATTACTCTGGACTACGGCCCCTTCGGCTTCATGGAAGCCTTCGATAGTGATCACATCTGCAATCACTCCGACAACCAAGGCCGCTACTCCTACGCCATGCAGCCGCAGATCGGCCACTGGAACTGCTACGCCTTGGGCCAGGCCCTGCTGCCCCTGATTAATGAAGTGGAAGTGGCCCAGGCGGCATTGGACGTCTATCAGTCCGAATTTGCTGCCAAAATCGACGAACTGCTGCGTGCCAAGCTGGGCCTGACGGCGCAGGAGCAGTATGCCGAGCAGGATCGCCAGCTATTTGACGCGATGTTCATTGCAATGAACGCCAACCACGTCGATTTCACATTATTCTTCCGCAGTTTGAGCCAGATCAAAGCGGCCGACGCCAGTGGCGATGATGCTGTACGGGATCTTTTCATCGACCGTTCCGCTTTCGACGCCTGGGTGGAGCAATACCGCCAGCGCCTGCGCGCCGAAACGGCCAGCGACGCCGAACGCCGTATTGCGATGAACGCAGTCAACCCCAAATATGTGCTGCGCAACTATCTCGCCCAAGTGGCGATTGAAAAAGCGCAGAATAAGGACTTTACTGAAGTAACTCGCCTGCTGAAAGTTTTGGCGCATCCGTTCGACGAACAGCCTGAGTATGAACAATACGCAGCCTTGCCGCCGGACTGGGCAAGCCATCTTGAAGTCAGCTGTTCTTCCTGAGAAGGTATATATATGAGCGACAAATTAGAGAAAACCGACGCCGAATGGCGCGCCCAGTTAAACCCCATGCAATACCAGGTGACCCGCCACGCCGCCACCGAGCGCGCGTTCACGGGCGAATTCTGGGATCACCACCAACCCGGCATCTACACCTGCGTCTGCTGCGACAGCCCGCTCTTCCGCTCGGACACCAAGTTCGACTCGGGCTGCGGCTGGCCCAGCTATTTCGAGCCCATCAATCCAGACAATGTGATTGAAAAAGTGGACCGTTCGCATGGTATGCTGCGCACCGAAACCATTTGCGCCGTCTGCGACGCCCATCTGGGCCACGTATTCCCGGACGGTCCGCCGCCCACGGGGCTGCGTTACTGCATCAACTCGGCCTCGCTGCGCTTTGAACCCGAAGAATAATTCTAAATAACAAGAACCGAGACATCATGAAATTTCTGTTCGACCTGGTCCCGCTGCTGCTGTTCTTTGGCGCCTACAAGTTTGCCGGCATGAATGCCGAGGCGGCCCAAGCCTTCATCAACACTCACCTGGGCATGCTGGTTTCCGGCGGCACGGTGACATCCGAGCAATCGCCCATCGTCATCGCCACCCTGGTCGGCATCCTGGCCACCATGCTGCAGATCGTGTGGATGAAGTTGCGCGGGCGCAAGGTCGACTTTGTACTCTGGCTCTCGCTCTGCATGTTCGTCTTCTTCGGCGGCCTGACCATCTACTTCCATGATGAAGACTTTATCAAATGGAAATTGACCATCGTTTACTGGTTCTTCGCCGTCGGCTTGCTGATCAGCCAGACAGTATTCAAGAAAAACCTGATGCGCAAATCCATGGAAGAGATAATCGAACTGCCGGAAGCAATCTGGAACCGGCTGAATCTGGCCTGGATCGGCTTCTTTACGGCCATGGGTTTCCTCAATTTATATGTGGCATTTGTCCTGTTTAAAGGCAATACCAGCGCCTGGGTAAGTTTTAAGGCATTCGGATCGACGTCCATTATGTTCGTCTTTATCGTGGCGCAAACTTTGTATCTGTCCAAGCACATTAAGGATCAAGCATGACCGGCAACACCCGCCTGGATGAGATTCGCCGCCGTCTGGAAGCGGCCCTCGCTCCCCAAGAACTCGTGCTCGAAGACGACTCGGCCGCCCATGCGGGCCATGCCGGGGCGGCCTCGGGTGGCAGCCATTTCAACCTTCGTATCGTTTCGTCACAATTTGAAGGATTGAAACTCGTCACAAGACATCGACTCGTGTATGATTCCGTGCACGATATGATGCATAAAGAAATACATGCATTAGCCATTACCGCACTGGCACCGTCTGAAGTATGATGTTGCGCCCGGTCCTGGACCGGGTGATATTCGCTAAAACTTTTCCATTACAGGAATTAATAATGACTTTCAAGCCAGCCCGTTTGCTGATTGCACTTCTTGCCGTTGCCGCAGTACCTGCCTTTGCTCAAAACGTTGCGGTCGTCAACGGTAAAGCCATCCCGACTTCGCGCGTGGATGCTGTAGTCAAGCAAGTCGTCGCTCAAGGCCAACAGCCGGACTCCCCGCAGCTGCGCGAACTGATCAAAAAAGACCTGATCGGCCGCGAAGTAATGATGCAGGAAGCTGAAAAGCAAGGTTTCGCCAAGGATGCGAACGTAAAGCAGCAGCTGGAAAACGCGCGCCAGGCCATCATCATCAACGCCCTGGTTGGCGATTACGTCAAGAAAAACCCTGTGTCGGACGCCGACATCAAGGCTGAATACGACCGCTTCACCAAGCAGGCCGGCGACAAGGAATACCATGTGCGTCACATCCTGGTGGGCAGCGAAGCCGAAGCCAACGACATCATCGCCAAGCTGAAAGGCGGCGCAAAGTTCGAAGATCTGGCAAAAGCATCGAAAGACACCGGTTCCGCATCGAACGGTGGCGACCTGGATTGGGCCACCCCATCCTCCTTCCCACCGGAGTTCTCGGCTGCCTTCATGGCGCTGGGCAAAGGCCAGGTGACCGAGAAGCCAGTGCAGACCCAGAACGGTTTCCACGTGATCAAAGTGGACGATATCCGCGCCGCCAAGCTGCCAACCCTGGAAGAAGTGAAACCGCAGATCGCGGAAGCGCTGACCCAGAAGAAGCTGCAGGCGTATCAGGAAGAACTGATCAAAAAAGCAAAGATTCAGTAATTAAAGAGTGATCGGCGCCCTTCGGGGCGCCGTTTTTGGTTTTGCGTAAGAAAAAGGCGCCTTAGAGCGCGATTATTTTTTATAGGAAGTAGTGATAATGACTTTTAAGCCAGCCCGCCTGTTGCTCGCCCTGACCGCAGTAGCTGCCGTCCCTGCCTTCGCGCAAAACGTCGCCACCGTTAATGGTAAGGCTATTCCTACGTCGCGTCTGGACCAAGTGGTTCAGCAAGTGGTGGCATCGGGCCGCCAGCCAGACAGCCCTCAGCTGCGCGACGCCATCAAGCACGATCTGATCGGCCGCGAAGTGCTGATTCAGGAAGCCGATAAACAAGGTTTCGGCACCCGTCCGGAAGTAAAAGCCGCACTGGAAAATGCCCGTCAGAGCATTATTATCAATGCCATGCTGGCCGCCTATATCAAGAAAAATCCAGTCAGCGATGCTGACGTTAAAGCTGAATACGACAAATATAAAGCTGCCGTCGGCGACAAGGAATACCACGCTCGCCATATTCTGGTTGGCACCGAGGCGGAAGCCAAGGATATTATCGCCAAACTGAAAGGCGGCGCCAAGTTTGAAGACCTGGCCAAAGTATCCAAAGACGGTTCCGCTAATAACGGCGGCGATCTGGGCTGGGCCGCTCCAGGTAATTACGTAAAAGAATTCTCGGAAGCCATGGTTGCCCTGAAACCAGGCCAGGTTACCGAGAGCCCGGTGAAGAGCCAATTCGGCTTCCACGTAATCAAACTGGAAGAAGTACGTGCAACCAAACTGCCAGCGCTGGAAGAAGTTAAAGGCCAGGTAGTTGAATCGCTGCAGCAGAAGAAAATCGCCGCTTACCGCGATGAGCTGATGAAGAAAGCCAAGATTCAGTAATCGGATTTAGCCCGATACCAAAGCGCCTCTGCGGAGGCGCTTTTTTTACGCCTGTAGACATGCCAATAATTGGCATAATCGCGCCAGATTTTTGCATTCAGCGCATAAAAAAACGCCGGGATAAACCCGGCGTTTTTGCTTTGATTATTAACCCACAAATTTGCGGGCATTGCGGAACATTCGCATCCAGGGCGATTCTTCGCCCCAGCCATCCGGATGCCAGGAATTCAGCACCGTGCGGAATACTCGTTCAGCGTGCGGCATCATTACCGTGAATCGGCCATCGGCCGTCGTCACCGAAGTTAAACCCTGCGGAGAACCATTTGGATTATATGGATAGGCCTCGGTTGCAGCGCCGCGATTATCAATAAAGCGCATCGCCGCCACCGCTTCATTAATATCGCCGGTCTGCGAGAAGTCCGCATAACCTTCACCGTGCGCAATAGCGATCGGAGTTTGCGTGCCTGCCATGCCATTAAAGAAGATCGACGGCGAATCCAATACTTCCACCATCGAGAAGCGCGCTTCGAATTTCTCCGATTTATTCGTCGTGAATTTAGGCCATGCATGCGCACCCGGAATCAGCGGCTTCAGATTACTCATCATCTGGCAGCCATTGCAAATACCCAGGCCGAAAGTATCTTTACGCGAGAAGAAACGGGCAAACTGGTCGGACAGCGCATTATTAAACAGAATCGTTTTAGCCCAGCCCTCGCCCGCGCCCAGCACGTCGCCATAAGAGAAACCACCCACGGCGATAACGCCCTGGAAATCGTCCAGCTTGAAACGGTCCGCGATCAGGTCGCTCATGTGCACGTCAACGGCCGTAAAGCCAGCCTGATGCATCACAAAGGCGGTTTCAATATGCGAGTTGACGCCCTGCTCGCGCAGAATCGCCACGCGCGGACGCGCGCCGGTGGTCAGGAATGGCGCGGCCACGTCTTCGCTCATGTCGAAAGTGATCTTCGGCGTCATGCCTGGATCGGTTTCGTCCAGCAGACGGTCGTATTCCGCTTGGGCGCAAGCCGGATTTTCGCGCAGCATGGAGATGCGCCAGCTGGTTTCGCTCCACAGGCGGTGCAGCGCGGAACGCGGCTGGCTGTAGACCATCTTCGCATCGCGCATGAATTCGATCACGCCACGGTTGTTCGGCTTGCCGATGATATGGCTGCATGCGCCCAGATTGAAGGAACGCAGAACGTCCATCACCTGCGACTTTTCCTCGGCGCGAACCTGGATCACGGCGCCCAGCTCCTCCGAGAACAGCGCGCGCAGCGTCTGCTCGTTACGGCGCTCGGCGATCTGGCCGGCCCAGTTCTTGGCGTCGCCCTGGTCCGCGCCCTCGCCCGCATCCAGCGTCAGGATGTCGAGGTTGATCGACAGGCCGGCGCGGCCAGCGAACGCCATCTCGGTCAGCGCGCCATACAGGCCGCCGTCGGAACGGTCGTGGTAAGCCAGCAGCTTGCCCTCATTGTTCAGCTGCTGGATGGCGGTGAAGAAGGCCTTCAGGTCTTCCGGCGAATCCACGTCCGGCGTCTCGTTGCCCAGCTGGCCCATGACCTGCGACAGCGCCGAAGCGCCCATACGGTTCTTGCCGCGGCCAAGATCGATCAGGATCATGGCCGTCTCGCCCAGGTCCATGCGGATCTGCGGCGTCAGCGACTTGCGCACGTCATGCACAGGCGCGAAGCCGGAAACGATCAGCGACACGGGACTGGTCACAGCCTTGTTCTCTTCGCCGTCGCGCCAGGTGGTGCGCATCGACAGCGAATCCTTGCCGACCGGGATACTGATGCCCAGCGCCGGGCACAGTTCCATGCCCACCGCTTTCACGGTGTCGAACAGCGCGGCATCCTGGCCCGGCTGGCCGCAGGCGGCCATCCAGTTGGCGGACAGTTTGATGTCGGAGATGTCGCGAATCGCGGCGGCGGCCATATTGGTGATGGTCTCGCCCACGGCCATGCGGCCCGACGCCGGCGCGTCGATCACGGCCAGCGGCGTGCGCTCGCCCATCGCCATTGCCTCGCCCAGATAGCCTTCATAGCTCATGGCGGTGACGGCGCAATCGGCCACCGGCACCTGCCACGGACCAACCATCTGGTCGCGCACGGACATGGCGCCCACGGAACGGTCGCCGATGGTGATCAGGAAGGACTTGTCGCCCACGGTCGGCAGCAGCAGCACGCGGCGCGCCGCCTCTTCCAGGCTGATGCCCGTCAGGTCGATGGCCGGGAATTCATTCTGCACATGGTGCACGTCGCGCTGCATCTTCGGCGGTTTACCCAGCAGGACTTCCATCGGCATGTCGACCGGCTCATTGCCCAGGTCCTGGTCGATCAGCTTCAGCTGGCGTTCTTCGGTGGCGGTGCCTACCACGGCGAACGGGCAGCGCTCGCGCTCGCACAGCGCCTGGAACTTGGCCAGATCCGAAGGCGCGATCGCCAGCACATAGCGCTCCTGCGATTCGTTGGACCAGATCTCTTTCGGCGCCATGCCGCTTTCTTCCAGCGGGATCTTGCGCAGGTCGAAGATCGCGCCGCGCTTGGCGTCGTTGGTGATTTCAGGGAAAGCGTTCGACAGGCCGCCCGCGCCCACGTCGTGGATGGAGATGATCGGATTGTCCGCGCCCATCTGCCAGCAGCCGTTGATGACCTCCTGTGCGCGGCGCTCCATCTCCGGATTGCCGCGCTGGACGGAGTCGAAGTCCAGGTCGGCCGTGTTGGTGCCGGTCGCCATCGACGAAGCGGCCGAGCCGCCCATGCCGATGCGCATGCCGGGACCGCCCAGCTGGATCAGCAGGCTGCCGACGGGGATGTCGTTCTTGTGCGTATGCTGGCCCGAAATATTGCCGATGCCGCCAGCGATCATGATCGGCTTGTGGTAGCCGAACACGCTGTCGTGCGCGCCGGCGAACTGCTTGCCGATGTTCTGTTCGTAGGTACGGAAGTAACCGCCCAGTACCGGACGGCCGAATTCATTGCTGAACGCCGCGCCGCCCAGCGGGCCTTCAATCATGATCTGCAGCGGCGAAGCGATGCGCTCAGGCTTGCCGTAGGCAGGCGCCGATTCCTGGTACTGCGCCACAGGCGCCGTCACGTCGGATGCGTTTTCCCATGGCTGCACGGCGTCCGGCAGCATCAGGTTGGACACGGTGAAGCCGGTCAGCCCTGCTTTAGGCTTGGCGCCACGACCCGTCGCGCCTTCGTCGCGGATCTCGCCGCCCGCGCCGGTGGAGGCGCCGGGGAATGGCGAAATGGCGGTCGGGTGGTTATGCGTCTCCACCTTCATCAGCGTGTGCGTCAGCTCCTTCGAAGCCGCGTATTCATGGCCATCGCGTGGATAGAAGCGCGTCACTTCCGCGCCTTCCATGATGGACGAATTGTCGCTGTAGGCAACGATGGTGCCCTTGGGCTGCTTCTCGTGCGTGTTCTTGATCATCTTGAACAGCGACCGGTCCTGCGCCTCGCCGTCGATGGTCCAGTCGGCGTTGAAGATCTTGTGGCGGCAGTGCTCCGAGTTCGCCTGGGCGAACATCATCAGCTCGACGTCGGTGGGATTGCGGCCGGCCTTGGTGAAGGCGTTGTCGAGGTATTCGATCTCGTCGTCCGACATCGCCAGGCCCAGGTCCACATTGGCCTTTTCCAGCGCCGCCTTGCCCATGCCGATGACGTCCACCGTTTCCAGCGGACGCGCTTCCAGCTCGCGGAACAGGTCCTTCGCCTGGTCCGCGTGGCGCAGCACCGATTCCGTCATGCGGTCGTGGATCAGGGCCACGACGGCTTGCACCTCTTCCGCCGACAGCTTCTTCGGCGCGCCGATGCTGCTGCCCAGGATGCCGCTCTTCAGCTCCACGCGATAGGCGATGCCGCGCTCCACGCGCTTGATGTGCGCCATGCCGCAGTTATGGACGATGTCGGTGGCCTTGGAGGCCCACGGCGAGATCGTGCCGAAACGGGGAATGACGACGAATTCTTCCACGTGGCCGCTGGCGTTTTCGGCATGCGCCGGCTCGCCATAGGTCAGCAGCCCGTTCAGGCGCTGGGCATCGTCGGCCGACAGTTCGGCGGCGGCGTCGATGAAGTGGACATATCGGGCCTGCACAGCGGCGACTGCGGGGACAGCGTTTTGCAGTTGGGTTAACAGGCGTTGGCTACGGAATGCGGACAGGGCGTTGGAGCCCGGCAGAATCAACATAGTGGGAGGATGGTTGATGCAGCGCGGCTGCGGTTTAAAGGTTGGCGACATTATACCGTTTCAACACCCCGCTCACCACCCGCTGACTGGGGATTTTTCATGGAGCAATGGATGCGGAACGTGCCGCCAATGCAACATTTCTTCTCAAAATGACCATTCCTCAAAGGGCAAGCGCGACTTTTGATGCCATTTTTGCTTGCCTTGGAGTATGCTATCCGCACCGGGGAACAAGTCTCCATGAGAGTACTTCAATGCCAGACTATAGCAACCTGTCGGTTCTGATTGTGGACCCGAACCAGAGCATGCGCGGCAGCGTGCACAATATGCTCACGCAGGTGAACATCACCAAGGTCGATCACGCGGTCAGCGCGGCCACCGCCATCCGACAACTCAACACCAAGTCGTACGACGTCATCCTGTGCGAATACGACTTGAGCGGCACGGGCGACAGCGCGGGCCAGGACGGCCAGCAACTGCTGGAAGATCTGCGCCACCACCGCATCATCAGCCCGTGGTCCATCTTCATCATGATCACCTCCGAGGGCGTGTACGGCAAGGTGGTCAGCGCGGCAGAACTCCTGCCGACTGATTACATCCTCAAGCCTTTCACGGTGGACGTGCTGTCGCAGCGCATCACGCGCGCGCTGGAACGGCGCGCCTCCTTCCTGCCGATTTACCAGATGATAGGCCAGGGCCGCGCCAACGAAGCCATCGAAGCCTGCAAGACGGCCGAAGTCACCCAGCAGCGCTACCTGACCGACTACGCCCGCCTGCGCGCCGAGCTGCTGGCCAGCCTGAATCGCCACGTCGACGCCGAGCGGGTCTACGCCGACATCCTGCAGACCAAGCAACTGGGCTGGGCGCAGCTGGGACAAGCCCGTGCCGTCTACGCGCTGAAGCGCCTGCCCGACGCGCGCACCCTGCTGGAGGAACTGCTGGCGGGGAATCCCAAGTTCATGGCCGCCTACGACCTGCTGGCGCAAGTGCTGCGCGACCAGAAGCTGGACGAGGAAGCCAAGCAGGTGCTGCAGGACGCCGTCGCCATCTCGCCGCACATGGTGCGCCGCCTGCGCAACCTGGGCGACGTGGCCATGGCCACCGGCGACGTGGCCGCCGCCGAAGCGGCCTACAAGCAGGTGGTGGGCAAGTCCAAGTACTCCGAATTCCGCGATCCCGGCGACCACGTCAACCTGGTGCGGGCGCTGGTGCAGAAAGGCGATGCCGCAGGCGCCTCCTCCGTCGTCCGCGACCTGGACCGCTCCATGCGCAGCAGCCCGAGCACGGACGTGTGCAAGGCCTATGCCGCGTCCATGGTCAAGCGCCTCAACGGCGACGAAGCGGGAGCCGCCGCCGAACTGGCCAAGGCCATGGACAAGCTGGCCGAAGCCACCGGCATGTCCAGCAATATCAAGCTGGGACTGGCCCACAGCTGCCTCGCCAACCGCATGGATGAGCAGGCGACGAAGCTGTTCGATGAGCTGGTCGCCGACCCGGCCAGCGGCGTCACCGACGAACAGGTGCAGGATCTGTGCGAACAGGCCGACCGCCACGACATGGCCCAGCGCTTCAACGCCCGCGCCGATCTCGCCATCGACGCCATGGTGCGCGAGGCCGCCGTCAAGAGCCGCGAGGGCGATCTGCGCGGCGCGGTGGACGTGCTGCAGACGGCCCTGCAGCGCAATCCGGACCACACCGGCTTGTGGTCGGTGGCCGCCACCGCCATCCTGCGCCTGATCGCCGACCAGGGCTGGGACGCGCCGCTGGCTACCCAGTGCACCGGCCTGCTGCGCCGCATGCGCGAACAGAATCCCGACAACCCGCTGCTACCGGGCCTGGTGGCCCAGTATGCGGCGGTCCGACAAAAAAACAGCGCGGCCATTGCAGCCGCCGCTGCCTCTGCGCCTGCGGCCACACAAGCCGCGGCTGAAAGCCGATAATCCATGTCCGATTACGCTGAACTCTCCGTCCTTCTGGTTGACCCGAACCAAGGCATGCGCGCCCAGCTGCGCACCATGCTGAACCAGTCCGGCATCACCCGCATCGACGACGCGGTGAGTTCCGGCACGGCGATCCGCCAGATCGGCAAGAAGAGCTACGACGTCATCCTCTGCGAATATGACCTGGGCAGCGGCGCCGGCGACAGCGGCCAGGATGGCCAGCAACTGCTGGAAGACCTGCGCCACCACAAGCTGATCGGCCCCTGGACCATCTTCATCATGCTGACGGCGGAAGGCGTGTACAGCAAAGTGATTGGCGCGGCCGAACTGACGCCGACCGACTACGTGCTCAAGCCCTTCACCGTGGACGTGCTGCTGCAGCGGATCACCCGCGCCGTGGACAAGCGCGCCGTGTTCATGCCCGTCTACCAGTTGATCAGCTTCGGCAACCTGCGCAAGGCCGCCGACGACTGCGTCGCCGCCGAAGAAAAATATCCGCGCCAGGCGCTGGACTTTGCCCGCCTGCGCGCCGAGCTGCTATGCACCCTAGGCGAATTTGCCGACGCGGAGATGGCGTATCAGGCCGTCCTGCTGGCGCGCCCCATCGGCTGGGCGCATCTTGGCCTGGCGCGCTGCCAGTTCGCCCAGCAAAAATTCCCGGAAGCGCAGCAGACGCTGGACGAGCTGATCGAACATAATCCTCGCTTCATGGCGGCCTACGACCTGCTGGCCCAGACCCACGAAGCCATGGGCCAGGCCATGACCGCCAAGAAGATCCTGGAAGACGCGGTGGCGATCTCGCCGCACATGGTGCGCCGCCTGCGCCACCTGGGCGAAGTGGCCTACGAAACGGGCGACGTGGGCGGGGCAGAAAAGGCCTTCAAGCAGGTCGTCAACAAAGCCAAGTATTCCGAATTCCGTGATCCCGAGGACCACGTCAATCTGGTCAAAGCGCTGGTGAAAAAAGGCGACGCCAACCAGGCCAGCGGCGTGATCCGCGACCTGGAGCGCTCCATGCGCGGCAACGCCAATACGGAAGCCTGCCGCGCCATCGCCGCCGGCCTGCTGCTGGAAATGACGGGCAATAAGGAAGCCGCGGCCAACGAATTGACGGCGGCCGTAACGGCCGTCGGCACCAGCCGCGGCCTGTCGACGGGCTTGAAAATCGGCCTGGTACACAGCTGCATCAAGAACGATCTGGACGACCAGGCGTCGACGCTGATGGTCAGCCTGATGAACGATACGGACAGCGGCATCTCCATGGACGATGCCGTGACCGTGTTTGAAAAGGCAGGCCGCCATGATCTGGCGCGCGGCATGGGCGAACAGATTTCGCGCCAGGTGCAGGAACTGATCGAGGACGCGGCGCAGAAGCGCGCCTCCGGCGATCTGCGCGCGGCCGTCGATACGCTCAGCGGCGCCCTGCGCAAGGCTCCGGGCAATCTGGCGCTGCTGCCCGCCGCCGCTTCGGCCATGCTCAAGCAGCTGGATGATCTGGGCTGGGAGGGACAGCTGGGCGAGCAATGCGGCAATCTGCTGGACCGTATCCGCCGCATCGACCCAGGCCATCCGTCGCTGGAAACGCTGACGACGCAGTATTCCGCCACCCAGCGCAAGTACGGTATCTCCACCACCGCGTAATATCTACACCGCGATATACGCGGCGACCTGCACGGCGGCCGCGCGGCCGCCGCCGCTTATTCCGGCTTGCCGAAGCCGCCGCCGCCCGGCGTTTCAACGATGAAGATATCACCCGGCTGCATCTGCGTCTTGGCGATATGAGGCAGCTGCTCCACGCTGCCATCCATCCTCTGCACGCTGTTGCGCCCTGTCGCACCGGGCTCGCCGCCCGCCATGCCAAACGGCGCGTAATCGCGGTTGTTGGACAGGATGGCCGCCGTCATCGGCTCCAGGAAGCGCACCTTGCGTACGCCGCCGTCACCGCCATGCCAGCGCCCCGCTCCGCCCGAGCCATTGCGGATCTCGTAGCTCTCCAGCCGCACAGGGAAGCGGAATTCCAGCACCTCGGGATCGGTCAGGCGCGAGTTGGTCATATTCGTCTGCACGACGCTGGTGCCATCGAAGCCCTCGCCCGCGCTCGAGCCGCCGCTGATGGTTTCGTAGTACTGGTAGCGCTCATTACCGAAGGTGAAGTTGTTCATCGTCCCCTGCGAAGCGCCCATCACACCCAGCGCGCCATACAGCGCGTTGGTGATGCAGGTCGACGTCTCCACGTTGCCGGAGACGACAGACGCCGGATAGTGCGGATTGAGCATGGAGCCCGGTGGGATCGTCACCTTCAGCGGCTTGAGGCAGCCCGCATTTAGCGGAATCTCGTCGTTGACCAGCGTGCGGAACACGTACAGCACGGCAGCCATGCAGACCGCCGATGGCGCATTGAAGTTGTTGTCCAGCTGCGCCGAAGTGCCGGCGAAGTCGATTTCCGCGCTGCGATTGGCCTGGTCCACGCGCACCGCCACCTGGATCTGCGCACCGTTGTCCAGCTTGAGCGTATAGCTGCCGTCATGCAGCGCGCTGATCACTCGGCGCACCGCTTCTTCCGCGTTATCCTGCACATGGCCCATATAAGCCTGCACTACGTCGAGGCCGAAGTGCGCCACCATCTTGCGCAGCTCTTCCACGCCTTTCTGGTTGGCCGCCACCTGGGCGCGGAAGTCCGCCATATTCTGGTCCGGATTGCGCGCGGGGTACCTGGCGCCCGCCAGCAAAGCGCGCGCTTCCGCGTCGCGCAGCTGGCCGCCGGATGCGCCGTCCACCAGCTTGAAGTTGTTAATCAGGACGCCCTCTTCCTCGATGCTGCGCGAATCGGGCGGCATCGAACCCGGCGTGGTGCCGCCGATGTCCGCATGGTGGCCACGCGAGCCCACGTAGAACAGGATATCCTTGCCCGCTTCATCAAAAACGGGCGTAATCACCGTCACGTCCGGCAGATGGGTGCCGCCGTTATACGGATCGTTGAGCATGTAGACGTCGCCCGGCTGCATCTTGCCCGCATTCTCGCGCATCACGGTCTTGATGCTCTCGCCCATGGAGCCGAGATGGACCGGCATGTGCGGCGCGTTCGCGATCAGGTTGCCCGCCGCGTCGAAGATGGCGCAGCTGAAGTCCAGGCGCTCCTTGATGTTCACCGAATACGCCGTGTTCTGCAAACGGAGACCCATCTGCTCGGCGATCGACATGAACAGGTTGTTGAAGATCTCCAGCATCACCGGATCGGCCGTGGTGCCGATGGCGCGGCGCTCGGGCAGCGCGGCGATGCGGGTCAAGACCAGGTGGTCGTTCGGCGTCACCTCCGCCTGCCAGCCCGCTTCCACGATGGTGGTGGCGTTGGCCTCGGCGATGATGGCCGGTCCCTTGATCACATCGCCAATGCGCGTGGAGGCACGCTGATACAGGCTGGTATTGCGCCATTTGCCGCCCGTGTACATCGGCGCGACAGTCGTCGGCGCCAGCGAGGAAACGCGGCGCGGCGCGGGCTCCACCGTTTCCGCAGGCGCGTCGGAGCGGCCGATGGCTTCCACAGACACGGCTTCCACGATCAGCGCCTTGGATGGCATGAGGAAGGAGAAGCGCTTCTTGTAGGCTGCTTCAAACTGCGCCTTCATGCTGTCGATGGTATCGAACAGCACGATCAACGCGGAATCCGTGCCCTCGTAACGCAGATGCACACGGCGCATCAGCGTGATACGGTCATCGGCCACGCCCTGGTGATTCAGGTCGGCCTGTGCCTGCCGGCCCAGCGCGTGCAGGCGCGCCTCCAGGTCAGCCTGCGCTTCTTCCGTCAGCTTGATTTCCACCGCCGCTTCGCGCATCGAGGTCTGGTCGGCCAGGCCCATGCCGTAGGCCGACATCACACCGGCCAGCGAGTGGACGAAGACCGTCTTCATGCCCAGCGCATCGGCCACCAGGCAAGCGTGTTGGCCGCCCGCGCCGCCGAAGCTGGTCAGCGTATATTCGGTCACGTCATGGCCGCGCTGGACGGAAATCTGCTTGATCGCATTGGCCATATTGCCGACGGCGATCTCGATAAAGCCTTCCGCCACCTGCTCCGGCGTCGTGTCCTTGCCCGTGGCGGCCGTGATCTCGGCAGCCATGGCGGCGAATTTCTCGCGCACTGTCGCCGCATCCAGCGACTGCTTGCCTTCAGCCCCAAACAGCTGCGGGAAGAAGGCCGGCTGGATTTTACCCAGCATGACGTTGCAGTCCGTGACCGCCAGCGGGCCGCCGCGGCGATAGCTGGCCGGGCCGGGATTGGCGCCCGCGCTGTCCGGTCCCACGCGATAGCGGCTGCCGTCGAAGTGCAGGATCGAACCGCCGCCCGCAGCGACGGTATGAATGCTCATCATGGGCGCGCGCATGCGCACGCCCGCCACCTGCGTTTCGAACACGCGCTCAAACTCGCCGGAGAAATGCGACACGTCGGTCGAAGTGCCGCCCATGTCGAAGCCGATGATCTTGTCGAAGCCCGCCAGGCGGCTGGCGCGCACCATGCCGACGATGCCGCCCGCCGGTCCGCTGAGGATACTGTCCTTGCCCTGGAAGGCCCTCGCATCCGTCAGGCCGCCATTGGATTGCATGAACTGCAGATTCACGCCCGGCATTTCGCTCGCCACCTGCTCCACGTAGCGGCGCAGGATGGGCGACAGATAGGCATCGACGACGGTCGTGTCGCCGCGCGCCACCAGCTTCATCATCGGGCTCACTTCGTGCGAAACGGAGACTTGCGTGAAGCCCATCTCGCGCGCCATCTCCGCCACCTTGACCTCATGCTGCAAATAACGGTAGCCGTGCATGAAGACGATGGCCAGCGAGCGCAAGCCCTTGTCGTAAGCTTCCTGCAGGCCTGCGCGGGCCGCGCCCATGTCCAGCTCACGCACCGTGTCGCCATGCGCGCCCATGCGCTCGTCGATTTCGATCACATGGCTGTACAGCAGCTCGGGCAGCACGATGTGACGGTCGAACAGGCGCGGACGGTTTTGATAAGCGATGCGCAGCGCGTCGCGGAAGCCGCGCGTGATCGCCAGCGCGGTCGGTTCGCCTTTACGCTCCAGCAGCGCATTGGTGGCGACGGTGGTGCCCATCTTCACCGCTTCGATCTGCGCCACGGGAATGGCCTTGTTTGGCGCCACGCCCATCAGATGACGGATACCGGCAATGGCGGCGTCGCGGTATTGTTCTGGATTTTCGGACAGCAGTTTATGTGTACGCAGACGTCCATCCGGCTGTCGCGCCACAATATCGGTGAATGTACCGCCCCGATCAATCCAGAATTGCCAATCCATGCAAACCTCACTACGTGAAAAGAGTTCATATTGTAGTGTGTTCGAACTACAGACGTAAGCGCGCACGCGGCCTGCGTGCAGATTATTTAGATGTTAAAATTGCACGACACCTGAACCGGAAGCGGTCCATCTCATGAATTCACTTTATTCCGTCGCGGAGATTCGCGCCATTGAAAATGCGACCGCGCCTTTACTGCCGCCGGGCGCTTTGATGCAGCGGGCAGGCCAGGCGGGCGCCAATGTCGCGCTGGATCTGCTGCCCTTCTCCACTACGCAGGCCAAGGTGCTGGTACTGGCGGGTCCCGGCAATAACGGTGGCGATGCGCTTGAGACGGCGGCCCATCTGGCCCACGCTGGCGCCCAGGTCAGCATCCTCCACTTCGACGCGCAGGGCGTGCAATCGGCGGAACGCGCAGCGGCGCTTCAGCGAGCGCGCAGCAGCGATGCAAAATTTATCACCATCGACGATCCCGTGATAGCGTCCAATCAATGGAACCTGGTGGTGGATGGCTTATTTGGCATCGGTCTGAAACGCCCGCTGGATGGCGTGATGCGCCAGCTGGTCGAAACCATCAACCGCCTGCGCTGCTCGATTCTCGCGCTGGACGTGCCCAGCGGGCTCGATGCGGACACGGGCACAATCATTGGTCCGGACGGAATCGCCGTGCGTGCGACCCACACCGCCACTTTCATCGGCGACAAGGCGGGCCTGCATACCTGCGAAGGCCGCGATTACGCGGGCATCGTCGAAGTCTGCAAGCTTGATCTGGATGTGGCCCATCTGCCGCCCTCCCAGCTGCATCTGAACGAAGTGAAGTCCTTCTCGTACCATCTACGCGTGCGCCGCCATAATTCGCACAAAGGCAGTTATGGCAATGTCGCCGTGATCGGCGGCGCGCGCGGCATGGCCGGTGCGCCTGTGCTGACTGCGCGCACCGCCCTGTATGGCGGCGCGGGCCGGGTGTATGTGCTGTTTGCGGAAGATGCTCCAGCCTACGACAGCCTGCATGCGGAGCTGATGTGCCGTCCGGCGGACGACTTCGATCTCGACACGGCGATGCTGGTGATCGGGCCGGGGCTCGGCACTTCGCAACTGGCGCAGCAGCTGCTGGGCCGCGCCATCGCAAGCGGCAGCACCCTGCTCGCCGATGCCGACGCGCTTAATATTCTGTCTGCGGAACCGGCACTGCAAGCGGCCATGACACAGCGCGCGGCGCCCACCGTGCTGACGCCGCACCCACTGGAAGCGGCGCGGCTGCTGGGCGTATCGGCCGCCGAGATACAAGCCGACCGCGTGGCATCGGCGCGCAAACTGGCCGCGAAATTGAATGCCACCGTCGTGCTGAAAGGATCAGGCACCGTGATCGCCGCGCCGGATGGCAATGCCGTCATCAACACGACAGGCAATGCGGCGCTGGCCACCGCCGGCACGGGCGATGTGCTCTCCGGCTTGTGCGGCGCGCTGCTGGCGCAAGGCTGGCCGCATTGGGAAGCGTCGCTGGCTGGCGTCTGGCTGCACGGCATGGCGGCCGATGTGCTGGTGACGGAAGGCGCGGGCCCCATCGGCCTCACCGCCGGCGAACTGATTCCCGCAATCCGCACCGCCTTGAACCGCATGGTGCATCATCACGGGCGGATCTAAGCCGCCATTTAAGCCGCCTATACCAGCCGGCCCGCCGCGATGGTGATGGTGCGGCCGCAGCGTTCCGCGATCGAGCTGTCGTGCGTGACCAGCACCAGCGTGGAACCGTGCTCGCGGTTCAGTTCAAACATCAATTTGATCACCGCTTCGCCGGTGGCGGCGTCGAGACTGCCCGTCGGCTCGTCCGCGAACAGCAGCGGCGGTTCTGTGACAAAGGCGCGCGCCAGCGCCACGCGCTGCTGCTCGCCGCCGGACAGATACTTGGGATAATGCTTCAGCCGCTGGGACAGGCCAACGCGCTCCAGCATCAGCTCCGCCCTGGCCCGCGCCTGGCTTTCGCCGCGCAGCTCCAGCGGCAGCATCACATTGTCCAGCGCCGTCAGATGCGGCAGCAGCTGGAAGGACTGGAACACGAAGCCCAGCTTTTCCTTGCGCAGCGCGGCGCGGCCATCCTCGTCCAGCGCGTAGATATCGGCGCCGTCGAGCAGCACTTTGCCTTCGCTGGGTGTATCCAGCCCCGCCAGCAGGCCCAGTAAAGTGGACTTGCCGGAGCCCGAAGCGCCCACAATCGCGAGCGTTTCACCGCTTTGCACGGTAAAATCCACCCTTTGCAGAATCGTCAGCTCGCCGCTGGCGTCCGCAACCCGCTTGGCGAGGCCTTCGACCACGATGGCGTTCGACGCATTCGAGGCATTCGGTGCGTGCGCGGGAGCAGCAGAAATCAATTGGGAACTCGCTTCGGGAAAATCGGGCATGTATATAGTTAAACGCTGGTTAAGAATACTGGCTATGACGGCATTGCTGGCGCCTGCAATCGCCTATTCTGCACCAAAAACGGTGCTGGTGCTCGGCGACAGCCTCTCTGCCGAATACGGCCTGGCGCGCGGCGCCGGCTGGGTGGCGCTGATGGAGCGCCGCATGAAGGAACAAAAGATCGACGCCACCGTCGTCAACGCCAGCGTCAGCGGCGAGACCACCAGTGGCGGGCGCACCCGTCTGCCCGCCCTGCTGGACAAATACCATCCCTCCCTGGTGGTGATCGAACTGGGCGCCAACGACGGCCTGCGCGGCCTGCCCATCAAGGCGGCGCAGGACAATCTGCGCGCCATGGTAGCCACCGCCGACAAGGCCCACACCCGCGTGCTCCTCGTTGGAATCCGCATCCCGCCCAACTACGGCCGCGATTACACGGAAAAGCTGTACGCCATGTACGGCACGCTGAGCAAGGACCTCAAGACGCCGCTGGTGCCCTTCATGCTGGAAGGCGTGGCCGACAAGCGGCAGCTGTTCCAGCCGGACGGCCTGCACCCGTTGGCGGAAGCCCATCCCACTATCCTGGCCAATATCTGGCCTTCTTTGCAAAAACTACTACAGAGCCGATGAAGTACCCCGAAATTCTCAATTTTGAAAATGTGCTGGAACGACTGGAGCAGTTCGACGCCATCATCGACGTGCGCAGCCCGTCGGAATATGCGCTCGACCATCTGCCCGGCGCCATCAACTGCCCCGTGCTGGACGACGAGGAGCGCATCAAGGTCGGCACCATGTACAAGCAGATCGGTTCGTTCGAAGCGAAGAAGGTGGGCGCCGCGCTGGTCGCCCGGAACATCGCCCGCCATCTGGAAGAGAACTGGCTGGACAAGCCCCGCCATTGGACGCCCCTGATCTACTGCTGGCGCGGCGGCAACCGCAGCGGCTCGATGGCGCACATCCTGTCCAAAGTGGGCTGGCCCGTGGTGCAGCTGGACGGCGGCTACAAGGCTTACCGCAACTACATCAGCGCCGCGCTGGAACAGGCGCCAGGCCTGTCCTTCCGCGTCGTCTGCGGCACCACCGGCAGCGGCAAGAGCCGCCTGCTGGAAACGCTGCATGCCGACGGTGCGCAGGTGCTGGACCTGGAGAAGCTGGCGGCCCATCGCGGCTCCGTGCTGGGCAACCTGCCAAGCCAGCCGCAGCCCTCGCAGAAAATGTTCGAGTCCATGATCTGGGACACGCTGCGCAGGTTCGACCGCGCCCGTCCCGTGTTCGTTGAATCGGAAAGCAAGAAGGTGGGCCAGCTGCGCGTGCCGGGCGCCCTGATGGATGTGATGCGCGCCTCGCCCTGCATTTCGCTGACGCTGTCGCGCGCCAATCGCGTACAGTTGCTGATGGAGGATTACGAGCACTTCACTGTTGCGCCAGAGATGCTCAACGAGCAGCTGGGCTATCTGGTCAGCCTGCACGGCCACGAAAAGATCGCCCGCTGGCAGCAGATGGCGCGCGACGGCGAGATGCCCGCGCTGGTGGAAGAACTGCTGGTGGACCATTACGATCCCGCCTATACGCGCTCGATCAACCGCAACTTCGCCCAGTTCGATCAGGCGCGCGTGCTGGAGCTGGGCGACATCACGCCTGAAGCCTTCCTCGCCGCCGCGCGCGCACTGCAGGCGGAATAAACGCCGCCAGCAGCAGCCGAAAAAAAGCCGCTCGAAAGCGGCTTTTTTGTTTTACTGCTCGGTGGCTGCGGCCACCTTGGAGATCGGCTTCAGCACTTTGACTTTCGCCTTCTGCTTCAGCACTTCCACGTAGTTCATCAGGTCCTGCTGTGCCACCAGGTTGCCGATCTGCTCTTCTTCCGACTTGCGGCGGGCAACGTCGACTTCCGCCGGCTGCTGCACCTTGCCGATGCGGTAGACGCCGTAGCCCATGCCAGGAATCTCCACGCCGACGAAGGCGGGCAGCCTGGTCACGTCGGCGCGCACGATCTGCGCCATGGCCAGGCCGTTGACGCCTTCCGCCTTCGCGCGCGACACCATCTTGGCGGCGCCGAAGCCTGCGGTATTGTCGGCCTTCTTCAGCGCGGCCAGCTTGTCTTCACCAGCCTTGCGGGCCAGCTTCTGCGCTTCTTCCATCGTCACGCGCTGACGGATCTGCGCATCGACTTCGGCCAGCGGGCGCTTGGTCGCAGGCTTGAAGTCCACGATGCGGCCCGAGATCAGGGTGCTCGGCGCGATTTCAACCGCTTCCGTATTGCGCTTGGTCTTGATCGAATCGTTCGAGAACAGCGCGGCCAGGAATTTCGGATTGGTGTAAGGCGCGGCGCCGATCAGCGGCGACGGGGTGCGCGATACGCCTTCCGCCGTCTGCACAGTCAGGCCCAGTTTGTCGGCCACCGGCTTCAGGCTGTCCGCCTGCTCGTACACGGTATTGGTGAAGGTCTCGGCCAGCTCCGAATACTTCTTGGCGGCCTTCTGCTTCTTCAGCGCGGCGGTCACTTCGGCCTTGGCTTCTTCCAGCGGCTTGACCACAGCAGGCTTCAGCGAAGTCGCGGTGATGATGTGGTAGCCGAAGTCGGACTCCACCAGGTCGCTGATCTCGCCCTGCTTCAGCTTGAAGATGGCGTTTTCCACCGGCGCCACTAGCACGCCCTTGTCGATCTGCCCCAGATCGCCGCCCTGCTCGGCCGAACCAGGATCTTCCGACTTGGCCTTGGCGATCTTGGCGAAGTCCGCCGGATTCTTGCGCACGTCGGCCAGGATGGCTTCCGCCTTGGCCTTGGCGGCAGCCTTGTCGGCCGCGCTGGCGCCCTTCTTCACGGTCACCAGGATGTGGCTGGCGTGGCGCTGCTCAGGCGTGGTGAAAGCGGCCTGGTTCTTGGCGTAGTAGTCCGCCACTTCAGCGTCGCTGACGGTGGTCTGGTTGGTGACGACGTCGCTGTTGAAGATCGCGTATTCGATCTTCGCCTGCTCCGGCACCTCGAACTGCTTGGCGTTCTTTTCGTAGTAGGCCTTGACCATGTCGTCGGTGATCTTCACCTGCGGCACGAAGTCGGCCACCGGCAGCAGCAGCTCCTGCACTTCGCGCTCCTGCGCGGCGAAGTCGGATACGGCCTTGGCCACCGAGTGCGGCACGAAGCCCGTGCTCTCGATCGCGCCACCCACCTGCATCAGCGTCATTTCGCGGCGCATGCGCGCGTCGTTCTGATCAGGCGTCAGGCCTTGCGCGGCCAGGATGGCCTTGTAGCGCTCGATGTCGAACTTGCCGTCGCCGGTGCCGAAGACTTCCAGGATCGCCTTCTGCAGCATGGCGTCGGTCACGGCCAGGTGGGCGCGCTGCGCCTCGCTGGCGACCGCGCGCTGGGCGATCAGCTGATCCAGGATGTTTTGCTTGAATTCCGGCGTGTCGAACATCTTCTGGTCGAACTGGGCGCCCAGGCGCTGGCGATAGCTGTCCAGCTGGGTGCGCAGGGCGTTATCGAATTCCTGCTGCGTCAGCGGGTGGCCGTCGATCTTGGCGATCGTGTTGGCGTCGTCGCCGAAGCTGCGGTAGCTGCTGACACCGACGAACGCGAACGATGGCACGATCAGGATCATCAGGAAAATCTGCATCAAGCGTTGATGCGTACGAATAAATTCAAACATGGTCAGCCAATTCAATTGAGTAGATACAAAAAAGGCGAACTTGCGTTCGCCTTTATGGCAATGTCGCACGATTCTACAGGGGCGTTCCCCCTATAGCAAGTGGAATCATTGGCAAAACAGTCATGTTTAAATCTGGCCTAAAAAAAAGAAAAACCCCGCAGCTCTTGCAAGCTGCGGGGTATCTTATTCTGGCGGAGCGGACGGGACTCGAACCCGCGACCCCCGGCGTGACAGGCCGGTATTCTAACCAACTGAACTACCGCTCCTGGTAGTGCAAACCGTGTATTTTGTTGGCGGAGCGGACGGGACTCGAACCCGCGCCCCCCCGGCGTGACAGGCCGGTATTCTAACCAACTGAACTACCGCTCCTGGTAGTGCAAACCGTGTATTTTGTTGGCGGAGCGGACGGGACTCGAACCCGCGACCCCCGGCGTGACAGGCCGGTATTCTAACCAACTGAACTACCGCTCCAACTTATACAAGGTACTGCTATCGTTTGACTGGTGGGCGCTGAGAGGCTCGAACTCCCGACCTAAGCCTTGTAAGGGCTCCGCTCTACCAACTGAGCTAAGCGCCCAATCAAACTGCTTGGCGAGCATTGGCTGCTCACCGAAGTCCGTTAGTTTACAGCATCCTTCAAAGCTTTACCAGCTTTAAATTTAGGAACTTTAGCTGCTTCGATGGTGATCTCTTCTTTGGTGCGCGGATTGCGGCCGGTACGGGCAGCGCGCTCGCTCACGGAGAAGGTGCCGAAGCCGACCAGGGTGACGCTGTCGTTTTGCTTCAGAGTGGTGGTTACGCCATCGATCACTGCATCCAGCGCGCGAGCGGCAGCCGCTTTCGAAATATCAGCGGTGGTTGCGATATGGTCGATCAATTCAGTCTTATTCACTTGCTATCCCCGTCACAAAGGTTATATCGTTGGCCTTTAAATCGCTTATTTAAAAGGCCGAGAAAAATCTCAGGCCGTATTAAACAAGCGGGCCTTACCCTGTGTCAAGCTTTTCTGATTTAAAAAACAGGATTAAATAAAAAAACAGGCGCTCATTGAGCGCCTGTTTGTGCCATAAATATATCTGGCTTAGTGTTTTACCACCTCGGACTGGCCATCGGCCTTGCTGGCCGCGGCGGCGACGGTTTCCACCGGCGCCACTTCCGCCGGCAGCGGTTCCGGCAGACGCTCCATGGCCACTTCCAGCACCTTGTCGATCCAGCGCACGGGCACGATTTCCAGCTTGTTCTTCACATTGTCCGGAATCTCGGCCAGGTCCTTCACGTTCTGCTCGGGGATCAGCACGGTCTTGATGCCACCGCGCTGGGCCGCCAGCAGTTTTTCCTTCAGGCCGCCGATCGGCAGCACTTCGCCGCGCAGGGTGATCTCGCCCGTCATCGCCACGTCGGCGCGCACAGGGATGCCGGTGAAGACGGACACCATGGCCACCGTCATCGCCGCGCCGGCCGAAGGACCATCCTTCGGCGTCGCGCCTTCCGGCACGTGGATGTGGATGTCGCTCTTCTCGAACACCTCGGGCTTGATGCCCAGGCGCGCGGCACGGCTGCGCACCACGGTGCGCGCGGCTTCGATGGATTCCTTCATCACATCGCCCAGGGTGCCGGTGCGGATCACACCGCCCTTGCCCGGCATCTGCACAGCCTCGATGGTCAGCAGATCGCCGCCCACTTCGGTCCATGCCAGGCCGACCACCTGGCCGATCTGGTTTTCCTTCTCGGCCACGCCGAAGTCGTAGCGGCGCACGCCCAGGAACTTGTCCAGGTTTTTAGGCGTGACGGCCACTTTCTTGTCCGACTTCTTCAGCAGCAGCATCTTCACCACCTTGCGGCAGATCTTGGACACTTCGCGTTCCAGCGAACGCACGCCCGCTTCACGCGTGTAGTAACGGATGATGTCGCGCACGGCCGCTTCGCTGACGGAGATCTCCTCGTCCTTCAGGCCATTGTTCTTGACCTGCTTGGGCAGCAGATAGCGCTGGGCGATGCTGGTCTTCTCGTCTTCCGTGTAGCCCGACAGGCGGATCACTTCCATCCGGTCCAGCAGCGCCGGCGGGATGTTGTACGAGTTCGAGGTCGCCACGAACATCACGTCCGACAGGTCGAAGTCCACTTCCACGTAGTGGTCGGAGAAGGTGTGGTTCTGCTCAGGATCCAGCACTTCCAGCAGGGCCGACGACGGATCGCCGCGGAAGTCCGCGCCCATCTTGTCGATTTCGTCCAGCAGGAACAGCGGATTGCGCACGCCGACTTTCGACAGCGACTGCAGCACCTTGCCCGGCATGGAGCCGATATAGGTACGGCGGTGGCCGCGGATCTCGGCCTCGTCGCGCACGCCGCCCAGCGCCATGCGCACGAACTTGCGGTTCGTCGCGCGAGCGATGGACTGGCCCAGCGAGGTCTTACCCACGCCCGGAGGACCGACGAAGCACAGGATCGGCGCCTTCAGCTTGTCGACGCGCTGCTGCACCGCGAGATATTCCAGGATGCGTTCCTTGACCTTCTCCAGGCCGTAGTGATCGGTTTCCAGCACTTTCTCGGCGTTGGACAGATCGTTGTTGACCTTGGATTTTTTCTTCCATGGCAGCGACACCAGGGTGTCGATATAGTTGCGCACCACGGTCGCTTCGGCCGACATCGGCGACATCAGCTTCAGCTTCTTCAGTTCGGCGTTGGCCTTGTCCAGCGCCTCTTTCGGCATCTTGGCGGCGGCTACTTTCTTTTCCAGCTCGTCCAGATCGGCGCCGTCTTCGCCCTCGCCCAGTTCCTTCTGGATGGCTTTGACTTGCTCGTTCAGGTAGTACTCGCGCTGCGACTTTTCCATCTGGCGCTTGACGCGGCCACGGATGCGCTTTTCCACCTGCAGGATGTCCAGCTCGCCTTCCAGCTGGCCCAGCAGGTGCTCCAGGCGCTTGGCGACGCTAAAGATTTCGAGGATGACTTGTTTCTGTTCCAGCTTCAGCGGCAGATGGGCTGCCACCGTGTCGGCCAGGCGGCCAGCGTCATCGATGCCCGACAGCGAAGCCAGGATCTCGGGCGGGATCTTCTTGTTCAGCTTGACGTACTGGTCAAACTGCTGAACGATGGCGCGGCGCATGGCTTCGATTTCCGAATCGTCGCCCAGCTCGGATTCGAGCGGCGTCAGATCGGCCACGAAGTGCGTCGGCGCGTCGGTGATTTTCTTGATGCGCGCACGCTGGGAACCTTCCACCAGCACCTTGACGGTGCCGTCGGGCAGCTTCAGCATTTGCAGAATATTGGCCACGCAACCGATTTCATAAATGTCGGAGGCAGACGGTTCGTCCTTGGCAGCGGCTTTTTGGGCGGCAAGCATGATGCTCTTGCCTTGCTCCATTGCAGCTTCCAGCGCCTTGATGGATTTGGGGCGTCCTACGAACAGCGGTATCACCATATGCGGGAAAACTACAACGTCCCGCAGCGGCAATAACGGCAGTTGAGTTTGCTCTGTGAATTTGGAAGTTGTCATGGCGTACCTTATGTGAAAGCGTGTCTATGATATGGGCGCTGATTTGCCAAATCACAAGGCTGAGGTGGGAAATAATTCTTCCCAACCACAGCAATTACTCTAAAAGAATTGAAAAAAGCCACGCGGGACCCAGTCAAAAGACCAGTGTCACGAGTGGCTTTTCGAGTGAAGCCCGTATTCTTTTATTGGTTTAAATTGTACCGCCTCACCCTGCCCGAACGAAATGCTTTTTTCGCCGGGCCCGGATAAGTGTGCACTGTGCCTTAATTTTCACCAGCCGCTTTGGCTTGCTCCTGGTAAATCAGCAAAGGCTTGGCGCCGCTGGTGATGGTGTTCTCGTCGATCACCACCTTGGTCACATTTTGCTCGTTTGGCAACTCGTACATCACGTCCAGCAGCGCGTGTTCCAGGATGGAACGCAGGCCGCGGGCGCCGGTCTTGCGCGCCAGCGCCTTCTTGGCGATGGCATGCAGGGCGGCGGGACGGATTTCCAGCTCGGCGCCTTCCATTTCCAGCAGCTTGGAGTACTGCTTGACCAGGGCGTTCTTCGGCTCGACCAGGATCTGGATCAGCGCTTCTTCCGTCAGCTCGGCCAGGGTGGCCACCACGGGCAGACGGCCCACCAGCTCGGGGATCAGGCCGAACTTGATCAGGTCTTCCGGTTCCGCGTCCATCAGCACGTCGCTGACGTTGCGCTCGGACTTGCTCTTGACCGAGGCGGCGAAGCCGATGCCCGACTTTTCCGAACGGTTCTCGATCACCTTGGCCAGACCATCGAAGGCGCCGCCGCAGATGAACATGATGTTGGTGGTGTCGATCTGCACGAAGTCCTGGTTCGGATGCTTGCGCCCGCCCTGTGGCGGCACGGAAGCCATGGTGCCTTCGATCAGCTTCAGCAGGGCCTGCTGCACGCCCTCGCCCGACACGTCACGGGTGATGGACGGGTTGTCCGACTTGCGGGAAATCTTGTCGATCTCGTCGATGTAGACGATGCCGCGTTGTGCCTTGTCCACATCGTAGTTGCAGCTTTGCAACAGCTTCTGGATGATGTTTTCCACGTCCTCGCCCACATAGCCCGCCTCGGTCAGGGTGGTGGCGTCGGCGATCACGAAGGGCACGTTCAGCATGCGGGCCAGGGTCTGGGCCAGCAGGGTCTTGCCCGAGCCGGTGGGACCGACCAGCAGGATGTTGGACTTGGCCAGTTCGACGTCGTCCTTCTTGCCCAGGTGCTTGAGGCGCTTGTAGTGGTTGTACACGGCCACCGACAGGATGCGCTTGGCCGTTTGCTGGCCGATCACGTACTGGTCCAGCAAGTCCTTGATTTCATGAGGAGTCGGCAGATCCGACTTGGCGCCCGTGACGGACTCGATGGCCGAGGTTTCATCGCGAATGATGTCGTTGCACAAATCAATGCACTCGTCGCAGATGAAGACGGACGGGCCGGCGATCAGCTTCTTGACCTCGTGCTGGCTTTTGCCGCAGAACGAGCAGTAGAGCAATTTTTCGCCGCTGGAGGATTTTTTGTCAGACATGGGCTCTATATATTGGAAACGCTGTTGCTGGGAATCATGTATGCAGCCGGGAAAACTGCGCACAGCTACATGCTACCCGATTTAAAAACGAAACGCCCGAACGTTTCAGCGTCCAGGCGTTCTTTTTTCATACGGCTATTTGACGCATTAAGCCCGGGTGGTCAGAACTTTGTCGATCAGGCCATATTCAACCGACTCTTCCGCCGACAGGAAGCGGTCGCGGTCGGTATCCTTGGCGATCTGCTCGACCGACTGGCCGGTACGCTCGGACATGATGGTGTTCAGGCGATGGCGCAGGTAGAGGATTTCCTTGGCCTGGATCTCGATGTCCGAAGCCATGCCCTGCGAGCCGCCCGAAGGCTGGTGAATCATGATGCGAGAGTTCGGCAGCGAGAAGCGCTTGCCCTTGGCGCCGGCGGCCAGCAGGAAGGCGCCCATGGAGGCGGCCATGCCGGTGCACAGGGTCGATACGTCAGGCTTGATGAACTGCATGGTATCGAAGATCGCCAGGCCGGCCGAAACGGAGCCGCCGGGCGAGTTGATGTACAGCGAGATATCCTTGTCTGGATTTTCGCTTTCCAGGAACAACAGCTGGGCGACAATCAGGTTCGCCATCTGGTCGTTGACAGGCCCTACCATGAACACCACGCGCTCCTTCAGCAGGCGCGAATAGATGTCATAGGAGCGCTCGCCGCGACCGCTTTGTTCGACCACCATCGGCACCAAGCCGAGCATTTCAGTGTCCAACGCCGGATTACGGTTCATACCAGTCATTCCTTTTCCTTGTGTGAAGAGCACTTCGGCCAGAGCACTAATCATAGCGCATCTGGCCGAAGCTGCATGTCGTTCGGGAGATTAACCCTGAACGGTGCTTCCCATCAACTCGTCGAAGGCGATGTCCTTGGACGAGGTTTTCGACAGGCCCAGGACATAGTTGACGACGTTTTCTTCCAATACAAGGGCTTCCACTTCAGCCAGACGGCGGCGGTCGCTGTAGTAGTACTTCAGCACTTCGCGCGGATCTTCGTAGCTCTGGGCGAAGTCTTCGATCTGCGCCTTCACCTGTTCAGGCTGGGCTTGCAGATTGTTGTCGTTCACCAGCTGCGACAGGATCAGGCCCAGGCGCACGCGGCGCTCTGCCTTGTCCTTGAACAGTTCTGGCGGGAATGGCACGTCCTTGACGTTCATGCCGCGCGCAGCCATGTCCTGGCGGGTGATTTCGGCCAGGCGCTCGGTGTCCTGGGCGATCAGGGCGTTCGGCACATCCAGTTCGGCGTGCTTGACCAGGGCGTCCATCACGGCTTCCTTGTTGCGCGCCTTGACGCGGCCGCTCACTTCGCGCTGCAGGTTGAGCTTGATGTCTTCGCGCATCTTGGCGATGTCGCCGTCAGGGATGCCCAGCGACTTGGCGAACTCGGCGTCCACTTCCGGCAGGTGCGCCCATTCCAGCTTCTTCAGGGTGATGGTGAACGAGGCGGTCTTGCCGGCCACGTCCTTGCCATGGTAGTCCTCTGGGAAAGCCAGCGGGAAGGTCTTGGCCTCGCCCACTTTCAGGCCGACGGTGGCGGCTTCGAATTCCGGCAGCATGCGGCCTTCGCCCAGCACGAAGGCGTAGTCGTCAGCCTTACCGCCTGGGAATTCCACGCCGTCGATGGAGCCGACGAAGTCCACGGTCACGCGGTCGCCGTTGGCGGCGATGGCTGCGCCGCCGTCGCCGTGCTCACCGGCTTCGCCCTTGGTGTGGAAGTGCACGCGCTGCTTGCGCAGGATGTCGATGGTCTTGTCGATTTCGCCTTCGGACACTTCGGCCTTGACGGTTTCGATTTCCACGGTGGCCAGGTCGCCGATCTTCACTTCCGGATAGACTTCGAAAGTGGCGTCGAAGGACAGCACGCCTTCTGGCGAACCTTCCTTCGGCTGAATGTTGGGGAAGCCAGCGACGCGCAGGTTATTCTCGTTTGCGGCGTCATTGAAAGCGCGGCCAACTTTGTCGTTCAGCACTTCGGTTTCGATCTGGTAGCCGTATTGCGCGGCGACCATTTTCATAGGAACTTTGCCAGGACGGAAGCCCGGTGCGCGAGCCGTCTTGGCTTGCACTTTCAGGCGCTTCTCCACTTCCGTGCGGACGTCGGTCAGCGGGAAGGAAATCGTCATGCGGCGTTCGAGTTTGCCCAGGGTTTCGACTGCAGTTGCCATGTTAAAAAATCGTCCAAAAAATTAGAAATACAGTTGGTGCGAGGAGGGGGACTCGAACCCCCACACCATTGCTGGCGTCAGGACCTAAACCTGGTGCGTCTACCAATTTCGCCATCCTCGCGGCATGTTTGCACAAAAGCAAAGGGCGATCCGTAAGTGAAACGGTCGCCCTTTTCCCGCTTTATTCTCTGATACGCGGGAGCTTTCAACTTCACAACGCGATATTCTAACGGGTTTTTTGCCGCCATGTGGACGATTTTTAGCTTATCGCCAACATTTCAGGCATTTTTGTTTAATTTATTCCGTTTAGCGGTTTCCTCACCCGGAACCATGCGGCGTAGAGCGCCGGCAGGAACAGCAGGGTCAGCACGGTGGCCAGGATCAGGCCGCCCATGATGGCCACCGCCATCGGTCCCCAGAACACGGAACGCGACAGGGGAATCATGGCCAGCGCGGCGGCGGCCGCCGTCAGGATGATGGGACGGCAGCGGCGCACGGCCGATTCCACGATGGCGTTCCACGGCGCGACGCCCGCCGCGATATCCTGCTCGATCTGGTCCACCAGAATCACCGAGTTACGGATGATCATGCCGAACAGCGCGATGATGCCCAGGTTGGCGACGAAGCCCAGCGGACGGTTCAGCACCAGCAAGGCCATGGCCGCGCCGGCCACGCCCAGCGGCCCCGTCAGGAACACCAGTAGCGCCCGCGAGAAGCTGTGCAGCTGCAGCATCAGCAGGGTGAAGATGATGAAGATCGCCAGCGGCAGGTTGGCCGAGATCGACGCCTCCGCCGCGCTGCTGTCCGAGGCCGCGCCCTTCACCGTGATGGCGTAGCCGGCCGGCAGATGGGCGCGCAGTTCCGCCAACTTGGGATTGATCTGGCTGGAGACGGTCGGCCCCTGGATGCCGTCCACCACGTCCGACTGCACGGTGATCGCCCATTCCCTCCCCTCGCGCCAGACCACGCCCGGCTCCCACACGAAGTGCGCCCGCGCCAGCTGGCTGACGGGCACCGACTTGCCGTTGGCGGTCGGAATGTTCGTATCGTTCAGCACGGCGATGGTGTTGCGCTCCTCCAGCGGCTGGCGGATCTGGATGTCGATCAGCTTGATGTTCTCGCGGAACTGGCCCACGGTGGTGCCGGACAGGATGGTGTTCGCCGCCCGCATCACCGTCTGCGAGGTGACGCCCAGGGCGCGCATCTTGTCCTGGTCCAGATCGAGGCGCAGCACCTTGACCGACTCGTTCCAGTTATCGTTCACGCCCACCGTGTTCGGGTTCGCGCGCATGATGTCCTTCACCTGGTCGGCGATGGCGCGCACCGTCTCCACCTCGCCGCCCGTGACGCGGAACTGCACGGGATAAGGCACGGGCGGCCCGTTGGGCAGCAGCTTGACGCGGCCGCGCACCTCGGGGAAGTCATGCTTGAACACGTCCACAATCTTCTGCCGCAGCTCCTCGCGCGCATGCAGGTCCTTGGGCAGGACGACGATCTGCGACACGTTCGTCTGCGGGAAGATCTGGTCCAGCGGCAGATAGAAACGGGGACTGCCCGTGCCCACATAGCTGGTCACGCTTTCCACGCCGGGCTGCTTGCGGATAAAGGCCTCGAACTTCTTCACCTGCGCCTCGTTGGCGGTGAAAGCCGTGCCTTCCGGCGTCCATAGCTCCACCATCAGCTCCGGACGGCTGGAGTCAGGGAAGAACTGCTTCTCGATGAAGTTGAAGCCATATACGCCCAGGGCGAACACGATCAGGGTGAGCACGATCGTCACCTCGCGATAGTCCACGCACCAGCTGACCAGGGCGCGGAAGCGGCGGAAGCCGGGCGTGTCGAACAGATCGTGCTCGCTGCTGCCGGCGGCATGGGGCTTCACCTTCAGCAGCACGTAGCCCAAATAAGGCGTGAACACCACGGCCACCACCCACGAGATAACCAACGCCAGCGCGTTGACGGAGAACAGCGAGAACGTGTACTCGCCTGCCGCCGACTTGGCCAGGCCGATGGGCAGGAAGCCCGCCACCGTGATCAGGGTGCCAGTCAGCATGGGCAGCGCCGTCGAGCTGTAGGCGAAGATGGCGGCGTCGAAGCGCGACATGCCCTCCTCCATTTTACGCACCATCATTTCCACGGCGATGATGGCGTCGTCCACCAGCAGGCCGAGGGCGATGATCAGGGCGCCCAGCGAAATCTTGTGCAGGTCGATGTCGAACATGCGCATGAAGAGGAAGGTCACCGACAGCACCAGCGGAATGGTCAGCGCCACCACCAGGCCGGGACGCACGTCGAGGCGGAAGGGATTGCTGTGCAGGCCGAGCGAGAGGAAGCTCACGGCCAGCACGATCAGCACCGCCTCGATCAGCGTGTGCACGAATTCGCCCACGGACGCCTTCACCGCCTCCGGCTGGTTGGACACGCGTTCCAGCTCGATCCCGACGGGCAGCTTGGAGCGCAGCTGGTCCACCGTCTTCTGCATATGCTTGCCCAGCTCGATGATATTGCCGCCCTTCTCCATCGACACGCCCAGCCCGATCACCTCCTTGCCGTTGAAGCGCATCTTGTTGCCCGGCGGGTCCTGGTATTCGCGCTTGATGGTGGCGAAGTCGCCCAGGCGGAAGGTGGTGCCGTTGGCGCGCAGCTCCAGCTCTTCCAGGTCCTTGACCGTCTTCAGCGCGCCCGTCACCCGCACCTGCAGATTGTCGGTGGGCGTCACCAGCACGCCGGTCGATTCCACCGTGTTCTGCGTGGCGATCTGGTTGACGATGGCTTCGATCGGAATGCCCAGCTGGGCGAATTTCTTGTGCGAGAACTCGATGTTGATCTTCTCATCCTGCACGCCGAACAGCTCGACCTTGGCCACCAGCGGCACGCTGAGCAGCTGCTGGCGCACGAAGTCGGCGTAGTCCTTCATCTCCTGGTAGGTGAAGCCGTCGCCGGACAGGGCGAAGATGGAACCGTAGGTATCGCCGAATTCGTCGTTGAAGTAAGGCCCGACCACGCCCGGCGGCAGGGTGCCGCGGATATCGCCGATCTTCTTGCGCACCTGGTACCAGGATTGCGCCACGTCTTTCGGCGGCGTCGACTCCTTCAGCTTGAGGATGATAGTCGTCTCGCCCGGCTTGGAATAACTGCTGATCTCATCGACGCCCGGCGTCTCCTGCAGCTTCTTTTCCAGCTTGTCGGTGATCTGCTCGGCCATCTGCAGCGAGGTCGCGCCCGGCCAAGAGGCGCCGATCACCATCGCGCGGAAGGTGAATGGCGGATCCTCGTCCTGCCCCAGGTTCACATAGCTCATCATGCCGCCGATCAGCAGCACGGCGATCAGGTAGCGGGTCAGTGGGATGTGTTCGAGCGCCCAGCGCGAGAGATTAAAGCCGCCCTTCATTGCTGCCCACCCGCGACGGCAGGTGCGGCGGAACGCGTCGGCAGGTCGGCGCCCAGTATCTTCACTTTCTGGCCCGGCTTGAGCAGGTTGACGCCGGCCGTCACCACCGTCTGGCCCGGCTTGACGCCGCTATCCAGCACGATCTCGTTGCCCGTCACGCCGCCCACCGTCACCGGCACCAGCCTGACGACGCCGTTTTCCACCACCCACACGGAGGTGGCGGACTTTTCATAGAACAGGGCCGTCAGCGGCACCTTAATCAGCGGCACAGGGACGCGCGAGCTGAATTGCACCACGGCCGTCATGCCCAGCTTGGCCTCGGCCAGCGACTCGGGAATCGACACCTTGACCGTATAAGTGCGGGTGGATGGATCGGCGGCCGGCGAAATCTCGCGGATCTTGCCCGCCACGCTATCCTTGGGATTGGCCCACAGGCGCACCATCACATCCGGCACCTGGCGCAGCGCGTCGACCTTGTCTTCCGGGATGCCGATCACGATTTCCTTTTCGCCCGTCTTCGCCACACGCACGACGGGCGTGCCGGGCGCGACCACCTGCCCCACTTCTGCATCGACGGCCGTTACCACGCCATCCACGTCGGCCACCAAGCTGGTGTAGCCGGCCTGGTTGGACTGGCCCAGATAGGCCGCCTGCGCCGCGTCGACATTGGCCTGCGCCGCTTTATAAGTGGAATCCTTGGCGTCCAGCACCGCCTGGCTGACGAAATTCTTGCTGCGCAGCTCCTGATAGCGCTTCAACTCGGCGCTGGCCAGGTCGCGGTTGGTTTCCGCCGCGCGCAGGCCAGCCAGCGCCTGAGCCTGGGACAGTTTAAAGTCCTGGGGGTCGAGCTGCATCAGCAGCTGGCCGTGGCGCACCAGCGTGCCCACGTCCACGCGGCGGTTGACGATCTTGCCGCCCACGCGGAAGCCCAGGCGCGACTCCACGCGCGCCCTCACCTCGCCGGAAAACTCGGCATTGACGTCGATATCCGAGCTGGTCAGCTTGATGACGCGCACGGGACGGATGTCTTCGGTCTTCTCCGCCGGATGGGAGCAGGCGGCCAGCAGCACCGTGGTCGCCAGCAGCGTCAATACCGGCCGGGAAAGTGGACGCAGTTTTTTCAGGGCAACCACCATATTTTCCTTTACTATGCTGAGTCTGTAGGAATTGTCTGATATGAAAGCGCAGATATCAAGTCGACCAGAAACTTGCTCTCATTTCAAGATCACACTACCATTACGGCTTGGAAGTTAATGACTTTCGCGTTAATTAATTATAAGACGGCCCCATCCGTTTGCAAATGACTTTGGCGTCATTTATTTTATTTTGCTGTTTTTATGCCCGTTGACCACTACGAAAATTTCCCGGTTGCCTCCATTTTGCTCCCTCGCCGCCTGCGTCCGGCGGTAGAAGCAATCTATGCGTTCGCCCGCAGCGCCGACGACCTGGCCGACGAGGGCGACGCCGCGCCGGAACAGCGCCTGGCCGCGCTGAACGCCTACGAGGCGGCCCTGCTGCGCATCGAACGTGGCGCGACGGACCATGAGCCGATGTTCGAGCGGCTGGCGCAGGAAATCCGCGAGCACGACCTGCCTTTCCGTCCGCTGTACGACCTGCTGTCGGCCTTCAAGCAGGACGTGACGGTCAGCCGCTACGCCAATTACGACGCCCTGCTCGACTACTGCTCGCGCTCGGCCAACCCGGTCGGGCTGCTGATGCTGCACCTGTACGGGGCGGCGGACGAGGAAAACGTGCGCGATTCGGACGCCATCTGCACTGCGCTCCAGCTGATTAATTTTCTGCAGGACGTGGCGATCGACATCCACAAGGAGCGCATCTATATTCCGCTGGAGGATCTGAGCCGCTTCGCCATCTCGCCCGCCGCGCTGGACCACCCGGACGCGCGCCCGCGCTGGCGCTCACTGATGCGCTTCGAGGTCGAACGCGCCCGCGCCCTGATGCTGAGCGGCGCGCCGCTGGCCCTGCGCCTGGAAGGCCGCATCGGCTTCGAACTGCGCCTGGTGGTGCAAGGCGGCTTGCGCATCCTGGAAGCGATTGAAGCGGTGGAGTATGACGTCTTCCGCCGCCGCCCCAAACTGAGCAAAAAAGACTGGTGGACCATCTTCTGGCGCGCGGTCCAGATGAAGAAGCAGATGAAAAAGGTGTTTGCGGCCGCCTGAACGCCGCCATTCCCTATAGAATAGCGGCTCGATTGTCATTCTTGCTTTTTTGACCATGTCTCCTGACGAATACTGCCAGCAAAAGGCTGCCGCCAGCGGCTCCAGCTTCTACTACAGCTTCCTGTTCCTGCCGCCGGAACGCCGCCGCGCCATCACCGCGCTGTACGCCTTCTGCCGCGAGGTGGACGACACGGTGGACGAGTGCACGGACGAATCGGTCGCCCGCATCAAGCTGGCCTGGTGGCGCAAGGAGATCTCCGGCATGTACGAGGGCAAGCAGTCGCACCCGGTGACGCAGGCCCTGCAGCCGCATCTGACGGCCTACAATCTGCAGGAGCAGCACATGCAGGCCATCATCGACGGCATGGAGATGGACCTGAACCAGACCCGCTACCTGGACTATGCGGCGATGAGCAAATACTGCTGGCATGTGGCCAGCGTGGTGGGCATCCTCTCCGCCAGCATCTTCGGCGCGACACGGCCGGAGACGCTGCAATATGCGGAAAAGCTGGGGCATGCCTTCCAGCTCACTAACATCATTCGCGACGTGGGCGAGGATGCGCGCAAGGGCCGCATCTACCTGCCCATCAACGAGCTGCAGCAATTTAACGTGACGGCCGCCGACCTGCTCAACGCGCGCCACACGGAGAACTTCGAAAAGCTGATGGCCTTCCAGGCCGAGCGCGCGCAAAAGGTCTACGACGAAGCCTTCGCCCTGCTGCCAAAGGAAGACCGCCGCGCCCAGCGTCCCGGCCTGATCATGGCCGCCATCTACCGCACCTTGCTGAGCGAGGTGCAGGAAGACGGCTTCCACGTCCTCAAGCAACGCATCTCCCTGACGCCGATCCGCAAGCTGTGGCTGGCGTGGAAGACCTACGTTCGTGGCTGAACACGGCCACGCGCCCGGACTGCGGACCGCCGTGCGCGGCATGCACAGCGCGATCGAACAACGGGCGGTAGCTGTCGTCGGCGCCGGCTGGGCCGGTTGCGCGGCAGCCGTGGAGCTGGCACGCGCCGGCCATCATGTCACCCTGTTTGAAGCTGCGCGTATCCCCGGTGGACGCGCGCGCCGCGTCGCCATTGGCGAGCATCAGCTGGACAATGGCCAGCACATCATGCTGGGCGCGTATCGCGAAACGCTGCGCCTGATGTCGCTGGTCGGCGTCGATCAGCGTCAGGCGCTGCTCAAGCTGCCGCTGCAAATGCGCTATCCGCCAAACGCCGGCGGTATGGACTTCGTCGCACCGCGCCTGCCCGCGCCGCTGCATCTGCTGGGCGCCCTGCTGCGCGCCAAAGGCCTGCAAGGCGAAGACAAAATGAGCCTGGCCCGATTCAGCACGACGGCCCGCTGGATGGGCTGGCAACTGCACAACGATTGCAGCGTCAGCGAGCTGCTGGAGCGCTTCGACCAGACGCCGCGCCTGATCCAGCTGATGTGGCGTCCCCTCTGCCTGGCAGCGCTGAACACGCCGCCGGAACGCGCCTCGGCGCAGATCTTCCTCAACGTCCTGCGCGACAGCCTGGGCGCCAGCCGCAGCGCGTCAGACATGCTGATTCCCCGCGCCGATCTGAGCGCCCTGCTGCCGGATGCAGCTACCCGCTATTTGCAAAGGCACGGCGGCACAGTGCATCTGGGCGCCAAGGTGCAGGCAATCCGCGCGGACGGCGACGGCTGGCAGCTCTCCGCCAGCGGCGAGTCCATCGGCGGCGACTGGAGCGGCCATTTCAGCGGCGTGGTCCTCGCCACACCCACCAGTCAGACCGCCGCCCTGCTGCAGGACTTCCCCGAAACCGCCGATTTGCGCACCACGCTGAGCGCCTTCGAACCGGAACCCATCACTACCTGCTACCTGCAATACGATCCCCCCACGAGCCTGGAGCTGCCCTTTTACGCCCTGCTGGACGATCCCGCAACGCAGCAATGGGGCCAGTTCGTCTTCGACCGGGGTCAGCTCGATCCCGCCCAGGCGGGCCAGCTGGCGGTGGTCATCAGCGCCTCCAGCGCCGCCGCCGAACTGGGACAGGACGCACTGGCGCAAGCCGTTGCCACCCAGCTGGCGGGCGTACTGCGCCAGCCGGCACTGTCGCAGACCCGCTGGCACAAAGTCATCACCGAGAAACGCGCCACCTTCGCCAGCACGCCTGGATTAGTTCGCCCAAGCAACAAAACCGGCCTCAAACGCCTGGCGATCGCAGGCGACTACACTGCCAGCGACTACCCGGCCACCCTGGAATCGGCCGTCCGCAGCGGCATGGGCGCGGCTAGCGCCCTGTGGGAGGAACCCATCTAGACCCCGTTTTCTGTCGCCTGCCCCGCGAAATATGCAGCCTGTCACATACCTGTGGCAGATCAAACTCCGCTTCAGTAAAGTTGCATCATCGGTAAAGGGCAGACTTCCAGGAGACGCAAAATGAACCTCTCGCTCGGCATTAAAACGCTCGCCTTGCTCGCTTTTGTGGCGGCAAGCACCGCCGCCATCGTGCAAATCGAGCCTGCCGTAACGGCTGAGGTGGCCCTGGCGCAACCCTTGCAACAAAATTAAGTGAGTACATGAGCAAGCAGGAATACCTCGACGCCCTTCGCAGTGCCTTAGCGGGTTTGTCGCCGGAGACGGTGGCCAAGACCCTGGCGTATTACGAGCAGCGTTTTATCGACGGCGTGGCGGCCGGCCGCAGCGAGGCGGACATCGCCCGGGAATTGGACTCTCCCCGCAAGATCGCCATGACTCTGCGCGCCAATGTGCACATGAGCGCCTTCGACGCGCAGAAAAGCCCGGCCTCCCTGCTGCGCATGCTGCTGTCGTTCGTGGGACTGGCCATTTTCAACCTGATCATGGTGGTGCCGGCCATGGTGTTCAGCGCTCTGCTATTGATGCTGTACTCCTGCGCGCTGGGCTTCTACCTGGGCGGCGTGGCGATTACGGCCAGCGGCCTGTCGGGACAGAATGAGCTGGTGCTGGAGGGTCCGCTGCGGCAGGTGATCACCCATGTCGATTCGGACGGCACGGATGAGGAACAGGCCATGGAAGGCCATATGAGCATCAACAGCATGGGCATCCAGTTCTTCAAGGAGCCCGGCGCCAAGACTGCCGACGACAGCCCACCCAAGCTGCTGGACCGCGCCGAAGCGCTGGCCAACGGCGATTTAAAGGTAACCAATGACTTCGACAACGGTTCCCGCACCACCCAAAGCCTGCTGGGCATGGGGCTTGTGCTGGCCGGAATCGGACTTTCGCTGCTGAGCATCGTGGTGACGCGGCATTCGGTATCGGCGCTCAAGCGCTATGTGGCGATGAATATCTCGCTGTTGCGCGGACGCTGAGGGAGCATTCAAATGCGTGGATTATTCAAAATTGCAATGAGCATGCTGCTATTGGCCTTCGTGCTGATCGGGATCTCGTACAGCATGCTCAAAGCCTATGGCAGCAGCGGCCCTTCCGGCGGCGCTGGCCGCATGCTGGCGGGCGAAACGCGCCAGGTGGACAGCAGCGTCACCGTGGTGGAGCTGAACGGTCCTATCGACCTGATTCTGAGCCAGGGCCCTGCGGCCGCACTGAAGGTGCGCGGCGAGCAGCGCCTGCTGGGCAATGTGGAGACTATCCAGGATGGCGACGCGCTTCGCATCGGCACCAAGGGCATGCTGCTGCTGCACCGCCGCCCCCTGCAGGTCTATCTGACGCTGCCGTCGTTGACCGAGCTGACCGTGAACGGTAGCGGCGATACGACCGTCAATGGTTTCAGCGGCGAGAAGTTCGACCTGCAGTTGCACGGCGCGGGCAATGTCACCTTCAATGGCCGCTACCGCCAGCTGGCCGCCGGCGTGCATGGTTCGGGCGACCTGAATCTGAATGCGGGGAACAGCGAGCATATCGCGCTGGAGATGGTGGGCTCGGGCCAGATCACTTCATCCGGCAGTTGCAAGACGCTGGACGCGGAGCTGACCGGTTCCGGCGGACTGGATGCAGAACATCTAGCCTCGGAAAAGGTCAGCGTGAATCTGAAGGGTTCCGGCACGACCAACGTGTTCGCCAAGCAGTCGGCCGATCTGACACTGCGCGGCAGCGGTGATATCCGTGTCTACGGCAATCCGGACAACCGCAATGTGAGCCGCACCGGCTCAGGCGAAGTGACCTGGGATCACTGAGCTTTGACAGCGTTGGCAGCTTTGGCGCGCAGCCAGGCCAACGCATCGCGTCCCGCCGCCTGGCCGCCTGCCAGACAGGCCGTCAGCAGATAGCCGCCCGTGGGCGCCTCCCAATCGACCATCTCGCCCGCGACAAAGACGCCGGGCGCGGTCTTCAGCATCGTTCCCTGTAACGCATCCCAGCGCACGCCACCCGCGCAGCTGATCGCTTCGTCAATCGGGCGCGGACGCGTCAAACGCACTGGCAGACGCTTGATGGTGCGCGCCAGCTTGTCGACATCGTGGTACTCGTCCTTGCTCAGGCACTCGTGCAGCAGCCCGGCCTTGACGCCCTTGATGCCCAGGCGGCTGTGCAGATGGGTCGACATTGAGCGCGAACCGCGAGGATGCGCCACTTCTTCGGCCACCCGCTGCGGCGAGAGGTCAGGCAGCAGATCGAGGTAAATCGTCGTGCCGCCCTGCTCCGCGATCTGGTCGCGTAGCGAAGCGGACAGCGCGTAAATCAGACTGCCCTCGACGCCACTCTGCGTAACCACGAACTGGCCGCGTTTATACACTTCCTTGCCGTCGGCGCCCGTTGAGGCGATAGCCACAGTGATGAGAGGCTCACCTGCATGACGGCTGCTGAAATGCTCGCTCCAGTCGACATCAAAGCCGCAATTGGATGGCGCCAGCGGCGCGACGCTCACACCACGCTCCCTCAGCAAGGGCGCCCACGCCCCATCCGAGCCAAGCCGCGCCCAGCTCGCGCCGCCGAGCGCGAGAACAACAGCATCCACCTTAACGGCCAGCTCGCCGTCCGCGCCTGCACCGACCGCGAACCGCAGCGCACCATCCTCCTGCCAGCCTGTCCAACGGTGGCGCGCGTGAAAGTGCACGCCTTCTTCGCGCAGACGATGCAGCCACGCCCGCAACAGCGGCGCAGCCTTCATATCCGTCGGGAATACGCGATGGGAACTGCCGACGAAGGTCTCCACGCCCAGCCCATGCACCCAGTCGCGCACATCCTGCGGACCAAACGCATCGAGCATCGGCCGCAGCGGCGCTTCGCCCTTGCCATAGCGCGTGACGAAATCCGCATAGGGCTCGGCGTGCGTGATGTTCATCCCACCGCGTCCGGCCAGCAGAAACTTGCGGCCAACCGACGGCATCGCGTCATACACATCAACCTGGGCGCCGCCACGAGCCAGCGTCTGCGCCGCCATCAGACCCGCAGGCCCGCCGCCAATAACTGCTACGCGCACGGTTCAGCCGCCCGTCACCGGCGGGAAGAACGCCACTTCGCAGCCTTCCACCAGCGTCGCGTCGGGACCGCACATGACCTGATTGCAAGCCATGCGCAAGGCCCGGCCGCCCTCAGCGCCAGTCGCCAGCGCCTGTTCCCATACGCCGCCACGCGCTGCCAGATGGGCGCGCAAATCGCCCACGGTCTTCACCTCGGCCGGCACAGAAAGCGTCTCGGACGAAGTGCCCAGCGCCTCACGCACGCTGGCAAAAAATCGTAAATTAATATTCATCAGTACTGTAATTCGCTGAACGGGATGAACTTCACCATATCGCCCGCTGCGATGGTCTGCCCGGGCGGATTGTCGATCACGCCGTCGCCCCATACGGTGGAAGTCAGGACTCCCGAACTTTGATTGTTAAACAGTTCCAGGCCGCCCGCATCGTTAATGCGCGCGCGCAGGAACTCATTGCGCTTGTCCGCCTTGGGCCAGTTAAAGTCCGCCCGCATCATGAAGGAACGCGGCGCCAGCGCGCGCGGATTCTGCACGCCCTGCAGGCGCAGCAGGAAGGGCCGCACGAACAGCAGGAAGGTGACATAGCTCGATACCGGATTGCCCGGCAGTCCGATAAAGAAGGCATTCTGCACTTCGCCAAAGGCCAGCGGCTTGCCCGGCTTGACGGCGATCTGCCACATATTCAGCTTGCCCTCCGCCTCCACGGCAGGCTTGATATGGTCCTCCTCGCCGACCGAAACGCCGCCCGAGGTGATGATCAGATCATGCTTCTCCGCGCTGGCGCGCAGCACCTGGCGCGTCGCCTCCAGCGAATCGGGCACGATGCCGTAGTCGGTGATTTCGCAGCCCAGGTTTTCCAGCAGGCCGCGCAGCGTGAAGCGGTTGGAGTTGTAGATGGCGCCAGGCGCCAGCGGTTCGCCCGGCATGGTCAGCTCATCACCCGTGAAGAATACCGCCACGCGCAGCTTGCGCTTGACGGGCAGCTCGGCCAGTCCGACCGATGCGGCCAATCCCAGCTCCTGCGCGCGCAGGCGCGTACCCGCTTCCAGGATGATGCTGCCGTGCGTGATGTCCTCGCCCGCGCGACGTATCCACTCGCCCGGCTTGGGCGCATGCTTGATCGTCACCAGTCCTTCGCGCGCTTCGCACTGCTCCTGCATCACGACGGCGTCGGCGCCCTCCGGAATCAGGGCGCCGGTGAAGATGCGCGCCGCGGTGCCCGGCAACAGCGTCTGGCCGATGTGGCCTGCGGGGATGCGCTGCGAAACGGTCAGCGTCGCGTCGCCATTGGCGCAATCGGCGGAACGCACGGCGTAGCCGTCCATCTGCGTGTTGTCCATCGCCGGGACGTTCATGCCCGACACCTGGGAGCGGGCCAGCACCCGGCCGTTCGCCTCCAGCGTGGGAATGGTCTCCGTCTCCGCCACCGGACGCGCGGCGGCCAGCATGAAGGCCAGCGCCTCGCCCACGGGCAGCAATGGTTTAGGCTTGTATTCGCTCATGTGTGTATTACAGCCCCGTGTTGGCGGCGATATAGGCTTTCATTTTCTCGGCGTCCGCCGGCATGACGACGAACTTCTGCGGCAGGTCTTCGATGTTTTCAAAGCCCTTCGGACGTTCGGCATCCCGGCCCAGCGCGTCGAGAATGGTTTCGTTGAACTTGGCGGCCAGCGCCGTCTCCAGCACGATCATCGGCACGCCCGGCTCCAGGTATTCCCTGGCGACCTTGATGCCGTCGGCCGTGTGGGTGTCGATGGTGATCTCGTAATCGTCGAATGCTTCGCGGATCGTGTTCAGGCGGTCGTCGTGCGTGGACTTGCCGGATTTGAAGCCGTATTTCTCCACCAGCTTGAATTCGTCGCCGTCGCTGCCGGGCTTGCCGGACAGGTCGAAGCCGCCGTGGGTTTCCACCTTCTGGAACAGCGCCCGGGTGCGCTCGCTGTCGCGGCCCACGAGGTCGTAGACAAAGCGCTCGAAGTTGGAGGCTTTGGAGATGTCCATCGACGGGCTGCTGGTGTGATAGGTCTCGGCCGACTTGCGCACGCGGTAGACGCCGGTGCGGAAGAATTCGTCCAGCACGTCATTCTCGTTGGTGGCGACGATCAGCTTGTCGATGGGGAGGCCCATCATGCGCGCGATATGGCCGGCGCAGATATTGCCGAAGTTCCCCGACGGGACGGTGAACGACACCTTCTGCTCATTGCTGGTGGTCGCCGACAGGTAGCCGCGGAAGTAGTACACCACCTGCGCCACCACGCGCGCCCAGTTGATCGAGTTGACGGTGCCGATCTTCTGTTTCGCCTTGAATTCGAGGTCGTTGGAGACGGCTTTGACCATGTCCTGGCAGTCGTCGAACACGCCTTCGACGGCGATGTTGAAGATATTCGGATCCTGCAGGCTGAACATCTGTGCCGTCTGGAAGGCGCTCATCTTCTTGTGCGGCGAGAGCATGAAGACACGAATGCCCTTCTTGCCGCGCATGGCGTATTCCGCCGCGCTGCCCGTGTCGCCGGAGGTGGCGCCGAAAATGTTGAGCTGAGCGTCCTGCTTGGCCAGCGCGTATTCGAACAGATTCCCCAGCAGCTGCATGGCCATGTCCTTGAAGGCCAGCGTGGGGCCATTGGACAGCGCCTGCAGCATCAGCTTCTTGCCGTCGCCCTCTTCCAGCACACGCAGCGGCGTGATCTGGGTGGCCTTTTCGCCCTTGCGGACGTTGCAGTAGACTTCCTTGGTGTAGGTCTTGGCGGTCAGTGCGCGCAGATCCGCGTCCGGAATATCGGTCGCGAACTTCTTCAGGATTTCGTAGGCCAGATCGGCGTAGGAGTACTGGCGCCAGGCGTCCAGCTCCGCGCCGCTCACTTGCGGATATTCGGCCGGCAGGAACAAGCCGCCGTCCGGCGCCAGGCCGCCCAGCAGGATGTCAGAAAACGAAGGGGAAGACGAAGCGACGGCCGCCGACGCGGCACGGGTAGACACGTATTGCATAGATTAGAAAAGTCCGGTTGGGCTGACAGCTAAAAGGCAGAACGGTGCATTCGAGCGTTTATTATAGTGCGGCCGGACAATCCTCGTGAAATTCACGTTGTTTTAAGGTCATTATGAGAATTCGTGCAGGACTCAATAGGCCAATTCCGGAAACCGTTCAGCGATCCAGTCGATAAATACGCGCAGCCGATTGCTGACATATCGATTGGGCGGATAGACCAGGTGGAAGGGATAAGGCGCGGGCTGCCAGTCCTCCAGGATGGGCGCCAGCGCACCCGAATCGAGGTGGGGCTTGGCCAAATAGCCAAAGGTTTGAATAACGCCTAGTCCGGCCAGGCCCGCCGCCAGATGGGCGTTGCTCTCATTGACGCCAACAGTGCGGGCGCCGGCGAATTCAATTTTTCTTCCCGCCTGTGCGAAACGCATGGGCGCCGGCCGGTTGGTACGGGCCGACAGATAGCTCACTACGACATGGTTCTTTTCCAGCTCGTCGGGATGGGAAGGAATCCCATATCGTTTGAGATAGGCGGGCGTGGCGCAGGTGACCCAGGACGCGTGGCCGATCTCCCGCCCGATCAGCGCCATATCGGTTAACGGTCCTCCGCGTATCACGCAATCGACGCTGTCCGCAATCAGGTCGACCTGGCGGTCGCTCACGCCGAGGTCAACGCGAATGTCTGGGTAGCGCGCCAGGAATTCCGGCAGCGCAGGAATGACGATAAGGTTGGCGATGGAACTGCCCACATCCACCCGCAGATGACCGCGCGGGCGGCTCTGTACCGCACCAAAGCTGGTATCGACGTCGTCGAGCTCCTTCAGCAGGCGCATCGTCTTTTCGTAGTAGGCGGCGCCTTCCGGCGTGACCGTCACCTTGCGCGTGGTCCGGTGCAGCAGCTTCACGCGCAAATGCGCTTCCAGCGACTGCACCAGTTTGGTCAGGGTTGCGTTCGGCATTTCAAGCGAGTCCGCCGCCTTGGTAAATGTGCCTACCTCCACCACCCGTGCAAATCCGCGTATTGCCAATAGTTGATCCATAGCCTCTCCAATTATTCACATACAGAAATAACGTATTTAAATTTAGCTACTTTATTCAATAATCGGCGCGACGTAAAGTGAGCGTTCCAACACCTCACCAGGAGAAATAGCATGAGCAAGAAACTCGAAGGCAAAATCGCATTGGTTACCGGCGGCACCACTGGCATCGGCCTGGCCTCGGCGCAGGAATTTGCGGCACAAGGCGCCAAGGTCTTCATCACCGGCCGTCGCCAGGCTGAACTCGACGCGGCGGTGGCCCAGATCGGCGCGCAAGCCATCGGCGTTCGTGGCGATGTCGCCAGCCTGGACGACCTCGATCGCGTGTTCGCCGAAATCAAGGCCAAGGCTGGCCATCTCGATGTCGTGTTTGCCAATGCGGGCGGCGGCGACATGATGCCGCTGGAAGCCGTCACCGAGGAGCACTTCGACCGCATCTTCAACGCCAACGTCAAAGGCACCCTGTTCACCGTGCAGAAAGCGCTGCCGCTGCTGAGGGACGGCAGCTCCATCATCCTGACCTCGTCGACCACGTCGGTGAAAGGCACGGAGAACTTCAGCGTCTACAGCGCCAGCAAGGCGGCGGTGCGTAACTTTGCCCGTTCCTGGCTGCTGGATCTGAAGCCACGCAACATTCGCGTCAACGCCATCAGCCCCGGTCCCGTCCACACGCCCGGCCTGGCCGGCCTGGTGCCGACCGAACATCAGGAAGGCTTGCTGTCCCATCTTGCGACCCTGGTGCCGATCGGGCGCCTGGGCCAGCCCAGCGAAGTCGCCAAGGCCGCGACCTTCCTCGCCTCCGATGACAGTAGCTTCATTAACGGCATCGAACTGTTCGTCGATGGCGGCCAGGCACAAATCTAAAAGGACGCCAAATGAAAACCGCAACTGAACTGCTCCACGCTTATCTGGCAGAGATTCAAGACCCGGCATCAGCGGCCGCGCTGTTTGCAGACGACGGCGTGCTGGAACTCCCCTATCTGCAATCGCTGGGGATCCCGGCGCGCGCCCAAGGGCCGCAGGCAATCCAGCAATTTATCGAAGGATTGCTGCGCCAGGTTCCCGACTTCCGCTTTAAAGATATCCGCTTGCTGATCGAGACGCCAGATCAAGTCTTCGGCGAATATGATGTGGAAGCGGAAGTCGTCACCACGGGGCTGATGTACAAGCAATCCTATGCCGGACGCCTGGTCGCGGCCAACGGAAAGATCGCCCTGCTGCGCGAGTCGCTGGACACGGTGGCAGCAGCCAAGGCATTTCGCGTACCGCTGGTGTAAGCCCAAATGAAAAAGCGCCGTCCGACTGCATGCTGTCGGACGGCGCTATAAGACCCTGCGGATAAGCGAGCGTTTCGTCACCTGGTCACAAAAGCGTAACAAAATGGGAACTTCATTTCGCACGGCACGCCACCACACAGAGCAGGTTTGAACTTCATCCGAGCTACAACTAACATGACCAGATCTTTCAATTTCGGGGAAGGCGATGCGATAAATGTCACCGACTTGGGATTTCCTGATGCATCGATCAAAACATGAAAAACCAGCCTGCCGTCAACCGGGGCCAAGGCCTGCCACTTATACATGACCTCCGACATTGGCTGCGAGCCCTGCTCAGGGTATGGCGGCTCATCATCGGGATGCATTAGCCGATACGAGCGACGCACAATGCTCCGCTGCGCCGGCGTGAGCTCAGCATAGCTTTTGTCGAATGGAAGAATACTACTAGGCCCATATTCTCCATCGTCTGAACTCGAATCAGCTGTCTTCAATCCAAAACGCTCACTCGGTAGAGTAACCGGCTGCTGTTCGGGAAATGGCACATGCTCCTCAATTCGCATGCCACCTACATATTTGATCGTCCCCACTCCGACAGGTTTATTGTTCACCCACTCGCCGGAATATTCGCCACCAATCCCGTAGCTAATCGTACCAGTTCCGTGCTTCAGTCCAGCTTTCCACATTCCCGTATAAATGTCGCCATAGGCATTCGCAGACGTACCCATGCCTTCAGCTAGCCCGTTTTCGTAATGTCCTTCGTACTGAAAGCCTCCAGGTACTTTTTCATATCCCTCGGACATCTGCCCCCGCACCATACGCCCCTCAAACGAACCGATTTGCTCCCTTTTTATAAAGCGTTTAAGAGTACCTTGCCCTTCAGCATAGCCATCGAGACAGGCGCCATCCCACTTCACATGCTCTTTTTCATATAAATCTGGAAGAATGACGCGGCAGTTTTCATCACCGGTGACACCAGCCTGCGCCGATGCCCGAGAACAAAACAACACGAACAACAGCGCTGATGCTCGATAGTTCAAACTCATGGGGCCCCTCATCGTCAAAAAAACGAACATTACGAGGATAATTAGTCCGGTCTGAATAATTGAACGGAGCCTGAACCTAAAGGCGAAACGAGAAAAAACCTCCCCTTGGATTTGCAAGGTTTCGCTAAAATAGGGGCAATTCCTTGCAAATTTCCGAGGGTTGAATGG
>Ga0213872_10000015_pt1 | contig 180923 bp, 169 predicted proteins | sample VelepicomBERX_R2_FD_160071 | JGI IMG/M metagenome (GOLD analysis project Ga0213872, IMG submission 160071) | Rhizosphere microbial communities from Vellozia epidendroides in rupestrian grasslands, the National Park of Serra do Cipo, Brazil - RX_R2 | ecosystem: Host-associated > Plants > Roots...
ACCTGCACGCCCGCCGTCAGGCGATCGCTTACTTGCGCGACGAAAAGATCGTCGGCAAGCTGTTCTCGGTCATCGCCGAGCGCTACAAGACCCGCAATGGCGGCTACACCCGCGTCCTGAAGGCCGGTTTCCGTCATGGCGATTGCGCCCCGATGGCGATCATCGAGCTGGTCGACCGCGACGTCTCGGCCAAGGGCCAGGACAGCGGCCCGGTCCAGATCGTCGAGACCGAAGGCGAAGAATAAGACCGATCTCTCCTGAGGGAGACCGGTGAAAGGGCAGTCCGAGAGGACTGCCCTTTTTCGTTGTATGAACCGATAGAAAATATATTAAGGTTGTAACAAAGAGATCGCCAGGAGCCCGGAATGTCTCTCGTCACGTCGTCCCAGGTTGAGACGCTGCTGGAAAACGTCCTGTTTGAATCACCCACCCTGGCCGCCGCCAATGCGGCGACTTGGGCGGCGCAGGTGCCGGCGTCGGCGGCCACTACCTCCCAGGCGGTGGATGCGCTGGGATCGGCTATGCTGGCTTCTCCGGAAAACCAGATCTCCTCGGAAGTACTGGCGCTCTATATGGGCGTGCTGAACCGGGTGCCCCAGGCGGGAGAGCTGCAATATTACGTCAATCTGATCGAGACGGGCGCGACCTCGGCCCAGGTCGCGCAGGGGCCGTCCGCCTTATCCGCCAATCTGTGGAACGCGGTTGTCGCCGATTTCGTCAATTCGCCGGAATTCCAGGCGGACCTGTCGAAAAGCGACCTGATCACCACGCTCTATCACAATGTGCTAGGGCGGACGCCCGGCAGCGCCGAAGTCGCTTACTACCAGGGGCTGCTGGCCCACGGCGCCCCCACGGCCGATTTGGTCCGCGATTTCGTCGATTCGCCGGAATTCCGCGCCGGGACTCAATTTCGGCTGGCCGCCTCAGCCGCCGAGTTCGTCGGCATTCAATTGGCCGAAGGAGTTTCGGGCGCCTCTTCGCTGACGGTGCCGGATGAGTACGCTTCGCTTTGGTCGCAGTTGCTCTATTCGAGCAGCGGGGTGGGGGTTACCACCGTGACCTTGGCCAACGGCACCAGTTCCTTGACATCCATCACAGGCTCGACCGCCACAACGGGGACCATCACTCTCGGCGGCACCGGCAACTCCCTGGTGGTCGGCGTCTCCAGCCAGCCCGCGGGGGCGACCAGTACGGGACATTACCACGTCAATTCGCTGACCTTTGGGACTCAAACCCAGCAGGTCAGCATCAATTTCGACACCCTGTCCGACAGCTTCGCCGGGGCGGCGGTCACTGTCTCCCTCGCCGTCAGCGAACCGCAGGCGCTCGATCTGGCTGCGGCAGCGACGGGAAGCTTGGCGGCGGGAAGCGCCAAGCTCGAATGGTTCCAATATGGCGGCAATACCTATCTGGTCGAGGTGACCAATGCCGGCGCGGCCTCGACCCACACCGCCTTGGCCGCCACCGACTATGTGGTCAAGCTGGCCGGCCTGGTCGATCTGTCCGCGGGATCCTTCAATGGTGGCCATAACTTCACCTTGTGAGAAAAATGCCACGGACTAAACTGCCCGGTGTCGTTCAATTCATCGGGTCCACCATGTCGATCATCCGCCCCTTCAAGGTCCTTCTCGTCTCCCTGGCTTTCGCCGGCCTGGCCCAGGCCCAGACTGTGCCGCAATCGCGTGAGCAGCTGCAGATGAGCTTCTCGCCGGTGGTCAAGCAGGTGGCGCCGGCGGTGGTCAACATCTATACCCGCAAGGTGGTGCACGCCGTCGCGTCGCCCTTCATGAACGATCCGTTCTTCCGCCAATTCTTCGGCGGGCGTCTCGGCGTGCCGCAGGACCGCGTGCAGCGGTCGCTGGGCTCGGGCGTGGTGGTCAAGGCCGACGGCACCGTGGTGACCAATTATCACGTGGTGAAAGAATCCGACGAGATCACCGTGGTGCTGTCCGACCGCCGCGAATTCGAGGCGACCGTGGTCGGCACCGACGAGCGCACCGATCTTGCCGTGCTGAAGATCGACACCGGCGGCCAGCCGCTGCCGGTGCTGACCATCGGCGATTCGGACGCGCTGGAAGTGGGCGACGTGGTGCTGGCCCTGGGCAATCCCTTCGGCGTCGGCCAGACCGTCACCATGGGCATCGTCTCGGCGGTTGCCCGCTCGGCGGTCGGCTTGTCGAACTACCAGTCCTTCATCCAGACCGACGCGGCCATCAATCCGGGCAATTCCGGCGGCGCCCTGGTCGATCTGCACGGCAATCTGGTCGGCATCAACAGCTCGATCATCTCGCCCAATGAAGGCGGCGGTTCGATCGGCATCGGCTTTGCCATCCCGGCCGCCATGGTCAAGGCGGTGCTGGCCAACATCACCAATGGCGGCAAGGTGCAGCGCCCTTGGCTGGGCGGCGACGGCCAAGCCGTCACCTCCGAAATGTTCCAATCGCTGAAATTGTCGCGGCCGATGGGCGTGCTGATCAATTCTGTGCATTCGGGCGGCCCGGCGGCGGCGGCCGGCCTCAAGGTCGGCGACGTGGTGGTGGCGGTCAATGGCCGCGAGGTCGAGGACCCGGAGGCTTTGCGTTTCCGCATCGCCACCCTGGCCGTGGGCGGCACCGCGCAATTGTCGGTGGTCCGCGCCGGCGAGACGAAAACGCTGTCGGTCAAGCTCACCCCGCCGCCGGACAGCCCGGCGCGCGATACCTCGAACCTGGCCGGGCGCACTCCCTTCACCGGCGCCACGGTCGCCAACATGAACCCGGCCTTGGCCGAGGAGCTGGGGCTGGAAAGCGCCGATCCCGGCGTTACCGTGGTCAAAATCCTGCCTGGCACCATCGCGGCCCGGCTGCAATTCCAGCCCGGCGACATGATCCTGCGCGTCAACAACAAGCCGGTCGCCTCCGTTGCCGACCTCAAGGCCATGCTGGAGGACAAGACCGTGAAGTCCTGGGCCATCACGCTGCGGCGCGGCGGCGAAACCCTGACGGTGACCATTGGCGCTTAAAACCTCAGGACCCGGCCTGTTCGATGCACAGGCGCCGAAACCGCTGGCCGAGCGCCTGCGGCCGGCGGGGCTGGCCGAGGTGGTCGGCCAGGATCATCTGATCGCCCCCGACGCGCCGCTCGGGCGCATGCTGGCCGGCCGCTCGCTATCCTCGATCATCCTGTGGGGGCCGCCCGGCACCGGCAAGACCACCATCGCCCGGCTGTTGGCCGAGGGCACCGATCTCGCCTTCGAGCCCCTGTCGGCGGTGTTCTCGGGCGTGGCCGATCTCAGGAAGGTGTTCGACGCCGCCCGCCAGCGCCGCGCCCTGGGACAGGGCACCTTGCTGTTCGTCGACGAGATCCATCGCTTCAACCGCGCCCAGCAGGACGGCTTCCTGCCCTTCGTCGAGGACGGCACGGTGGTGCTGGTCGGCGCCACCACCGAAAATCCGTCCTTCGAGCTGAACGGCGCGCTGCTGTCGCGTGCCCAGGTGTTGGTGCTGCGCCGGCTCGACGATGCAGCCCTGGAAATGCTGCTGCAACGGGCCGAAGCGCTGATGGGCATGCCTCTGCCGCTGACCGAGGAGGGCCGCTCCGCTCTCAAGGCGATGGCCGACGGCGACGGGCGCTACATGCTGGGGATGGCGGAGCAGCTGTTCCAGTACAAAGCCCAGGAGCCGCTGGACGCCAAGGCGCTGGCCGGCGTGGTGCAGAAGCGCGCGCCGCTCTACGACAAGGCGCAGGAAAGCCACTACAACCTGATCAGCGCCCTGCACAAATCCCTGCGCGGGTCGGACACCGACGCGGCGCTCTATTGGATGGCGCGCATGCTGGAGGGCGGAGAGGACCCGCTTTATCTGCTGCGCCGCCTGGCTCGCTTCGCGGTCGAGGATATCGGGTTGGCCGATCCCAACGCGCTGACCCAGGCCATTGCCGCCTGGGAACTCTACACCCGGCTGGGCAGCCCGGAGGGCGAGCTGGGCATCGCGCAGCTGGTGATCTATCTCGGCAGCGCGCCCAAATCCAACGCCGCCTACAAGGCGCTGAGCGCCGCCAAGAAGGCCGCGCGGGAGACCGGTTCCCTGATGCCGCCGATGCATATTCTCAACGCGCCGACCCGCATGATGAAAGATCTCGGCTATGGCGATGGCTACCAGTACGACCACGACACCGAAAACGGCTTCTCGGGGCAGAATTATTTCCCCGACGGCATGAAGCGGCAGGAATTCTATCAGCCGGTCGATCGCGGCTTCGAGCGGGACATCCGCAAGCGGCTCGATTACTGGAACCGCCTGAGGAACGCCGGGAAATGAGGTTGGCGCGCGGAGCATTGAGGGTTTGCTTCGCGGGCTGCGCGCTATTGCTGGCTTTTGGCGCCCAAGGGGATGCCAGAGCGGAGCCGATGGATTATTGCTACGGCTATTTCGACGTCAGCGGCAACCATGACAATTACGTCTATGCGCTGCTCGACGAGGCGTTGCGCCGCACCGCCGGCAAATGGGGGCCGTACGACCTGCGCACCGTTGCCGAGGTGCCGCGCAACCGCCAGATCCGCGAGCTGGAGACCGGCAGCGGCGGCATCACCTTCGCCGTGCTGGGCACCGCCCACGATATCGGCAAGCATCTGCGCCCCATCCCGATCCCGGTGGATAAGGGGCTGGAAGGCTATCGCCTGCTGCTGGTCCGCCGCGCCGACCAGCCGCGTTTCTCCTCCGTGCATGCGTCGGCCGACCTCAAGCCTTTCATTTTCGGCCAGAACTTCACCTGGGACGATGTCGACGTCCTGCGCGCCAACGGCCTGGCTGTTCAGACGGGCGACGATTTCGACGGGCTGTTCCAGATGCTGAACCGGGGCCGGTTCGACGCTTTTCCCCGAGGCGTCGGCGAGATCGGCCGCGAATTCCTCGAATACAGCCAGCATGATCCCGGGCTGGCGATCGAAAAGGATCTGGTGATCCACTATCCGCTGCCGATTTATTTCTGGTTTCCGCGCACCCCAGAGGGAGACAAGCGGGCCGACCGGCTGGAGGAGGGATTACGCGCGATGCTCGCCGACGGCGGGTTTGACGCCCTCTTCTGGAAATATCACCGCGCCGTCCTGCAAGGGCTCGGCCTGGCCCATCGCCGGGTGCTGGAGCTGGATAATCCCTTCCTGCCATCCGAGACGCCCTTGAGCGATTCCCACTTGTGGCTGAGCCCGGAACAGCTTGGCGTACGCTGAAACTGTCATCAAATTGCCATCCACGCCGGACTAAGCGATAAGTTAGTGTCCCCGTTGGATTTTCACGCGCTAGGAGACCTTTGCGGATGAAGATGGATTATCAGGACCTGCCCGACGGCGTCACCCGCATCACCCTGGCCGGTGATCTCGACGCCCGCGGTGCCGGCGAGATCGATCTGCAGTTCCAGGCGATCGCATCCTCGCGCGCCAAGGTGGTGGTGGATCTGGCGCAGGTCGGCTTCCTCGCCTCGATCGGCATCCGCACCTTGATCCAGGCCGCCAAGGCCAATGCCGGCAAGGGCGGCAAGCTGGTGCTGCAGGACCCGTCCGAAGCGGTGTGGAAGGTGATCGTCACCTGCGGCGCCGACGCCGTGCTGCCGATGGCGCACGGGCACGACAACGCCCTGGCCGCCATCGGCTGAGGCCTGGCCATTCCCGTTTCCGTCATCGAACTGCCCGCCCGCCTCGAGGCGGTGGGGGATGCGGGCGACTGGATGGCCGCCTGGCTGGCGCCGCGCGCCGTGCCGGCAGACACCGTCTTCGCCATGCGCCTCTGCCTCGAGGAGGTGTTGGCCAACATCGCCATGCACGGCACTTCCGGCGGCGTCTCGATCGCGCTGGCCGAGGAGCCGGGGCGCCTCGTTCTGTCGATCGGCGACGACGGCCCGCCCTTCGACCCGGTGACGGCGGATCTGCCGGAAGGGCAGGAGATCGGCGGTAACGGCTTGCTGCTGTTGCGGCGCTATTGCAGCGACCTGGTTTATCACCGCGAGGGGGAGCGCAACCGCCTCACTCTGGGATTCAGCGTGCCGGGCGGAAATCCAGCGCCAGGCAAGTGATGTCGTCCGAGGGTTCGGCCCCGGCGACGAACTCATCCACTGCGCTCAGCACCGCATCCATCCAATCCCGCAACGGCAAATCCGTGCCTCGGCGCAACACTTCCTCCAGCCGTTCCTCGCCGAACATGTCGCGCGTCGCCGAAAAGGCTTCGGTGACGCCGTCGGTGTAGAGGAACAGCCGGTCGCCCGGCGACAGGGCCAGCCTGTGCTCGCGATAGGTCGCCTTGGCGGTGAAACCGACCGCGATCCCCGAGCCGGGCAGGGGAGACAACTCGCCGCCTCGCTTCAGCAGATAAGTCGGATTGTGGCCGGCATTGACGTAAGCCAGCGTGCCGCTTTCCACGTCGAGGATGCCGAAAAACGCGGTGACGAACATGCATTCGTCATTGTCCTCGGATAATTGCGCATTGACCCGGCCCAGCGCCTCGGCGGGGGCGAGCCCGGAACGGGCGACGGCGCGCAGGGCCGTATGAAACATCATCATGAACAGCGAGGCCGGCACGCCCTTGCCCGACACGTCGGCGACGGCGAAGGCGAGGTGGGTGTCGTCGATCATGAAATAATCGTAGAGGTCGCCGCCCACTTCCTTCATCGGCCGCACCGTGGCGGCGACGGCGCCGAGCGAGGGGGCGAGCGCCAGGGCCTTGGGCAGCACCGATTGCTGGATGCGGCGCGCCATCTCCATGTCCTGGCGGCGCTCCTGCTTCGACTTGATCTCTTTGACCATGGTGGCGAAGGTGTCGGCGAACGGGCCGAGATCTCCGGTCGCGCGGGCGACCTCGGTCAGGGCGTCGGTGTCGAGCTGTTCGGTGCGCAGCAATTGGGTGGCGGTGGACAGGAAGGCCAGCGGCATGTTGACCGAGCCCAGGCGCCGGCCGAGATCTGTGATGATGGCCTGGGCGGCGCTGCCGCTTCGCTGCACGAGGTCGAGCAGCGAATCGCGGGCGATCACCAGCACCGTCGCCTCGCCATCCGCGGTGACGGTGGCGATACGCGGCTGGCCGGAAAAGACGGCGATCTCGCCCACCAGTTCAAGCGGTTCGAGCAGCGCCATGCGGACGCGTTCGGCGCCGATGTCGATCCAGACCTCGAGCAGGCCTTCCAGCACGACATAGGCGGCATCGCCCGGATCGCCCTGGCGGAACAGAACCTCGCCGGACGCCAATTTGCGGCGTTGCCCGAGCGACAAGGCCGCTTCGGTGAAGGCCCCGCCCAGGGCGGAAAACAGGCCGCGGCTGGCTATGGCGCCCGCGGCGCCGGCCAAAGCGGGGTCTATGATCGTCGACAAAAACGCTTCCCCATATGTGATAGCGATCACACTATGGAGAGGCGGCGACTCCTCCGCAAGAGGATCAGCGGGCGGTGCCTTTTGCCCGCGCCACGGGCAGCAGGGTCGGATAGAACTGCACGAAGGTCGTGTCGACCGCGCCGTCCTTGCGATGGCAGGCATAGCATTCGGCATCCTGGGGCACGATCTCGGTCTTCTTGTCGTCGTCACCGAAGGTGAAAAAGCCCCAGCCGCCCGGCAGACCAGCATCCTTCATATGCACCTCGACGCCCATCGGTTCGCCGGTCTGGAAACTGCCGGCCTTGTTGATCGAGCCCTCAGTGGTGGCCTCGCGCACCTCCAGCACCAGCCGCGCCTTGTCGGGCCAGGTGCCGGTCTTCAGGAACTCCCGATAGGCCGAGGGCTCGGCATAGACATTGTCGAACATGTGATGGCCCATCCTCATGAAGGTCGGGTTGTAGCTCATGTCGATGCCGGTGGTGAGGTGGATCCACTCCCGGTAACCGGTGGGGAAGTCCAACTCCTGCGCGGCGGCAGCGCTAGACAACAGCAAGGCGAGGGTGGCGAGTTTCTTCATGGCGTATCTCCTTTCCCTCAAGACTGATCCGCCGCCGCTTCCGCCGACAGACGGCCCGCTGCACCGATTCCACCGTTCGCTGCATTTTCGCTGCCCGCCTTCATCCGATCGATTAGGCTGACCTCATGAAAAAGCTTCCCGCCTGGAGTTGGATCGCCGCCCTGTGGTGCGCCGTCGCCTTGTTCGACGCGGTTCGTACCGTCTTCGTGATGCGCGCCGAAGGCATGCACCACAATTGGCCGCATCTGTTCGTGGTGCAGTTCGTGTCCTGGCTGATCTGGGCTGCGGCCACGCCGCTGATCACGCGGATGGAGCCTTTGCGCGGCTGGCGGGCCTGGGTGGCGCATCCGCTCGCCGGCCTCGGGCTCGGGATCGTCTCGGCGGGCTGGCTCGCGGCGCTGGAAGAATGGCTCGATCCCTGGGCCACTGGCCACATGCCGGATTTCCCCACCCTGTGGCTGGTGCGCTTCGAGGAAAACCTGCTCGCTTATGTGGTTCTCTACGGCACCACCCTGGCAATCTGCCACGCCCTGCGGATTCATGCCCAGATGGCGCGCCAGCGCGAGGTGCTGACCCAGGCCCGGCTTGACGCGCTGCGCCGGCAGATCGAACCGCATTTTCTGTTCAACAGCCTCAATGCGGTGGTCTCGCTGGTCCGCGAGGGACGCAGCGAGGACGCCGTTCAGGTGACGGTGGAACTCTCCGATCTGCTGCGCCGGGTGCTGGACGAGTCCGGCCGGCAATTGGTTCCCCTGTTCGAGGAACTGGATTTTCTTGGCAAATATCTCGACATCCAGAAGGTGCGTTTCGGCGACCGGCTGGGAATCGCCATCGAGCGCGCCCCCGAGATCTCCATGGCCCAGGTGCCGGCCTTGCTGCTGCAGCCTTTGGCCGAGAACGCGATCAAGCACGGCATCGGCCGCCGCGTCGAGGGCGGGCGGCTCGACATCACGGTGGCGCGGACTGACGACCGTCTGATGATCGCCATGGAAAATGACGGCCCGCCTTTGCCGCCCAGCCGCGAGGACGGCATCGGCCTGGCCAACATCCGCGCCCGACTACACAGCCTCTATGGCGAGGACGCCGCGCTCGACATCGCCGACGGCGCGCCGGGGCGGGTGCTGGTCACCGTGTCGCTGCCCTACCGGACGGCCTGAGATGATCCGTGCCCTGATCGTCGACGACGAGCCGCTGGCCCGCCGCAGCGTCGCCGCCATGCTGGCCGGCGAGACGGATGTCGATCTGATCGGCGAATGCGCCTCGGGCGGCGAGGCGATCACGGCGATCCGCGCCGAGCGGCCCGATCTGGTCTTCCTCGACGTGCAGATGCCCGACGGCGACGGTTTTGAGGTGCTGGAAGCGCTGGGCTGCGAACTGCCGCCGGCGGTGGTGTTCGTCACCGCCTATGACCGCTACGCCCTGCGAGCCTTTGAAGTCGGCGCCATCGATTACCTGCTGAAGCCCTTCGACCAGGCCCGCTTCGCCAAGGTGCTGACCCGCGCCCGCGACTGGATCGGGCAGGAGAAAAGCCATGATCCCCGCCTGGCGGTGAAAAGCGCCGCCGGACAGGTGCTGCTGATCAAGGTCTCGGAGATCGATTGGATCGAGGCCGCCGATTATTACGTCTCGCTGCATGTGGCGGGACGGACGCATCTTCTGCGTCGCAGCCTGGCCAGTCTGGAAAAGGAACTGGACGGGCAGGGGTTCTGCCGGGTGCACCGTTCGGCGCTGGTCAATCTCGACCGCGTGCGCGGGCTTGTCAGCGACGAAGAGGGCGATTCCTGCGTCGATCTGGCGTGCGGCACCCGCCTGCGGTTGAGCCGAAGCTGCCGCAAGCAGGTGCAGGAGCGGTTGGGGCTCTAATCCCGCGCAGGCGCGGATACCGTGCGGCTGTTTGCGACGCAAAGACGCAGAGGGGGCAGTATGGCGCAGACTCACAGATACATGACCGTCGGGTTCGGGCCAGAAGCTGCCGTTGACGCATCGCCATTCGTCTGGGGCAGTTGTCCGAGAAAGCGGTCTAAAGTGGTAGCAGGCGAACGCGCGTGCGACGCGGGTCAACACTGAGCAGAGCGCCTTCGGCCAATTTACCGGACATTTGATTTAGGGCTCCGACGACTGCTTCTCCGATCGCGTCAGGCCCTACGTCCATGGCGCGGATCTGAACGACACTAGGCTTTTGACCTCGTGTCACGGCAAGGATTGCGCTGAAATCCAGATCGTGAGTGAGCACGACAAAATCATTTTGGCGCGCATAGGCCATTATCTCCGCGTCGCTCGCGTCGACAGCGCCAACGCTGGACCAATGCTTTGCCTGAAATCCGGCGGCCACCAAGAGGTCGATCCAACGCGGCGACAGATTCATGTCGACCAGGATCTTCATCTGGTAGCCAGGTCGATTTCCTGTTCCTCGGCGCGCCAAGCCGCGTAGCGGAGCGCCTGTAGCACGTCCTCGCGCTCAAGATACGGGTAGTCGGCAAGGATTTGTTCGATGCTGTGTCCGGCGCCAATCTGTCCGACAATCATGCCGGCCGTCACGCGCATGCCGCGAATGCAGGCCTTGCCGCCCATTTTGCCGGGTTCTTGGGTGATGCGATCCAGCTGTTCCATGGGCACCTTACCGACAGTTCAGAGACAAAGTCTGTGGGTCACATCCTACACGACGGCGAGGGCTGCTTACTACGCTACGTATTACGCCTTCGCGGCCTTGTAAGCCTCGATCAATTGCTTGCCGACGGCGAGCACGGTGTCCTTGTCGCCCTTCTTCAGCAAGCCCTCATCGACCAGCTTGCCGCCGACGCCGACACAGGCGGCGCCCGCTTTGACCCATTCGGCGACAGTCGAGGCATCAATGCCGCCGGTCGGCATGAAGGTGACCTTGGGGAACACCGAGCGCAGCGCCTTCAGGTGGCCGGAGCCGACGGTGGAGGCGGGGAACACCTTGACCGCGGTGCTGCCGGCCTGGAGCGCATTGAAAACTTCGGTCGGGGTCAGGGTGCCCATCAGGCTGGGCACGTTGTGGCGGCGGCAGGCGGCGCCGACTTCGGCCGAGACGCAGGGCGACACCACATAGCGGGCCCCGGCGGCGACCACGCGGTCGGTGTCGGCACCGGTGAAGACGGTGCCGGCGCCGATCAGCAGCTCCTTGTCCTGCGAGAGTTCCTCGATCAGGGCCGGGGCGTTAGGGATCGTCAGGGTGATCTCGAAGGTGCGGAAGCCGGCTTCCTTGAGCCAGCTCACCGAGGTGCGGGCCAGATCGAGGGTGGAGGTGCGGATTACCGGCACCACGCCATGGGCGACCACCTGGTCGAGGATGTGTTGGGGATTAGACAAGGGAGCCTCTTCAGCGAGAGTTCTGTGTATTTTTTACACGAAATGGCAATAGCGACGCATCATAGGCGCGATTCGCCGACAGTTGAAACTCTATTTTGTAAAAATCCTACATTTTGTCCTTGTGATCGAACAGGGCTGGTCCTATCGTCTTCAGCGGTCCAAGGAGTAATAAACAAATGGCGGAATTCCGCAGCTTTTCCGATGCCGAAGAGGTCGCCGAGATCCTGTCGGCCGAGGTCGCCGATCTGTTGAGCAAGGGCATTGCCGATGACGATGCCGGCTCGCTGGTGGTTCCGGGCGGACGCACCCCCGGATTGTTCCTCTCCAAGCTGTCCCATCGCGCTTTGGCCTGGCACAAGGTGAAGGTGACCGGCAGCGACGAACGCTGGGTCGACATTTCCTCGCCCGACAGCAACGAGGCGCTGGTGCGCCGCACCCTGATCACCAATGCCGCCGCCGACGCCGAGTTCGTCTCGCTCTATACCGGCGACGCTACGCCCGCCGAGGGTGTGGAAGCCGCCGAGTGGCGAATCCTGGAGATGGCCCGCCCGTTCGACGCGGTGGTGATGGGCATGGGCGATGACGGCCATTTCGCCTCGCTGTTCCCCGGCGAAGAGGCCCTGGAGGTCGGGCTCGATCTCGACTCCGATGCCATTTGCGTGCCGGCCATCGGTCCCGCCGGCGGCCCGCCGCGCCTGTCGCTGACCCTTTCCTGTCTGGCCGAGGCCCGCCATATCTACATTCTCGCCACCGGCGCCCATAAGCGCGAAGTGTGGCAGCGGGCGGCCGACGAGCAGCCGACCATCCTGCCCGCCAATGCCCTTCACCGCCTGACCGGGGTTCCGGTCGATTTCATGTGGTGCCCATAACAAGATCCGAGGACGTCATGGCTAACGTTTCCACTCTGAACGCCGTCACCGAGCGCATCGTCCACCGCAGCAAGAGCAGCCGCGCCGCCTATCTGGCGCGCATCCGCGCCGCCATGGAGCCGCGCCCGCGCCGCACCGACATGGGCTGTTCCAACCTGGCGCACGGCATGGCCGCCTGCGGCCCGGCCGAGAAGGCGCGCATCACCGGCGATCGCGGTCCCTGCATCGCCATCGTCTCGGCCTATAACGACATGCTGTCGGCGCACCAGCCCTACGAGACCTATCCGGCCCTGATCAAGCAGGTGGTGTCCGCCGCCGGCGGCGTCGCCCGTTTCGCCGGCGGCGTGCCCGCCATGTGCGACGGCGTGACCCAGGGCATGGAAGGCATGGAACTGTCGCTGTTCTCGCGCGACGTGATCGCCCAGTCCGCCGCGGTGGCTTTGTCGCACGATCTGTTCGATGGCGCGCTGATGCTGGGAATCTGCGACAAGATCGTTCCCGGCCTGGTCACCGGCGCTCTGACCTTCGGCCATCTGCCGATGATCTTCGTGCCGGGCGGCCCGATGCCGACCGGCATCGGCAATGCCGAGAAGGCCAAGGTCCGCCAGGCCTATGCCAAGGGCGAGGCGACCCGCGACGATCTGCTGGCCTCCGAGGCCGCCGCCTATCATTCGCCTGGCACCTGTACCTTCTACGGCACCGCCAATTCCAATCAGATGATGATGGAGATGATGGGCCTGCATCTGCCCGGCGCTTCCTTCGTCCCGCCCAATACGCCGGAGCGCGACGCCTTCACGCGTCTCGCCGCCCAGCGCGTCACCGAGATGTTCGGCAAGGCCGAGGAACATGCGGTCGGCGTGATGGTCGACGAGAAGAGTTTCGTCAACGCCATCGTCGGCCTGCTGGCCACCGGCGGTTCGACCAACCACACCATCCATCTGATCGCCATGGCCCATGCCGGCGGCATCCAGCTCGATTGGGACGATTTTCACGATCTGGCCGCGGTGGTGCCGCTGATCGCCTCGGTCTATCCGTCGGGCAATGCCGACGTGAACGATTTCCACAAATCGGGCGGCCTGGCCGCGGTGATCGGCGAATTGCTCGATGCCGGCCTGCTGCACAAGGACATCCGCACCGTCAACGGCACCGATCTGTCGGCCTATGCCACCGTTGCCCGTTACGAGAACGACAAGCTGAGCTGGGGCGAACGTGCCAAGGGCAGCAATCCGGCGATCATCTCGACCATCACCAGCCCCTTCGCCGCCGATGGCGGCCTGAAGGTGCTGAAGGGCAATCTCGGCCGCTGCGTCACCAAGACCTCGGCGGTGAAGCCGCAATACCAGTCGATCAAGGCGCCGTGTCGCGTGTTCGAGGACCAGGAAGAGATGCAGGCGGCCTTCAAGGCCGGCGAACTGCATCGCGACGTGGTGTGCGTCGTGCGCTTCCAGGGCCCCAAGGCCAACGGCATGCCGGAGCTGCACAAGCTGACCCCGCCGCTCGGCGTGCTGCAGGATCTCGGTTTCAAGGTGGCGCTGGTCACCGACGGCCGCATGTCGGGCGCGTCGGGCAAGGTGCTGTCGGCCATCCATGTGACGCCGGAAGCCTTGGCCGATGGTCCGCTGGCCCGCCTCCGCGACGGTGATGTAATCCATATCGATTGCGAGACCGGCGTACTGCAGGCCGACGTGTCGGACGAGGAATTCGCCGCCCGCGAACTGGCCCAGGTCAAGAAGGTCAGCCAGTGGGGCGTCGGCCGCGAGCTGTTCGCCCCGTTCCGCCAGGTGGTCTCGGCCGCCGACAAGGGCGCCAGCGTCTTTTCCTACGACGGGGTCTACTAGTGGCGTCGGCGGCGGAAACGAACCAACCCGACCACCCGCTGTTCGATCAGATCAAGCGGGCCGAGGATCGTTTACGCCGCTCGGAGCGCAAGGTCGCCGATTATGTCCTGGCCGAGCCGCAGACGGCTCTCAGCTTGGGCATTTCGGCCATAGCCAGCGCCAGCGGCGTGTCCGACCCGACCGTGCTGCGCTTCTGCCGGGCCTTGGGCTTCGACGGGTTCCAGAGCTTCAAGCTGGCTCTGGCCCGGGCGCTGGCCCTCGGCGCGCCTTACATCCGTGAAGGTGTCGGACCTGAAGACGACACCGCGACCCTGGGCGCCAAGATCTGCTCGCAGACGGCGGCCGCCATCTACGGCCTGCCGGCCAAGCTCGACTGGGCGACGGTGGAGCGCGCCATGGAAGCGCTGGCCGCGGCCCCCCGCATCGAATGCTACGGCGTCGGTGCCTCCGGCGCGGTGGCGGTGGATGCGCAGAACAAGCTGTTCCGCCTCAATGTGCCGGTGACGGCTTACGTCGATCCACATATGCAAGTCATGTCGGCCTCCAGCCTCAAGCGCGGCGACGTGGTGATCGCCTTTTCCTATACCGGGCGGGCGAGGGAAGTGATCGAAGCCGCCCAGGTCGCGCGCCGCCAGGGTGCGACGGTCATCGCCGTCACCACCCCCGGCACGCCGCTGGCCGGCGCCGCCTCGGTGCCGCTGCTGCTGCCGGCGATCGAGGATACCGAGCAATTCACGCCGATGATCTCGCGCCTGTTGCAGTTGGTCGTCGTCGACATATTGGAAATCGGCGTCGCGCTGCGGCGCGGTCCCAGCCTGTTCCCGCATCTGCGCCGGATGAAGGAATCCCTGCGCAGCGTGCGGCACTATCCTCCGGAGAGTTGAGATGGCCAACATGGACAAGGACCTGCCGCTGAAGGAGGATATTCGCCTGCTTGGCCGCCTGCTCGGCGAAGTGCTGCGCGAGCAATCCGGCGAGGACATGTACGATCTGGTCGAGACCATCCGCCAGACCTCTGTGCAGTTCGCCAAGGAGCGCGACGACGAGGCGGGGCAGCAGCTGACCGGCATCCTCAACGGCTTTTCGGCGCAGAACGCGGTGTTCGTGGTGCGCGCCTTCTCGCAATTCCTGCATCTGGCCAACATCGCCGAGGACCAGCATCACATCCGCCGCAACCGCGAGCACGAGATCGCCGGCTCGAAGCCGCGCGACGGCTCGCTGATCCATGCGCTGGAACGGCTCGACCAGGCCGGCATCGGCGGCGAGAATCTGGCCGACGTGATCGCCGATATGCAGGTGACGCCGGTGCTGACCGCCCATCCGACCGAAGTGCAAAGAAAGAGCGTGCTGACCCTGCACCGCAAGCTGGCGGAATTGCTGGGCGAGCGCGACCGCGGCCTGACGCCCTCGGAAAAAAGCGAGAACGAGGCCGAGCTGTACGCCGCCATCCTGACCCTGTGGCAGACCCGCTTCCTGCGCCCGCAGCGTTTGACCGTCGCCGACGAGGTGCGCAACGGCATCTCCTATTTCCAGGACACCTTCTTCGACCAGCTGCCGCGCCTCTACGAGCATTTCCAGTCGGTGCTGGCCGATCACGGCATCGCCGGGGTTGAACTGCCACCCTTCTTCCGCGTCGGCTCCTGGATCGGCGGCGACCGCGACGGCAATCCCTTCGTCACGGCACCGGTGCTGAAGGAGGCGGTCGCGCTGCAGAGCGCCGCCGCCTTCGCCTTCTACAAGGACAGCGTCAACCGGCTGGCCATCGAGCTGCCGCTGTCGCTGCAGATGATCAGCGTGTCGGACGAGCTGAGCGCCCTGGCCTCCCATTCAACCGACGCCAATCCGCATCGCCAGGACGAGCCCTATCGCCGGGCGCTGGGCGTGATCCTCGCGCGGCTGCAGGACACCGAGGCCGCTTTGTCCGGCAAGACCGGTCCCGCCGGCTATGAGAGCGCCGAGGCCTTTCGCCGCGACCTGACCATCCTGCACACTTCGCTGATGGGCCATGGCGGCGCGCGGCTGGCGACCCGGCGCCTGAAGCGGCTGATCCAGGCGGTGCGCATTTTCGGCTTCCATCTGGCGCCGATCGATCTGCGGCAGAATTCCGACGTGCATGAGCGCAGCGTCGCCGAACTGCTGAAAGTGGCGGGGCGCTGCGCCGATTACGTCGCCTTGGACGAGGAAAGCAAGATCGCGCTGCTGGCCGAGGAATTGGCCAGCCCGCGTCCGCTCTATGCCCCGCATCTGACCTATGGCGAGGAAACCGCCGGCGAGATGGCGCTGTTCTTCACCGCCGCCGACATCCGCCGCCGCTTCGGTCCCGACGCGCTGCCCAATTGCATCGTCTCCAAGACGGCGGGTGTCTCCGACCTGCTGGAAATCGCGGTGATGCTGAAGGAAGCGGGGATGCTGCAAGGGGCGCGCAAGCCCAACATCATCCCGCTATTCGAGACCATCGAGGATCTGCGCTCGGCGCCCGATTCGATGAAACTGCTGCTGTCCTTGCCGGCCTATCGCAAGCTGCTGGACGCCAAGCATCCGACCCAGGAAGTGATGCTAGGCTATTCCGACAGCAACAAGGATGGCGGTTTCCTCACCTCGGGCTGGGAGCTGTATCGCGCCGAGGTGGCGCTGGCCAAATTGTTCGCCGAAAAGGGCATCAAGCTGCGCCTGTTCCATGGCCGCGGCGGCACCGTCGGCCGCGGCGGCGGTCCTTCCTATCAGGCTATCCTGGCCCAGCCGGCCGGGGTGGTGTCGGGGCAGATCAGGCTCACCGAACAGGGCGAGGTGATCGCCTCGAAATATGGAAGTCCCGATATTGGCCGGCGCAATCTCGAAGTGCTGGCCGCCGCCACCCTGGAAGCGACCTTGATCGACGACGAGAATCGCATCGAGCCGGTCGAGCCCTTCTTCCCGGCGCTGGAGCGCTTGTCCGAGCTGGCCTTTGCCGCCTATCGCAACCTGGTCTACGAGACCGAGGGCTTCGAGACCTATTTCCGCCAATCGACGCCGCTGGCCGAGATCGCTGCGCTGAATATCGGCTCGCGCCCGTCCTCGCGCACGAAATCGACCAGGATCGAGGATCTGCGCGCCATTCCCTGGGTGTTCTCGTGGTCGCAATGCCGCCTGATGCTGCCCGGCTGGTATGGCTTCGGTTCGGCGGTCGAGGCCTGGCTGAAGGAACAGCCCGATGGCCTGGCGCTGCTCCAGCGCATGTATAAGGCTTGGCCGTTCTTCCGGGCACTTCTCTCCAACATGGACATGGTGCTGTCCAAGACCGACATCGGCATCGCCTCGCGCTATGCCGATCTGGTCGAGGACGAGAAATTGCGCGCCGAGATCTTCACCCGCATCAAGCAGGAGTGGGAGCTGACCTCCCGCCATCTGCTGGCGATTTCCGGGCGCGACCAGCTGCTGGCCGACAATCCGCTGCTGGCCCGCAGCTTGCGCAACCGCCTGCCTTACATGGACCCCCTGAACCACCTGCAGGTCGAGCTGCTGCGCCGTTTCCGCGCCGGTACCACCGACGCTTCGGTGCGCCAGGGAATCCAACTCGCCATCAATGGTCTCGCCGCCGGTCTAAGGAACAGTGGGTGAACCTTGACTTCCCGTTCGTAATCCGCGACAACGCTGTCAATTAAGGAGGAAACAATGAACCAGGCTTCGGCACCCAAAAAGGGGCCCGTTCTGGTATTGCTGGGCGGCACCGGGGATCTGGCCCGCCGCATGCTGCTGCCTTCTCTCTTCCATCTCGAGGCCGACGGGCTGTTGCCCGAGGGGTTGCGCATCTTCGGCGTCGCCCGTGACGGCCAATCGCCCGACACCTATCGCACCAATGTCCGCGCCGCGCTCGAACTGCGCGAAAAGACCATCGAAGACGACGCCTGGAAGCGCTTCATCGCCCGGGTCGATTATTTTTCCGGCGACGTCACCAAGCCCGAAGGCGCCAAGGCGCTGGCCGAGGTCATCGGCGAGCATTCCGATCTGTACATCTATTTCTCGGTTTCTCCCTCGATCTATCCCAAGGCCTGCGAATCGCTGGCCGCCGCCGGGCTGGTCCGCGAGAACACCCGCCTGGTGCTGGAAAAGCCGATCGGCCGCGATCTGGAAAGCTCGAAGGCGCTCAATCGTGCTGTCGCCAAGGTGGCGAGCGAAGAGCAGATCTTCCGCATCGACCATTATCTCGGCAAGGAGACGGTGCAGAACCTGATCGCTCTGCGCTTCGCCAACATCGCCTTCGAGCCCCTGTGGACCAACCACACCATCGACCATGTACAGATCACCGTGGCCGAGACCGAAGGGGTGGGGGACCGCTGGCCCTATTACAACGAATATGGCGCGCTGCGCGACATGCTGCAGAACCATATGATCCAGCTTTTGAGCCTGGTCGCCATGGAGCCGCCGGCCGATCTGGATCCGGATTCGGTGCGCGCCGAGAAGGTCAAGGTGCTGAAGGCGCTGCGTCCGATGAGCCGCGCCACGGTGTCGCAGGAAGTGGTGCTCGGCCAGTACATCGCCGGCGTGTCCGACGGCAAGTCGGTGACCGGCTATCTCGACGAGGTGGGCAAGCCGACCGACACCGAGACCTTCATCGCGCTGCGCTGCTTCATCGACAATTGGCGCTGGGCCGGCACGCCGTTCTTCCTGCGCACCGGCAAGAGGTTGCCCGAGCGGCGCACCCAGATCGTCATCCAGTTCAAGCCGCTGCCCCATTCGATCTTCTCGAACAGCGCAAATGCCGACATGGTCGCCAACCGCCTGGTGATCGATTTGCAGCCGCAGGAAGACATTTCGCTGCTGCTGATGAATCAGCGTCCGGGCCTCGCCCAGGAAGGCATGCGCCTGCAGCCGATGCCGCTGTCGCTCAGTCTCGCCAAGGCCTATAGCGGCCATGGCGGCCGCCGCCGCATCGCCTATGAGCGCCTGCTGCTCGACGTGTTCCGCGGCGACCGTACCCTGTTCGTGCACCGTAACGAGGTCGAGGAAGCCTGGCGCTGGGTCGACGGCGTCGCCGACGCCTGGAAGCAGGCCGGCCTCAAGCCCAAGAACTACGCCGCCGGCACCAGTGGTCCGGCCGGCGTGCATGCCCTGATCGAACGATCCGGGCACCAGTGGCATGACTGAAAAATAAAGGGAATGGGATGACGTCAGGGCAGGAGTTGGGTCTGGTCGCCGACATCGGCGGCACGAATGCGCGTTTTGCCCTGGTGGATACCGTCGGCGACAGGAAGCGCCTGCTGGACATGCAGCAGCTCGCCTGCGCCGACTACCCGACCTTCGAGGACTCGCTGTCATCCTATCTGAAGCTGGTCGGGGCCAAGCCCTGCGCCGGCGTGGTCGCGGTGGCCGGCGCCGTGAAGAACAACGCCGTCCGCTTCACCAACCTCAATTGGCACATCACGCCGGAAAGCCTGACCAAGTCGGGTTTTCCCGATGTCCGCCTGATCAACGACTATGCTGCCCAGGCGCTGGCTTTGCCGCTGCTCGACCGGGCCCGCCTGTTCCCGCTGGGGCCGCATCACGGCCCGCATGAGGGAACGCTGGCGGTGCTGGGGCCGGGCTCGGGGCTTGGCGTCGCCGCCCTGATCCGCCAGCCGGGCGGCCCCGACCTGCCGCTGGCCACCGAGGGCGGCCATGCCGATTTCGCCGCGGTGGACGACATCGAGCACGAAATCGTCAAAATCCTCACCGCCCGCCATGGCCGCGTCTCGATCGAGACGCTGATGTGCGGCAACGGGCTGTGCCGCCTCTATGAATTGCTGCAATTGCTGGGCGGGAAGAAGGCCGAGGCGCTGACCGCCAGCGACATTTCCGAACGCGGCCTGGCCGGCGATTGGGATTGCCGCGAGACGCTTCTGCGCTTCTGCGCCATTCTCGGCTCGGTGTCTGGCGACGTGGCGCTGACCCTGGGCGCCACCGGCGGCGTCTTCATCGCCGGCGGCATCGCGCCGCGCATCCTGCCGATCCTCGAGGCCAGCCGCTTCCGCGAGCGCTTCGAGGCCAAGGCGCCGATGGTGGCCTGGCTGAAGGCGACCCCCAGCCTGATCATCACCGACACCAATTCAGCACTGCTGGGTGCCGCTCGAGTTCTCGCTTGCGCATAAAGAAAGGGCGGCGGAGTGAACCGTCGCCCGAAATATTTGGGGAGGACACGACTCCCGATGGGGAAGTCGATCACCCACTTATACTAACGTAGGGTGTGGAAAATTCAAGAAAAATATGACAACGCTGTCAACGTTATCGAGGTTGCCAAGGCCGTCGGGGCTGTGACGTGATGCTCATTTGTTCCCATAAGACCAAGTGAGGAAACGGCGGCATGTCAGAACCGTCCACCGCATCCGGCGCCAGCCTGTCGGGCACCAATCTCGAACGGGCCGGCGACCATAATCAGCGCGTCACCCTGCAGGCCATCCGCGTCGGCGGGCCGACCACGCGCGCCTATCTGGTCGAGGTCACCGGCCTGACGCCGCCGGCCATCGCCAACATCACCAAGCGCCTGATCAACGAAAAGCTGGTGCTCGAAGTCGGCCGCCAGCAAGGCGCGCGCGGCCAGCCGGCGATGAAGCTGGCGATCAATCCCGACGGCTGTTACGCGCTCGGCCTCAATATCGACCGCGACCACATCACGCTGGTGCTGCTCGATCTGGCCGGGCAGGTGAGGGCGCGCGTCTCGTGGGACGTCAATTTCGCCCTGCCCGAGGCGGTCGCCGCCTTCGTCGGGCGCGAGATCGGCCCGCTGCTGTCGGGCGCGGGGATCGCGATGCGCAAGGTGATCGGCGTCGGCGTCGCCATCCCCGACGACATCGCCCGGGTGCAGCTGCCGCATTGGCCGGCCGGCTATTCCGCCTGGAACGACACCGATCTGGTCGAATTGCTGGCGCCGGTCCTGCCGCTGCCGGTCTATGTCGAGAACGACGCCGCTGCCGCCGCGCTGGGCGAGCTCTATTTCGGCCATGGGCTGCACCATCCCAATTTCTTCTATGTGCTGGTCAGCCTGGGCTTGGGCGGCGGACTGGTGGTCGAGGGCAATTATTATCGCGGCGCCTCGGGCCGCAGCGGCGAGATCGGCTTCATTCCCGTCGCCGGCGGCAAGTCGCTGCAAGAAGCGGTGTCACTGTCCGCCCTCTATGACCATCTGGCCGCCGAAGGGATCGAGGTCAGCCGTCCGGATCAGCTGGCTTCGCCCAACGCCAGGATGCGCGCCAGCCTAGACCGTTGGCTCGACCAGGCCGTCACGCTGATGATGGGGCCGGTGGTGTCGATCAATTGCCTGATCAATCCCGAGGCGATCTATGTCGGCGGCCGCCTGCCGTCCGATCTGATCGACGAACTGGCCCAGCGCCTGAACCGCCGCCTGCAGGAGGACCGTTCGCTGATCCCGGCCGTGGTGCCGGTGCAGCGCGCCGCCATGGCTGCCGACGCGCCGGCGGTCGGGGCGGCGATGCTGCCGTTCGGCGACAAGCTGCTGCCGTCCGCCTCCGTGCTGATGAAAGCCGGGGGTCTTGATTAATATTTCAACTTTATTTAATAAGATTGTCCAAGGGGGAAACGATGGTTAACCAACCGGCCCGGATGAACCAGGCCTTCATCTATGTGACGTCGCTGTTCTTCGCGTGGGGGTTCATCACCGCCACGCTCGATACGCTTGTGCCGCTGGTGAAATCGGTGTTCACCCTCAGCTACAGCGAATCATTGCTGACGCAGTTCGCCTTCTTCCTGTCCTACGGCATCGTTTCCCTGCCGGCCTCGTCGCTGGTGGCCAAGAAGGGCTCGGCCGCCTCGATCATCATCGCGCTGACCGCCATGGTGATCGGCTGCCTGATGTTCCCGCTGGCGACCTGGCTGCGCGCCTATCCGGTGCTGCTGCTGGCGTTGTTCGTGCTGGGCTCGGGCATCACCCTGCTGCAAGTGGCCGCCAATCCGCTGGCCGCCGCGCTGGGCAATCCCGAGAAGTCGCATATGCGCCTCGTGCTGTCGCAGGCCTTCAATTCGCTGGGCACCACCATCGCCCCTTATCTCGGCGCCCGCCTGCTGCTGTCCGGCGGCGTGTTCGGCGGCAGTCAGGACGAGGCGGCCCTGGCCGAATCGCTGGGCAAGATCGACACCGCCTATCTGCTGGTCGCCGCCGCCCTGTCCCTGCTGACCTTCGGCCTGTGGCGCGTGCGATCCTATCTGAGCACCGGAGCGCTGGCCGCCGACGAGGCGCCCCATTCGCCGTTCGAGGCGCTGAAGTCGCGCTGGGCGGTCGCCGGCGCCTTGGGCATCTTCCTCTATGTCGGCGCCGAAGTGTCGGTAGGCAGCATCGTCATCAGCTTCCTGGTCCAGACCCTGAACATCGCCCATGAGGATGCCGGCCATCTGCTGTCTTTCTATTGGGGCGGCGCCATGGTCGGACGCTTCATCGGCAGTGCCTTGCTGGCCCGCTTCCGCGCCGGCCCGCTGCTGACCATCGCCGCCTTGGTTGCCGGTTCGCTATGCGCCGTGGTCAGCCAGACCGGCGGCAATGTCGCCGAAGTGGCCGTGTTGTCGATCGGCCTGTTCAACTCGATCATGTTCCCGACCATCTTCACCCTGACCCTCGAGCGCTCCTCGGCGCCGCCGGCCTCGACCTCGGGCCTGCTGTGCATGGCGATCGTCGGCGGCGCCCTGCTGCCGCAGCTGGTCGGGCGGGTGGCGGATCACGTCGCCCTCGGCACCGCCTTCCTGGTGCCGGCCGCGGCCTATCTCGGCATCGCCTTCTTCGCCGCCGCCACCAGCCGCAAGGCTCCGGTGGCGCTGGCCGAACAGGCCCAATCGTTACACTAGGAAAAGCATGATCAGAATCGGCGTGGACTTTGGCGGAACCAAGATCGAAGCGGCTGCCCTCGACCCGGACGGTCGCTTCCTGGCGCGCGTCAGAGTCCCGAACCCGGGAGATTACGATCAGGCGCTGGTGACGGTGCGCGATCTGATCGACCGGGTGGAAGCCGAAGTGAGTGCTAAAGGCACGGTGGGGGTCGGGCTGCCCGGCTCGATCTCGCCGCGCACCGGCCTGATGCGCAACGCCAATTCGACCTATCTCAACGGCCGCACCTTCCGTGAGGACCTGTCGGTGACCATGGGCCGCGAGGTGCGCGTCGCCAATGACGCCAATTGCCTGGCCCTGTCCGAGGCGGTCGATGGCGCGGTGGCAGGCGCCAAGGTCGCCTTCGCCATCATCGTCGGCACCGGCTGCGGCGGCGGGCTGGTGGTCGACGGCCAATTGGTCGAGGGCGCCAACGGCATCGGCGGCGAATGGGGCCATATGCCGCTGCCCTGGCCGAGTGTCGCGGAGAATCCCGGCCCGAAATGCTGGTGCGGCCAGCATGGTTGCCTCGAGACCTGGGTGTCGGGCACCGGCTTTCAGCGCGATTACGCCGACTCCGAGGGCGGCCGCGCGATCACCGGCGAGGCCATCGTCCAGGCCGCGCGCCGGGGCGAGGCGGCGGCGGAAGCGGCTTTCGAGCGCCTGGTCGGACGGCTGGGCCGCGCCATCGCGGTGGTCTGCAATCTGGTCGATCCCGACGCCTTCGTGATCGGCGGCGGCCTGTCCAACGTCCCCGAACTGTTCGAGCGCCTGCCCGGCGCGGTGCGACCCTATGTGTTCTCCGACGCTTGGGAGGCCAAAATTGTCCCAGCCCATTGGGGAGATTCATCTGGGGTCCGCGGTGCCGCAAGGTTATGGTCTTCGGAAGAAAAAACCGTCCTGGCTTGAGAGGTATTATGTCCGCCGTTCACGAGTCCTTGGCCCGTCTGAAACATTGGGCGGCCGAGGAGGCCTTTCCCCTGTGGTGGAGCAAAGGCGCCGATCACGAGAATGGCGGATTCCATGAAAAGCTGGCGCAGGACGGAACCCCGGTCGTCCTGCCCAAGCGCGCCCGCGTCCAGCCGCGCCAGATCTATTCCTTCGGCAAGGCGGCCGGGCTGGGCTGGAAGGGCGATGCAGTTGGTGCCGTGCGGCACGGCCTCGATTTTTACCTACCCAACTACCGCCGCCCCGACGGTCTGTTCCGCACTTTGGTGGCACCGGACGGCAAGGCGCTCGACGAAACCATCTCTTTCTACGACCAGGCTTTCGCGCTGCTCGGGCTGCACACCGCCTATGCGACGTTAGGGCAGGATCGCACCTATCTCGACCAGGCCCGCCAGCTGATGGCGGAATGGTCGAAGAGCCGCAAACATCCGGTGATCGGTTTCGAGGAAGCCTCGCCGCGCGTGGTGCCGCTTTGCTCGAACCCGCACATGCATCTGTTCGAGAGCTGCCAGGCCTGGTTCGCGGCCGATCCAGAGGGACCTTGGGGCGGCGTCGCCGACGAGATCGCCAAGCTGGCGCTGACCTATCTGATCGATGCCCGGTCGGGTGGATTGCGCGAATTCTTCGACGGCAATTGGCAGCCGATGCCGGGCGAATCGGGGCGCATCGTCGAGCCCGGTCATCAGTTCGAGTGGGCCTGGCTGTTGATGCGCTGGGGCACCGTGCGCGGCGACGACAAGATGATCACGGCGGCGCGGCGACTGATCGAGATCGGCGAAACCTTCGGCACCGACGATCGCAACGTCGCCTTCTTCAGCCTGTTCGACGATTTCACCCCGCATGACAAGCGGGCGCGCCTATGGGCGCAGACCGAGCGTCTCAAGGCCCATTGCCTGGCCGCCGAACTGACCGGCGAGGCCAAGCATTGGGACAAGGCGGTCGAGGCGGCGAAGGGGCTGGAACTCTATTTCGACGTGGCGATCCCGGGATTGTGGCGCGACGTGCTCAATCCCGATGGCAGCTTCGTCGAGGAACCGGCGCCGGCCAGTTCCTTCTATCACATCATCTGTGCCATCGCTGAATTCGACCGATGCGTCAGATAATTGCTGCGTTGCTGTTGGCCCTGCCGCTGATCGGCTGGGCGCAAGGACCGATAGCCGAAACCACCGACGGCCCGGTGAGGGGTGAAGCCATCGGCCGCGGCGCCGTATTCCGCGGCATTCCCTATGCAGCACCGCCTTTGGGTGAGCTGCGCTGGAAGCCGCCGGCGCCGGTGGCGCGCTGGACCGAGCCGCGCGACGCGACCTTTTTCGGCCCGTTCTGCCCGCAACCCGATCTCGGCTGGAATCACGCCCTGGCGCAGAACTGGCAGGAAGACTGCCTGACCCTCAATGTCCGCACGCCCAATTTTATGCCCGACGCCAAGCTGCCGGTGATGGTGTGGCTCCATGGCGGCGCCAATTGGGCAGGCGGTGCGGCGGACGTGATGACCTCGTCGATCGTGCTGCATGGCGTGGTGCTGGTGTCGATCCAATACCGTCTCGGCATCTTCGGCTTTCTGTCGCATCCGGCGCTGACCGCCGAATCGGGGCGCCACGCCTCGGGCAATTACGCGCTGATGGACCAGATCGCCGCGCTGAAATGGGTCCAGGCCAATATCGCCAAATTCGGCGGCGATCCGGCCAAGGTTACCCTCTTCGGCGAATCGGCCGGCGCCCAGGATGTCGCGCTGCTGATGGTGTCGCCTCTGGCGCGCGGCCTGTTCGCCCGTGCCATCGAGGAAAGCGGCACGGCGGGCATGGGCCTGCCGCCGCGCAGCCTGGCCGAGAACGAATCGCTGGCCGCCAATGTTCCTTTGAGCGAGCTGCGCCGGATGTCGGCCGAGAAGCTGCTGGAGATGCAGGCCAGGATGCGCCCGCCCGGCGTCGATGATCCCAGCTTCCTGTGGCTGACCTCGACCGCGGATGGCTATGTGCTGCCCAAGCCGGCCCAGGAGTTGCCGCCGGCGCCGGTGCCGCTGATCGTCGGCTCGAACGGCGTCGAGCTGCATCTGTTCGGCAATTTGGAAGACAATGTGCAAAAGGCGTTCGGCGCCAATGCCCGCAAAATGCGCGGCGCCTATGGCCCCAAGCAGGCCGACGATCTGGCCGACGACATGACCTTCCGCTGCCCGGCCCAGGCGACGATCCGGCGCCAGACGGTGCCGGCTTGGCTTTACGAATTCAACCAGGGCCCCAATCTGGCCCACGCCTCCGAACTGCCCTTCGTGTTCGGCGAGGGCTCGACGATCCAGTCCTATTGGCTGAACTTCGCCCGCACCGGCGACCCGAACGGGCCGGGCCTGCCGGTCTGGCCGCGCTTTGAGCCGAAGACCGGGACCTATCTCGATTTCACCGATCAGGGGCCGCAGGTGAAGGCCCGGCTGCGGCAAATCATCTGCCAGATGCTGCCGCGCCTCTGAATCCGCTATTTCACCAACCGGATCGGCGATTTGTCGGCCGGGCGAAGTCCTTCTCGACCGTGATAGAGCTGGTCGATCTGCGCCATGTCGGCGTCTTCATTGCCGGTCATGGTGAGCACGGCGAGAATGCCAAGCTCCTTCTTGCCGTAATCGGCGACCGCGGCGACGACGGGCACCTGCGCCGCCAGGGCGATCCGGTAGAAGCCCGACTTCCAGCCCGGCGCCAAGGCCCGGGTGCCTTCCGGCGCGATCGCCAGCAGAAACCGCTCATGGGCGGAAATCTCGATCGCCATGCGGCCCACAAAGCCGGTCTTTTCGCGGCGATTGACGGGAATGCCGCCCAAGGACCGCATGATCGGCCCGCGCCAGCCGCGAAACATCGTGTCCTTGCCGGCCCAGCGCGGTCTGATTCCCAGGGCGACAAGCCCCAGCAGGGTCATCGCCAGATCCCAGTTCGAGGTATGCGGATAGCCGAGCAGCACCGCCTTGGCGGGTAAAGGCGGCCCGTCGAGCAGTTTCCATCCGGACAGGGCGAGGATCCGCCGCGCCAGAAATTGAGACAGCGACACTTTTCCTCCGTCGCGTTGAAAGGCGGGCGTACTCCTACCCCATTCGGGGCGAAACGGGTACTGTGGCGTATTTAAGAAATTTGTTTTATTAATTCCCAAAACGACTAATGAAGCTGACAGGGATGGAAACATGTTCAGATCGCTTACCCGGATTCTGCCGCTGATCCTTGTCGCGACGGCGGCGCAGGCGACGGAACCCGCCGCTCACGGGCCTTACAACACCCATTTCCTGGCCGGCGGCTCCGATCTGCTGAAACCCTTCGTCGCCCAGCCGCGCCGCGCTGGTTCCCCTTGGACCATCCAAGGCTGGGTGCTGGCCGACGAGATCGCCGAACAGCCGGTATCGCTGGCCGGTTTCGGCCTGGCGGGCGAGAGCGGCGCACGCGCTTTGGCGCTCGATCACGGCCAGCCGGTTCTGCTGAGCGCGGGCAAGGCGACGTTGAAATCCACCTCCTCGGTCAAGGCCGGGCAGTGGGTGTGGGTGGCGGCCAGCTCGGACGGCAAGACCGACCGCTTGTGGCTCGACGGGCGCGAGATCGCCAAGGGACCGGCGGGCGAGGACGGCTTCGCCAGCCCGGTGGTCGCGCTCGGCTTGCGCGACGCCGGGATCGAAGGGTTCGGCGGCAAGCTGGCCGGCATGACCATCGAGGAAGGCGACCTGACCGCCGAGCGCGCCAAGGCGCTGGCCGGCCACAAGCCTGACGCCGACCTGACCGTCTTCGAGGAAGCCTCGCCCTTCTGGCAGGTGCAGACCAAGGCCATGGTCGGCCTGGCCGCGCCGCAGGACCCCTGGACCCTGCCCAAGAGCAAGGCGCCGTTCTCCAAGCCTGTCGCCAAGCCGCTGGTTGCTACCCCGGGCCTGGCCGCTACCGGCGCCAATCTCTGGACCCTGGGCGACTTCCGCCTGCAATTCGCCAACAAGGTGAGCGCCGATGGCGCGGCCCTGTCGAATGCCGGTTTCGATGCCGGCTCCTGGTATGCGGCGACGGTGCCGGGCACGGTGCTGACCACCCTGGTCGATCGCGGCGTCTATCCCGATCCCGATTTCGGCCTCAACAACATGGCCATCCCGGAGAGCCTAGCGCGCCAGAGCTATTGGTATCGCAGCGAGTTCTCAGCACCCTCCGATCTGGCCGGCAGCCATCTGCTGCTGAATTTCGAGGGCATTAACTACGCCGCCGAAATCTGGCTGAACGGCCAGCGCCTGGGCGATGTGCGCGGCGCCTTCCTGCGCGGCCGCTTCGACGTGACCGGCAACCTGCAACCCGGCAAGCGCAACGCATTGGCGGTCAAGGTGACGCCGCCGACCCATCCCGGCATCCCGCATGAGCAATCGATCCTGGCCGGCGCCGGCGACAATGGCGGCATGCAGGCGCTGGACGGCCCGACCTTTATCGCTACCGAGGGCTGGGACTGGATGCCCGGCGTGCGCGACCGCAATACCGGCCTATGGCGCGATGTGACGCTGCTGGCCAGTGGCACGGTGCGGATCGGCGACGCCCATGTGGTGACCACCTTGCCGCTGCCGGATCGCTCGAAAGCGGACGTGAAGATCTCGGTGCCGGTCGAAAACCTGGCCGATCATCCGGTGAACACGACCGTTGCCGCCTCCTTCGATGGTCTCACCGCCAGCAAGCAGGTCACGCTTACGCCGGGTAAAAGCGAGGTCGCCCTCGATCCGGTGACCGTGCAGAACCCGAAGCTGTGGTGGCCGAACGGCATGGGCGAGCAGGCGCTGCACACCGCCCATATCACTGTCGCCGAGTCCGACGCGAAGGATGTCCGCTTCGGCATCCGCGAGATCACCTACGAATTGTCGCTGATGGACCCCGCCGGCCATCTGCGCCGCGTCGAGGTCGATCCGGCCCGCGCGCCCGGCGTGCGACTGGTCGATGGCAGCCATCAGGGCATCCGTAAGATCATGGGCGGTTGGGTGCAATCACTGACCCCGGCGGGCGCCTCTTCGCCGGCGGTCAAACCTCTGTCCGACAAGTCGCTGGCGCCCTATCTGGTGATCCGGGTCAATGGCGAGCGGGTGCCGGCGCGCGGCGGCAGCTGGGGCACCGACGATTACCGCAAGCGGGTTTCGCGCGAAAAGCTGGAGCCCTTCTTCCGCCTGCACAAGGAAGCCCACGTCAACATCATCCGCAATTGGGTGGGGCAGAATACCGAGGAGGTCTTCTACGATCTGGCCGACGAATACGGCTTGCTGATCCTCAATGATTTCTGGGAATCGACCCAGGACGACAATCTCGAAGCCGAGGACGTGCCGCTGTTCCTGGCCAATGCCCGCGATGTGATCAGCCATTACCGCAACCATCCATCCATCGCTTTGTGGTTCGGCCGCAATGAGGGCGTGCCGCAGCCGATCCTCAATGAGGGGCTGGAAAAGCTGGTCACCGAGCTGGACGGCACCCGCCAGTACATGGGCAGCTCGAACCGGGTGAATTTGCAGGATAGCGGCCCGTACGATTATCGCGAGCCCTCCACCTATTTCACCACCTATTCCAAGGGCTTCGCGGTCGAGGTCGGGCAACCGTCCTTTCCCACGGCCGAGGCCTTCAAGGCGGCGGTCGCGCCCGAGGATCTGTGGCCGATCGGCGACGCCTGGGCCTATCACGACTGGCATCAGGACGGAAACGGCGACGCCCGCAAATTCATGCTGGCGATGGACCGCAAGCTGGGCACGCCGAAAGATTTTGACGATTTCGAGCGCAAGGCGCAGCTGCTGACCTATGAAGCCTATCGCGCCATCTTCGAGGGCATGAATGCCGAGCTGTGGAACAAGACCAGCGGCCGCATGTTGTGGATGACCCAGCCGGCCTGGCCCTCGACCAACTGGCAGATCATGAGCAGCGACTACGATACCCACGGCGCCTTCTATGGCGTGCAGAAGGCGTCCGAGCCGGTTCACGCGCAGATGGATCTGCCGGATTTCACCCTGACCGTGGTCAACAACACTCTGTCGCCGCTGTCGAACCTGACCCTGCATAGCGAGGTTCATTCGCTGGAAGGCAAGCTGTTGTCGAAGAGCGAGGCCAAGATCGACGTCGGCGCCGACGGCACCGCGAAGGGCGGGAAACTGGCCCTGCCGCTCTCCGAGGACAAGGTGGTGCTGGTCACCCTGACCCTGACCGACGCGTCGGGACAAGTCTTGTCCCGCAACTTCTATTGGCAGGCCGATCAGGAAACCGACCTCAAACGCCTGATGCAGATGGCGCCTCAGGCCGTCGCGCTGTCGGCACGGCAGGAGCGGCGCGGTGACGAGGCGGTGTTCACAATCGATCTCACCGACCAGGGCTCGGCACCTGCGCTGATGTCCAAACTGACCCTGCTGCAGGCCGACGGATCGCGCCTGCTGCCGGCCTATGCCAAGGACAATTACGTTTCGCTGCTGCCCGGCGAGACCCGCAGCGTCGAAATCTCGGTACCAGCCGGCGCGGTGAAGGGCGCGATCAAGGTCTCGGTGCGCGGCTGGAACGTGCAGCCCCAAACCGTGGCGGTAGCACCGTGAAGCGCATCCTTGCCGTTCTGCTCCTGCTGGCCGGCACTAACGACATCGCCGGCAATATCGGCCCGATGACGCCGGAGATGACCGAGGCCAATATCGCCAGCATGACCGAGTTGGCCCAGGCCAGCGGCGCTTATGACGGAGTGCATCCCACAGAACAAGGCTACGACCTCATGCTGCCGGTGCTTGAAGCGGCGCAGCAGCGCAGCGCGGCCGCCCGATAAGCAGGATGTGCGTGGCCCGGTCGATGAAGGCCGGGTGCGTGGCGAAGCGGTCCTCGAGGCGGGCCAGCACGCGGACCAGCGCCTCGTCGCTCGGCAGCGCTTCCGGGTTCCAGCGCGGATCGGGGCTGAAACGGCTGTGGAACAGGTCGAGGCCCCGCAGGGAATCGATGGTGAAGGCGTCCTTCATCAGGCTCTCGAATTCGCGCGCCGCGAACAGATGCGAGGGGAAGTTGAATTGCTGGCCGTCCAGCAGTTCGACCTCGAAGCGGTCGAGATCGTTGTCCTGCCGGAAGGCGCGGGCATGATCGAGGGAATCGACGTAAGCCGTCGGCAGCGAACCGATGGTCCGCACGGTGGTGACGAAGATGCCGCGGGTGACGCGCGACAATTCGGCGATCACGGCGGGCAGGCCGTCCTGCGGCAGATGGTTCAGCACGCAATAAAGGCAGAGGGTGAGGTCGGCGCAGCGATCGGCCTCGGGCAGAGGCTGGGTCAGGTCGCGCACCTCGAAGGACAGCGACACGCCGGGCAGATGGCGCACATCGCGGGTCAGGTCCCGCGCCTTGGCGATCTGGGTCTCGGCAATGTCAAAGCCGGTCGCTTCGATCTCCTTGAAGCCTAGGCGATGGGCTTCGGTGACGATGCGGCGCAGCCAGGTCCCCGGGCCGCAGCCGGCATCCAGCACGCGCAGCTCTTCGCGGCCATCGGCGCGCAGGAAGCGCAGCCGCTTGGCGATCACCGACCACAGGCGGGCATCGGCATAGGCGAAGTGGCTGGTGAAGCTGAACAGACGGTCGGGATCGCCGTCCGCATAGCTGAGATAATGGTCCCCCGAAACGCTGTAGGCGGTGCCGGCGGAGTAACTCATGGTGTCTGGGTTCCCTAAGGTGATGACCGGCTTCGACGATAGGTCCGAAGCCGGTAAGGGAGCCATGCGGATCATTGTTGGCGGTTTTTACGGCTGGCTTACGGCGATCCTACGCGAACAGATCCGGCGGATCGGCCTCGGCCGCAGGCGCTAATTCCGATACGCCGATGCCGATCAGGCGAAACGGCCTTCCATTCGCTTCGCGTTTCAGCAAGGCCAGGCCCTGTTCCCACAGGATATCGAAGCGCTGGGTTGGATTGGGCAGGCGGACTTGGCGGGACAGCGTCTTGAAGTCGCCGGTCTTCAGCTTCAGCACCACCGTCGATCCTCCAACACCGGCGCGCTGTAGGCGAACCACCAGCTGTTCGGTGAGGTCGCGCAGTTCTGCCGCCATCGGTTCGAGGGCGCGCTGGTCGCGGGCGAAAGTGTTTTCGACGGAGACGCTTTTCAGCGGTTGATTGGGCGTGATGCGGCGGCTGTCGATGCCGTGCACCCGCTCGGCCAGGGCTTTGCCGAACTTGCCCATGCGCGCCACCAGCGCCGCCTCGGACATCGCCTGCAATTGCGCGACCGTAGTGATGCCGTCTGCTTCGAGCCGCTTGGCGGTAGCGCGGCCGATGCCGTGGATGGCGTTGACGGGAAGCGGGGCGAGGATCGATTTGGCCTCGGCGCGGCCGATCACCGACAAACCGCGCGGCTTGTTGCGGTCGGAGGCCAGTTTGGCCAGAGATTTGTTATAGGAAAGCCCGATCGAGACGGTGACGCCGACATCGCGCTCGATGGCGCGGGCCAGCCGGGCCAGGATCACCACCGGCAGACGGTCGATCAGGCGATGCTCGGGCGTCAAATCCAGATAAGCCTCATCGAGCGACAAGGGCTCGACCTGCGGCGTCGCTTTCAACATCAAGGCGCGAATCTGCTGGCTGACCGCCTTGTACTTGGCCATGTTCGGCGCGATCACCACGGCGTGCGGGCACAGCTCCAGCGCCTTGAACATCGGCATGGCCGAACGCGGCCCGAATTTGCGGGCGATGTAGCAGGCGGTGGTGACCACCCCGCGCCCGCCGGGATGGCCGACGATCAGCGGCTTGTCGAGCAAGGACGGATCGTCGCGTTTCTCGACCGAGGCATAGAAAGCGTCGCAATCGATATGGGCGATGCAGAGATCCAGTAATTCGGGATGGGACACCAGCCGCGTCGAGCCGCAGTCCGGGCAGGCCGGCCCGGCGGGTATCAGCTTGGCGCAGTCGCGGCAGAGGGTGGGATCCATGAGCACAAGATGGCCCGGAAGGCGTTCAAAAAAAAGGGGCGCCGGCTGCTCCAAACCGGCGCCCCAAGAACCCCGGGGTTGCGGAGCTTCGTCAGGCGGAATGGGCCGCCAGTTCGGAGAAATAGCTGTCGTGGCTGGGGGCGCGGTGTAGCGCCTGGGCAGTCTGCTCCGCCATCTCGGCCAGGATGCCGCGCAGGCGGCGGTCATCCACCACCGCGGTCATCGGGTCGAGGGCGGCGGGGGTGATGCCCATGCCCTCGAAGATGTAGAACCACGACAGGTCGGTGAACAGCTCGCCGGGCCGGGTGCGGATCCGGCCGCTTTCCCGATAGAGGGCGATGCGCTCGGCCAGGCTGTCGGGAACCTCCATCGACCGGCAATAGCGCCAGAACTCGGTGTCGTCGCGTTCGGTCGCGCAGTAATGCAGGATGATGAAATCCCGCACATGCTCGATCTCGGCGATCAGTTCGCGATTATAGGACTCGATGTTGGTGGGCGCGAAATCGCGGTCGGGGAAATGGTCGAGCAGGTTGTAGATGCCGCTCATCGCCAGATGGATCGAGGTCGATTCGAGCGGTTCGAGAAAGCCCGACGCCAGCCCGATGGCGATGCAATTGCCGACCCAGAATTGCTTGCGCCGCCCGGCGGTGAAGCGCAAGAAGCGCGGCTCGGCCAGCGGTTCTTCGCCTAAAGTCGCCAGCAGATCGTCGAGTGCTGCCTGATCCTCAAGATGGGCGCTGGAATAGACATGGCCGTTGCCGGTGCGATGCTGCAGCGGAATGCGCCATTGCCATCCGGCGCTCCGGGCGCGGGCCTGGGTGTAGGGCGGTCGCGGCGAGGCGGTCTTGGTGGGGAAGGCGACGGCGCGGTCGCAGGGCAGCCAGCGCGCCCAATCGTGATAGCCGGTCTTCAGTGTCTGTTCGATCAGCAAACCCCGGAACCCGCTGCAATCGATGAACAGGTCCGCCGTCGTTTCGGTGCCGTCAGTGAAATGCAGGGCCGCGATATGGCCGTTTTCCGCCTGGCTGGCGTGCGAGACGGTCTTTTCCAGCCGAGTGACGCCGAGATGGGTGGCGTAGCTGCGCAGATATTTCGCCACCAATCCGGCGTCGAAATGCAGCGCGTAGCGGATCCCTGATTGCGCATCGGGAAACGAAAAGCGATTCCCATCGCCCAAGGCCGCGCACAGGCTGAAATCGTTGAAGCGCGGCGCCCAGCCCTTGGCTTTGGCGGCCAGGAAGTAATGGTGGAAGGGGCGGCGGTTGATGGTGCTGCCGAAGGTGCCGAAGGGGTGCCAGTAATCGTGGCCCGGGCGGCGCCAATCGGGGAATTTGATGCCCAGCTTGAAGGTCGCCTGGGTGTGGCGGACGAAGTCGGCTTCGTCGATGTCGAGGAATTTCAGGAAATCGGTGATCGGCGGAATGGTCGCTTCGCCCACACCCACCGTGCCGATCTCGGGCGATTCGATCACAGTGATGGCGCAGCCCAGATTGTGCAGCGCGCGCGCCAGCAGGCTGGCCGACACCCAGCCGGCGGTGCCGCCGCCCAGGATCGCGATTGACCGGATGCGTTTGTCCGTCATGGCGACTATCCCCACCCATAAAGAGAAACGGGGCGGCGATTGCTCGCCGCCCCGTCGATCTTGTTACAGCTTGAACTTGCCGCCCAGGAAGAAGCGGCGTCCGCTGTCGTCGTAGCTGAACGGAAGGTTCGACCACTGCAGGTAGGTGTGAGGAGACGCATCGGTGAGGTTCTGCATCGAGAAGGTCAGACCGAAATGCTCGTTGATGTCGTAACCGATCTGGCCGTCCAGCTGACCGTAAGGCGCCGAATAGACCTGATAGATCTTGGTGTTGCCCTTGGCATCCGGGAAGGCGAAGGTCGCGCCCACCAGGCTGTCATTGACGGCGGTGTCGCGCCACGAGTACGAAGCCCGCGCCGAGAACCCGTCCTTTTCGTAGTACAAAGTACCCGTCACCGCATTCTTGGCGACGCCCGGGATCGGGGCGGCGTTGGTGAAACTGGTGGCCTGCGACGAGTAGGACTGCGACCGGGTATAGTTCGCCGCGATGCCGAAGCCGTCGAGCCAGTTATAGAGGCTGGCGTCGAAGGCGTACTGGCCGCCGAGCTCGATGCCGAAGATCTTGCCCTTGCCGGCGTTGACCGGTTCGGTGACGTTCGAGGTGGTGCCGCCGAAATCGTCCATCACATTGGTGGCGATGTTCTGGGTTTCGACGAAATTGTCCACCTGCTTGTAGAAGCCGGCGACGCTGACCAGGCCGCTATGGGCAAAGTAGTTTTCGTAAGAGATGTTGGTCTGGGTGGCGCGGTACGGATCCAGTTGGGCGTTGCCCGACGAACCGCCGGCGAAGGCGAAGCCGTCCTGAAGGCCGGTATGGATGTTGGTGCGCGCGTTGGTCTGGCGGGTGAAGTTGTAGCTGTTGCCCAGACCCAGCGAGTACAGATCCTGCGGCGAGGTCACGCGGGCGGCGCCGAAGCGGACCTTCTCGGTGTCCGAGGCGTCGACCACGAAGTTCAGCGACGGCAGAACATCGTCATAGGAGCGGTGGGTGGTGACCGGAATGACGTTGCTGTCGACGCCGTTCCACGAAGCGGTGCCGTAATAGGTCGGCACCGGCGCCGTCTGGCCATTGTTGATGTCCAGTTCGGTATGGACGAAGCGCACGCCGAAATTCAGGTGGAAGCGGTTGGCCTGGTTGCCGACATCGGCCATGGCGTAGCCGGCATAGGTCTTCTCATGCACGTTGAACGAGGACAGGCCGTCGACGAACAGGGCTTCGGTGCTGTTGGGAACGCCGGCGCCCGACCATACCGAATTGAGATAGGTCGAGGGGTTGGACAGCGTGCCCGGATCCTTGACGATGATGTTGCCGACGCCCTTGAGGTTGACGGTCTTCACCAGGCCCGGATTGCTGGTCGCGGTCGAGTAGGGGATGTTCGGGGTGCCGTAGCCCGGATCCTGGTAGTAATCCCAGGGGCCGGCCACCGAGCCGCCGCCGACATTGCCCGCCACCTGGCCGTTGGACAGGGTGCCGTTGATCAGATAGCGGCCGAAGGTCTGGTCGACGCCGCGGCTGCCATAGCGGAAGCCGGAACTGATCTCGGAATCGACGTTGCGGATGAAGGTCGGGTCATATTGCAGGTCCGCCTTGATCGCATAGTTCTGCTGCGAGGTCAGGTTGGCCCAGGCCCAGTTCGACTTGAAGGTGGTCCAGGCGGCGTTGTTCAGCACGTTCGACAGATAATTGACCGTCGGCAGGCCCGAGGTGCCGCCATTGGTCCAGTTGAACTGGTAGCCGGCGCTGCCGGTGGCGTTGGTGCAGGTCGAGGCGCCGTTGTTGCAGCCCGGAGCGCCCGGCGAGGTGACCACGCCCGACGAGGTGGTGTAGAGGCCGTGCTCGACGTCGGCCTGGGCCGCTTCGAGGTCCGAGGTGGCATAGGCGTAGGACGCGTCCAGGGTGCCGCGCAAATTGTCGGACGGCGCCCAGGAGGTGATCCACTGCAGGTTGTTCGCGTTGCTGGTGTTGTTCTGATACAGCGTCGCGGTTTCCGCGCCGTTGGCGGTGAAGGTGCCGTTCTGGACCACGCCGTTCGGGTCGATCGAATAGGGCTTGGAGGGATCGATCGCCGGGATCAGGGTGCCGGGCGAGGCGCCCTGGCCGTTGAACCACACCTTGTCGGAATAGGTGATGGTGGTGTCGTCCTCGTGCGAATAGAACCAGTTCAGGCGCGAGGTGACGGTGTCGGAGATCTTGGCGGCGACGCTGAGCGAGGCGCCGATGGTCTTGCGGTCGTCTTCCAGGTCGCTGAAATAGGCCAGCTGCGGGACGATGTAGTTGCGGCCCAGATGGGTGAGGTCCGCGGCGGTTACCGCGCCGCTATACGGGCCGAGCGCCGAATCGGTGATCAGCCACTGATTGCGGTTCTGGTCCTGGAATTCGTTGGTGGTGGTCTTCTCGGCGTCATAGGAGAAGCTGGCCGTCACCGCCACCTTGTTGTTGAAATTATAGGAGCCGACCAGGGTGCCGACCGGAGTCCAGTCGCCCTGGCCCTCATTGGTGGTCATGCGGAAATTGCCACCCAGGGTCCAGCCCTGCGGCTGGGCCAGCGGGTCGCGGGTCTTGAGGTCGATGGTGCCGCCCAGGCCGCCTTCGGTGATCGAGGCCTTGGGGTTCTTATAGACGTCGATGCCGCCGATTTCTTCCGACGGAATGCCTTCCAGCGAGCCGTACTGGGCATTGCCGCCGGCGCCGCCGCCCGAGCCTTCGCCCGAGACGTAGAATTCCTTGCCGGTCAGGAAGACGTCGCCGTTCAAGGTGGTGAGATTCTGGCGCAGGCCGTCGATCAGCACCGCGGTGCCGACGCCCTGCGAGCGGTCGATCTGCACGCCGGGCAGGCGCTGGAGGGCTTCCGCGACGTTCTGGTCGGGCATCTTGCCGATGTCTTCCGGCGCGATCGATTCGATCGGCAAATCGGAATCACGCTTGGCGTCGAGGGCTTTCTGCTGCGAGGCGCGGAAGCCGGAAACCACGACTTCCTGGACGTCGTTGCTGCTGGTGGTGGACGCCTGCTGGGCGAGCGCGGTGCCCGCGATCAGAAAGGAAAGGGCAGAGGTGCTGGCAAGCAAAAGCCTGCGCGAGTTTGCGCTGTGAATAGACATGTGAACGTACCCCCGTACTGTTTGGAGTTTGTTTTGGGTTGATTTTTTGCCGGGCCGAACGGCCCGGGTACTCTTGTGACGTAAAGCCTCCATCTGGCTGATCTGTCAGGGGCGGGGGTTGGCCGCCATCCGTCGAGAGCTGCGGGCGCTTCAGGCCTCTATATTATTTCTATTTGATTTATTAAATCTGGACCTGTGGCGCATTGTCAATGCAGCTTTCCTCCTGGCTCCGGCTCTTTTCGGGTTGTTTGGCCGGTAGACCTGACATCCGCATAGGCATGCGGTGTTGCGACGTTACGATGCGCGGACTAGACAACGCTGTCAATGTCTCTGACAACGATGTCATACAGCGTTGTCATTTTTTTCAAGCCTGTGGTACCTCTGCCACAGGTCGCATGGTAGGGTGCGAGGACAAAGAAGGGCCGCGCCGATAGGGCGGAGGCCGAGGGAGGGATGGGATGTCCATGACAAAAGGTCAGGGATCAGTGGTCGCGCTGACCCTGGTGGCCACCTTGGGTGGTCTGCTGTTCGGTTACGATACCGCGGTCATTTCCGGCGCCGTCAAATCGATCGACGCCAATTTCATCGATCCGCAGAATCTGGAGGAGACGGCGCGCAACGCGCTGTCCGGCTTCACCATTTCCAGCGCGTTGTTCGGCTGCGTCGTCGGCGGCGCCATCGCCGGCTGGTGCGGCAACCATCTCGGCCGCCGCGGCGGGCTGATGCTGGCGGCATTGCTGTTCCTGATCTCGGCGATCGGGTCGGCCTTCCCGGAACTGGGGCTGGGCGCCATCGGCGAAATGGGTCCCAAGGCCCTGGTGCCGTTCATCTGCTATCGCGTCATCTGCGGTATCGGCGTCGGCATGGCCTCGATGCTGTCGCCGCTCTATATCGCGGAAATCGCCCCGCCCGAGGAGCGCGGCCGGCTGATCTCCTATAACCAGATGGCCATCGTCGGCGGCATCGTCGGCGTCTATTTCGTCAATTGGACCATAGCACTTCAGGGCGACCAGGGCTGGCTCGACCAGATCGGCTGGCGCTGGATGCTGGGCTCCGAGGCCCTCCCCGCCGCCTTGTTCCTGCTGCTGCTGTTCGGCGTGCCCGACACCCCGCGCTGGCTGGTGCTGAAGGGCCGCACCTCCGACGCCCTGGCCGTGCTGAAGCGCCTGATGCCGGAAGCCCAGGCGTCGCAGACCTTGGCCGACATCGAAGGCAGCCTGGTGCACCACACCGACAAGCTGTTCTCGTTCGGCGGCAAGGTGATCTTCATCGGCATCATGCTGTCGGTGTTCCAGCAGCTGGTCGGCATCAATGCGGTGCTCTATTACGCGCCGCTGATCTTCCAGAACATGGGCGCGGCCAATGACAGCGCCTTCCTGCAGACGGTGATCGTCGGCACCGCCAACGTCGTCTTCACCCTGGTGGCGATGTTCACCGTCGACCGCTGGGGCCGCCGTCCGCTGCTGATCTGGGGCGGGGCGATCATGGCGGTAGCGATGTTCTGGCTCGGTGCGGTGTTCAACATGCAGGCCTTGGGCTCGATGGCACTCGTGGCGATGGTGGTCTATGTCGCCGGCTTCGCCATGTCGTGGGGTCCGGTGGTGTGGGTGCTGCTGGCCGAGATGTTCCCCAACGCGATCAAGGGCCAAGCCCTGGCCATCGCGGTGGCGGCGCAGTGGATCGCCAATGTGCTGGTCAGCTGGAGCTTCAAGGTGCTGGACGGCAATTCGTTGCTGAACTCCCTGTTCCATCACGGCTTCAGCTATTACTTCTACGGCGCCATGAGCGTGCTTTCCGCCATTTTCGTCTATCTGATGGTTCCCGAGACCAAGGAGCGGAAATTGGAGGAAATCCAGGAACTGTGGCATAAGGGGTAATAGTTTTAAGGGGAGCAAGCGTTTGAGCGGAGTACAAAGCGTCACCGTCACGGCGGACGAAACCGATCTCAGGTTGGATCGGTGGTTTTCGCGGCGCTTCCCCGAATTGGGCCATGGGCGGCTGGAAAAGCTGCTGCGCACCGGCCAGGTGCGTGTGGATGGTAAAAGGGCCAAATCGAACCAGCGGCTGGAAGAGGGGCAGATGATCCGCGTCCCGCCGCTGGGCGAGGCTCCGGCGCAAACCGGGCCTAAGCAGCCCAAGCCGGTCAGCGCCGCCGAAGCCAAGGCGCTGGCCGACGCCATTCTCTATATGGATGACGACGTGATCGTGCTGAACAAGCCGGCCGGCTTGGCCGTGCAGGGCGGCACCAACATGGATCACCATCTCGACGCCATGCTGGACAGCCTGCGGTTCAAAGCCGAGGAGCGTCCGCGCCTGGTCCATCGCCTCGACAAGGATACCAGCGGCGCTTTGCTGCTGGGCCGCAACGCCTTCTCCGCCGCCAAGCTGGCCGCTTCGTTCCGGTCGCGCGAGGCGCGCAAATGCTATTGGGCACTGGTGGTCGGCGTGCCGCGCTATCCGCAGGGCCGCATCGATGCCGCCTTGGCCAAGATGACCGGCAGCAAGATGGGCGACAAGGTCGAGGTCGACGAGGAAGATGGCAAGCGCGCGGTCACCTATTACCGGGTGGTCGACAGCGCCTACAAGAAAGCTGCCTGGCTCGAGATGGAGCCGCGCACCGGACGCACCCACCAGCTGCGCGCCCATTGCGCGCTGCTTGGTACCCCGATCCAGGGCGACGGCAAATATGGCGGCACGGAAGCCTATCTGACCGGGCAGGGAGTCAGCAAAAAGCTGCATCTGCATTCCCGCGCCGTGATGGTGCCACATCCGCGCAAGGGGCTGATCAAGGTCGAGGCGCCGCTGCCGGCGCATATCTCGGCCAGCTTCGATTTCTTCGGGTTCGACGAGACACGGGCGGGAGCCCCCTTCGTGTCCTTTGATGAGGATCAGAGATGAGCCACGGCCGGGATGAACTTCATCGATATGCCCAGACCATCATCGGGGCTTTCCTGATTTCTTCCCGGCACGAGGAACTGGCGGAAGAGGCCAAGGCCTTCCTCGACTCCGATCGCTGCGCCGATTTGACCAACCAGTTCCTCGAAGCGCTGGTCCACGCGGTCGCCACCGGCATCGCCCAGGAGCGCCGGGCCGATCCGTTCCGCCGGCTGATGTGCCATCCGCTGACCGAGCTGCTGGAAAGCGACCAGATCTCGCGCACGCTGCTGCCCAATTATTTCAACTTCCTGCATCTGGTCCTGGGCGACCAGCAGGAGGAGCTGACCGCCGAATGCGAAGGCATCCTCGAGGCGGCCCGGCAGGATCCGCATTTCACCTGGGATTTCTTCTATGACGACCCGCGCGCCAAGGCGGTGCTGTGGGGTGTGCTGATGCGGATCGCCGAGACCTTCAAGCGCTTCGAGCCGCGCCGCGACTGGTTCATCGGGCTGATGGAGAACCGCATGCACGCGGTAAGTATCGCGCCCAACGCCTTCATCCCCCTGGCCCATGGCGAGGAGGACAACAAGGTCTCGTTCGGCAAGGTGCAATTCGATCTGCTGTTCGGCGCGCTCTATCGCCCGCTGCTGCGCATGTCGGCCCAGGATGACGCCGCCTTCACCCGGATGTTCGGCGCGCCGCCCGCCAAACTGGTGGCGCCGTTGGTCGAAAAGCTCGTATAGCTCATCAAAAGATTGATGCTATAAAGTAGCCATGTTTCGCGACGGACATAAATCCTTCATGACCCGCTTGGGCGCCCGGTTCGGCCTGTTGGCCCTGGCGCTGCAGTTGGTCTTGTCCTTCGGGCATATCCATCCGTTACCGTCGCAGATCACCGAGATTTCGGCGCCCTCCGGCAATACTGGCGGGCCGGATCTGTCGTTGGTCGATGGCGCTTGCGCCATCTGCGCCAGCATCGCCGCCTTTGCCTCGCTGGATCTGCCGGTTCAGGCGGATTTCCTGCCGCCGGCAACGACCGCGGAAATCATCTCCCCCGTCACGGTGGCCGGCGAGCATCGCGCAGCGCCCATCCGCTATTTCTCCAGCCGAGCCCCTCCCGCCGCCTGAAACCAATCCTCTCTTTTTTGGTTTCAGTCAGCGGAGTTTTTCATGCGTGTTTTCTATTCGCCCGGGCGTATGCCGCGGGCTTCGGCGTGCAGCCTGTTGGTCCTGGCGATGGCGGCGGGTGCTGCCCATGCCGATGATGAGTCTTCTTCGGCCGGTGGCAGCGGCATCCAGAACATCACCGTCACCGCCGAGCGTCTGGCCAAGACGCGCAACGAGATTCAGACCCAGACCGGCGCTTCGACCTATGTGATCGGCTCGGATGCGATCGCAGCTCTGCCGGGTGGCGAGAACCTGCCGCTCAACGAGGTGCTGCTGCAGGCGCCCGGCGTCGCCCAGGACAGCTTCGGCCAGATCCATATCCGCGGCGAGCACAACAATCTGCAATACCGCCTCAACGGCATCATCCTGCCCGAAGGCATCAGCGTGTTCGGCCAAACCCTCAGCCCGCGCCTGGCCGACCAGGTCGAGCTGATCACCGGCGCGCTGCCGGCCGAATATGGTTTGAGGACCGCCGGCATCGTCGATATGAGCACCAAGTCCGGCGTCTTCACGCCGGGCGGCGAGGTCAGCTTCTATGGCGGTTCGCACGGCACCATCCAGCCGAGCTTCGAGTATGGCGGCTCGGCGGGGCAGTTCAATTATTTCGTCAGCGGGTCTTACTTGCAGAACGGCCTGGGCATCGAAAGCCCGGACGGCCGCTCCGCCCCGCTGCATGACAAGACCCAACAGGGCTCGGGCTTCGGCTATTTTGAATATCTGATCGACAGCGACAGCAAGGCCTCGCTGATCGTCGGCTCCTCGCGCAACCAGTTCCAGATCCCCGATCAGGCCGGTTTGCAGCCGTCGCTCGGTTACACTCTCGGCAGCCAGACGAACTATCCCAGCGATCAGCTCAATGAGAGCCAGCGCGAAATCACCGACTACGCCGTGTTGAGCTATCTGAAGTCGGTCACCGACGACTTCCATTATCAGGTGTCGCTGTTCGGACGCTATTCGAGCTTGCTGTTCACCCCCGACGTGACCGGCGACCTGCTCTATAACGGCATCGCCCAATATGCCTATAAGCAGGACACCTCGGGCGGCATCCAGACCGAGGGCGTCTATCACCTGACGCCGGCCCACACCTTGCGCGGCGGCTTCATCATCGAGGGCGACCGCGGCACCAGCACCACGACCTCCGAGGTGTTCCCGCTCGATCCGATTTCCGGCACTCAGGTGGGGACTAGCCCGATTTCGCTCGCCGACAATGGCGGCAAGCTGTCCTGGACCTACAGCGCCTATCTGCAGGACGAGTGGAAGCTGGCCGATCAGCTGACCGTCAATTACGGCGGCCGCTTCGACGTGGTCGACGCCTACACCCATGCCTGGCAGTTCAGCCCGCGCGTCAACGCAGTGTGGAAGCCGCTCGAGGACACCACGGTCCATGCCGGTTATTCCCGCTATTTCACACCGCCGCCCTTCGAGCTGGTCGGCGGGCGCGACGTCAATCTATTCGCCAATACCAGCGGCGCCTCGACGACGACGCTCGACAGCACGCCGAAGGCGGAGCGGGCGAACTATTACGACATCGGCATCTCGCAGGTGATCGTTCCCGGCCTGACCGTTGGCTGGGACAATTATTATAAGAGCAGCACCAATCTGATCGATGAAGGCCAGTTTGGCGCGCCGATCATCCTGACGCCGTTCAACTATGCCAAGGGCAAGCAATATGGCAGCGAGCTGAGCGTGTCCTACCAGGTCAATCCCTGGACCTTCTACGCCAATTTCGCGGCGGCGCGGGCCATCGGCAAGGACATCGTCAGCAGCCAGTTCAATTTCACCCCGGACGATCTGGCCTATATCTCGCAGCACTGGATCCATCTCGATCACGATCAGACCTACACCGCTTCGGGTGGTGTCTCCTATCGCTGGGAACAGACCCGGATCTCGGCCGATCTGGTGTCTCAATCGGGCCTGCGAGCCAGCACCGATGTTCCGAACGGCACCTCGCTTTCCCACTATGTGACGGTCAATCTCGGCCTGACCCAGGGGCTCGACCTGCCCGCCTTGGGGTCGATGAAGCTACGCTTCGACGTGATTAACCTGCTCGACAAGGATTACGAGATCCGCAACGGCACCGGCGTCGGCGTCGGCGCCCCGCAATTCGGGGCGCGGCGAGGCTTCTTCGGCGGGATATCGAAGGAGTTCTGAGCAAAGAAAAAGGCCGGGAGCGATCCCGGCCTTTATATTTTGTGTCCCTCAGGCGCCGGGCGCGGCTTCCAGCCGCTGGGCTACCGCGCCAAGCTATACCGTCTGTGTGACGGCGGCTGTCGGCAGCGCGGCGGCCCTTGGCCGCGGAACGATTCCCCTGGGAATCGTTCCGTCATGGCGATCAGAGCCTGTTACAGACGGTAGCGGAACCCGCCGGTCACCAGCTGGGTGTTGCCGCTGCTGCTCTGCTGGCGGTCGTAATTGACGTAGAAGGCTTCGGAACGGTCCAGTTCCAGCTTCAGGCCAGCCAGGAAGCGCACGATGTCCGAGCCGGGCGTCAGGCCGTTGAACACCCACAGGGCCTGGTCGCCCTGGGTCTGGGCCTGGATATGGGTGGGCTTGTCGCTGACCTCGTGTTCGTAGCCGGCCTTGAGGCTGGGCACCAGGGCCCAATGGTCGCCGATGAAGAAGCGCTTGGAGACGTCGGCCGACACGAACGGGCGCAGCGAGTTGAGGTTGTTGCTGGCCACGGTGAAGTTATAGATGTCGGTGCCGGTCTCGGTGTAGCTGGTCTGGTGCAGATTGACGTATTTCGCGCCGCCCTGCGGGCTGACCACCCAGCCATCGAACGCCCAATAGCCGCTCGCCTGGATGGCGGCGATCCGCTGGTTGGCGTTGTGCTTGGCCGAGGCCACCTGGTTGACCGGGGTGGTGGTGCCGGCCAGCGGCAGGTCGACCGGGCGGGTCGAGTCGATCTCGCCCAATCCGATGCCGGCCAGTCCGTCGATGGCGTAGGGGCCGGTCCACCAGCCGCCATAAAGCGCCAGCATCGGCGTGTCGGTGGTGCCGCGCGAGCCAGTGTCCTTTTCGCTCAGCGACAGATGGCTGTAGCCCAGCGCCACGCCGATCGCGACACCCGGTGCCCACTCGGTGTCGGCGCCCATCAGGAAGCCGTCGGTGTGCGTGCCGTAGCCGGAGATGCCGTTGCTGGCATCGTGCGAGCCGGTGCCGCCCATGGGCTGCACCCACAGGCCATAGGGCGAGGTGCCGCGGACACGGTGGGTGTCGGTCATCGCCACCGCCAGCTCGTCGGCCAGGGCGTTGCTGCGCGCGCTGGCCAGGCGGTCGAGCAGGGCGCCGGTGGTTTGCTGAGCCTGGTCCCGGGTGGCCTCGGTCAGTGAGGGCAGCACGGTCGGGTGATCCGGCAGGTCGGCCTTCTGGGTCAGCACGACGTAATAGCTGTTGCCTTCCTGAACCACGCTGGCGGTCAGGCCGGCGCTCTGCACCACGCCGGCATTGACGGTGGTGAAGCCGGTGCCGGCGATCGCGTCGGCGGTGAAGATCTGATACTGGCCGGCGCGGAGGAAGCCGGCGCCATAACCGACGCTCAGCGTGCCGCCATTGATGCTGGCGAGGCCGTTGACCTTGAGCTCGGAGGACGAGGTGGCGGTGGTCGACGGCGTGATTTCCGGGGCCAGGATCGCGTTGGCGTTCTGGATGTAGCCGCCCGCCGTCAGGGTGTTGGCCGGAGCCACGACGCCGCCATTGTTGTAGACCGTGCCCGAAATGCTGCCCGAGCCGCCGAGAACGGCGTTGGCCGTCGTGGTGGTGGTCACGCTGGTGCCGTTGACGATCGACGTGCTGCTGGTGATCGTGGCGGTGGTATTGTTGGTGCCGTTGCCGTTGATCGTCACGTCGCCCGCCAGCGTCGCGGCCTGATGCGACGAATCGCCGACGATCAGGGTGCCGCCCTGCTGGATGGTGGTGCCGCCGGTATAGGTGTTGGTGCCGTTCAGCGTCAGGGTGCCCGCGCCGAGCTTGGTCAGGTCGCCGGCGCCCGAGATGTTGCTGCTGATGACCGCATTGTTGCCATTGGTGTTGATCGAGCTGCCGATGGCGTCGGTCGTGATGTTGTGCTGGATGGTGGCGTTGGAGGTGAATTCCAGCGTACCGCCCTGCAAATGCAGCGTGTTCAGTTCGAGGATGTTACCGGTCGCGTCCGTGTTCGGCGAGTTGGTGACCTGGCCGGTCACCGAATTGGTGACGCTGGTATAGGCGCCCAGGGCGTTGTCGGCGTTGATCGCCAGGGTCGCGCCCTTCTGCACGGTCAGGTCGCCGAGGAAGGTGTTGGTGCCCTGCAGTTCGAGGGTGCCGTTGCCGCCGACGGTCAAGCCGCCCTTGGTGCCGGTGGTGCCGTTGTTGGCGATGATGCTGCTCAGGGTCACCGTTCCGGCCGAATTGGTCAGGATGGTGCCGCCGCCGTCCTCGATGATGATTTCGCGGGTCGAGGAGACCGCCGAGCTGTTGGTGAATTGCAGGGTGCCGCCCTTGGCGTTGGTGCCCAGCCCGTCGGAGCCGTTGTCGCCCAGCACGACATTTGTGATCCCGCTACCGCCCAGCGCCGCGTCGGAGGAAACCTGCAGCGTGCCGCCGCCCTGGATGAAGGTGCCGCCGGTGTAGCTGTTGCTGGCGTTGGTGATCGCCACGGTGCCGCTATTGACCGACAGCGCGCCGCCGCCCGAGATGAGGCCGGCGAGGGTGGCGACGCCGCCCGGGGTGGTCACGCCGTTGATGACGCCGCCGCCCTGGTTCAAATTGATGTTGCGCGCCGAATAGAACGAGCTGACGCCCGAGGCGACGCTCAGCGTGCCGGACTTGGAGCCGTTGCTGTCGCCCAGATTGATGGTGTTGGCGGTGGTGGGGGTGGTGTTGGCCAGCTGCGTGTTGCCGAGCGCGGCGTCGCCGTTGACGACCAACTGCGCGCCGTTGGCGACGGTGGTGGTGCCGGTATAGGAATTGACGCCGGTCAGCACGACGTTGCCGCCATTCACGGTCAGATTGCCGCTGCCCGAGATCGGGCCGTTATAGGTGGCCCAGCCGCTCGCGTTCAGCTGTCCGCCGCCGGCATTGACGGTGACCGCGCGGTTGGTGGCGAAGGACGCCGAGCTGGTCGACAGAGTGCCCTGGGTGGTGGCGTCGCCGAGTGTGACCCTACCGGAGGCGGCGCCGAGATTGGCGTCCTGGCCGACCTGCAGCGTGCTGTTCCCGGCCGCGCTGGTACCGCCGGTATAGCTGTTGACACCGTCTAGGATCAGCGTGCCGCCGCCGGTGACCGACACGCTGGTCGGGGTCGATCCGTCGGTGATGGTGGATTTGACGTCCTGGGACTGGCCTGCGGGAACCGAATAGCTCTGTGCCAACGCGGAATTCCCGGCCAGCACCGTCAACACCAGGCTGGTGGCGCAGGAAGTCAGCAAAATTCTTTTCATCGGTTCCCTCTGAAACACCCTGGCGGTGGGGCCTGCCCCAACGCGGTTCGACAGAATGACATATTTCCCCGAATTGGTAACCGCCCGTTTCGGGGCTGTCCAGCGCGATCTCCGATGGTAGAATGCGACCGCGTCCATAACTGGGTTTTTTCATGCCTTCCTTTACACGTCTCGCGGTCTTCGATGTCGACGGTACCTTGATCGACAGCCAGCACAATATCGTGGCGTCGATGGTTGCCGCCTGCGAGCGCAACGCCGTCGCGGCGCCCTCCGCCGAGGAAATCCGCCGCATCATCGGCCTGTCGCTGCAGGAGGCGGTGGCGCGGCTGTTGCCCGGGATGGAGGGAGATCTGGTCGCCCGCGTGGTCGAGGATTACAAGAACGGCTTTGCCGAATTGCGGGGCCGCCCCGACCATTACGAGCCGCTGTTTCCCGGGGTGATGGAGGCGCTCGACGCGCTGGAAAAGGATGGCTGGGTGCTGGCGGTGGCGACCGGAAAATCGCGCCGCGGCCTGCTGGCGATGATCGAGCGGCACGGCTTGCACGGGCGCTTCGTCTCGCTGCAGACCGCCGACGACAATCCCGGCAAGCCTGACCCGACAATGCTGCGCCGCGCGATTGCCGAGGCAGGTGCCCGGGCCGAGGAATCGGTGATGATCGGCGACACCAGCTACGACATGCAGATGGGCCGCAGCGCCGGAGCGCGGGCCATCGGCGTCGGCTGGGGCTATCACGGAACCGACGAATTGCTGGCCTCGGGCGCCGAGCTGGTGGTCGAGACCTATACGCAACTGGTCGGCAGCCTCGCCGGCCTATTCCTCCAGGCGCAATGAAGCGCTATCCGGCCCGCCTCGCTCTCCGACTGACCCTGATCCTCGCCGCTTTCGTGGCGATCGGGCTGGTGCGGGTGGCCAAATCGGTCGATGTCGACCGCTATGGCGCCGAGGTGGCGGGCTGGACGCGCCGGGCCACCGGCCGCGACGTGGCCTTCGCCGGGCCGGTGAAGCTGAGGCTGTCCCTGCATCCGGCGCTGACCGTCAATGGCGTGACCCTGGCCAACCGGGCCGGTGCGGCTCGCGCGGACATGGTGCGGCTGGATCATGTCGAGGCGCAGATCGGTCTGCTGCCGCTGCTATGGGGCGAGCTGCGGGTCAGCCGCGTGCTGGTCGACGGCGCCGACATCTTGCTGGAACAGGATGGCGAGGGGCGGGGTAACTGGGAATTCGGCCCGATGCCGCCGGAGGGCGAGTCCCCGGGGCAGGGCGAGGTCGGCGCGCGGGTGACGCAATTGGTGTTCCGCCGTGTCGCCGTGCATCTGCAGACGCCCGCCGACGAAAGCCTGGCGATCGACCGCGCCACCTTCGACACGGACGGCCTGTCGGCGCCGATCGCCCTGACCCTGGATGGCAGCTGGAACGGCAAGCATCTTGCGGTGACCGGCCTGCTGGGCAGCTTGAAAGACGTATTCGTCGACGAAAAGCCGTTGGCGCTGCGCCTCAAGGCGCTGATGCCGGGCCTGGTGGCCAGCGCCGAGGGCACCGTGCGGAGCGCCCGCCAGGGGCTCGACCTCGCCTTGCTGATGACGGCCGAGCTTAATGACAGTGCCGATCTCGACCAGCTGATCGGCTTGCCGCTGCCGTCGCTGGGATCGGCGCGCGCCGCCTTTACCGTGTCGGGGCCGCTGTCGCGCCCCAGCCTCGCCGCCCTGGAAGCTACGGTGGGACGGCACGACACCCTGGCGATCACCGTCAAGGGCCGGGTGACCGATCCCCTGTCCGGCAGCGGCATCGATCTGGCCCTGGGCATCGATGGCGATGCCTCGGCCGCGTTCGGTTTCGGCGCGCCGGGCAAGCCGTTGCCGATGGCGCTGTCGGGCCATGTCGCCGCCAGCGGCAGCGGCGCGGGTCGCGCCTGGCGTATCGCCGATCTCAAGGGGACGCTGGGCCGCAGCGACATTGCCGGGCGCCTCGAGGTCAGCCGCCATGCCGGCCATGCGGTGATCGACGGCCAGTTCGAGTCGGGCCTGCTGGACCTCACCCGTCCGCCGCCGTCGCCGTCCGCCGACACCGGACGCATCATGCCGCTGGATGGCAGGCTGTTCTCCGACGAGCCGCTGCCGACCCATCTTCTGATGTCGAGCGACGGGCATCTGGTCTGGCGGGTGGCAAAGCTGGTGGACCGGCGCATGACCGCCGATTCGGTGAGCCTGGATACGGAATGGCGCGACGGCAAGATGACCGCCCGGGGCGGCGCGGCCGCGATCGGCGGGGGGCGCATCGATGCTTCGCTGACCTATGATACGCGTTCGGCGCCGCCGGCGGCTTCCGTCGATTTGTCGATCGCCCATGTCGAACTGGGCACTCTCTTGACCCAGCTCGGCGTGCTGGACGGGCTGCAGGGCGCCAAGACCGATCTCAAGCTGAAATCCACCGGCACCGGTACCTCGTTGCGCGGCCTGATCGCCACCCAGGATGGCACCAGTTTGCTGTCGATCGGCCCGACCCAGGTGGCAGGGCGCTTTTCGAGCGATGGCTTCGGCGCCATTCTCGGACGTATCGGCGGCGGGGCTGGACCGTGGATCGATCTGCGCTGCCTGATCAGCCAGTTTACCCTGGCCGACGGGCTGGCCCGCTCCGAGGCTTTGCTGTTTTCGGTCGGCAATCTGACGGTGACCGGGCAGGGCAGCATCAATCTGGCCAGCGAAGGGCTCGATTTCACCCTCACCCCGCGTCTGGCCGGCCAGACCCCGGCGATCCAGGTCGATCTGGGCGGATCGCTGATGCATCCCTCGGTCGCGGCGGCGCGGGCCGCCTTCGTGAAAAATGTCCCCGGCACGGTCGGCGATGCGGCCAGCCCCTTGATGAGTCTCGCCACAGACGGTAATGCCTGCTTCGCCACGCTGGCTCAGGGCCGGAAAGCGGCACGGCCGGGAGCGGGAGGATTACGGTGAAGCGGTTTTATAAAGAGGTGTCGAGCGTACCGGTTGAGGGCGGCTTTGGCGTGCAGCTTGATGGCAAGGCGGTAAAGACGCCGGCCGGACAGGCTTTGACGGTTCCGACCGCCAGGCTGGCCGAGGCGATGGCGGAGGAATGGGAAGCCCAGGGCGAGACTATCGTGCCATCCTCGATGCCGATGATGCAGCTCGTCAGCACGGCGATCGACCGCATGCCGCTGACGCGCAGCCAGGTTCAGGGATTCGTGTCCGGTTTCGGCACCTCGGACATGCTGTGCTACCGCGCCGACGCTCCCGAGGATCTGGTCCGCTTGCAGTCGATCAGCTGGCAGCCCTGGCTCGACTGGGCGGCGCGGGAATTCGGCGCACCCCTGGCGACCGGCGCCGGGGTGGTGCCGCTGGTTCAGGATGAAGAGAGCCTGACCGCGCTGCGCCTGCAGGTCAGCGGTTACAACGACTGGGCGCTGACGGCGCTGCAATCTTTGGCGCCGTGCCTCGGGTCGCTGGTGCTGTCGCTGGCGGTGGTGGAAGGCGTGTTGCCGGCCGACGAGGCCTTCGAGCTGTCGCGTCTCGAGGAGAGCTTCCAGAACGAGCGCTGGGGCACCGATTCCGAGGCCAAGGCGCGCTCTGCCGGGCTGCGCCAGGAAGTGCTGGCGGCAGCCCGGTTGCTGGATTTGATCAGAGAAGCGTAAGCATGGTCTCGGCGCTGGAGACGTCGACGCCCGGCGCGGTCTCGACGTTGAGATGTGTCACCACGCCGTTCTCGACAATGGCGGCATAGCGTTGCGAGCGCAGGCCCATGCCATAGCCGCTGGCGTCCATGCTCAGCCCCACCGCCTTGGTGAAGTCGGCGCTGCCATCGGCCAGCATCATCACTTTGCCTTCGGACTTCTGGTCCTTTTCCCAGGCTCCCATCACGAAGGCGTCATTGACCGACAGGCAGGCGACGAAATCGACGCCCTTGGCCTTGATGTCCTCGTGATGGCGCACGAAGCCCGGCACATGCTTCATCGAACAGCCGGGGGTGAAGGCGCCCGGCAGGGCGAACAGGATGGCCTTCTTGCCGGCGAACAGGGCGTCGGTGGTGACGTCCTTGGGACCGTCGGCGGTCATCGTCTTCAAGGTGATGGACGGCAGCTTGTCGCCAACTTTAAGGCTCATGGTAATCCTCCCCAGGGGTTTCAACTCGTCCCTAAGCTGACCTCGCGATGCGGCGAGTTCAAGGGGGCAAGCTTGAGGGCGCACGAATACAATGCTATTTCAAAACGGTCATATTAGCGGCCGCACAATGATAACAGAGGCCGCAGCGAGGGGACCCGATGTCGGAAATCATCCGTGAACTTGAGGAAAAGCGCGTCCGCGCCCGAGCGGGCGGCGGGCTCAAGCGCGTCCAGGCGCAGCATGCCAAGGGCAAGCTGACCGCGCGCGAACGCATCGATCTGTTCCTCGATCCCGGCTCCTTCGAGGAGTGGGACATGTTCGTCGAACATCGCTGCACCGATTTCGGCATGGGCAGCCAGGTGGTGCCCGGCGACGGCGTGGTGACCGGCTATGGTACGGTCAATGGCCGGCTGGTGTTCGTGTTCAGCCAGGATTTCACCGTGTTCGGCGGCTCGCTGTCGGAAACCCACGCCGAGAAGATCGTCAAGGTGATGGAACAGGCCATGAAGATGGGCGCGCCCGTCATCGGCCTCAACGATTCCGGCGGTGCCCGCATCCAGGAAGGCGTCGCCTCGCTGGCCGGCTATGCCGAAGTGTTCCAGCAGAACGTGCTGGCCTCGGGCGTCATCCCGCAGATCTCGCTGATCATGGGTCCCTGCGCCGGCGGTGCGGTGTACTCCCCCGCCATGACCGACTTCATCTTCATGGTGAAGGACAGCTCCTACATGTTCGTCACCGGTCCCGACGTGGTCAAAACGGTGACGCACGAGACGGTGACCGCCGAGGAACTGGGCGGCGCCGTCACCCACACCACCAAGTCCGGCGTGGCCGATCTGGCCTTCGAGGATGACGTCGAGGCGCTGCTGCAATTGCGCCGCTTCGTCGATTTCCTGCCGGCCAACAACCGCGAGAAACCGCCGGTGCGGCCGACCTTCGATCCGGCCACCCGCATCGAACCCTCGCTCGACACGCTGATCCCCGACAATCCCAACAAGCCCTACGACATGAAGGAACTGATCCTCAAAGTCGTGGATGACGGGGATTTCTTCGAGATCGCGCCCACCTATGCCGGCAACATCATCGTCGGCTTCGCCCGCATGGAAGGCAGCACCGTCGGCATCGTCGCCAACCAGCCGCTGGTGCTGGCCGGCTGTCTCGACATCGACAGCTCGATCAAGGCGGCGCGCTTCGTTCGCTTCTGCGACGCCTTCAACATCCCGATCGTCACCTTCGTCGACGTGCCCGGCTTCCTGCCCGGCACCGCGCAGGAATATGGCGGCATCATCAAGCATGGCGCCAAGCTGCTCTATGCTTACGCCGAGTGCACCGTGCCGAAGATCACGGTGATCACCCGCAAGGCTTATGGCGGCGCTTATGACGTCATGAGCAGCAAGCATCTGCGCGGCGACGTGAACTATGCCTGGCCGACCGCCGAGATCGCCGTGATGGGGCCGAAGGGTGCGGTGGAGATCATCTTCCGCGAGGATATCGGCAATCCGGAAAAGATCGCCGAGCGCACCGAGGAATACAGGAAGAAGTTCGCCAATCCCTTCATCGCCGGCCATCGCGGCTTCATCGATGACGTCATCCGTCCGCACGCCACCAGACGGCGCATCTGCAAGAGCCTCGCTATTCTCAAGAACAAGAAGCTTGAGAACCCCTGGCGCAAGCATGGGAATATCCCGCTGTGATTAAAAAGATACTGGTCGCCAATCGAGGCGAGATCGCCTGCCGCGTCATGCGCACGGCGAAGAAGATGGGCATTGCCACCGTCGCGGTCTATTCCGACGCCGACAAGGACGCCCAGCACGTCAAAATGGCCGACGAGGCCGTGCATATCGGCCCGCCGCAATCGGCGCAGTCCTATCTGCTGGTCGACAAGATCGTCGAAGCCTGCAAGAAGACCGGCGCCGACGCGGTCCATCCGGGCTATGGCTTCCTGTCCGAGAAGCGCGAGTTTCAGGAAGCGCTGGCCAAAGCCGGCATCATCTTCATCGGTCCCGACGCCGAAGCGATCTTCGCCATGGGCGACAAGATCGAGTCGAAGAAGCTGGCCAAGCAGGCCGGCGTCGTCCAGGTGCCCGGTTACCTGGGCGTCATCAAGGATGCCGACGAGGCGGTCAAGATCGCCAAGGAGATCGGCTATCCGGTGATGATCAAGGCCTCGGCGGGCGGCGGCGGAAAAGGCATGCGCCTGTCCTGGAACGACCAGGAAACCCGCGAAGGCTTCGTCTCGGCCACCAACGAGGCGAAATCCTCGTTCGCCGACGACCGCGTCTTCATCGAGAAATTCATCGAGCATCCCCGCCATATCGAGATCCAGGTGCTGGGCGACAGCCATGGCAACGTGGTCTATCTCGGCGAGCGCGAATGCTCGATCCAGCGCCGCCATCAGAAGGTGATCGAAGAGGCGCCGAGCCCCTTCCTGACCCCGGAAGTCAGGAAGGCGATGGGCGAGCAGGCCGTCGCTTTGGCCAAGGCGGTTAACTATAAATCCGCCGGCACCGTCGAATTCATCGTCGACGTGAACCGCAATTTCTACTTCCTGGAAATGAACACCCGCCTGCAGGTGGAGCATCCGGTGACCGAGCTGATCACCGGTCTCGATCTGGTGGAGTGGATGATCCGCGTCGCCGCCGGCGAGAAGCTGCCCTTCAAACAGTCGGACATCAAGCTCAATGGCTGGGCCATGGAAGCCCGCGTCTATGCCGAGGATCCGTACCGCAACTTCCTGCCCTCGATCGGCCGCCTGACCCGCTATCAGGAGCCCCAGCAGGGCGAGCATGTCCGCGTGGATAGCGGCGTGGCCGAGGGCGGCGAGATCAGCCTGTATTACGATCCGATGATCGCCAAGCTGTGCAGCTTTGGCGCCGATCGCAAGGAAGCGATCGCCCATATGCGCGAAGCCCTGGATGAGTATTACATCCGCGGCCTCAACCACAATATTCCGTTCCTGGCCGCTTTGATGGGGCATCCGCGCTTCGTCAAGGGTGACCTCTCCACCGGCTTCATCGCCGAGGAATATAAGAACGGCTTCTCGGCCGCCGATCTTCCGCCGGCCGAACCCGCTTTGCTGGCCGCCGTCGCCGCCTTCGTCCATCGCCGCCATCTCGAACGCGAGGCGACGATCGGCGGGCAGTTGCAAGGCCGCGGTGTGGTGCCGGGCGACGAATTCGTGGTGCGGACGGGCGATTCGTCGCATCCCGTTCATCTGACGCCGGAAGAGGGCGGTTTCGCCGCCATGGTCGGGCAGAAGAAATTCTCGATCCGCTCCGATTGGCAGATCGGGCAGCCTCTGTTCCGCGGCGAGGTAAAGGGCGCCAAGGACAAGAAGTCGCTGGTGGTGCAGATCGATCGCGTCGGCATCGGTTACCGTTTGTTCCATGCCGGCGGCCAGGTCGACGCCAAGGTGCTGTCGCCGCGCGCCGCCGAACTGGCCCATCTGATGCCGAAGAAGGCGCCGCCGGATCTGTCGAAATATCTGCTGTCGCCGATGCCGGGCCTGCTGGTCTCGGTGGCGGTCCATGAAGGGCAGGAGGTCAAGGCCGGTGAAGTGCTGGCGGTGGTCGAGGCCATGAAGATGGAGAACAGCTTGCGCGCCGAGCGCGACGGCAAGGTTTCCAAGGTTCATGCCAAGGCCGGCGAATCCCTGGCGGTCGATCAGAAGATCCTGGAATTCGCCCTATCGTGACGCCGAACATCTTCAGCGGCAGTACGCTCGACCGCGCCTCGATTCTTCGTCGTGACGAGGGGCGGTTGGCGGCGCTGCTGAAGGAGCCGGCCAGCCGATCGTTCCCGATCTGGCGGTCGCACAGCCTGATCAGCGGCGACGACATCGTCGGCCTGCCGCATGACGAGCTGGCGCATCTGCTGGAGGAGGGCGAGGCACCGATCTTCCTCGGGCTGGAAAATGGCGAGGCCCGCTTCGCCTGCGATATCTCTCATCATGAACTGGACGCCCTTCCGCGTCTCACCGGCGCCGGCGAGTTCGCCGACATCCGCCAGATCGGCGGGCAGCTGAGCCAGGAAGACGGCGCGCTGCTGGCCTTCGCCCGCGCCATGGTGCATTGGCACCGCATGCACCGCTTCTGCGGGCGCTGCGGCAAGCCGACCTTGCCGGCCGAGGGCGGGCATGTCCGCCGCTGCATCGATCCGGACTGCAAGCATGACGCCTATCCCCGCACCGATCCCGCCGTGATCATGCTGGTATCGGCGGGCGATCAATGCCTGCTCGGCCGCCAGTCGGCCTGGACCCCGGGCATGTTTTCGACCTTGGCCGGCTTCGTCGAGCCGGGCGAGACGCCGGAAGAGGCGGTGGCGCGCGAGGTGATGGAAGAGACCGGGATCACAGTGACCGGGGTGCGCTATCACTCTTCGCAGCCCTGGCCATTCCCGGGATCGCTGATGATCGGCTTCCGCGCCGAAGCGCTGAAGGCGGTGCCGCGGGTCGACACCCACGAGCTGGAAGCGGCCGATTGGTTCTCTCGCGACGATATCCGCGACTTCGCCAACCGAGGCATGAGCCTGCCCCGGCCAATCTCGATCGCCCGCCGGCTGATCGAGGATTGGCTGGCCGAGGGTTGAGTCTCAGATCTGGGTGGTCCGGAAGGTGATGATCGCCTGGGCCTTGCGATCGGAAATCGGCGAGACCGTCCAGTCGGGGCCGGAATGCGTGGTGTGGATGGCCGGAATGTCGATCCTGGCGCGGTGGCTGCCGACATAGGACGTCAGCGCGATCGGCAGGATCAGAAAGGCGGCGCCGGTAACGGAGAGCAGGACTGACAAGGAACGTTCTTGGGTCATGGCGTCCTCCTGGGGTGGTGAAGAAACCATAGCCCAGGACCGCCGAAACCCTAGGATAAGTGATGTGCGATTGCGTAAGGTTACGTAAAGACGTCCATCACGTCCAAGGTCGAGCGCGCCCCCAGATGCTCGTAATTCGTCGTCAGCCAGTCGTCGGCAGCCCTCCAGCCGCGCTCATGCAGGTCTTCGAGGAAGGCGATGTCGGTGTTGAACTTCGACGAGGCGTTGAGGTCGCCCAGATAGTCCTGCGCCTCGATCATGTGGAAATTGACCTGGGCATAGTGGTGGTTGCTGAGCTGGCCCGAATCGATCAGCTGGGAAATGGTGGCGAAGCCGCGCATCTCACGAACGACCGAGGTGTTGAAGCTCAGTTCGTTGAGCCGGTTCAGGATGTCGCGTGCCGTGGTCGGCACGTCGTCGCGGCGCAGCGGGTTGATCTGGATGATGATCACATCCTTCGACTCGCACTCATGCACCAGCGGATAGATCGACGGATTGCCCATATAGCCGCCGTCCCAGTAATGCTCGCCCTCGACCTCGACCGCCTTGAACACCAAGGGCAGGCAGGCCGAAGCCATCAGCACTTCGGCGGTCATTTCGTGGGTGGTGAAGACGCGCGGCTTACCGGTGCGCACATTGGTGGCGGTGACGAATAGCTTCAGCTCGGTGTGCTTCCGCAGCTCCTCGAAATCGATCATCTCCTCGACGATCTCGCGCAGCGGATTGTAGTCCATCGGGTTCAGCTCATAGGGCGAGAACATCCGGGTGATCATGTCGAACATGCCGTAGAGCGGCGTGCTGTCGAGATTGACGGTCGAGCCGTATCCCTTCCAGAAGGCCTGGGTCCGCGAATTGAAAAAGCCCGTCTCGCTGATCCGTTCCCAGAAGGCGCGGATCGATTTGATGGCTCCCTCGCGGCGATCCTTGATGAAGCCGTCGGCCATCACCACGGCGTTCATGGCGCCGGCGCTGGTGCCCGACAGGCCGGCGATATGCAGCCGGCGATCGCCCATCAGCCGTTCCAGGACGCCCCAGGTGAAGGCTCCATGCGAGCCGCCACCCTGCAACGCCAAGTTGATATGCTTGGCGTTCTGCCCAGACCTACGCCTCGTCGCCATGTGTGACTCCCCCTCAGTGTCACTTGGTGTCGCAGCTACGTTCCTTCGCGAATTGGTCGAAAAAGCATTCCCGCAAGGCAATGTCAACTTCGTCGCGGGTTGGCGTATGGCCGAGATCCCACAGTGAGGTCACACCATATTGCGTGATTCCGCAAGGTACGATGCCCCCGAAATGGGACAGATCGGGGTCGATATTGAGCGAAATGCCGTGAAAAGTGACCCAATGACGCACCCGGACGCCGATCGCGCCGATTTTATCTTCGCGTCCCATCCCCCGATCGACCCAGATTCCGACCCGCCCATCGCGGATTTCGCCCGTCACGCCAAACTGCGCCAGGGTCTTGATCACCCAGTTTTCCAGATCGCGCACGAAACAGCGCACGTCGCGCCCGCGCTTTTGCAGATCCAACATGACATAGGCAACGCGCTGGCCGGGACCGTGATAGGTATATTGCCCGCCGCGCCCGGCGTCATAGACCGGGAAACGCTCCGGCTCCAGCAGATCCTCGCGCTTGGCCGAGGTGCCGGCCGTGTAAAGCGGAGGATGTTCGAGCAGCCACACCGCTTCCGGCGCCGCGCCGGCGCGGATTTCCGCTACTCGTTTTTCCATGAATTGCAAGGCGTCGGGATACTCGACCGGGTGGTCGCTGACGATCCATTCCAAATTTTCCAATAACACTGCTTGAACCTGATCCAGTCATTCGTTATACACCACCACCTTACCAGGGAATGCGGTCGTGGCGGAACTGGTAGACGCGCAGCGTTGAGGTCGCTGTGGGGCAACCCGTGGAAGTTCGAGTCTTCTCGACCGCACCAAAATAAAACCCGCCGGTGAAAGCCGGCGGGTTTTGTTTTTTGGGGTTGTGAGCCGTCGGAACATTTCTCTTTTCGGTTGAGAACGCCCGGGTATACTGGCCCGATGCGTCGCTTTCTGGCACTCCTCCTCCTGCCATCGGCAGTTTCGGCCTTCGATCTGGCCGAGGACGACACCCGTCATCTGTCGGATCCCGCTTATCTTCCATTCGCCGGCCAAGTGGCGGCCGACCTGGATTACCAACGCTCGATCCAGCGCATCAACTTCCCGGGCCAATTTGCGAGCGAGGCCAATGAGGTCGAGCGCATCCAGTCCAATCGTGGTGCCCTGGCCGTCGCTTTCGGCATTACCGACCGGTTGTCCGCCGATGTCGCCCTGCGCTATGGCGAAGGCGCCGACAAGCTGCAGGTGTCCTCTTTTCCCTATCGCTTCGGCCCTGTCCCGGCCCAACAATTCTCGGCGAAATTCGCCAAAGTCGAGGATCCCAGCTTCGGCGCCGCCTATCGCCTGATCGATCAGGCCGGAACCGGCGTCAACCTCGACCTCCACGCCGCCTATTCGCCCTATCTGGCGCGACGGGTGTTCAATTATTTTCCCTATGTGCAGACGGATGCGCGCGGCAGACAGGCGTTCGATGCGCATTTGTCGCTGAGCCGCGTCATGCAGTCGCTGACCATGGCCATGGAGATCGGTGAACGCCACGAATCCGGGGGCGGCGCCTTCAGGCACGATGATCTCGGCATCCAGCCCGCCATCCCCCTCGGACCTCAAGATACGGTCGACGCCGCACTGAAAACCCAGGTCAGGATCCTGGATCGGTTGGCCTTGGATGCCGCGTTCGCGGTCGCCAAGCCGAGCGCTCTTACCTATCGCGAGAGTCCGTATATCCCCGGGGATAAGGTGAAATATGACGCTGTGACCTCGGCAAGGTTCGGCCTCGATTATTTCCTCATTCCGGACAGCCTCTATGTCGGGCCGTGGTTGGATTTCGTCTCCGGCGGGCCGGCCAGGGACAGGGTGGGGTATTATCTGCAATCGGAGATCCGCTCCCCTTTCGAGAAGAGCTTCGGCGTCCGGCTCGGTTTCGCCTTGTAGGCCGTTTTTAGAAATATGGCCCAAGCGCAACGCAACGAGAGTATGGCTTGCCAATGAGCGGCTTTTGCCCTGAACTGTCGGCCAGGGAAGGAAAGGGCAAGCTCATCATGAACGAAACGATTCTCGATGCCGGCGCGGATATGCGCCGCCGGATCAAGGCTATTTTCATCGGGTCGATCGGCAATCTGATCGAGTATTACGACATCTACGCCTATTCGGCGTTCTCGCTCTATTTCGCCAAATCCTTCTTTCCCGAGGGCGACGAGATCGCCCAGCAGCTCAACAGCGCCGTCCTGTTCGCCGTCGGCTTCCTGGCGCGTCCGTTCGGCGGCTGGCTGTTCGGCCATCTGGCCGACCGCAAGGGCCGCCGCCTGGCGTTGACCCTGTCGGTGGTGATGATGAGCTTCGGCTCGCTGATGATCGCCGTCTGTCCCACCTATTCCAGCATCGGCATCGGGGCGCCGGCCATCCTGGCGCTGGCGCGCATCATCCAGGGCCTGTCCCTGGGCGGCGAATATGGGTCGTCCGCCACCTATCTGTCCGAGGTGGCCGACCAGAAGCATCGCGGTTTCTATTCCAGCTTCCAGTACGTCACCCTGATCGGCGGCCAGGTCACCGCCATCGCTTTGCTACTGTTGCTGCAACAGGTCCTGCTGACCGGCGACGAGCTGCGCGCCTGGGGCTGGCGCATTCCCTTCATCGTCGGCGCCATCCTGTCGGTGGTCGGCGCGGTGATGCGCCGCAACCTGCACGAGACCGAGCAGTTCCTCAAATCCGGCGCGTCCGAGAAGAAGGAAAACTCGCTGCGCACCATGCTGCGCTATCCCAAGGAAGTGCTGCTGGTGCTGGGCCTGACCATGGGCGGCACGGCGGCCTTCTACACCTTCACCACCTACATGCAGAAATTCATGAAGCTGTCGGTGAAGCTGACCGATCTGCAGAGCACCTGGGTCACCCTGGGCGCCTTGGTCTTCGCTCTGATCTTGCAACCGATCTATGGCTCGATCTCGGACAAAGTCGGCCGCAAGCCGCTGCTGGTCGCCTTCGGCGTTTTCGGCACGATCTTTACGGTTCCCTTGCTGTCCACCCTGCACGACGCCAAAGGCCCGTGGGAATGCCTGCTGCTGGTGTCGGCGGCCTGGGCCATCGTTTCGGGCTATACCTCGATCAATGCGGTGGTGAAGGCCGAGCTGTTCCCCGCCGAGGTGCGCGCCACCGGCGTCGCGGTGCCCTATGCCATCGGCGTTTCGATCTTCGGCGGCAGCGCCGAGTCGATCGCGCTGTGGTTCAAGAGCAATGGCCACGAAAGTTATTTTTATTACTACATCAGCGGTCTTGTCTTCCTGTCGCTGATCATCTACGCCACCATGCGAGACACCAAACACGCCAGCCGCATCGGCTGAGCCATCCTTTGCCTGACGGGTAAACTCCTATGTCCGATGAATTGCGCGACGCCGCGCTGGAATATCACCGCCTGCCAACTCCCGGCAAAATCAGCGTCACCGCCACCAAGCCGCTGGCCACCCAGCGCGACCTGGCGCTGGCCTATTCGCCGGGCGTCGCCTATGCCTGCGAACTGATCCGCGACGATCCGGCCGAGGCCGCCAACATGACCTCGCGCGGGAACCTGGTCGCGGTGATCAGCAACGGCACCGCCGTGCTGGGCCTGGGCGCCATCGGCCCGCTGGCCGCCAAGCCGGTGATGGAAGGCAAGGGCGTGCTGTTCAAGAAGTTCGCCGGCATCGACGTGTTCGACATCGAGATCGACGAGCGCGACCCCGACAAGCTGGTCGACATCATCGCCTCGCTCGAGCCGACCTTCGGCGGCATCAATCTCGAGGACATCAAGGCGCCCGAATGCTTCGTCGTCGAGAGGAAGCTGAAAGAGCGCATGAAGATCCCGGTGATGCATGACGATCAGCACGGCACCGCGATCATCGTCGGCGCCGCGCTGACCAATGCATTGCGCCTGGTGGGCAAGGATTTCTCGCAGATCCGCCTGGTCGCCTCGGGCGCCGGCGCCGCCGCGCTGGCCTGCCTCAACATCCTGATGGGCCTCGGCGTCAAGCGCGAGAACATCACCGTCTGCGACATCGAGGGCGTGGTCTATAAGGGGCGCACCACCCTGATGGACGAATACAAGGCGCCCTTCGCCCAAGACACCAACGCCCGCACCCTGGGCGAGGTGATCGACGGCGCCGACGTGTTCCTCGGCCTGTCCGCTCCCGGCGTGCTGACTCCGGCGATGGTCGAGAAGATGGGCGACAAGCCGATCATCTTCGCCCTGGCCAATCCCGAGCCGGAAATCCGCCCGGATCTGGTCAAGCAGGTCCGCCCCGACGCCATTATCGCGACGGGACGGTCGGATTATCCCAACCAGGTCAACAACGTCCTGGTCTTCCCCTATCTGTTCCGCGGCGCGCTCGACGTCGGCGCCACGGCGATCAACGAGCCGATGAAGCTGGCCGCCGTGCGCGCCTTGGCCGAGCTGGCTTTCGCCGAAACCGACGAGCGGGTGGCAGCGGCCTATGGCGCGGTGTCGCTGTCCTTCGGGCCGGACTATCTGATCCCCAAGCCTTTCGATCCCCGCCTGATCACGAAAATTCCGCCGGCCGTGGCGCGTGCCGCCATGGAAAGCGGGGTGGCGACCCGGCCGATCACCGACCAGGCCGCCTATTGCGAAAAGCTGTCGAGCTTCGTGTTCCGCACCGGCCTGGTGATGAAGCCGCTGTTCGACCGAGCCCGGCGCGATCCCAAGCGCGTGGCCTATAGCGAAGGCGAGAGCACCCGCGTGCTGCGCGCCGTCCAGACCATCGTCGATGAGGGCCTGGCCAAGCCGATCCTGGTCGGCCGCCGCGCCAAGATCGAGGCGCAGATCGCCGCTCTCGATCTGCGCATCCGGCTGGGCGAGGATGTCGAGATCGTCGATCCGGCGGACAATCCGCGCTTCGAGGAGCATTGGCAGGATTTCCATCAGTTGATGGCCCGCAAGGGCATCTCGCCGGAAGCGGCGCAGACCCTGGTGCGCACCCGCAACTCCGTCGTCGCCGCGCTGCTGGTGCGCCGGGGCGAGGCCGACGCGATGGTGTGCGGCGTGATCGGACGCTATGCCCGCCACCTGGAGCATCTCCAGGCGGTGATCGGCAAGCGCCCGGGCGTCAAGACCGCCGCCGCCATGGCCCTGATGATCCTCGACAAGGGCACCTACTTCCTGTGCGATCCCTATGTTTCGCATGATCCGACCGCCGAACAGATCGCCGACATGACGATCCTGGCGGCCGAAGAAGTGCGTCGTTTCGGTATCGAACCGAAAGTGGCCCTGGTGTCGCATTCCAATTTCGGCGGCCGCAACAGCCCGAGCGCCGAAAAGATGCGCAACGCGCTGGGCATCCTGCGCGAACAGGCACCGACCCTGGAAGTCGACGGCGAGATGCATGCCGACGCGGCCCTGTCCGAGGAAATCCGCAAGGCTCGCTTCCCCGGCAGCACGCTGAAGGGCGCCGCCAATTTGCTGGTGATGCCCAACATGGATTCGGCGCATATCTCGCTGAACATGGTGAAGATGCTGGCCGACGGCATCATGGTCGGCCCGATCCTGCTCGGCATGGCGGCCCCGGCGCATATCGTCACCCAGTCGGTGCGCGTGCGCGGCATCGTCAACATCACCGCGCTGGCGGTGGTTGACGCGCAGATGGCGGCAAATCGGAGATCCGGTTCCCCGACCGAATGAGAAATGATGACGGCCAGGCACCCCCTGGCCGTCATCGCTCTTGCCTCCGCTCCTAGAGCGAATTCAGGAAAGCCATCAGATCGCCGCGATCCTGGGTGCTCAGAGCTTCAAAGCGTAGACGGCTGGCTTGAGCCTCCCCGTCATGCCACTCGATCGCTTCCAGCAGGCTGCCCGCACGGCCGTCATGCAGATAGCGTACGCTCTGGGCGGAGCCCTGCAGCGTTCCGCTTCCGACATAGGGGAGGTAACCGAGGCCCCAGAGCGGCTGCGTCCTCCACATCTGGCCCGCCGCCCGGCCTTCGGCCAAGCTGTCCGCCAAGCCCGGCCCCATGTCGTGGAGGAGCAGGTCGGTATAGGGATGGATGGTCTGATTGCGCAACTCGGCCAAGGGATGGGTGTTGCCCGTGGTCAGCGATGCGGTGTGGCAGGCCGTGCAATTCATTCCGGCGAACAGCTGGGCGCCATGGGCGACCGCCGTCGGGTTGGGATTGTTGAGGGCGGGCACATAGATGCCGTCCCCATACCCGCTCGTGATGCTGCGCTGGGCGGGAACGCCGATCAGGCTGAGATATTGCGAGAAGCGTTCGAGCTCGGTCTCGCTGATCTCCGGCGGACTGGACCCGGTTCGGCAGGTGGATAGGCCGCGCTGGCAGTCGCGAGAGGGGAAGACCGGCGAGGTCACGCCCATGTCGTTCATCAATGCCAGGCTTGCCTGATGGCGCAGGCTCACGGCGCCCGCTTTCCAGCCGAACCGGCCGAGCTGAGTCTGGCCGCTCTCCGGATTGGTGACGAAATTGGCCGTACCGTGCACGCCATCGGCCGCGCCGGCGGTCGACGCGGCCAATGCCAGGATGGTTTGTTCCGGGATCGCCTCGAGCAGACCCAGGCCGATCAATTGCGGCGCCTGGCGGACTGAAAAGATGTTCGGCGTGGGGCCCTTGAAGGCGTAGACCGGTTTTTGCAAAGTGACGACGGTGCCATCGCCCAGGGTCCGCGTCGACGCCTGGTAGGACGCGATGGTGACGCCATAATCGGGAGCGCCGCTGACGCTGCTATCCTCTTGAATGTCCAAACCATAGACGGGATCGGGATGACGCGCGCCGGTGATGTCGGTTCCCCCGGTCGGGATCGTCATGAAGTCCAGGCGCGTCCCGGCCGTGGCCGCCGGGCTGCGTCCGTCATGCCCGTGGCAGGCGACGCACGACGCTTGATTGAAGCGCGGGCCCAGCTGCCCGATATGCGCCGTGAACACCGGATTTTTGGTCGGAAATTCGGAGTGCAGCCCGGTCGCGAACGAGGTGTGGAACAAGCGGCGCCCCTCGACGAAGAGCTGCGTGTTGCCGATGCCGATATTGTTGGCCATCTGCTCGAAAGCCCGCATCGGTTCGCTCGAATAATTATAGGAAACCGACGTGTCGCCGCCCGACAAAGTGGCCGCGGGAAGCGGCGACGAATCGAGCCGGGGCGCGACCCCGTACCAGGGACGCAGCCCGACGCCGACGACGTAAAGCTGCTCGAACGAATAATAGCGGGCGCCGCCGCCATCGATGGTGGCGGTCTGGGTGCCCGGGTAGCGGGCCAGATGCTCGGCCGGGGCGATTTCGATCGGGTCGCCGATCTTCAACGGGCTGTGCGGAGAGGTTCGCCAATTGCTGGTAACGACGACCTTGCAGTTCTGCAGAGGCTGGCCCGCCATGCAAATCGGCTGGTTGTTCTGGGTCGGATTGTTGAAGCCGGTATTGAGCGCCCACCCATAGCCCGTCACATTCGGATCGTTGACGTTGCGGAACAGGCTGAACGTCGTGCCGTCGAACGTGCCGTTATTGACCGTCAGGAAGAATTCGATGCTCTTGCCGCCGGCCGGAATATGGTCGTGGATCTCGATGCCATAGGTACGGTTTTGGAAATAGAAGGCCGGATAGAGGTAATATTGGCCGATTTCGCCCGTGATGTTGTTCCAGGGCTCCCGCGCGTGACGGCCGTTTGGGCGCATGCCCATTCTGGTCACCAGGGTCCCGTCGGATTCGGTGTATTGGATCTGCTCGGTGATCGGGGTGCCCGCCGGGTAGAGCGGCACATATTGCGCGGTATCGGCATGCGCCGGCTTTCCGTCGCTTCCCCACATCAAGGGGGCAAGCAGGGCAATGGCGGCCACGCGGCGAGCAAGAGATTGGCGTGATGACTGCACGATCCGACTCCTTCCGAGGGGAACGACTGACCGGGCGGCATCCTGCACATTAATCGTTTCGCCGTATGTGATTGCTTTCACACTTGTTGCTGAATTTGCGGCCGGCTCTCAATCCGCCTGAGGGATCGGCCGCTTCAGGGGCACCCGCAATCGCTTGCCATCCTTGGTGAGGTCGATTCCTTTGCCGTCGATGCCCGTCACCCGCCAGCCATTCAGCGAGGCGCCAGGCCCCACCTTGACCTCATGGCCGCCCTCCGGGCTGACCAGGGCGATGGTGCGGCCCTGTTGCGCGACAATGCCGGTCAGGCGCAGCGAGGAGGACGCGAGCGCCGCCGCATTGAGAAGCGCGCGGCGCCGCGACGGGGTGAAGAGCGGCCGTGCCGCGATGTCCTGGTACGCCGTTGCGGGCATGTCCGCCGCGGATGTGGCCGGATCCTCTTCTCCGCCCCCGAGATAGCCATAGAGGTCGAGCGCCAGGCTGACGCGCTCTTCGCGGTCGGCGGTGATCGAGAGGGTCTGGATGAAGAGGGGCGGCTGCGAATATTCCAGCCGATAGAGCAGTCCGGACAGGCTCATCTCCGGCAGCGAGACGCGCAGCCGCAAGCCGACCCGCTTGACCCCTTCCTCATCCTTCAGCTCGACCGCCTCGCTACTGACGAGGTCACCGCCCATCGCCTTGATGTCGGCATTGAGGCGCCCGGCGAGAGAGGCGGCGGCGAGCTGAGGATCCGAGCTCGCCAGAAAGCCGGACGCCGCGGTCGGGCCGGCGGCGGCGAGCGTCGCCTTCTCTTCGGTGAGGGAGGGAAGTCTTTCCGTCACGCGGCCGAGCTCGTCGCGGGCATGCCGGGCCCGGGCGAGGGGGCCGTTGCCGCCGACGAAGTCGATCACGGGTTGCGCCAGCCCTTCCCAAAGCAGGAAAATCGCCGTGGCCAGCATCGCCAGCGCGAGCAGGCGGCTGAGCGGGGTTCCCGGGGTGATTTTGCCCTCCATCATCGTCCACCCTGCAGGCTCGACCGCGCCGATAAGGCGAAGGTCTGCCCACCCTTGACCGACGTCACCGGCGCGTCGAACTTCGCGTCGGGGAAGGTGGCGCCGACCAGAGGCAACAGCCTGGCGGCATCCGCCGACAGTCCGGTCATGACCAGCCTGTCATTGCGTATCGTCACCGACTCCGCCCAGCTATCGTCGGGAACGACGCGGGCCAGCGCATCGAGAGTGCCGAGCGCGCTCGCCGTCTCCTGCCGTTTGAGGCGGGGCAGGTCGTGCCGTCGGCGCAGGCGTTCGACCTCGGCGGCGAGGCTTCGGACGGTTTTGACCTCCTCGCGCGCCGTGGCGAGTTGCGCCTCGGCGATGCCCAGCCAAATCGACTGGACCAGGGTCGACAGCGTCGCCAGGACCAGGAGCGCCGCCAGGACCGGGACGGTGCGCCGGCCGGGCGCGACGGAGCGCCCCGCACCGCCGCTCAATGGCGCGTCGGCGCCGTCGGCCAGCAAGATCGACTGGACGGTGATCCCCAGGCGGCTCAGCGCCTCCAATGCGGGCGCCGCGGCGGTTCGGGGAAGAACGGTAAGGGCGACCGCAATGCGGCCCGGCGCGGCGGGCGCGGGATCGGGGCCGACGTGGAAATGGACCTGGTCGGCGCGCCAGGGCGTGCGGCGATCCATTTCCCCTGCCACGATCTGGCGGAGATAGCGGCGCGCCTCCTTCGGCAAATCGAACGTCCTCCGCCACGGCTTCGCTTCCGCCAGGCGGAGCGTCACCGGACATCCCTTGGGCAAATCGGCTTCATTGACGATGCGGCCCTCCCGCCACACGGCGATCACCGGTTCGTTTGATTTCAGCCAGGGCAGGAAGGACGCCAATTCTCCCAGCCACCAGGCCAGAAAGGCATCGAGCTTGGCTTTCATCGTTCTTCCTTCCGCCATTGCGGCTCATGCCATTCGAGAATTGTCACCGGGCGCGATTCCCGCGGCGCCAGGCGAACGATCGCTTCGGCACTGGCGATCGCATGCGAGGGGAGACGCACCGCGATCTCCAAAGTGACGTAGAGAGGGCGGGCGGGATCGGGCGAAGCGCCTTCCTCCGTCACACCCGCCGCGGCGAACGCCTGCGCGGTGGCGAGGTCCGGAGTGTAGTCCTTCCGTCCCTTCGCGGCCAGCAGCGCCGTTCTCGCCTGGCTGGTGAGGCCGGGGATCAGCGACAAGGTGTCGGCGTCGGCCAACCGCCAGGCGAGCCGTCCGGACTCGTTATGGACGGTGCAGGCTCCCAGCAGGCGATGATAGGTCCGGCTGCTGATGCCCGGCAAAGCCGAGAGCTCCGATACGGCCAGCAATGCCCTGCCGCCCATGCCGGGCATGGTCCAGGCGGAGAACGCGGCGATCAGCCGCTCGGCTTCCGCGCTCGAAGCGGTAGATTGCTCGAAGAGGGCTCGCAACAGCACCGGCGGCGAATGATTGAGATCGATCTTGCCGGCTTCGCTCGACGCCGTGATTTCGGCCTCGCCGAAGTCGAGAGCGAGCCGGCGCGGCGTGCCGTCGGGCAGCCAAACCTTGGCGGGATCGGGGTCGGACAGCGCAAGTTCCGCGGCGGCCGCCGCTGTCTCCAGCGCCGCATGCGCTTCGGCGGATTCGATGGCATGGGTCATGCGCCGAACCGCGAGGCCGCTGGTGCTGGCGAGGCCGCCGGCGAGCAGGGCCAGCAGAGTGACGCCCCACAGCACGACGACCAGGGCGATGCCGCGTTCACCGGTCCTCGTCATGGCGGCGTCTCCGCCTTCGCCGCGGCGACCAGCATCGGCCAGGGCGGGTTGCTGAATCCGACCAGGCGCGGCGCGGGCGATTGCGGATTCCAGCTATCCTGCCAATCGCCGCTTCCACCGCCGTACCGAAAGCGCATCGGCGCTGCTCCGGTGATCAGCTCCGTCGAGCGAACCGGAGTCTCGGCGACCTGCACCACGCCACCCGGCTTGAACGGGTACTCCCGATAGACCAGTTTGGATTGGCCGTTTTCCGAGACTATGTCGAAAACCGCCAGCGTCAGGCCGGCCGGCCCGGCCGCCGCCTGACGCAAGATCGGGAATGCGAGCCGGTCGGCGCGCGCGGTGAAGAGCGGTCGGGGCGGGGCGTCCGCGGTCGAGACGGGAAATTCATTGGCGAGCTGGCGGACCAGCAAAAGGCGGATGACGTCCATCGCCTCGGCTTCCTCGATCACCGCGTCGGTTCGGCTCTGGCCGGCGCGGACGAAGCGCAGCCCGCCGAACAGCGCCAGCAGCAGCAAGGAGAGCAGGGTCATCGAGACCAGCATCTCCATCAGGGTGAAGCCCGCCTGCCGCTTCATGGCGCCGCCAGCCTCACGGTCGAGAGCGCCACCCTCCTGCCGTCGGCGGTCTGCGCCTCGCTTTCCAGCCTCCAGGCGGCGAGGTGCGCGGCGGCGGCGCGGGCAAAGGCGCCGTCGGCTGCGGGGCGGATTCGTTCGTGCCAGATGATCCCGTTCTCGCGGCCGCTCCTGTCGAGCGGAGTCGGCGTGTCCAGGCTTTCGAGGATGGCGAGATGTCCTTGCGCGACCGCCAGCGCCTGGCCCGCGCCGCGGGTCGCGCCGGCGGCGTTGGCGCCACCGCCCAGGATGCGCACCGAGACGCCCAGCACCAGGGCCAGGATCGCCAGCGCGCAGAGCATCTCGATCATGGTGAAGCCGCGCTGGTCCTTCATGGCTGCAGGGCCGCCTTGCCGGTCAGCCAGTCGATCAGCACGCGGTCTCGGCCGGCGGGGTTGGCGAGGTCGATCTCCCCCCCGCTGGCGCTGCCATCGGCGAAGAAATGGATTTCGCCGGGATGGGCGAGCGGTGTTTCGACGGTCAGCTCCACGCCATCCTCAAGCGTCTTGTCGGTCTTCTCCACGCCATAGCGACGGTGAGGGGCATCGACCCTGAAGGCGATCGTCCGCCCCGATACGATGGCGTCGCTGCGGGCCTGCCGCAGCAGGTCGAGGATGATCCGGCGGTCATGGTCGAGGCGGGCCCGGTCGCCGCCCTTGTCGAGCAGCGGCGGAACCAGCGCCATCGCCAGGCCGGCCAGCACGAGCACCGCCAGCAGCTCGATCAGGGTGAAGCCGGCTTCACCAGTTCGTGACATCCTCGGCCTCGCCCTCGCCGCCTTCCTTGCCGTCCTTGCCGAGCGAATAGAGGTCATACTCGCCATGCTCGCCGGGACAGCGATAGTGAAAGGCGAAGCCCCACGGATCCTCGGGCAGCTTGCCCTTCGCCAGATAGGGACCGTGCCAGCGGGCCGCCCCGGGCGGCGCCGACACCAGCGCGGCCAGGCCTTGCGCGCTATCCGGATAAGCCCCGTTGTCGAGCTTGTAGAGATCGAGCGCCGCGCCCAGTTCCTCGATCTGCAGATGCGCCGTCTTGGTGCGCGAGGTGTCGAGATAGCCCAGCACCTTGGGCCCGACCAGGCCGGCCAGCAAGCCGAGGATGACCAGCACCACCAGCAGTTCGATCAAGGTGAAGCCGCTTTGACGACGATGTTTTTGTTCAGAGGGCGAGATCATTAATCGACACCACGGCTAGAAGGATGGAAATGACGATGGTTCCGACCACCAGGCTGAGTAGCAGGACGCAGACAGGCTCGAAAAGCGCCATGGTGCGTTTCAGTCCCTGCTCGAGGCGGCTGTCGAACAGATCGGCAAGGTGGCCAAGGCTTTCCGCCAATTGCCCGCCTTGTTCGCCGACCGTCAGCAACGGCAAGGCGGGGTCGGGCAGGAGCGCGCTTCCGCTCATCGAGCCGGTGAGGCTCTTGCCGTCGCGGATGCCGTCCTTCATCGCGCCGATCAGGGCTTGAAGCGGCCGATGGCCCGCCACCGGCTTGACCAGTTCGAGGGCCGCCGACAGGGAAACGCCGCCCTTCAGCAACACGGACAGCACGCGCATCCAGCGTGTGCTGGCGGACAGCAGGAGCAGCCGCCCGATCACCGGCACGCGCAGCATCATCTCGTCGGCCCGCGCCGCCACCGCCGGGCGGCGCGCGGCTATCAGGCCGATGCCGAGCAGCAGCGCCAGAACCGCCATGCCGGCCTGCCAGTCCTGGCGCAGGGCGCCGGAGGCGGCCAGTACGATGCGCGTGGTAAGGGGGAGCGCCTTGTGCGAGCCGACGAACAAGGGCGCGAATTGAGGAACCACCATGCCGAGCAGCAAGGCCACCGCGCCGATGCTGACGCACAGGACCATGACGGGATAGATCAGCGCCGAGACGATCTGGTCACGCAGCTTGGCCGAGCGTTCGAGCAGGGTGGCAAGTTCGCCGAGCTGGCCGGACAGGGCGCCGCCCGCTTCGCCGGCCTGCACCATGGCGCGGTAAATCGGGGGAAAGCCGGCACTCGCCAGGGCTTCGGACAGGCCGACGCCTTCCCGCAGGCGGGCAAGCGCCTCGCCATAGGGCTTTCGCAGCGCCTTCGGGGCGGTGGTGGTGGCCAGCAGGTCGAGCGCCTGCTCCACGGTCTGGCCGGCCTGGATCAGCATCGACAATTCGCGCGTCGCCGTGGCCAGCGCCTTAAGATCCATGGGCTTGCGCGGAACAGCCAGCGTCATCCACGCGGCGCGCGACGGCCAGGCGGCGATCGGCAGCAGGCCCTGTTTGCGCAAGGCCTGCAGCACGCGCTCGCTGTCCGGCGCTTCCATCCTGCCGCGCAGGACAGTGCCGGAATTCGACAAGGCTTTGTAGGAAAAGAGCGCCATGTTGGGACCCGGATTACGACAATTCGACCACGCGCCGGACTTCTTCGAGCGTGGTCAGCCCCCGGCAAACCTTGTCGAGGCCATCCTCCCACAAGGACCGCATGCCGGCCTCGCGGGCGGCGGCCTCGATCCGGTCGCTGCCGGCGCGCTCGAGGGTCAGGTCGCGCAAGGCGGTGTCCATCCGCATCAGCTCGAACAGGCCCAGCCGGCCCTTGAAGCCGGTGCCGCCGCAGGAATCGCAGCCGGCGGCGTGGTAGAGGGCGATGACCGGCACGGGCTCGAACAGGCGCTGTTCGTCGGGCGTGGCCGGACGAGGCTTCTTGCAGTGCGGGCACAAGGTGCGGACCAGCCGCTGGCCGATCACCAGGCGCAAGGTCGAGGTCAAAAGAAACGGCTCGACGCCCATGTCGATCAGACGGGTGATCGCGCCGGCCGCCGAATTGGTGTGCAGGGTCGACAGCACCAGATGGCCGGTCAGCGAGGCGTGGACGGCGATGTCGGCGGTCTCGGCGTCGCGCATCTCGCCGACCATGATGACGTCGGGATCCTGGCGCATCAGGCTGCGCAGGATGGCGGCGAAGGTCAGGCCGATCTGCGGCCTGACCTGCACCTGGTTGACCCGCGCCATGTGGTACTCGACCGGGTCCTCGATGGTCAGCACCTTGCGGCTGCCGGCGTCGATCAGGCTGAGCGCCGTGTAGAGCGTGGTGGTCTTGCCGCTGCCGGTCGGGCCGGTGACCAGGATCATGCCGTTCGGCGTATGCATCAGCTGGCTCAGCACCTCTTCCTCGTCGGATCGCAGGCCGAGGCTGGACAGCTGGCGGACGCCGGCCGAATGGTCGAGCAGGCGGATCACCGCGCTCTCGCCATGGACCGTGGGCATGATCGAGACGCGCAGGTCGAGGGCGTGGCCGAGCACCAGCTGCGAGACGCGTCCGTCCTGCGGCAGGCGCCGCTCGGCGATGTTGAGATTGGCCAGGATCTTGATGCGCGAAACCGCGGCCCGGGCGAAGGAAAGCGGCGGCGAGGGCAGGTCGCGCAACACGCCGTCGACGCGAAACCGCACCGCGAGCCGGTCGGGGAACGGCTCCACATGGATGTCGGAGGCTCCCTGCCGAACCGCTTCCTCGATCAGATGCGAGACCAGCCGCACCACGGGCGCCTCGCTGGCGAGATCCTTGAGCCGCTCGACGTCCTCGTCGCCCTCCGCCGGGCCAGTCTCGGCAGGATGATCCGAGAACAGCTGCATCATCTGGGCCATGATGCGGCCGCGATCGGCCTTTTGCACGGTCACGCGGCGGCCAGTGGACAGGACCAGCGCTTCGACCAGCGAGTCGTCGATCGGCGGCGCCATCGCGACGGTCAGTTGGTCGGGGCCGAAAGAGAGCGGGAGAATGGAGGATTCGCGCAGGAACTGGAGGGAGACGCACTCCGCCAGGGCGGAGAGGTCGACGCCGCCCGGACCAGGCGCAGCGCCGGTTTCGCCGGCTCGATAGGCTTCGCCATGCGCCGAAACAGACTCCATAGCTTCCCCTAACCAGCAGATAGAGCGGAACACTAACGCAGCCACACTAATGGTCATTATGACGCATTTATGAAGACTTGTGGTCAAAATGGCTGGTGTCTGGCGCACCTTTTGGAGGAATGATAGTAGCCGGGGAAGATTATCGCGGGGGTAAGGTGAGGCGAGGGGGAATTTCAGGGCGTCGCGCCGCGCTGTTCGGCGTGGTTCTCGTGCTGGCGGGATGCCAGAACGAACCGCGGGTCGCGCCGACGGTCGCCGCCAACAATGCTCTGAACGATCTCAAGTTGACGACGGCCGTGCCGCCGCCGGCGGTGCTCGATCTTTCCCCTCCCATTCAGCAGGCGACCCTGGTCGAGCCGGTGATCGTGCGCCGGGTCGGGACCGCGGCGCTGCGGCACCAAGCCGCCGCGCAGGGCTCCGCTGAAGGCACGATTTCTCTCAATTTCGACAAGACCGGGCTGCGCAGCGTGATCGACACCGTGCTGGGGGACGTGCTGCAGCTGCCCTACACCGTCGATGACCGTGTCGACGGTACCGTCACGCTGGTCTCGCCGGGCAAACTGACGCGGGAACAGGCGCTGGACACGCTGGACGGGATTTTGCGCATGAACAACGCCGCGTTGATCCGCGGCGAAAACATGTATCGCGTCGTGCTCGCGCCCAACGCCCGGCAAAGCCTGCCCGCGCCGGGACCGGTCAATCAGTCCGGCTATTCGGCCAGCGTCTACGTTCCGCGCCACACGAGCGCGGTCGCCCTGCAGAAGCTGGTCGAGCCGCTCTATCAATTGGCCGGCGCCATCACCGCCGACAAGGACCACAATCTTCTCGTCGTCACCGGCACCGCCGAGGAGCGGCGCGCCTTGTTCGACGCCGCCGCCCTGTTCGACCAGGATTGGCTGGCCAATCAATCGATCGGGCTGTTCCCGCTGCGCCAGGTGTCGCCGCGCCAGATGGCGTCCGATCTGAAATCTGTATTCGGCCAGGCGGCCGGCGCCTCGGAGGCGCCGACCATCCGCATCACGCCGATCGACCGCATGAACGCCGTGCTGGTGGTCGCGCTCGATCCGGCGGATTTGGACCGCGCGGCCGGTTGGATCGAAAAGTTCGACCTGTCCGGCCCGGGCGAGCGCACGCTGCACGCCTATCCGATCCATTACGCCAAGGTCACCGACCTCGCCAAGGCGCTGAGCCGCCTGTTCTCGGGCGATTCGGGCGGCACCGAGACCGGCAATGCGGCGTTGCCGCCGGGTACGGCGGGCGCCAAGATCTCCACCGCCTCGACCTCCGGCCAGGCGACCGTGCCGCAGGGCGTCGCCGCCGGGGCCGGGCAGGCGGCGGGAACCTCTTCGTCCGGCTTCGGTGCGGGTGATCACTCGCTGAAAACCGACGATGGCGCCGCCGACCAGGAAGTGTCGTCCGGCGGCGGCGACCGGCCGCGCGTGGTCGCCGATGCGGCCAGCAACACGCTGTTGGCCATGGTCAACCAATCCGAGGCGCACACCCTGACCGACGCCCTGGCGCGGTTGGACGCGCGGCCGCCGCAGATCCTCATCGAGGCCTCGCTGATCGAGGTTACCCTCAACAAGACCCTGCAGTTCGGCGTGCAATATTTTCTGCGCGGGACGAAATTCGCGGGCCAGCCCGACAGTTCGATAGGGTTCACCGGCACCACCAACACGGCGATCGCCCAGTCGGCGCCAGGCTTCAACGGGGTGATCGGCACGCTGACCAATCCGTCGGTCATCCTGTCCGCGCTCGACGCGGTGACAGACGCCAAAGTGCTGTCCTCGCCGCAATTGATGGTGCGGGACGCGCGCGAAGCGGTGCTGAAGGTCGGCTCCCAGACACCGCTGTTGACCCAGCAGGCGGTCAGCACCCAGGGCGGCAGTTCCCCGATCGTAAGCAATGTCGAATATCACGATACCGGCGTGATCCTGCATGTTCTGCCGCGCGCCAACGAGCTCGACATGGTCAGTCTCGACATCTCGCAGGAGGTCAGCCAGGTGGTGCCCAACGCCACCAATCCCCTGACCCCGATCATCGACGAGCGCCGCATCGAAAGCTCGGTCACCGTGCAAAGCGGCCAGACCGTGATGCTGGGCGGCCTGATCTCCGAAAACAACTCGCTGACCACCAACGGCGTGCCCGTTCTCGACGACCTGCCCTGGATAGGCCCGCTGTTCGGCACCAGGACGAATGCCAAGTCCCGCACCGAACTGGTGATTTTTCTCACCCCGCATATCTTGCGCACCAGCGACGACGCCCGCCGTCTGACCGAGGAGCTGACCCGCCGGCTGACCGCGATCCGGCCGCCGGACGCGGGAAAATGACCCTGGACGCGATCATCTCGATCGGTCTGGCCCTGGTTCTGGTGATCGCCGCGCTGATCGATCTGCGCGAGATGATCCTGCCCGACCGCCTGACGCTGCCGCTGATTCCGCTCGGCTGGGCGATGGCCTGGCAGGGAGCGCCGGATCTGTCCGACCGGCTGATCGGCAGCGCCGCGGGATTCGCCGCCTTCGCCGGAATCGCCGCGCTTTACCGGCGTTTGCGCGGGCGCGACGGGCTGGGACTCGGCGATGCGAAATTGCTGGCGGCTGCCGGCGCCTGGGTCGGCTGGCGGGATTTGCCGTCGGTCGTGCTGCTGGGCGCGGTCACCGCCCTTGTCTGGGCGCTGGCTACCCGGCGCGATCCCGGCCGGCCTTTGCCGTTCGGGCCGTTTCTCGCCGCCGCCTTCTGGCTGGTCTGGCGGTTCGGCGCCGTTTCGATCGGCTCGTGAATCATTAGTGACAGGTGACACCTGTCACTCAATGTTTTCGCGAATCGGCGTAGGATGCAGGCACTCAATAGTCGGGGGCCTTCATCATGGAGATATCACGGCGTTCCGCGCTGAAGTCGGCGGCGCTGGCCGGATTGCTGGCGGCAAGCCCGGTGGGCGTGCGCTACGGCTTCGCGGCGTCACAAGCGTCTCGCGTTCTCGTCTTCCTGTTGCTGCGCGGCGGCATGGACGGGCTCAATCTGGTGGCTCCCTCCGACGACGCCAATCTGTTTCAGGCCCGCCCCGAGTCGCTCCGGCTGCTCTCCTCCGGCACCAACCCGGCATTGCCGCTCGCCAATGGCCCGAGCAGCAATGATTGGCGGCTGCATCCCAATGCCACCGGCCTCAAGGGGCTGTATGATGCCGGCCAGCTCGCTTTCGTGCATGCCGCCGGCATTCCGGCCGACTCCCGCAGCCATTTCCAGATGCAGGCCTTCCTGGAAAACGGCGTGGCCGACCCGATCGCCCTCAGCCACACCAATGGCTGGATCGCGCGGCTCGGCCTGGCGAACGGCCTCGGCAACCAGGCCTTCGCCCTGCTGTCCGCCGATGCGACCCTGCCGCCCAGCATGAATGGCGACAGCAGCGCGATCAGCATGCCGGATCCGACCCAGTTCAACACCGGTTCGGTTTCGCGATCGGCCTTTCTGAATGCCGCTTACGCCAACGCGGCCGGGACGATCGGCGCCAGCGGGCGCGCGGCTCTGTCCGCGGTGTCCTCGTTCAAGCAATATTCCGCCGGCTATGTGGCGCCCGCCGCCGGAACCTACGGCACGGACAGCCTGTCCAAGGCGTTCTCGGTGGTCGCCGAGGTGATCAAGCTCAATGCGGGCCTGCAGCTCGCCGAGGTCGAATTCAACAGCTGGGACACGCATGTGAACCAGCAGCCCCGCTTCGCGGCCAGCGTCACCACCCTGAATGCCGGTCTGACCTCCTTCCTGAAGGACATGACCGCTTCGGGCAAGGCGGTGACCGTGGTCGCCATGTCCGAGTTCGGGCGCCGGGTGAAAAGCAACGCCAGCGGCGGAACGGATCACGGGCACGGCAATGTGATGATCGTGGCCGGATCGGGCGTGAAGGGCGGGCGGATCTACGGTCAGTGGCTCGGCCTCGCCCCCTCGGTCCTCAATCTCGGCGATGTCCCCGTGACCACCGACTATCGCTCGGTCATTTCGGAAGTCATCTCGGCCACCCAGGGACCGGCTCCGTCGCTGTTCCCCGGCTTCACCCCGTCCACTCCCTTGGGATTGTTCGCATCATGAGCCTCGCCGATCTCTACGCCAGCCGGTTCACCTTCGGCACCCGCTTCAACGATCCCTCGCCGGTGACCGCGTCCAATCTCAGCGGGTGGTTCGCGGCCCAGCTGGCGGCGCCGTCGGCGGATGATCCCGCCGTCAGCCGCCGTCTCGCCCTGGTGCAGCTGCCCACCACCACCACCGACAGCACCGGCACGGCGACCACCCAATTGCTGCCGTTGCAGGATCTCGGCCTGGCGCCGTCCGCGCTGTGGGCGATACGGGCCTCCGATACCAGCGCCAACCACGCTTTCACGCGCCGTCCGGCCGACGAGGTGGTGGCGGCCAGCTGGATCCGCGCGACCTTTTCGCCCTGGCAGGTGCAGGAGGTGATGACCGATTTCTGGCACAATCACTTCTCGGTCGACGCCTATCAGACCGACCTGATCGCCGAAATGTGGCCGGCCTACGACCAAACCCTCCGCGCCAATGCGCTGGGCAATTTCCGCGCCATGCTGGGGGCCGTCACCAAATCGGCCTCGATGATGTACTACCTCAACCAGGCCCAGTCGGTGGCGGCGCAGCCCAACGAGAATTTCGCCCGCGAGGTGATGGAGCTGCACACTTTGGGGATCGCCCGCTATTTGGGCGAGACCACCCCGGCCGGAGCGGTGGGGACCGGCTATTCCGACGCCGACGTCCAGAATGCCGCCCGCGCGCTGACCGGTTGGACGATCGCCGACGGCAATCATCCGGCCGCGGACGGAACCAAGCCGAACACTGGCGCTTTCCTGTTCAGCCCCAAGATACACGACGCCGGCGCCAAGACGATCTTCGGCCAGGCTTTCCCGGCCGGCGGCGGACAGTCCGAGGGCGAGACCTTCCTGGACATGCTGGCCGCCCATCCCGGAACGGCGCAGACCATCGCCACCAAGCTCTATATCCATTTCGTCCAGGACGTGCCCCCGGCCAATGATGCGCTGGTGGCGGCGATGGCCAAGGCTTTCCAGGCCAATGTCGGGTCGCCGACCCAGATCCAGCAGGTGCTGAGCGTGCTGGCGGCATCGCCGGAATTCGCCGCTTCGGCGGGCGCCAAAGTGAAGACGCCGTTCCAATTTCTGATTTCGCTCTTGCGCGTCTCGGGGGCGGAGGTCAATCCGGTGGCGAATTTGTCGTGGGGTTTGTCCAGCCTCGGCGCGCCGCTGTTCCATTGGTCCACCCCGAACGGGATGCCCGATGTGAGCAATCCGTGGGTCGGCACCAACGACATGCTCCGCCGCTGGGCCTTGGCCTTCCAGATCACCGGCGAGGGCAGCAAGATCTTGCAGGACGGCGCTGCGACCCTGTTCGCCCAGGTTCCGGCCGGCCTGTCGAACGCGGCATCGGCGGCCAATTACCTGATTCCTCCGATGCTGGGCTCGCGAGCGTCGCCGGCTACCGTGTCCGCTATTCTGAATTATGCGGCGACGCCCGAGATCCTGGGGGGATCGACCGCGCTCACCAATCCGCAGAAGCTCCTGGCCGGTGTTCGTGCCCTGGTTGGAGCAATCGCCGCCACGCCGGAGTTCCAGACACGATAAACGGCGGAAGTCGCAGGGTTTTTATTCCACCACACCGCAGGCGATGCGGGGCCCACCGCCGCCGAGCGGTTTCGGATCGTCGCTGTAATTGTCGCCGCCTTCATGGATGACGATGGCGTGGCCCTTGAGGTCGGCCAGGGTCAGATGCGGCGCGGTCAGCGGCTGGGTGGCGTTGCCTTTGTCGTCGACGGTGAGGAAGGGCAGGTCGCCCTTGTGGCCGGCGCCGAGCGGGCCGAGATGTTTGGCGGTCTGGGCCGGGTCGAAATGGCCGCCGGCGGCGAGGCCGGCCACCGACTTGCCATCCTTCTCGACGGCGCGGCAGTCGGGCAGTGCATGCACATGGATGCCGTGCTGGCCCGGCGGCAGATGGCTGAGCTTCGGCGCCAGCACCAGGCCGGCCGCGGAATCCGTAAGCGCAATGGTGCCGATCGGATCGCCCACGCCGTTATCGGTCAGGGCGTAGATGCTGACCGCGGGATCGGCGGCGAAAGCGGCGGGCGCGGCCAATAGGGCCAGCAGGAGGACGGACGTCTTTCTCATGAGGCAGGCTCCATTGAACGGCTTTCCCTGACAACCCATATGGGAGCGGAAAATTCATTTTCCAGCCAGGGGGTTACCATGCCGAGCATATTCATCACCGGGGCAAGCCGCGGGCTGGGGCTGGAGTTTGTGCGTCAATATGCCTCGGCGGGCTGGTCGGTGACCGCCGCCTGCCGCGATCCCGCCCATGCGCGCGACCTGGCGGACCTCTCCGTCGAGACCGTGGCGCTGGATCTGGCCGACGGCGCCTCGATCCTGCAGGCCGCCGAAAACCTCGCCGGGCGCAGTTTCGACGTTCTTCTCAACAATGCCGGCGTTTATGGCGAAGGCCAGCAATTCGGGCGTCTGTCCGAGCGGGAGTGGGAGCGGGTGATGCTGGTCAACGCCATCGCCCCTCTGAAGCTGACCGAGGCTTTCCTGCCGCATCTGCTGTCCGGGCAGAAGAAGCTGGCGGTGTTCCTGACCAGCAGGATGGGCAGCATCGCCGACAATTCCAGCGGCGGCGCCTATATCTACCGTTCGACCAAGGCCGCCCTCAATGCGGCGGTCAAAAGCCTGTCGATCGATCTGGCGCCGCGCGGCGTTACCACGCTGCTGCTGCATCCCGGCTGGGTGCAGACCGACATGGGCGGCCCCAATGCACAGATTTCGCCCGAGAAAAGCATCGCCGGCATGCGGCGCCGGATCGACGAGGTCGAGCCGGGCCAGCCACTGAAATTTGTCGATTACGCCGGTGCGGACTTGCCCTGGTAAAGGGCCTTCAGCAGATCCTCGTAATGGGCGGTGATGATGTGGCGGCGGATCTTCAGGGTCGGCGTCGCCATCTCGTTATCGACCGTGAAGGGCTCGGCGATCAGCGCGAAGCGGCGGATCTTCTCGATCGGCGACAGATGCTGGTTGACCCGCTCGACCGCGTCCGAGACATGCTTGCGGAACTCCCCGTCATGGATCAGGTCGGCCAGCCGCGTGCGCTTGCCGTGCTTTTCGGCCCAGGAGCGGGCATGCTCGGCGTCGGGCACCAGCAGCGCCACCAGATGCGGGCGGCGGTCGCCATAGACCATCGCCTGGGCGATCTCGGCCTGCAAGGCCAGGAAACCCTCGACCCGCTGTGGCGAGATATTGTCGCCGCCGGAATTGACGATGATGTCGCGCTTGCGGTCGGTGATGGTGATATAGCCGTCGGCATCGATGATCCCGATATCGCCGGTATGCAGCCAACCATCCTTGATGGCGCGCGCGGTGCCTTCCTCGTCTGCCCAATAGCCCTTCATCACCCCTTCGCCGCGCACCAAAATCTCGCCGTCGGGGGCGATCTTGACCTCTGTGCCGGTCAGCGCCCTGCCGACGCTTTCGATCTTGATGGCCTTGACCGGATTGACCGAGATAACCGGCCCGGCCTCGGTCTGGCCGTAGCCCTGCAGGATGCGGACGCCGAGCGCCGTGAAGAACAGCCCGACCTCGTAATTCAGGGGCGCTCCGCCGCTGACCAGCGCCTTCAGCCGGCCGCCGAAGCGCTCCGCCACCTTGCGGCGGACCAGCTTGTCGAGCAGCTTGTCGGCCAGCGGCTCCCAGAACGCCATGGGCGCGTGCTCGTAGCGCTTGGCGCCGATGGCGACGGCTTGCATGAACAATTTGGCTTTCAGCCCGCCTTGACGCGACAGGGTGGTCAGGATCTTCCCGCGCATCATCTCGTAGAGGCGCGGCACCGCCGTCATGATGGTCGGATGCACCTCGGCCATGTTGGCGGCCAGTTGCTCGATGCTTTCGGCGTAATAGATCTGCGCGCCGATCGAAATCGGGAAGAACTGCCCGCCGGTATGTTCATAAGCGTGCGAGAGGGGCAGGAAGGACAGGAATACGTCGTCGCCGAAGCCGATCTCGGCGATCACGTCATGGGCGCCCAGGCAATTGGCCAGGATTGAGCCGTGGCTCAACATCACCCCTTTCGGGGCGCCGCCGGTGCCAGAGGTGTAGATCAGGCAGGCGGTGTCGGTACGGCGTTGGGCAGCGACGATGTCGCGGATCGGCGCATCGCTTTGCCGCCCGGTCTCCATCACCTCCGCCCAGGCGCGCAGTTCGATGCCGGGATCCTGCTGCAGATTCAAGGGGTCGATGGTGATCACCGAGCAGGAGTGGTCGGCCGTGAGCGCCGCGCCGATGACGCGCTCGGCCAGGGCGCGGGTCGAAACGATGGCCAGCTTGGCGCCGGAATTGTTGAGCAGATGGCGATGGTCGGCGACGGTGTTGGTGGTATAGGCGGGCACGGTGATGCCGCCCGCCGCCATGATCGCCACATCGGCGATCAGCCATTCGGGGCGGTTTTCCGAGACCAGCAGCACGCGGTCGCCCGATTTCAACCCGGCGGCAACCAATCCGCGGGCCAGGGTTTCAATGGATGAGGCGGTTTCCCGCCAACTCAAGGGACGCCACTGCCCCTCGCTCTTCTTCCACAGAAATGGGTGGTCGCCCAGCGTCTCGGCTTGCGCGAACATCATCGCGGTCAGGCTCTGGCAGGCGCCATAATCGATGGCGGACATTGTCTCTCCCGGGACTTAACACCATTATTATTATCTGGAAGTTACTCACGGAGTGCAGAGATGAACAAGATGCTGAATTCCTCCCCGTCGGATGAATTGGGACCGATGCCGGAATGGAATTTGGCCGATCTCTATCCGGCGCCGGACAGTCCCGAGCTGAAGGCCGACCTCGACGCCGCCGAGCGTGATGCCAAGCAGTTCCATACCGACTTTCAAGGCAAGTTGGCCGTCCTCAAGCCCGACGAATTCGGCGCCGCCATCGCCCGCTACGAGGCGATGAGCGAGCGTCTGTATCGCGTCATGGCCTTTGCCTCGCTGCGCTATGCCGCCGATCTGTCGAGTGCCGAGAACGCCAAGTTCAACCAGACCATGCAGGAACGGGTCACGGATATCTCGACCCACACGCTGTTCTTCACGCTGGAGGTCAATCGGCTGGACGAGGCCGAGATCGAGCGGATGCTGTCCTCGGACAGGGTCAGGCACTACGCCTCGTGGCTGCGCGATCTGCGCGTCTTCCGCGCCCACCAGCTGTCCGACGAGGCCGAGAAGCTGCTGCATGAGCGCGAAGTGGCCGGGCGCTCGGCCTGGGTGCGCCTGTTCGACGAGACCATGGCGTCCTTGCGCTTCCCCTTCGAGGACAAGATGCTGAGTTCGGCCGAGATCCTGCACCTGATGAGCAGCAAGAACGCCGACACCCGCAAGGCCGCCGCCAAGTCGCTGGGCGCCAAGTTGGGCGAGAATGTCCGCCTTTTCTCGCTGATCACCAACACCTTGGCCAAGGAGAAGGAGGTCGATGACAAGTGGCGCCACTATGCGCGCCCGACCTCGTACCGCAACCTCTCGAACCAGGTCGAGGACGAGGTGGTCGACGCGCTGTCCAAGGCGGTCACCGGCTCTTATGGCCGGCTGGCGCACCGCTATTACAAGTTGAAGGCCAAATGGTTCGGCAAGGAGCAGCTGGATTACTGGGACCGTAATGCCCCGTTGCCCGAGGATGACGACAAGCTGATCCCCTGGGCGCAGGCGGAAAAGACCGTGCTGTCGGCCTATCGCGCCTTCTCGCCGACTTTGGCCGATGTGGGCGAGCGCTTCTTCAAGAATGACTGGATCGACGCGCCGGCCCGTCCCGGCAAGTCGCCGGGCGCCTTCGCCCATCCGACGGTGCCCTCGGCGCACCCCTATCTGCTGCTGAACTTCCTCGGCAAGAGCCGCGACGTGCAAACCCTGGCGCACGAGCTGGGCCACGGCGTGCACCAGGTGCTGGCCGGCGCGCAGGGACTGTTCCGCTCCGACACGCCGCTGACCCTGGCCGAGACCGCCTCGGTGTTCGGCGAGATGCTGACCTTCCAGGCGCTGCTCAAGGCCGAGCAGGACCCAGGCCGCCGCCGCATCATGCTGGCCGGCAAGGTCGAGGACATGATCAATACGGTGGTCCGCCAGATCGCCTTCTACGAATTCGAGCGCCGAATCCATGACGAGCGCCGCGAGGGCGAGCTGATGAGCGAGCGGATCGGCGAGATCTGGCTCGACGTGCAGAAGGAGAGCCTGGGCCCGGCAATCCGCTTCGAGGATGAGTACCAGTATTTCTGGACCTACATCCCGCACTTCATCCATACGCCGTTCTATGTCTACGCCTATGCCTTCGGCGATTGCCTGGTGAACGCGCTGTTCTCCGTCTACCAGTCGGGGATGCCGGGCTTCGAGCAGAAGTACCTCGACATGCTCAAGGCGGGTGGGACCTTGCGGCACAAGGAGCTGCTGGCCCCGTTCGGCCTCGACGCCTCCGACCCGGCCTTCTGGACCAAGGGCCTGGATGTGGTGTCCGGCATGATCGACGAGTTGGAGAAGCTGTCTTGAGCCTGGAGTCGGTTCGCGAGCATCTGGCCGAGGTCGCTCCGGACATTTCCATCATCCACCATGAGTTGAGCACCGCGACCGTCCTGGACGCGGCGCTGGCTCATGGCTGCGAGCCCGGTCAGATCGCCAAGACGCTGAGCCTGCGGTTAGGTGACAAGGTGGTGTTGCTGGTGGCCAAGGGCGATGCCCGCCTCGACAACAAGAAGGCCAAGGCGGCGTTCGGCGCCAAGCCGCGCATGCTGGGCGCCGAGGAGGTCGAGGCGATCACCGGCCATCCGGTCGGCGGCGTCACGCCGTTCGGCCTGGCGACCGAGTTGCCGGTCTATTGCGATATCTCGCTGAAGGGATACGAGGAAGTGATCCCGGCGGCGGGCAACCGCAACAGCTCGCTGCGCATCGCGCCGGATCGGCTGGCGGCGCTGGTCAAGGCGTCGTGGGTCGACGCCTGCGAATGAGGGGCGGGCGCTTCGACGCCCGCCCCACAGCGCTTACTTCAGATAGGTGATGTCGGCGAAGGTGCCTTCGTCGAGGAACGTGCGGAACTTGGCGCGGTCGTCCGCCTGCTTGGACTCCGCTTCCTTGGTGAAGGTTTTGCGGAACTCCTCGGTCAGCTTCAGGTCGCGCTCCTTGTTGGGCGACAATTCCGACCAATCCTTGAATTTGATCAGGAAGACGACGTTGGCGCCGGGGGCGTTTTCGTTGGTGCTGACCAGGATATGGTAGTCGAGCACGTCGCCAGTCTTTTTCTGAACGTCGAGCAGCTGAGCCCAGCTTTTCTTGAGGCTGACGATGTAGTCATCCATCTTGCCTGGGGCGACCTTGACGGTGGTCACCACCCAGGGCTGGCTGCCCGGTGCGTAATCAACCCATTCTTCGGCGCGCACGGTGGTGGTAGCGGCCAGGAAAAGCGAAGCAGTGAGAAAGGCGCTCTTGAGATTCATGATGCCCCCAACGCTTAGGTTGAACGGGGGTGCCAGAGCGGCAACCCCCGGTGAGGGGCGGATCATAAACGCACAGCCTTTTGGTATCAACTAGGCTTCAGCGATCCGGTGCCCTTTGGGGTCTGAATCTGCAGGCAAGTGCCGGCGGGCACGTATTTCCAGGCGTCTTTCTGATAATCGGTCTTCGCTGTGCCGGCGCAACTGGTGCTGGCGCTGATCTTGCAGTCATTGTCGCCCGCCTTGGCGACGCCATAGCATTTTTCCATCGGCTGTTTGGCGGGCTTGGCGTCATCCGCCTGGGCGGCCGTCGCGATCGCCAGGGATAGGGCAGCCGATAGCGAGAGGAAAACGATCTTCGGTTGGGACATGGTGAACTCCTTTCCTGGTGTGAGTTCGGGGGCCGAGGGCATTCGGTCACAAAAATTTTTGGCCGATGCTGTGACCTTTTCTCCTGCTGGACCGAATTGATGAGGGCCGGGTATTCAATCCAAGGAGATGTCCATGTCGTTCCGACTATCGTCGCTGGCAGGTTTTTCGGCCGTTTTCCTCGTCGCCGGCGGCATCGCCGTGACGCAAGCGCAGGCGGTCGTTCCTCAATCCACTTCGGCCGTCGACACCAACGAGACCGGCCTGGCGATGCAGGGATATGACGCGGTGGCCTATTTCACCGATGGCAAGCCGGTGAAGGGCAAGCCCGACTTCAAGGCTGAGCATGACGGCGCGACCTATTACTTCGCCAGCGCCGACCATCTGCAGAAATTCACGGCCAATCCGGCCGCCTATCTGCCGCAATATGGCGGTTTCTGCGCGATGGGCGCGGCGATCGGGAGGAAGGTGGAAGGTGATCCGACCATATGGAAGGTCGTGGACCAGAAGCTCTATCTGAACTTCAATCCCGACGTCGCCGTCCGCTGGAACAAGGACATCCCGGGCAATGTCGCCAAGGCCGACGGGAATTGGCCGGACATCCGGAACAAGACTCCCAAGGAACTCGAATAGGGCGGGGCTGACTAGTTCCGCACGTCTTCCCTCGGGATATGGCCTATGTCGGTCTGCAGCACGCCATAGCCCTTGCCCTGCAAACTCACCGGCGTTCCGTCGTGGTAGATGTGGCAGCCGAAGGTCTCCGCGGAGACGGGTGTTCCGGGCGTGATGTCGAACGTGTTCGGAGCACCCACGCCCGGCACGAAGCGCCAATTGTCGCGCATCGAGTCCAGAGCGACTTGCAGATTGCGGTCGGTCATGCAGGCCAAGGCGCCTTCGCGGGTGTAGAGGGGCTTTGCGAGATCGGCCGGACAGACGTCGATCGCCCGCGGTATCACGCGGTGTTGCGGATCGAATGCGTTGGTCCAGGCGCCGATCCGGCAGGACTTCGACGGAGAGGTCTCGGCGGCCTGCGCCATGGCGGACGCCAACAGCACCGCAAAGACCGCACTCGCGGTCGTGACCAGCAATCGTCGCATCGGAGTCACCCTTTCAGCGCGGTCAGCACCTCGTCGAGCATCTTCTTGGCGTCGCCGAACAGCATCCGGTTGTTGTCCTTGTAGAACAGCGGATTGTCGACGCCAGCATAACCCGAAGCCATCGAGCGTTTCATCACGATCGAGGTCTTGGCCTTCCACACTTCGAGAACCGGCATGCCGGCGATCGGGCTGGTCGGGTCTTCCTGGGCGGCGGGGTTCACGATGTCATTGGCGCCGATCACCATCGAGACGTCGGTGTCGGGGAAATCGTCGTTGATCTCGTCCATCTCCATGACGATGTCGTAGGGCACCTTCGCCTCGGCCAGCAGCACGTTCATGTGGCCCGGCATGCGTCCCGCCACCGGATGGATGCCGAAGCGGACATTGACGCCCTTTTCGCGCAGATATTTGGTGATCTCGTAGACCGTGTGCTGGGCCTGCGCCACCGCCATGCCATAGCCCGGCACGATGACGACGTTTTTGGCGTCCTTGAGGAGGTCGGCGGTTTCCTGGGCGCTGACCGGGGTGACCTCGCCGGCCGGCTCGCCATCGGCCTTCTTCGCGACGGTGCCGCCACCGCTGCCGAAGCCGCCGGCGATGACGCTGAGGAAGTTGCGGTTCATCGCCCGGCACATGATGTAGGACAGGATGGCGCCCGACGATCCCACCAGCGCGCCGGTGACGATCAGCAGATCGTTCGACAGCATGAAGCCGGTCGCCGCCGCCGCCCAGCCCGAATAGCTGTTCAGCATCGACACCACCACCGGCATGTCGGCGCCGCCGATCGCCATCACCATATGGATGCCGAACAGCAGCGAGATCGCCGTCATCACCGCCAGCGGGAGCATGCCGGCGTCGGTGGCTTCGGCCTGCAGGAACTGCCCGCCGAACCAGATCACCACAAGGAGGCCCAGCAGATTGACCCAGTGGCGGCCGGGCAGCAGGACAGGCTTGCCGCCGATCTTGCCCGACAGCTTGCCGAACGCGATCAGCGAGCCCGAGAAGGTGACGGCGCCGATCAGGATGCCGACATAGATCTCGACCTCGTGGATGCTTTTCTCGGCGCCGGTGAATTGCACCGAGCTGTCGATATAGCTGGCGAAGCCGACCAAGCAGGCGGCCAGACCGACCAGGCTGTGCATCAGCGCCACCAGCTCGGGCATCTGGGTCATCTGCACTTTCTTGGCGGCGAACAGCCCGACACAGCCGCCGATCAGCATGGCGAGAACGATGTAGGGAACGCCTTCCAGCGTGACGCGCGGGCCGAATACGGTGGCCAGCACGGCGATGGCCATGCCGATCATGCCGTAGACATTGCCGCGCCGGGAGCTCTCGGGGTTCGAGAGGCCGCCCAGGGCCAGGATGAAGAGGATGGTCGCTCCGATATAGGAGACGGTCGCAAGGCTAGCGGTCATCGGATTCCCCTTATTTCCGGAACATCGCCAGCATGCGGCGGGTGACGGCGAAGCCGCCGAACATGTTCACCGAGGTCAGCACCAGGGCGGCGAAGGCCAGCCCGAAGATCCAGGCTTCGGGCCTGAGATCGGTGCCTGATATGGGCGGGGCGATCTGGATCAGGGCGCCGATGGCGATGATGCTGGAAATGGCGTTGGTGACGCTCATCAGCGGCGTGTGCAGGGCAGGCGTCACGTTCCACACCACCATGTAGCCGACGAAGCAGGCCAGCACGAAGACGGTGAAATGTTCGAGGAAAGCCGAGGGGGCATAAAGGCCGATCAACGCGAACAGCACCGCGCCGATGGCGAAAACGGTCGCCAGGGTCTTGGCCGGCATCGGGCCGGTCGCGCCATGGCCATGCGCCGATTTCTTCTCGGGAACCGGGGCGGCGGCCGGCTTGGCCTGAGGCGGCGCCGGCAGCTTCAGCGGCGGTGGCGGCCAGGTCACCGCGCCGTCCTTGATGACCGTCAGGCCGCGAATGGCGTCGTCTTCCATGTTGACGTCGATGACGCCGTCCTTGGTCTTACAGAGCTCCTCGGCCAGACGCAGCAGATTGGTCGCGTAGAGGGTCGAGGATTGCCGGGCGAGGCGCGAGGGGAAATCGGTATAGCCGACGATGGTGACGCCGTGCTTGACCACCACCTTGTCCGCTTCGGTCAATTCGCAATTGCCGCCCTGTTCGGCCGCCAGATCGACGATCACACTGCCGGGCTTCATGCTTTTGACCATCTCGGCGGTGATCAGGCGCGGCGCCGGTTTACCCGGGATCAGCGCGGTGGTGATGATGATGTCGACCTCGCGCGCCTGCTGCGCGTACATCTCGCGCTGCGCGGCCTGGAAGCCTTCGGACATCACTTTGGCATAGCCGCCGCCGCCCGAGCCTTCCTCCTCGTAATCGACCTTGACGAATTCGGCGCCCATCGACTTGACCTGATCGGCCACTTCGGCGCGCGTGTCGTTGGCGCGGACGATGGCGCCCATGCTGACCGCTTCGCCGAGCGCGGCTAGACCGGCGACGCCGGCGCCCGCGACGAAGACCTTGGCCGGGGGGATCTTGCCGGCGGCGGTCACCTGTCCGTGGAAGAAGCGGCCGAACTGATTGGCGGCCTCGATGACCGCGCGATAACCGACGACGCCCGCCATCGAGGTCAAGGCATCCATCTTCTGCGCCCGCGACAACAGGCGCGGCAGCGAATCCATCGCCAGCACGGTAACGCGGCGTCCGGCCAGCGCCTGCATCAATTCGGGGTTCTGGGCCGGCCAGATGAAGCTGATCAGGGTGGTGCCGGGTTTGATCAGCGCCACTTCGTCGAGCGACGGGGCGCGCACCTTGAAGACGATGTCGGAACCGTCCCACAAATCCTTGGCCGAGGCGGCGATCTTGGCGCCGACCGCTTTATAGCTGTCATCGGAGAAATTGGCGGCATCGCCGGCGCCGCTTTCCACCAGGGTGGAAAAACCCAGTTTTATCAGCTTTTCGACGATGTCGGGAACGGTGGCGACGCGCTTTTCGTTGGCGAAGATCTCTTTCGGAACACCAATGGTCAAGGACATGACAACTCCCCGGTATTCGGCACCTTTGTAAAAGGAGACACTATCCGCCGAGGCTGCGCAAGGTCGCTTCGTCCCCAATTCCTGCAAAATGAATGTTCAAGGCGGTAATGAACGGCTCTTCATGACCGCTGGCGATATCAAATAACGTTATCGACGAGTGGAATTTGAGGTCGTCGGGCGAGCCGAATATTTCGTGGATGGTTCGGCCCCGATGCCGATTTACCAGCACAGTGCAGTCGCGCAGCCGCTGGCCTAGCACCGGATGGGCCAGATAGGCGCGTGCCTCGTCCAGCGAGGCGATGCCGTAGGTGTAGGACATGGCGCTATGGCCGAGGCCGCGCAGCTGGGGGAAGACGAACCACATCCAATGGCTGGTCTTGCGGCCGGCGGCGAGTTCGCGGGTGACCTGATCGATGACAGGGGCTTGGGCCGTGACGAAGCGGTGCAGATCGAAGGGATCGCCGCTCATCATGACGCCTCAGCCCGGCGTGCGGCTCATGCGCCCGTCGGGGCGGGTATAGGGAAGCAGGCCGACCTTGTAGTGATTGGCCATGTGGCGCGCCCGGCCGATGGCGCGGTGGGCCAGGTCGGCAGGCAGCACTTCGGTGGCGGCCTGTTCCCACAGCGCCAGCCAACGGTCGAAATGCTCTTCTTCGAGGGGAAGACGCTGATGGGCGACGAAGCCGTTGCCAGGGTAGGTTCCGGCGCCCAGAAGCTGGGAGCACCAGAAATCCTTCAGCGTATCGTGGTGATGATCCCAGTTGCGGACGAACTGGTCAAACACCGGCCCGATCAGATCATCCTTTTGGACACGGCTGTAGAACAGCTCGACCAAGTGGGAGATCTGATCTTCGGATTCTGATGTCATCGCAATCGATCCCTGAGGATATCAGGGCCGGCGACGAAGGGCTTTAGAAGCCCTCGCGCTCCAGACGCTTGCGCTCCAGCTTGCGGGCGCGACGAACGGCCTCAGCGCCTTCGCGGGCACGCTTTTCAGACGGCTTCTCGTAGTTACGACGAAGCTTCATCTCGCGGAACACGCCCTCGCGCTGCATTTTCTTCTTGAGGGCCTTCAGCGCCTGATCGACATTATTGTCACGAACGAGAACTTGCACGTTTCGCCACCGCTCCTTTAGGGAACAAAAAATCCAACCGGGCAGGACACATGTCCTCCCGAAGAGCGGGATAACTAACACAAGCTTTCGGGGAATGGAACAAATTTATGGCCGTTTTGACGATCGCGAAAATGGGCCACCCGATTCTCGCCCGGAAAGCCGATCCGATCGAGGACCCGACCGACCCGCGCTGGGCCGCCTTGGTCGAGGATATGAAGGACACCATGGCCGATGCGGGCGGGGTCGGGCTGGCGGCGCCGCAGGTCGAGATCGGCGTGCAATTGGTGATCTTCTCGGTGCCGGCCGCGCGCGGAGGTGAGGAACTGCCGCTTTCCGTGCTGATCAATCCCGAGATCACGCCCCTGTCCGAAGAGACCGCCGAGGGATACGAAGCCTGCCTGTCGGTGCCCGGCCTGGCCGGCATCGTGCCGCGCTGGACCCATATCCGCTATCGAGGGTTGGATCTGTCGGGGAAGGCGATCGAGCGCGAAGCGCGCGGATTTCACGCGCGGGTCGTTCAACATGAATGCGATCATCTATGGGGACGGTTATATATATCGCGCATGACGGATTTGAGCAGCCTGGCCTATCGCGACGAATTGGCGCGACTGAGCGGCGTGGCTGTGGAGGAGGAATGATGAACGCCGACCCGATGCGGGACTCCAAGGACGCGCTGATCCAGGCGGTCCTGCCCGAAATTCCCTTCAGCGGCTGGACCATGGCCGCGCTGGCACAGGCGGCGAAGACCGCCGGCCTGGACGCTTCGATGGCCGAGCGCGCCTTCCCCGGCGGGGTGGTGGATGCCGTGCTGCATTTCGTCGATCTGGCCGATCGCCGCATGGCCGAGGAGGCCGCGAAGGACGGGCTGGAAGGGCTGCGCCTGACCGGGCGCATCCGCTGGCTGATCCGCCATCGCCTGGAAGCCTGGACCGAGCATCGCGAGGCGATCCGCCGCGCCGCGGTGATCCTCTCGCTGCCGGGCAATGCCGCCCGCGCGGCTCGCTCCACCTGGGCGACTGCCGACTTCATGTGGTATCTGGCCGGCGACGAATCGGTGGATTTTTCCTATTACACCAAGCGGGTCAGCCTGTCGGCCGTCTATTCGGCGACCTTGCTGCATTGGATGTCGGACGAGAGCGAGGGCGCAGTCGAGACTTGGTCTTTCCTCGATCGGCGCCTGGCCGATCTGGGGCATTTGCCCAAGGCGATCGCCGGGGCAAAGACCAAGGTTGGGGCGGTCACCCGCCCGCTGGAAAGAATGGTGTCGGTGGCGGCCCGCCGCATGAGCGGCCGAAGCTTCGGGATTAAGCGGACTTGAAGCGCCCGGCCAGCCAGCCGAACAACATCACCAGCACGAAGATCCCCAGGGCGAACTGAGACGCCTGGCCGAGATATTTGTCCAGCGCGCGGCCGAGGAAAAAGCCGCCCCAGACGAAGGCGTTGGCCCAGGTCACGGCGGCGACGGCGTTGAGCGCCAGGAAGCGCTTGCGCGAGACATGGGTCATGCCCAGCGCGAAGGGGCTGATGTTCCGGAGGCCGTAGATGAAGCGGAAGGTCAGGATGAACAGGTCGTTGTGCCGGTCGAGCAGCCGGAAGACGCCGGCGGCCTTGTCCTCGAGCGACGGCCAGCGATGCAGCAGCCCGGCGCCGTAGCGGCGTCCGACCGCGAACCACACTTGATCGCCCGAGAAGCTGCCGAGGAACGACACCAGCAGCACCATCCAGACATTCAGATGGATAATCCCGCCGGACAGGGCCGCCGCGGTCAGAAGGACGATCGTCTCGCCTTCGAGGAAGGTCCAGACGAAGATCGCCAGATAAGCTAACTCACCGTAATTGTTGGTGAGATTAATGATCCACTGTTCCACCCGGCAGATCCGTCCTTGGTGTGATGCGGGTAACGTGACCCATCTTGCGACCGGGCCGCGCCTCCGACTTGCCGTAAAGATGCAACATCGCGCCGGATTCCGCCATCAAATCTCGCCAGCGGGTGACGTCGTCACCGATCAGGTTGGTCATCACGGCGTCGGCGAAGCGCGCGGGCGAGCCTAGCGGCAGGCCGCAGACGGCGCGCACGAACTGCTCGAACTGGTCCGTGTAGCAGGCGTCCATGGTCCAATGGCCGGAATTGTGCGGCCGGGGCGCCATCTCGTTGACCAGCAGATGGCCGTCGGCGGTGACGAACAGTTCGACCGCCAGCAGCCCGACCAGATCCAGCGCCTCGGCGGCGCGGATGGCGATGCCCTTGGCGCGCTCCCGCATCTCGGCGGGCACCGGGGCAGGGGCGATGGTGACGTCGAGGATATGGTTCTTGTGGCGGTTCTCGACCACGTCGAAACAGGCGGAGGTGCCATCCAACCCGCGCGCCACCAGCACCGAGGCTTCCATGGTGAAATCGACGAAGCCTTCGAGGATGGCCGGGCCGCCGGCCATGGCGTCCCAGGCGGCGTCCAGATCGGCGGAGTTGCGGATCTTGGCCTGGCCCTTGCCGTCATAGCCGAAGCGGCAGGTCTTCAGCACGGCGGGCAGGCCGATTTCGGCCACGGCCTTGTCGAGTGCGGCCCGGCTGGCGACGGCGCGCCAGGGCGCGGTCTCGATGCCCAGATCGTTGAAGAAGCTCTTCTCGGTCACGCGCTCCTGCGCGGTTTCCAAGACCGATCCGCCCGGACGCACCGGCACATGCTCGGCCAGCACGCGGACGCTGTCGGCGGGAATGTTCTCGAACTCGAAGGTGACCACGTCGACGCTGTCGGCGAAGCGGGCCAGGGCGTCGAGATCTTCGTAAGAGGCGCAGGTATGCGCATCGGAGACCGAGAAGGCCGGGCTGCCGGCTTCCGGGCAATAGATGTGGCATTTGATGCCGAGGCGCGCGGCGGCCAGTGCCGTCATCAGGCCCAGCTGCCCGCCGCCGATGATCCCCAGCGTGCCGCCGGGGCCGACTACTTTCTTGGTATCAATGGGCATCAGGCGTTTCGTCGACGGGTTCGATCGCGACCGACTCGGTCTGGCGGGCGCGCCAGGCCTGCAGGCGTTCGGACAAAGCGGGGTCGGACACAGCCAGCACCGAGGCGGCGATCAACCCGGCATTGATGGCCCCGGCTTTGCCGATCGCCAGGGTGCCGACCGGGATGCCGCCCGGCATCTGGACGATGGAGAGCAGGCTGTCCATGCCGGACAGCGCCTTGCTTTCGACCGGAACGCCGAACACCGGCAAATGGGTCATCGAGGCGACCATGCCCGGCAGATGGGCAGCACCCCCGGCTCCGGCGATGATCACCTTGAGGCCGCGCCCCGCCGCCGAAGTGGCGTAATCGACCAGGCGCTTGGGCGTGCGGTGCGCCGAGACGATGCGCGACTCATAGGCGACGCCCAGAGCGGCAAGGGTTTCGGCAGCGTGGCGCATCGTCGGCCAGTCGGACTGGCTGCCCATGATGATTCCCACTGTCGCTTCGCTCATCGACCTACCTTTGCAAAGGAAAGGCGGGATTATAGGCAGGCGGAACGCGAAGGCAAGGATTTGGCGCCCGGCAGAGCCGTCTCAATCGTTTAAGCATTAATATCCGACATATATTTTCTGCCCACCAGCGGGGTGCTGTCATGGTCGAACAGATCGATCCTGCCGCCTATATCCCGCCTCCGGTCGCTCCGGCCGAAGGTCAGACCGGCCATGGCCGCCAGCCGCCACGCGATCGCCGGCAGGCCGCGCATATCCACAACCCGGTCGTTGACGTCGCCGCCGTGATGGGCGCCACCCAGGAGGTGCTGTCGTCCCATATGCAGGCCTGCTTCCTCGAACTGGTCGAGCAGAACGAACGGCTGCGCGAGGATCTGGAACATGCCCGGATGCACGAGACCTATCTGGTTTCCACCGCCGATCGCCATCCTTCGTTGCCGGCGTTGAACCGGCGGGCTTTCATGAGCGCGCTGACCCGGCTGCTGCAGACCTCGGAGCGGGCCGAACTGCCGGGCAGTCTTGCATTGCTGCATGTGGCGGGGGTCGAGGCGGTGCGCGAGGAGCATGGATTGGCGGCCGCGGCGGCGGCGCTGGAATTCGTCGCCCAGGAGATCACCGCCGAACTCCGCCAGACCGATCTGCTGGGTTATCTCGATTCCAGTGATTTCGCCATAGCCCTGGCCGTTGCCGAGCCAGACGGCGCCAAGGCCAAGATCGACCGCATCGCGGCGACCCTGGGGGTGACGCCCCTGTTGTGGGGAGATAAGGCCATCACGCTCGGCATCGGCGTCGGCATGGTGCGGTTCGAGGCGGGAATGACGGCGGAAAGCCTGCTGGCCCAAGCCGATCAGGCGATGATGTCGGGGACCAGGGAGCTTTCCAGCAGCGTGATCTGATCCTTGAGTGCCAGCTTGCGCTTTTTCAGGCGCTTCAGCTGCAATTGGTCGAAGGGGGCGTCCTGGGACAGCCGGATGATGACGTCGTCAAGGTCGCGGTGCTCGACCTTGAGATCCTCCAGCTTCCGCCGCACTTCTTCCTGCTGATAGTCGCTCATTGTCCCAGCTGATCCGTTTTTTCGCGTCCGCACACTATCAGATTCGCCGGTCAGACCGCCAGGGTCCGCGGGCGGCGCGGGCCGCTCCAGCGCTTGACGCCGTCATGATCGAGGTCGAACAGATCGAGCACCCGGCCGATGGTGTGGTCGACCATCTCGTCGAGGCTGGCGGGCTGGGTATAGAAGGCCGGTACCGGCGGGGCGATCACCGCGCCCATTTCCGACAAAGCCGTCATGGTGCGCAGATGCCCGGTATGCAGCGGGGTTTCGCGCACCATCAACACCAGGCGGCGGCGCTCCTTCAAGGTGACGTCGGCGGCGCGGGTCAAGAGGCTGCTGGTCACGCCGGTGGCGATCTCGGACATGGTGCGCACCGAGCAGGGGGCGATCACCATGCCGCGCGTGCGGAACGAGCCCGAGGCGGGCAGCGCCGAGATGTCGGCGACCGGATGGACATGGTCGGCCAGCTTGTGCAGGTCGGCCAGCTTGAGGCTGGTTTCCGAGGCCAGGGTGATCTCGGCCGAGCGGCTGATCATGGCATGGCTTTCGACGCCGAGGCTGCGCAGAGCCTCGAGCATTCGGATGCCGTAGATGACGCCGGAGGCGCCGGTGATGCCGATCAGGAGCGGGAGCTTTTCCATGCTTTTATGCTGGCAAAAAAGAATGACCGGGGAATAGACTAATTCGGCGGAACTTGCAATTTCGACGGAGGAGTCTGATGAGCCTTCATGATCGTGTCGAGTCCCTCAAGGACAAGCACGCTGCCTTGGATGCGGCCCTGGAGGCCGAATCCCGTCGCCCACAGCTCACTGCTGCCGCCGTTTCCGAGATGAAACGCAAGAAGCTGCGAATAAAAGACGAGCTCGAGCGCCTTTCGGCCTCGATCTGACCTGACGATTCCGCCCCGGCCAGTGGTCCTCCCCAAACGCTTGGTGCCCAAGCGTTTGGATAAGGAGGCCCGCCAACTTATTGGCCGGGAGCGGTTCGCACGGATCTCGTAGATCAGTTCTTGGACTTTTTGACGACGGCGGGCGTATCGTCCGCGTCATCTTGTTCCTTGAACTTCTGCCAGCGCACTTTCTGGTCGGCCTTCAGCTTGGCGACCTGCTGCTTCTGGTCGGCCTTGAGCCGGGCCAGCTGATCCTTTTGCTGGGTCCGCAGCTTTACGGTCTGGTCTTTGTGCTGCGCCTTGAGCTTGGCCATCTGGTCCTTCATGTCCGCCTTGACGCTGTCGGCGGTCTCGATCTTGGCGGGCGAGGACGCCGCCAGGATCGGGGTGCTGGTGAGCAACAGAAGGGCGCAAAAGGTGCCGAGAAAAATCTTCATGGGAATGCCACTCCGGAAAAGAGAAAAAGTTTCCGAAATGGAAAATAGCGCGAATTTCACGCTACGACCAGAGGCTACTCTCGGCGGAGGATGTAGTTGACCAGGATGCCCCACGCCCAGTTCTCCTTGAACGAGGCGTCGAGCTTGTCGCGGTCGTAGTCGCGGTCGATCCAGTCGAGGAAGGCGATGCCGCTTTTGGCGTGGGCGGCCATATAGGTTTCGTAGAAGAAGTCGATGACGCCGGTCTTGGCCTGGCGCATATGGCCGTAAGCCAAGGAAAGCTGCTTCTTCATCGCCTCGGCCAGCGGCTGGCCGCCTTTGACGTATTGATAGAGCGTGGCCATGAAGCCGGCGCGGTCGGCGCCCGACTTGCAATGCATCAGGATCGGATATTCGATCTGGTCGAAGATCCGCACCGCGGCGTGCAGGGTCTCCTTGTCGAGCGGGCTGCGCGAGCGGATCGGAAAATCGACCAGCTTCAGCCCCAGCGCCTCGCACGCCTCGCGCTCGAGGATGTAGGAGCCGCAATCCTCGCGCTTGCCACGCAGATTGAGGATCGTCTTGACCCCCAGCGCCTTGGCGCGGCGCAGCTGGCGCGGACCCGGCTGGGCAGCGCGCCACACGCCGGGCGCCACCTCATGCAGGTTCCAATAGATGTCGCGGATGAAGCCGTGATCGACCAGCCACATGTCGAGGAAGGCCCGGACCCTCTGCACGCCGGTCATTTGGGGCGCCGGTGCCGCGGGGTTCGGCAGATCGATAGGCAAAACACCACTCCTTCAAGCTTTGGGCTGCAAGATAGTGACCCGGGCGTCCGACTGCAAGGCAGCGGTCGCGAAGCCCGTCATGAAGATGTAACGAGACAAATTGTTCTCAAAAGGAAACTTTTGGGCTATGAAGGGAGACTTTCTACTATTAGGAGTTTTTCATGGCTAACGGTTTCCTGGTGCGTGTCGGGGCTTTGGCGGGGGTGGCCGGGACTCTGGCCGGCTGCAGCGCCGGCGATGCGATGATCAATCATTCCGCTCTCACCGTGCAGACGCACATGAGCGAGTCGGTGTTCCTCGACCCGGTGCCGCAGACCGACCGCACCGTCTATGTCACCGCGCGCAATACCTCGGACCATCCGGACATCGACCTGCGCGGCACGCTGGCCGGCGCCATCGCCTCGCGCGGCTACCAGATCGTCAGCGATCCCGATCAGGCCCATTACATGCTGCGCATCAATGTGCTGCAGGCCGGCGAGATCAAGGACAGCGACAAGGCCGGCGTCCTGGCGGCGAAATATGGCGAGCCGCTGATCGCCGGCGCCGGCGCCGCGGCCGCCACCTCGGCGCTGGGCGGGGGTACTGGCGCCACCACCGGCGTCGGGCTGGGCGTCGGGCTGGCGGCTTATGCCGCCAACGCCTTCATCAAGAACGTCACCTATTCGGTGGTGGTCGACATGCAGCTTTCCGAACGTCCGCGCAGCGGCGCCAAGGTCAAGCAATCGACCTCGACGGTCGCCGCCCAGGCCAACGGCAGCGCCGAACGCCTCGCCACCGCCCAGCCGCCGCAGGGCGGCCGCTCGGTATCGGGTTCGGCGACGCTGAACGGCAAGGTGAAGACCCAGCAGGTCGATGAGGAAGTCGATTTCAAGCAGTATCAGCTGCGCGAAGTCGCCTATGCCGACCAGGTCAATCTGAAGTTCGAGGATGCCTCGCCGTTGCTGGTCGCCAAGCTGACCAGCTCGCTGAGCAATCTGTTCGAGTAAGGAATGGGGGGCCGGGCGCTGCAACGCCCGGCCCTTATTCCGTCAGCCCGCCGTCGACACCCGCGTGGGGTCGGTGCGGTAGAAGTCGGGGAACAATCTCTTCAACGCCGCGATCTTCGGCAGCTCGTTATAGACGATGTAGGGATTGTGGGGATTGAGCGTCATGAAATCCTGGTGATATCCCTCGGCGCTATAGAAGGTCTTGCCCGCTTCCAGCTTGGTGACGATGGCGCCGGAATAGGCATGGGCCTGGCCGAGCTGCTGGATATAGGCTTGGGCGATCCGCGCCTGCTCGTCATTGGCCGGGAAGATGGCGGAACGATATTGCGTGCCGACATCGGGGCCCTGGCGGTTCAGCTCGGTCGGGTCGTGCGCCACCGAGAAATAGATCTGCAGGATCTTGCCATACGAGATCTGCCGCGGGTCGAAGGTGACGCTGACCGACTCCGCATGGCCGGTGGCTCCGGTCTCGACCACGTCGTAATGGGCGGTGCGCTGTTCGCCGCCGGTATAGCCCGACACCGCGCTGGTGACGCCCTTGACGTGCTGGAACACGCCCTGCATGCCCCAGAAGCAGCCGCCGGCCAGGACCACGGTCTCGGACTCGACACCCGCCGCCATCTCGTCGACGGCGGGGAGGGGCAGGGGACGCGGGCCTTCGTCGGCCAGGCCGCGGGCGGCGGTGAAACCGATGGCCAGGGCGCACAGGGCGGCGGCGGACCAGAGAGTGATTTGCTTGTTCATGGCGAAGTCTCCTCAGCCGAAGGTAAAGGCGTATGCTTGGGCGCCGGGATCGGCGAAGCGGATCTCGAAAGTGTGGTCGGCGACCAGGCCGGATTGGCGGACCAGCTGGTAGAGGCGCTGGCCGGTGATCACGCCATTGCCGTCGGCGTCGGTGTCGGCGCCGTGATTGTCGCCGGGCGCCTGGCCGTCGATGGTGACGCGGAAATGCACCGGTGCGTCACCTTGCTGGCCCAGCACCAGATGCAGGTCGCGGGCATGGAAACGGTAGGCGATGGTGCCGTCCTTCTTGTCGAGCACGGCGCGCTCGGCGCCCACCGTCCATTCGCCCGACAGGCCCCAATGGTTCAGGGTCAGGCGGCCGGGGGCGTAGATGTGCGGCGCATTTTCGGCGAAGCCGCCCGGCGAGGAGAAGTTGTCGGCCCGCTCGAAGCCGACATAAGTCTCGCCGGACTGCACATCGGCGAAGTCGGGGGCGGCCTCGACGCCGGCGGCCTTGATCACCGCATTGTCGGCAGGCAGCGAGGCGGACTGGCCGGCTTCGGCCAGCAGCTGGCGGATCACCTTCTCCGAGCCCTCATAATCACCTTCGCCGAAATGGTGGTGGCGGATGCGGCCCTGGGCGTCGATGAAGTAGTGCGCCGGCCAGTAGTGGTTATTGAACCCGCGCCAGATCGCATAATTGTTGTCGAGTGCTACCGGATAGGTGACGCCGAGATCGGCGACCGCCTTCTTCACATTGTCCGGGTTCTTCTCGAAGGCGAATTCCGGCGCATGCACCCCGATCACCACCAGGCCCTGGTCCTTGTACTTCTCGGCCCAGGCCTTCACATAAGGCAGGGTGCGCAGGCAATTGATGCAGGAATAGGTCCAGAAATCGACCAGCACCACCTTGCCCTTCAGGGCTTCGGCGGTCAGCGGCGGCGAGTTCAGCCATTCTACCGCGCCGTTCAAGGCGGGCAGGCTGCCTTCGACCGGCAAAGCGGGCTCTTCCTTGACCAGATTGACCTGCTTCATCATCGCGCCACCGGCGGGAGCGGGACGCAGATTGTCCACCAGCTTCTGCTCCAGTTCGCCGGTGCTCGCCAGCGAGGCATTGGTCAGCAGGCCGGTATCGGCCCCGGCCAGGATCGCCACCGAGGCGGCCAGCACGGCGACGCCCAGGCCGCGGCGGACCCATTCGCCGGCGCCCAGCGACCGCTTCATCGCCGCGAATACCTTGCCGCCCACGGCCAGCGCCAGGGCCAGCGAGGTGGCGGCGCCCGCCGCGTAAGCCAGCAGCAGCAGCGAGGTTTGGACATTGGCGCCTTCCAAGGCGGCACCGGTCAGGATCAGCCCGAGGATCGGCCCGGCGCAAGGCGCCCACAGCAGGCCGGTGGCGACGCCCAGCAGCAGCGACGGCAGCACCGCCGCGTCCTGCTCATCGGCCGAGGCCGATAGGCGCGAGCCCAAGGCGACCAGAGGCCGGCTTAACCGCTCGGACAGTTCGGGGATCAGCAGCGACAGGCCGAACAGCGCCATCAGCAGCACGGCGATGGTGCGTCCGGTCTGGTTGGCCTGGACCGCCCAGCCGCCGCCGACGGCGGCCAGGGTGGCGATGATGGCGAAGGTCACCGCCATGCCCGCCAGCATCGGCAGGCCGCTCTTCAGGAAGGGCCGGTCGGCGCGGGCGAACACGAAGGGCAGCACCGGCAGGATGCACGGGCTGACGATGGTCAGGACGCCGCCGAGATAGGCAAGCAGGAACAGGATCATGGGTCTAACTCCCGATCGGGATGTGAAATCTCTATGGGGGGATTCGTCGCGTGCGATCTGTTTGTTACAGGGACTGCAAAGAAATTTTTCTCACGCTTCCAGAATCCCGGTGCCATTCTCCGGCGTGAAATTTGACGAGGACCGATTTTTCCATGAATACCCAGCCCGTTAAGCTCAGCCTGACCGAGGAGGGCTCGCTGCGCCTTCTGCGCCGCCTGGTGAGCGAATCGCTGCGGCCCTATTGGCTGGCGCTGTGCGCCGCCTCGCTCTGCATGATCCTGGTGGCGGCCGCCGGCGCCGCTCCCGCCGTGCTGATCAAGAAGGTCATGGACAAGGTTTTCGTCGCCAAGGAGGTCGCCTATCTGTGGCCGGTCGGCGGCGCGGTGTTCGCGGTGTTCGTGGCGAAAAGCATCGGCAGTTATCTGCAGGAAGTGCTGCTGGCCTATATCGGCCAGCACATAATCTCCGATACCCAGAACAAGCTGTTCAAGCACCTGATCCATCAGGACGTGGCGCTGTTCCAATCGACCAATTCGGGCAGCCTGGTCTCGCATTTCACCTATGACATCAATGCGATGCGCGACGCCGTCTCCAACACGCTGGTCGGTATCGGCCGTGACGCGCTGTCGGTGATCTTTCTGGTTGGCACCGCTTTCTACCAGGATTGGAAGCTGGCCACCGTCAGCCTGGTGGTGGCGCCGGTCTCGATCTGGCCGATCCAGCTTCTGGCGCGCAAGATGCGCAAGGTGGCGCGCGCCACCCAGGTGCAGATGGGCGGGCTGACCAATGTGCTGGGCCAGGCTTTCCAGGCCGTCCGCATCATCAAGGCCTATCGCCTGGAAGAAACCGAGCAGCAGCGCGTCGGCCAGATGACCGCCAATCTCAACAGGCTGGCGGTGTCGGCGGCCAAGGCGGGAGCGGCGGCGCAGCCGATCATCGACAGTTTCGGCGGACTGGCCATCGCCGCCGTCATCATTTACGGCGGATCGCGGGTGATCGCCGGGGAAACCACGGCGGGCGCCTTCTTCTCCTTCATCACCGCCATTCTGCTGGCCTATCAGCCGCTGCGCGCCCTCTCCAAGGTCAATGTCTCGCTGCAGACCGGCCTGGCGGCGGCGCAGCGTGTCTTCGCCATCATCGACCGCCAGCCGACCTTGACCGAGCCGGCCCAACCCAAGGTTCTGCCGCGCGCCGCGGCCGATGTCGCCTTCGAGGGTGTCGAATTCTCCTATGACGGCGAGGAGCGGGTGCTGTCCGGTCTGAACTTCACCGCGCCGGCCGGCAAGATCACCGCGCTGGTCGGCCCGTCGGGCGCCGGGAAAAGCACTGTTTTGAACCTGATTCCGCGCTTCTACGACCCCACCGCCGGCCGCCTGGCCATCGGCGGGCTGGATCTGCGTGAGCTGTCCTTCGGCTCATTGCGCGACGCCATCGCCCTGGTCAGCCAGGAGGTGGTGCTGTTCGACGACACCATTCTCGCCAATATCCGCTGCGGGCGGCTGGACGCCACCGACGAGCAGGTGCGCGAGGCGTCCCGCGCCGCGGCAGCGCTGGAGTTCATCGAGAAGCTGCCGGACGGCTTCAATACCATGGTGGGCGAGCACGGCCTGCGCCTGTCGGGCGGCCAGCGTCAGCGCATCGCCATCGCGCGCGCTTTGCTGAAGGACGCGCCGATCCTGCTGCTCGACGAGGCGACCAGCGCGCTCGACACCGAGTCCGAGCGGCAGATCCAGGACGCCTTGGCTGTTCTGATGAAGGGGCGCACCACCCTGGTGATCGCCCACCGCCTGTCGACGGTGCGCGATGCCGACGTGATTCACGTCTTTTCGCAGGGCAAGGTGGTGGAATCCGGCAATCACGACCGGCTCTACGAAAAAGGCGGGCTTTACGCCCGCCTTTACGACATGCAGTTCGCCTCGAACGGCGAAGAGCTTACTCGCTGAAGTGGCTGTCTTCGTGGTCCGGCTCGATGACGAGCGGACGGCCGCCCGAGCGCGGCTGGGCGATGATCACGGCCTTTTCGAGGTCGGGCTCGGTGCACAGGCCCAGGGTCACCGGGTTGCGCGGCTTGATGTTGGCGGTGTTCCAGTGGCTGCGGTCGCGCACCTTGGCGATGGTATCCTTGGTGGTGCCGATCAGCTTGCAGAGCTGGGCGTCCGACAGTTCCGGATGATGCTTGAGCAGCCAGGCGATGGCGTCGGGCTTGTCCTGGCGCTTGGACACCGGGGTGTAGCGCGCGCCCTTGGCCTTGGCATGGGCGACGACCTGGGTGACCAGCAGGCGCAGGCGGGCCGAATCGTCGGCTTCGCAGCGCAGGATTTCTTCGCGGGTCACCTGGCCGTTGGCGACCGGGTCGAGCCCGACGATGCCGATGGCGACTTCACCGTCGGCGATGGCCTGCACCTCAAGCGGGTGGACGCCGCAGAACTCGGCAATCTGCTCGAAGGTCAGAGTGGTGTTCTCGACGAGCCAGACAGCCGTCGCCTTCGGCATAAGCGGCAAGGCCATAAAACCTCCTTTATCTTTGGAATGGGAGCCGAGGCGCCAACCGATAGTGGTTGTACCTCTCCCTAAGGCTTACCCTTGTATATAGCGGGGCCATCCCGCCTTGGCAAAGCCCTTGCAGCAAAATCCGAGTGATTTTTACAAACTATCACAGGGTCAACATGATCTTTCCGAAGTGATCGCCTCTCATCAGGGCCTTGTGGGCGTCTTCGGCTTCTTCAAATGGCAAGGTTTTGAAGATTTTTGGGCCAATTCGGCCGCGATCCAGCAGTGGCCAGACCTTTTCGCGCAGGTCGTTGGCAATCAGGGTTTTGGCGGCCACCGATTGCGGGCGCAGGGTCGAGCCGGTCATGGTCTGGCGCTTGACCATCAGAGGCAGGAAATTGACCTCTGCGGTGGGACCATGCAGGAAGGCGATGCTGACATGGCGGCCATCCACGCCCAGGCATTTCAGATTGCGGGGCAGATAGTCGCCGCCGACCATGTCGAGGATGACGTCGACGCCTTTGTCGCCGGTGGCCTGCTTGACCACCTCGACGAAATCTTCGCTCTTGTAGTCGATGACGAAATCGGCGCCGAGGGCCGCGCAGGCGGCGCATTTTTCCGCGCCTCCCGCCGTGGCGAAGACGGTGGCGCCGAAGGCCTTGGCCAATTGGATCGCCACGGTGCCGATGCCGCTGCCGCCGCCATGCACCAGGAAAGTCTCGCCCGCCGCCAGGCGGCCGCGCTGGAAGACATTGTGCCAGACCGTGAAGAAGCCCTCGGGCAGTGCCGCCGCTTCGACCGCGCCATAGCCTTGCGGAAAGGGCAGGCACAGGCTGGCGGCAGCGGCAGTGTAATCGGCATAGCCGCCGCCGGTGACCAGGGCGCAGACCTCCTGGCCGATCTCCAAGCCTTCGACGTCCGGGCCGATCGCGGCGATCTTGCCGGCCACTTCGAGGCCGAGAATGTCCGAGGCGCCGGGCGGCGGGGGATAGGAGCCCTGGCGCTGCACGAGGTCGGGCCGATTGACGCCGGCCGCGGCGACCTTGATCAGCACTTCGCCGGATCTGATCTCCGGAATCGGCCGCTCACCGACGCGAAGATGCGAGCTGGGGCCGGGTTGATCGATTTCGATGCAGCGCATGACGTCGGGGAAGGGCATGATATCCCTCAGGAAATGAGCGAAGGAACGACCCCATGGATATGGACGAGCTGGAACCGCGGCGCAAGCCGGTTCAACAAAAGCCGCTGGAGCCTATGTCCGTCGGCGAACTCGAAGAATACATCGCTTCGCTGGAAGCGGAGATAGCCCGGGCGAAGGCGGCGATTGCGGCGAAGCAGTCGCATCGCGCCGGGCTGGACGGTCTGTTCAAGAAATAGGAAAGGGCCGGAGCGATGCTCCGGCCCTGCGCAATTCCCATGCTTGGAGGCAGCAATCAGGCGGCTTTGGCGCCCTTGTCCTCGATGGCGGGCGCGGCGGCCTGCTGGGTCAGCTGGGTGCCGATGGTGATATTGCGGGGCTTCAGGGCCTCGGGCACCTCGCGGACCAGCTCGATATGGAGCAGGCCGTTGATCAGGGCGGCGTTGGCGACGCGGATATGGTCGGCCAGCTGGAAGCGGCGCTCGAACGAGCGGCCGGCGATGCCGCGATGCAGGAAATTCTGCGGCGCCTCTTCTTTCTTCGCGGTGCCGGTCACGGTCAGGGACTGGCCTTTCACCTGGATTTCGAGGTCGCTCTCGGCAAAGCCGGCGACGGCCATCGTGACGCGGTAGGCGTCATCGGACAGCTTCTCGATATTGTAGGGCGGATAGGTGAAGGTCTGGTCGTCGACTCGCTGGGCGCCTTCGACGAGGCGGGCCAGATGGTCGAAGCCGACGGTGGAACGGAACAGGGGGGTCAGATCGAGAGTACGCATGACGACATTCTCCAATGAGCAATGTTTCGGATGCCCGAAAAGAGCCGCTATGGGCCTCCTTCCGGCAGTCCGGCCCCTGAGTGGCGACCGGACGACTATGACTTAATTCTGTCCGCGGAACCGTCAAGGGGCCTCGACGGATTAAGTTGAGGTTGAATTTTTGTGATCCGAATCGCACCCTTATGGCTGGGGCTTGCGGAGGGTTGATCCATGCAGGCGGAAATGACGGTTTTCACCCGGACCTATGATGAAACGCTCGACCTGATCGTCGAGGCGCGGAATTACATGGTCTATAACCGGCCCGCCGTCCGCCGCTCGCGCGCCTCCAACGAAAATCTCCGGTTCAGCTGTGAAGCCCTGCGCGTCACCTCGCGCCTCACCCAGGTCATGGCCTGGCTGATGCTGCAACGGGCGGTGCATGATGGTGAGATTTCGGCCCGCGAGGCCTGTGACGAAAAGAACCGCCTGTCGGGCCAGTCGGTCTGCCTCGACGAAAGCGGTCTGGAGGACGGCGAAATTCCCGCCGGCCTGCGCAGCCTGCTGAACCGCAGCCTCAGTCTCTATAAACGGATTTCACGCTTGGAGGAGATGGTAGTGGCGAGAGTCTTACATTAAGCCCTCAGGCCATGTCGGCTTTGCCGACAAAACGTTGAGGTTGCGTGCAAGGCACGCGCGGCGCCGCCTCCGGCGGCTGGGCTACCGCGCCAAGCTATACAGAATCAGTCCTTCGGCTGTTGGTAGCGCGGGGCCGCCTTGCGGCCCGGAAAAAAATTAACGCCAGGCGACCTGGTAGAGCACGATCTGCTCCTTGAAGCCTTTGAGGTCCTGGGGACCGATGGACTCGAAGTTCAGTCCGCGGCCCGAGGCCAGTTCCTTCACCACATTGCTGCACAGGATGGCGTCGGTGCCGCATTTGGCGCAGACGCGGGCGGCCAGCTGCACGGTGGTGCCGAACAGGTCTTCTTCCTCTTCGATCGGCTCGCCGGCATTGATGCCGATGCGGATGTGCAGCTCCTGCTGCGGGTTCTGGGCGTTGCTCTTGGCGATGCCCTGCTGGATAGCGATGGCCGCTTCGACGCCGCTGGCGGCGCTGGAGAACGAGCACATGATGCCGTCGCCGGTATGCTTGATTTCCTTGCCCTGATACTGGGCCAGGGCGTTACGCACGATGGTGTTGTGGCGCCGCACCAGGGTCTGGGCCGCCTTGTCGCCCTGGGCCTGGGTCAAATCGGTCGAGCCGACCATGTCGGTGAACATCACCGTCATGATGCGCGACGACGAAGCCGCGGCCTGGGCCTGCGGCTTGTTCCACTGCTCGAACACCGCGCCGATATTGTCCTGCAGCGTGTCCTGTCCGGCCATGAAGCCTTCCATCGTCGAACGTCCGGCGACGATCATCGGCATGTAGCGCGGCTCGACCAGATATTCTTCATATTTGTCGGCGAAGGCCTGGGCGGTGGCGGCCTTGACCCCCAGCGCCTCGATCGAGCCCTTCAGCAGGGAGCGGCGATCGTCAACCGGCATGCCTGAATGCTGGCCCAGCACGTCGATGGCGCCCGCCAGAACCAGATCGACGCCGAACATGTTGTAAGCGTCCAGGGTCGGGCGGCGCTTGCGCACGGCACCCGTCAGGGCATTGACGAAACGCACGAACACCGTCTTGGGCGCATCGGTCTTCTCGGCGTCGGCCGGCGGTTCTTCCTCGGCGACGGACTGTACCTGTTCCTCGGCGGGAGCCTCTTCGGCCACCGGTTCGGGGAATGACGGCTCTTCCTCTTCCTCGAGCGGCGGCAGCGCTTCGTCCTCGTCCTTCAGATCGGCGAGCTCGAGTTCTTCGGCCGGTGCCAGGTCCGGAATGGACGGCATGTCTTCATCCGGCTTGGCGGCGGCGGGGGCGGTCGCGCCGCCCGGCACCTTGGGCGTCGCCGCCTTCTTGGCCTTGGCTCCCCCGAACAGGTTCCATTTCAGCAGCGACGTCGATAGCGGATAGGCGACGCCGATGAAGGTGACCATGAAGACGCCGAACAGGATCAGCGATTGGAACAGATCGTCGACCTGGCCGGTCAGCGGGTCCATCAGGGCGCTGACGAGGCCGGTCACCGTGCCGGCGACGGTCAGCGAGGCGGCTATGACGATGGTCAGCTTCGCGGCGGTGCTTAGCGTGGCCTTGGTGGGGGCCGTGGCGGCGACCTGGGTCTTGAAAGTCTGGCCGGGGCTTGCGGTGCGCCCGCCTCCGCCGCCTCCGCGGCCGCGGTAATTGGGCGTCGCATTGGCCCGCGCCGCCATCTTGGCGCGCAGGGTCGCATCGCCGCCATATACGAGCGATTCTTCCGACTGGTTGGTGCCGGGGAAATAGGTCTCTTTGACCACCTTGGCGGGGATCTGCAGAGTCCGTTCGACGTTCTTGGCGTCGGCTAGCGCCGCTTCCCGCTCGTTGCGCTCATAGCGCGCGTGCAGGTTCCAGCGGGTGCCGCTGTCCATCGTATAGACTTCGTAATGGATTGAGGGCGGGCTGTCTGAGCTCATGACCCTTTTACGTGCCTCAGCCAAAACGGAAAGCGCGCCAGCAAGGGCTAGCGCGCTTTAGAGATACACCAGAAACTGCCGAAATAACAGCGTGTTGGAAGAAGTTCTTACTTCTTCACGCCGAAATTCGCGAAGCGCTTGTTGAACTTCGCCAGCTGGCCGCCGGAGTCGATCAGGCGGTGCACACCGGTCCAGGCCGGATGCGACTTGGGATCGATATCCAGGCGCATGACGTCGCCTTCCTTGCCATAGGTCGAGCGAGTCTTGAACTCGGTGCCGTCGGTCATCACCACGTTGATCTCGTGGTAATCGGGGTGGATATCCTGCTTCATAGGAACCTGCTCCAAAAATCGAAGCGCGTATATAAACGACGATGCCCCGGGGGTGCAAGCGTTTTACGCACCCTGCTTGTCGAGTTTTTTCAGATTCGGCAAAAAGGCCGCCAACAATCCCAGGGCGGGCAGAAATCCGCACAGGCGATAGACGAACCCGATATCGGTCTTGTCGGCCAGCCAGCCCAGGCCTGCCGCGCCCAATCCGCCGACGCCGAAAGCCAGGCCGAAGAACAGGCCGGCGATGGTGCCGATCTTGTGCGGCATCAATTCCTGGCCGAACACCACGATGGCCGAAAAGGCCGAAGATAGCACCAGCCCGATCACCACGGTCAGCAGGATGGTCGGCACCAGCCCGACATAGGGCAGGGCCAGCGAGAAGGGCAGGACGCCGGCGATCGAGAACCAGATGACATGCTTGCGGCCGAAGCGGTCGCCGATCGGGCCGCCCGCCACCGTGCCGACCGCGACGGCGCCCAGGAACACGAACAGGCAGATCTGCGCACTCTGCACGCTCAACCCGAAGGTCTGGATCAGATAGAAGGTGTAGTAGCTGGACAGGCTGGCCAGATAGACATGCTTCGAGAAGATCAGGACCAGCAGCACCAGCATGGCGATGCGGGTCTGGCGCGGCGAGAGGCCGGTGTCGGTGGCTTTGGGCTGGCGGCGGCCGGCGCGATGCTGGTGCGCCGCCCAATCGCCGATCTTCCACAGGATGGCGCTGGCGAACAAAGGCGCTATGGCGAACCAGGCGATGCTGCCCTGGCCGCGCGCGCCGACGATGAAGGCGGCCAGCAGCGGCCCGAGCGAACTGCCGGCATTGCCGCCGACCTGAAATACCGATTGGGCCAGGCCGTGCCGCCCGCCCGACGCCATGCGGGCGATGCGTGAGGATTCCGGATGAAAGATCGAAGAGCCGATGCCGACCAGCATGGCGGCACCCACAAGCACTTCATAGCGCGATGCGACCGACAGCAGCAGCAGGCCGGCCAGGGTGAACAGCATCGCGATCGACAGCGAATGCGGATAGGGCTTCTTGTCGGTCGCCATGCCGACCAGCGGCTGGAGCAGCGAGGCGACCGCCTGATAGGCCAGGGTGACCAGGCCGATCTCGGCGAAGGTCAGCCCCATGCTGTCCTTGACGGTCGGATAGATGGCGGCCAGCAGCGACTGGTTCATGTCGTTCAAGAGATGGCTGAACGACAGGCCGAACAGCACCGGGATGGCCGTGCTGTGCGCCTTCTGCAAATCGGACGGGGAAACGGACTGGTTCACGGGACAGGCTCCGGTCAGCGCTGGTCGAGGCGGATCTCGATACGGCGGTTCTTGGCCAGAGCGGCGGCGTCATTCCCCTTGTCGACCGGCTGGAACTCGCCGAAGCCGGCGGCCGCCAGCCTTTCGGGCGGGATGCCCTGCGCGGCCAGGAACTTAACGATGGTGACGGCGCGCGCCGTTGACAACTCCCAGTTGGAAGCAAATTTGCCGCCCTTGACCGGAATCTTGTCGGTGTGGCCGTCGACGCGCAGCACCCAGGGGATGTCGGCCGGGATCACTTTGGTCACCTCGACCAGGCTGTGGGCCAGCTCCATCAGGCGGGCCTGGCCCTGTTCGCTGGGTTCGGCCGAGCCGCTGGGGAACAGCAATTCGGACTGGAACACGAAGCGGTCGCCCTCGATGCGGATGCCGGGCTTGCTGCCGAGCAGCTGGCGCAGGCGGCCGAAGAATTCCGAGCGGAACTTGGTCAGCTCCTCGACCTTGCCGGCCAGGGCGGCGTTGAGGCGCTTGCCGAGATTGGCGATCTCGACCTTCTGCTCGGTGGACAAGGCTTCGCTGTTGCTCAGTTCGGCGGTCAGGCGGGCCAATTCCTGGCGCATGGCGTCGAGCTGCTGGTTCAGAAGGGCGGCCTGCGCCTTGGCGTCGTCGGACAGCTTATGCTCTTCCTCGACCTGGCCGCGGGCATTGTCGAGTTCGGCGTTCGCCGCCTGCAGCTGTTCGGTCAGGGTGCCGATGGTGGTCTTCAGCTCGGCGCTGTTGCGGCGTTCGATGTCGAGAAGCTCGGTCATTTCGTTGAGCTGCTTCGACAGATGCGTGATCGTCTGGTCGCGCCCCGAAAGCGCCGCGCCCAGATAGAACTGGGTCAGGATGAACGCCACCAGAACGAAGATGATGACGAGCAGCAGCGACGATAGGGCGTCGACGAAGCCGGGCCACACATTCAGGCCGTCCTGGCCGCCCCGGTATCGACCTCGCGGCACGGCTTACGCCTCCGGCCGGCCGAGGCGGAAGGGCTGGGATTGCGGCTGGCCTTCTTCCTCGGGGCGCGAGGCGACGGTGCGGGCCAGCAGCTTGATCTCGCTGCGGATCTCGCGGATCAGCTCGTCGCGGCCCGACGAGAATTCCTCGACCAGGCGGTTCAGCGCCTGGTCCATATTGCGCAGATGGGTGCGGGCCTGGTCGTCGGTTCCGCCGCCGATGCGGCCTTCGGCCAGGCGGGCCAGGATCGGCTTCATCTCGATCTGGTGTTCGGCAAGCTTCAGCATCAAGGCCTGTTCGGTCTTCATCTGATCGGCCAGGGTGCCCAGCTTGTCTGTCAACTGGCGCATGTTCTGGTTGGCCGAGATGCGGCCTTCTTCGCCGCGGGTCAGCACGCGTTGCAGGCCGTCGAGGCTCTCGGCGGTCTGTTCCAGCAAAGCCTGGATATAGACCGGGATCGGCTGGTCGGTGCCTTCGCCGCCGCCCAGGCCCGCCGTCATCTTGGTCTGGCCGGACAGCCAGTCTTCCAGATCGTTGAAGAACAGGTTCTGGGCACTCCCCGACTGCAAATCGAGAAAGCCCAGGATCAGCGAGCCGGCCAGGCCGATCATCGAGGTGGAGAAGGCGGTGCCCATGCCGGCCAGCGGCTTGTCGAGACCCTGCTTGAGGCTGCCGAAAGCGGCCTGCACGTCGTCGCCCGAGACGGTCAGGTCGCGGATCACCGCGCCCAGCGAGCCGACGGTCTGGCTGAGACCCCAGAAAGTGCCGAGCAGGCCGAGAAAGATCATCAGCCCGGTGAAATAGCGGGCCATCTCGCGCGATTCGTCGAGGCGGGCCGAGATGCCGTCGAGCAGCGAGCGCAGCGCGCCCGGCGACAAGGCGAAGCGGCTGCCCCGTTCACCCAGCAGCTTGGCCAGCGGGGCGAGCAGGCGCGGACCATGACCCGACAAGGGCGAGGGCTCGCGCCCTTCGCGCAGGGCGGCCAGCCATTCGGCGTCATATTCCAGCGTGATGATGCGGCGGAAATTCAGGACGATGCCGGTCAGCAGGATCGCCAGGATCAGGACGTTGAGCGGGATGTTATTGAGGAAGGCTTGGCTGAGCCCGCGATAGAGGGCGGCGATCACCAGGACCACCGCGCCCAGGAAGGCGATCATGCGAATCAGAAAACGGCGCGAATGGACCATGCTGTTCGAGCTTCCTCACTAAACTCGCGGAACAGACGCCATAATCGCGCCTTTTTCAAGGCAATTCCAGACTACTAGCCGCGCTTTGTGCCGACGATGTCGACGCGGTCGGGGGCGCCTTGCGGCACCTTGTTGCCGAGTGCCCGCACCTCGATGCGGGTGCTGCGCACGCCCTGGTCGATCAGGAAGGAACGAACCGCCAGCGCGCGCGACAACGAGAGGCGACGCGCCTTGCTGGCGCTTTCGTCGTCACCGGCGGCGTAGGCCAGCAGCTGCACTTCGAGCGTGGCGTCCTCGGTCATCCGGCTGGCCAGATGCGCCAGCGTGTCGCGGGCGGTGTCGGGCAGGCGGGCGCTGTCCTTGTCGAAGGCGATGCTCGACAAAGCTTCTTGTCCGCCGGCGATGGAGGCGGTCTCGGACGAGCTGGGCTGCTGCGCGGTCAGCGCCACCGGGCCGGGACCCGCCGAGGCGGCGGGCGCCGGGGCTGGGACAGGAGCCGGCGGCGGTACCGGAACGGGCGCAGGAGCGGGAGCCGGGGCAGGTGCCGGAGTGGGGGCGGGGACAGGGGCGGGCGCCGGCATCGGGGCGGCGGCCTTGGACGGAGCGGTGGACGGCGTCAGGGACATCGGCCCCGCGGCCGCCTTGGACGGAGCGGGCGCCGGCGCAGGAACCGGGGCCGGAGTCACGACGGGGGCCGGAGCCGGTGTTGCCGGCTCGGCAGGCGCCTGAGCGACCTCCTTGACGGCGGCGGGCACCGAATGCTTGGCCAGCTTGGCCTTCGCCCCATGACGGCGATGGGGGTGATGATGAATCGGATGCAGATGCACCACGCCCGGCTCGGCGGCCGGCTCGGTCACGGTCAGGTGATGATGGGTAACCTTGTCCTTGCCACGCAGGGACGTAGTAGGTTTGTCCCTGGTGTGCAGGGACCTGGGCGGAATCAACGTGATCTTGGCGGGGCTGGAGGACAGTTCCCGATTGAGGAACATGCCCGGCAGATTAGGCGGCGGGCCCAATTGATCGAGCACGCTGGTGTCGACTTCGACTTCCGGTTTTCCCCCGACCACGACCTGCGCCTGGGCCAAGCCCGCGCCGGCCATGCCGATGGCGAATACCATCGGCAAAGCCCGATTCCACTGCCTTTTCCTGGTCACCGTCTCCCCCGACAGCGTTTCGGTGTGATCAATGGCCCACAGTAACGCAAGGCAATATGCCTCACAATCACTTAGAGGCCATTACTTGAGCATTGCGGCAAGCGGCGCGTGCAGATGGTCGTTGCCGGCCACCACATTGCCGGATTCGAGCGGATTGGCGTTGCCGTCCATGTCGCTGACATAGCCGCCCGCCTCGCGCACCAGGATCATGCCGGCAGCGATGTCCCAGGGCTGCAGTCCGATTTCCCAGAAGCCTTCGCAACGTCCGGCGGCGACATAGGCCAGATCCAGGGTCGCGGCGCCGAAGCGGCGGATGCCGGAGGTGGCGCCCATCACCTTCTCGAGCTGGCCGAGGAAGCGCTTGGGCTGCGGGCGTCCCTGATGCGGGATGCCGGTGGCGATCACCGCCTCTTCCATCTTGCGGCGCGCTGAAACGCGCAGGCGGCGGTCATTGACGAACGCGCCACTGCCCTTTTCTGCCCAGAACATCTCGTCGGTCAGCGGCTGATAGATGACGCCGGCGATCGGCTCGCCATTGCGCACCAGCCCGATCGAGATGGCGAAATGCGGGATCGAATGCAGGAAGTTGGTGGTGCCGTCGAGCGGATCCACCACCCACATATTGTGCGGGTCCTTGCCCTCGATATGGCCGCTCTCTTCGAGAAGCAGGCCGTAATCGGGGCGCGCCTTGGTCAGTTCGGCGCGCAGAGCCTTCTCGACACGATGGTCGGCGGCCGTGACGAAATCGCCCGGCCCCTTCTGCGACACCTGAAGCTGTTCGACTTCGCCAAAATCACGCAGCAATCCGCGCGCCGCCTTGCGGGCGGCGCCCATCATCACGTTGATGTTGGCCGATTTGACGATCATGAAAAATCAGTCCTTGGCGCGTTCGACGTAGGTCGCGTCGGCGGTGTTGACGACGATCTTGGTGCCGGCCTCGACGAACGGCGGAATCAGGACGCGCACGCCGTTCTCCAGCAGGCCCGGCTTGTAGGACGAAGCGGCGGTCTGGCCCTTGACGACCGGATCGGCCTCGGTGACCAGCACGACGACTTTGTCGGGCAGGGTGACGGAAACCGGCGACCCTTCAATGAGGTCAACGGTGCACAGCATGCCGTCCTGCAGGAACGCGCCCGGCGCGCCGACCAGGTCGCGCGGCACGGTGAACTGCTCGAAGCTTTCCTGATCCATGAAAGTCAGGGTGTCGTCGTCGCCGAACAGGTAGGTGCATTCGGTTTCCTGCACGTCCAGCTTCTCGACGGTGTCGGCGGTACGCCAGCGTTCCTGGGCCTTGGTGCCGGAGCGGATATCGCGCATATCGACCTGGATGAACGCGCCGCCCTTGCCGGGCTGCACGATCTGAGTGTCCAGCACCACCAACTGGCGGCCGTTATGTTCGAGAATATTGCCCCGACGGATCAGGTTGGCGTTGATTTTCATAGCAGGTCCAAGATTGTTGGAAAAATTCTGGCGCGGAACCTAACAGCTTGGTCATCAAGGTGCAATGATGACGCGAAACTTGCCGTCATGCCCAAAGGGTCTCCGTCTCGGCGGGCTTATTTTGACGCAGAGGCGCAGAGGCGCAGAGGCAACGGGAAGGTTGATGCGCCTGCGGCATTTCACCATAGGTTGATTGCCGCAGGCGCCTCAAACAGAAGGTCCCCTCAGCGTCTCTGCGCCTCTGCGTCAAAATTGGCGAGAGGGATCTCCTAAAACTTTAGTTGACAGTTTTCGATCGCGGGCGCTTAATCTCCTAAATTCTTAGGAGTTGATCCGTGGCCGCTTCCGCCAAAGACCAGACGCTGACGCCGCTCGAGCTCGAGATCATGCAGGTTCTCTGGGAGCAGGGCGCCAGCACGGTGGGCGAGGTTCAGCCGAAGTTGAAGGGCGACCTGGCCTACACCACGGTTCAGACCATGCTCACCGTGCTTCTGAAGAAGGACAAGGTGACGCGCGAGCCCGAGGGCCGCGCTTATCGCTACCGCGCCGCAGTCAGCAAGGATCGCGCTACCGGCGGCGCTTTGAAGGACATGGTCAAGCGCATGTTCGGCGGCTCGCCCGAGGCCCTGCTGATGGCCCTGGTCGATACCCGCCAGATCAGCGCCGAGCAACTGACCCGCATTGCTGAGAAACTCAACACTCAAGACAAGGAGTGAGGGTGATGGACCGCGCCGTCGTCGAATATCTGGCGAACGCCTTCTGGCAGGTTCCCTTGCTGGTGGCTGGCGTCGCCGGGCTGTTGTGGGCGCTGAACGCCGATGTGCGGACCCGCCACCGCGTCTGGCTGGCGGTGCTGGCGATAGCGGTGCTGCTGCCGCTGCGCGGGATGGAGCCGAAACACCATGCACAGGCCGCGCCGGCCGTCATCGTGTCGCAGGAGGTTTTGCCGGCCGAGACGATCGCCGTCCAGCCGCTGCCGGCGGTCGAGCGCCATAAGCCTATGCTGGTGTTCGGCGAGGTGTCGGGCCGCTGGCTGGTGCGTTTCTATCTGGTGGCGCTGGCCTTCTTCGCCTGGCGCATTTTTAGGTCCTGGGTTGCCGCTCAAGGGTTGCTGCGCCGGTCGCGCTCGATCGACCTGGCGCCGCGCGCCATGGCGATCTTCGCCCAGGTGGCGGATGGGCAGGGCGTTCCCTTGCCGCGTCTTCGCCAGTCGGATGAAACGATTTCGCCCGTGGTGATCGGCGCCGTCCGTCCGGTCCTGCTGCTGCCCGCCGGGTTCGACCGCCTCAAGGACGACGAGGTGCGGGCTGCCCTGTCGCACGAATTCGCCCATCTGGGCCGTCGCGACTACCTGATCAATCTGCTCTGCCAGATCTTCGCTCTGCCGCTGGCCTGGCATCCCGCCATCCACTACGTCCACAAGCGGATCCGCGACACCCGCGAAATGTTGTGCGACGCGGTGGCGGCCGAGGAAATGGCGTCGCCGGTACGCTACGCCACCTGCCTGGTCGCCTTCGCGCTGCGGGCGCTGGACGGTCATGACGCCGCCTTGGCGACCCAAGGGGTCAGCATGTTCGACAACCGCATCCTGGAAGAGCGCATCCTGCAGCTGACCCAGGCGCCCGAACAGCCCGATCCTTCGACCCGCCTGGCTCGCCTAGCCGGCGCCTCGGCCGGTCTGGTGATGGCGCTGAGTATGGCGCTGCTGATCCACATCACCCCGACCTGGGCCGAGACGCCGGTCGCCACCGCCGCCGAACCGCCGGTGCAATTGACCCCGCCCGTCGAACTGCCTGCCATTCCGGTGGCGCCCGAAGCTCCGGCCGCCGCTCCCGCAGCGCCCGCCGCTCCTCCGGCGCCGCCCGCCCAGCCGCACCATGTCCATCAGCATCTCGACGCGGACACCCGGCGCGCCATGGTCGAGGAGGATCGCCAGCGTGCCCACGACGAAGCGCAGCGTCAGCGCGACGAGGGCCAGCGCCAGCGTGACCTGGCCCAGCGTCAGCGCGACGAGGCGCAGCGTCAGCGGGAACTGGCTCAGCAGCAGCGCGAACGCGAGCAGGAGCTCGCCCAGCAACAGCGCGAACGTGCCCTCGAACAGGCTCAGGAGCAACGCGAACGCGCCTTGGAGCAAGCCCAGGCCGAGCGCGAGCGCGCTCAAGAGCGGCGCGAAGCGGCGCGCGAGGCGCTCCAGGCGTCCCGCGAGGCGATGCAGGACGTCGACATGAACAGGGTCAAACAGGAAATCGCCCGGGCCACCGCCGCCTCGCACAGCCCGGAATTCAAGGCGCAGATGGCCGATCTGCAGGCGCACATGCAACAGCTGCACGACAACATGGCCGAACTGCGCGAGCATATGAAGACGCTCAGCCGCGAAATCGAGAAGTCTCCCATGTGATTGGGCTGCCCAGAAGACGCTAGATTGACGGGGAGGCGGGAGCGGGCGACACTCCCGCCCCGCTTTTGTCCGCGAGAGGCCCGTGATGTCGTCCAAGCCTTCGGTTCGTCCCACCACCGCCAATTTCTGTTCGGGTCCGTGCGCCAAGCGCCCGGGCTGGACGCCGGAGGTGCTGGCCGACGCGGCGCTTGGCCGCTCGCATCGCGGCAAGCTGGGCAAGGCCAAGATCGTCGAACTGAACGACCGCAGCCGCAAGATCCTCGGCATGCCCGACGATTACCTGATCGGCATCGTGCCGGCCTCGGACACCGGCGCTGTCGAGATGGCGCTGTGGTCGCTGCTGGGCGCGCGCGGCGTCGATCTGCTGGCCTGGGAAAGCTTCGGGCTGGGCTGGGTCACCGACGTCACCAAGCAATTGAAGCTGCCCGACGTCCGCACCCTGGTCGCCGATTACGGCAAGCTGCCCGATCTGTCGCAGGTCGATTTCAGCCGCGACGTCGTCTTCACCTGGAACGGCACCACCTCGGGCGTGCGCGTGCCGGACGGCGACTGGATCCCTGACGACCGCCGGGGCCTGACCATCGTCGACGCCACGTCGGCGGTGTTCGCCATGGATGTGCCGTGGGAGAAATGCGACGTCGTCACCTGGTCCTGGCAGAAGGTGCTGGGCGGCGAGGCGGCGCACGGCATGCTGGCGCTGAGCCCGCGTGCGGTGGAACGGCTGGAAAGCTATCAGCCCGCCTGGCCGATCCCGAAGATCTTCCGCATGACCAGCGGCGGCAAATTGATCAAGGGCATTTTCCAGGGCGACACCATCAACACGCCGTCGATGCTGTGCGTCGAGGATCATCTGGACGCGCTGAAATGGGCCGAATCGATTGGCGGCCTGCCCGGTCTGATCGCCCGTTCGCAGGCCAATCTGGCTGCGCTGGAAAAATGGGTGGCGAAGTCGGATTGGGCCGCTTTCCTGGCCGATGATCCGGCAACCCGCTCTTCGACCTCGATCTGCCTGGTGATCAAGGCGCCCTGGTTCCAGGCCCTGTCGCGCGACGAGCAGACGGCGGCGGCCAAGAGCCTGTCGGGCCGCCTCGAGAAGGAGGGTGTGGCCTTCGACGTGATGAGCTATCGCGACACGCCGCCCGGCCTGCGTCTGTGGGGCGGCGCCACCGTCGAGCCGTCCGATACCGAGAGAGTCACCGCCTGGCTCGACTGGGCCTATGCGGAAGAGGTTGCGGCCCGCGCGTAAAAAGGCTAAACGGCATTGCTATTCCTTACTTTGGTTCGACCATGAACGATCTCGCCGAGCGCGCCCTGCTTCCCGCCGGCTTGCGCGACATCCTGCCGCCTTTCGCCGCCTTTGAAGCCGAGACCGTGTCGCGGCTGATGGCGGTGGTCGCCCGCCATGGCTATGAGCGCGTCAAGCCGCCGATCATCGAGTTCGAGCAATCCTTGGGCGGCGAGGGCGCTTTCCGCGTCATGGATCCGCTGACCCAGCGCATGATGACGGTGCGCAGCGACATGACGCCGCAGGTGGCGCGCATCGCCGCCACCCGCCTGACCAACGATCCGCGTCCGCTGCGCCTGGCCTATGCCGGCCAGGTGTTGCAGGTGAAAGGCACGCAATTGCGCGCCGAGCGCCAGTTCGGCCAGGTCGGCGTCGAGCTGATCGGCGCCACCGATGCGGCCGCCGATGCCGAGATCCTGGCCCTGTGTCTCGAAGCGCTGGAGCATGTCGGCCTGTCCGGCATCACCGTCGACCTGACCTTGTCCAAGCTGGTACCCGCCATCATCGGCGAGCAGAACGGCGACATCTGGCTGCGCAACGCGCTCGATCATCGCGACGTCACCGCCGTGTCGGCGGCCGGCGGCGAGACCGCCCGCCTGCTGACCGCGCTGATCGAGGCGGTGGGACCGGCCGACCGCGCTCTGGCCCGCTTGCAGGCGCTCGATCTGCCGGCGGCGGCACAGGGACTGCGCGCGCGGCTGGTCGAGGTGGTGGCGCTGATCCGCGCCGCCCTTCCCGGCCTGACCCTGACCATCGATCCGGTCGAGACCAGGGGGTTCGAGTATCACACGGGTGTCGGCTTCACCATTTTCGCCCGCCAGAGCGCCGGCGAGATCGGCCGCGGCGGGCGCTATCTCGCCCATGGCGAGCCGGCGGTGGGCGCGACCCTGTTCATGGACACGCTGATGGAGATCCTGCCAAGGCCGGAGGCGCCGAAGCGCCTCTACGTGCCGGCCGGAACGGATCGCCAGTTGGCGGCGTCTTTCAGGGATTTGGGGTGGGTTACCATCAATGGACTGGCCGTGACGGATGACGTCGCCGCCGAAGCGAGGCGCCTGCGGTGCGGCCATGTGCTGCTCAATGGCACGCCAAAGGAGATACAGCATGGGTAATGTTGCGGTGGTCGGCGCCCAGTGGGGCGACGAGGGCAAGGGCAAGGTGGTCGATTGGCTGTCCGAACGCGCCGACGTGGTGGTGCGCTTCCAGGGCGGCCACAATGCCGGCCATACCCTGGTGGTGGGCGGCAAGGTCTACAAGCTGTCGCTGCTCCCCTCCGGCGTCGTGCGCGGCAAGATGTCGATCATCGGCAATGGCGTGGTGGTCGATCCCTGGGCCCTGATGGACGAAATCGCCCGCATCGAAGCCCTGGGCGTGAAGATCACCCCGCAGGTGCTGAAGGTGGCCGAGAACGCCTCCCTGATCCTGCCGCTGCACGGCTTGATCGACCGCGCCCGCGAGGAAGCCTCGGGCGGCTCGAAGATCGGCACCACCGGCCGCGGCATCGGCCCGGCCTATGAGGACAAGGTGGCGCGCCGAGCCATCCGCGTGTGCGACCTGGCCGACGAGAGCATCCTGCAGGCCAAGATCGAGCGCCTGCTGACCCATCACAACGCGCTGCTGCGCGGCCTCGGCCTGCCCGAGATCGACGGCCAGAAGCTGCTGGCCGACCTGCTGGAAATCGCGCCGCGCATCCTGCCCTACGCCGACGTGGTGTGGCGCCGCCTCGAAGATCTGCGCCGCCAGAACCGCCGCATCCTCTATGAGGGCGCGCAGGGCATCATGCTCGACGTCGATCACGGCACTTACCCTTACGTCACCTCGTCCAACACCGTGTCGGGCCAGGCGGCGGCCGGCTCTGGCGTCGGGCCGGGGCAGGTGGGCTATGTGCTGGGCATCTGCAAGGCCTACACTACCCGCGTCGGTTCGGGCCCGTTCCCGACCGAGCTGACCGATGCCATCGGCGAGCGCATCGGCGATCGCGGCCATGAATTCGGCACCGTAACCGGCCGTCGCCGCCGCTGCGGCTGGTTCGACGCCGTGCTGGTGCGCCAGGCCATGAAGGTCGGCGGCATCACCGGCATCGCGCTGACCAAGCTCGACGTGCTGGACGGCCTGGACGAGCTGAAGATCTGCGTCGGCTACAAATATAAGGGCGAGGTGCTGACCCATCTGCCGGCCCTGGCCTCGATCCAGGCCGAGATCGAGCCGGTTTACGAGACCATTCCCGGCTGGCACGAAAGCACGCAGGGTGCCAGGTCCTGGGTGCAGCTTCCGGCGGCGGCGATCAAATATGTCCGCCGCATCGAGGAACTGATCGAGGCGCCGGTCACCATGCTCTCGACCAGCCCCGAGCGCGAGGATACCATCCTGGTGCAGGATCCGTTCGCAAGCTGAGCCAGCGGATTGTTTAACCATTTCTCATCGGCTGGCGCGTAAAATGCGCGCCAGCGCCTGACGGGAGTCGGATAACCGTATAATTTTCCTAAGGCGAAAGAGGGGGAGTGGCGGCCGCGATGCCGAATGACAAGGAAAAGGGCTCGGGAGCGGTCGTCACGCTGCGGGACCGCTTTCTGATCTTCCCCGCCAACCCTTTGCCGCAATTTGCCACGCCCAGCGCCCAGGCCTTCATCGCCGAGGACAAGCGCGAGCGCGACCGGGAAGTGTTCGCCCTCATCGTCAAGCCGGGTTATGTCGCCCGCACCCAGTTGCTGCGCGTGCTCAAGGGGGTCGACAATGCCGGGCTGATGATGCTGGTGGAATGGGGCACCGTCGATTGGCCGCCGGCAAACCGCAAGGTCATGGCGCTGATCTATATGAAGCCGACGGGCGGCTGCGTTTGGGACCCCAAATCCGGCGCGGCGCTCAAGCGCCAGGACGAGAACGACGTCACCCGCAAGGCGATCGCCCCGGCGGTCGCCGCGCTGAAGTTCCTGCGCGCGCAAAGCCTCACCCATCGCGCCATTCGCCCGACCAACATGTTCTGGGCGACGCCGGAGAGGGACCGCATCGTCTTCGGCGACGCGACCGCGGCCCCGCCCGCCTTCGAGCAGCCGGCGGCGCTCGAGCCGATCGAATCCGCCATCTCCATGCCGGCCGGACGTGGCGACGGCACCAGCGCCAATGACATCTATTCCTTCGGCGCCTCGCTGGCTTTGCTGATCCAGAATCGCGATGTCGCCGCCCTGTCCAATGAAGAGGCCCTGATCCGCCACAAGATGGTAATGGGCAGCTACAGCGCCCTGGCGGGCGAGGCGCGCATGCCGCTGGCCCTGGTCGAGATCCTGCGCGGCACCTTGTGCGACGACCCCAATCAGCGCTGGGATACCGAGGAGATGGATCTTTGGCTCAGCGGCCGCCGCCTGACGCCGCTGGTGCCGCGTATCGAGAAGCGTGCCGTCCGGGGCTTCTCGCTCAGCGGCAAGGAATATATGACCACGCGAGAGCTGGCCATGGGCATCGCTTCGGTGTGGGACTCGTCGTTGGCGCAACTCGGCGACGGCAAGCTGGAAACTTGGCTGACCCGCGCGCTGGATAATAAGGGCAAGGCCGATGTGGTGGCGGGCATCCTGGGCGGCGGCACCGACGACATGGGGGGGGATCGCCGCATAGCGATCGACATCACCATCGCCAAGATCTGCATGCTGCTCGATCCGATGGCGCCGATCCGCTACAAGACCCTGTCGGTGATGGTCGATGGCTATCGCTGGCTGCTGCCGATGGCGATGACCAGCAATGGCGACGTGCGGACCATCGCCGAATCGCTGATGCGCGAACTGCCTAAGGCCTGGTACGAGACCCGCGAAGCCTACAATCCCGACAATTCAATGATGGATAGCGGGTTTCGGACGCAAAAGGGCTATCTCGACCGCGGCGTGATCGGCAACGGCATCGAGCGCGTCGCCTATGAGATGAACGAATCCGTGCCGTGCCTCAGTCCGATGGTGATCGAGGATTATGTGCTGGAAATGCGCGATCTGCTGCCGGCGCTGAATGCTTATGCCAAGAGGAAGGGCGAGACCAACCCGGCCCTGCCCATCGACCGGCATATCGCCGCTTTCGTCGCGGCGCGCGCCAATTTCGAGGTGGAGCGCATCATCGGCGATCTTTCGGTGTCGGATGACGGCCGCAAGATCATGGCGATGATCAATCTGCTGGCGATGATCCAGTGGCGCGTCGGCACCACGGGCCTGACCTCGCTGACCATGTGGCTGGCCCATATCGCCAAACCGGCGATCGCGGGCTTTCACAACCGCGAGAAACGCAAGGAATTGGAAGAGGCGCTGCCGCGCGCCGGCAAGGAGGGCAACATCGTCGAGCTGTCGCGCCTGCTCGACAGCGCGGATGAGCGGGGGGCTGACATTCGCGGCTTCGAGGAGGCCAAGCAGGCCTGGATGGAGGCCTATCGCCAGGTGCGCGACATCGTCGAGGGGCATGAGGACCTGCGCGAGGAGGCGGCCAAGACCGGCGCGCAGATCGCTTCGCTGATTTCGATCAGCATCGCCTTCGTCGCCATCTCGGTCGCGCTGGTGGAGATGATTTTCTGATGGCCAAGAAAGCGAAGGCGGCGGCGAAGTCCGGCAAAAAGGGGAACACCCCCGCCGGCAAGCTGTTCATGACGGTGGCGCTGCTGGCCATGATCCCCTTTTCGCTGCCGACCATGCTGCTGCTGTTCGCCGGCATGCTGCCCACCCTGGTCGCGGCGCTGACCGACCGCACCACCTCGCGCTATGCCTGGATCTGCGTGGGCGGCTGCAATTTCGCCGGACTGTGCCCGGCGGTTCTCAATCTGTGGTTCGGCCATCACGAGATCACCTATGCGCTGCACCAGGTGACCTCGGTACGGGTGATGCTGATGTCCTATATCGCCGCCGCCGGCGGCTGGGGGCTCTATTTCATCGCCCCGCCGATCGTGCTGACGGTGATGGCGGCCACCTCGAAGCGGCGCGCCGCGGCGCTGACCTCGCAGCTCAAGAAGCTGGAAGAGGAATGGGGCACCGAAGTGCAGCAGAAGGCCGCGCTGGCGGCTGCGGCCGACGAACTTTAACGGAAATTCGGTTAAATAAGAAAAAGCCCTCTCCTGCAAAAGGAGAGGGCTTTTTCTTCTTCTTCAAGCGCGGGCCGGAACGAGGGCGCCGCGCATGGATTTCTGCAGCTTCTCGAAGGCGCGCACTTCGATCTGGCGCACGCGTTCGCGCGAGATGTTGTAGTGCTGGCTCAGATCCTCCAGCGTCACTGGATCGTCGATCAGGCGGCGCTGGGTCAGGATGTGACGCTCGCGGTCATTGAGCTTCTTCAGGCCGTCGACCAGCAGCGCATGACGGTTGTTATGCTCCTGGCGGTCGGCCAGCTCGGTTTCCTGGTCGTCGCGGTCGTCGACCAGCCAATCTTGCCATTCCCCTTCGCCATCGGCGCGCACCGGCGCGTTCAGCGAATGGTCGGGGCTGGACAGGCGGCGGTTCATCGCGACCACGTCGGCCTCGGGCACCGAGAGTTCGGTGGCGATCTTGGCGACCACCTCGGGCGACATGTCACCTTCCTCGATGGCGGCCAGCTGGCCTTTGACCTTGCGCAGATTGAAGAACAGCTTCTTCTGCGCCGCGGTGGTGCCGATCTTAACCAGAGACCAGGAATGCAGAATGTATTCCTGGATCGCGGCGCGAATCCACCACATGGCATAGGTGGCCAGGCGGAAACCCCGTTCGGGGTCGAAGCGCTTGACCGCCTGGATCATGCCGACATTGCCTTCGCTGATCAATTCGCCGAGCGGAAGACCGTAACCCCGATAGCCCATGGCGATCTTCGCCACCAGGCGGAGGTGGCTGGTGACCAGCCGGTGCGCGGCCTGCATCTCACCAGTATCCTGGTAGCGCTTGGCCAGCATGTATTCTTCTTCGGGATTCAACATGGGAAACTTGCGAATCTCTTGCAGATAGCGCGAGAGATTGCCTTCAGGGGCGATATTCAGCTGCAGGCCGGCCATGCCGATCTCCTTACTGCATCACCGGCTCGCCCCCCAGGCGACTCCCGAACCGGCAACAAAGGAACGCTTTAAGGCATTCCAGGTGGAAGTGAGGAGGAGAATACCGCAGCTTTTTAGTCAAGTATAGTAGAATTAAATCATCCCCAAGGATTTTATCAACTCGTTGAAATCACTGGGAATCTTGCTCTCGAATTGTAGTTTTTTGCGCGATTTTGGATGATAGAATCCCAGCGTTCTGGCGTGTAGCGCCTGGCGTGGAAACGCGGTCAGCAGGCCCTTCGCCGCCTCCGGCGCGCGGCTCTTGGAGCGGCTCTTGCCATAAAGCTGATCGCCCACCAGCGGGTGCCCGATCGAGGTCATATGGACGCGGATCTGATGGGTGCGTCCGGTCTCGAGGCGGCATTCGACCAGCGCGGCGTAATCCCCGAAGGCGGAAATTACCTTGAAATGAGTTAATGCCGGTTTCCCGCCCGCTACGATGGCCATTTTCTTGCGATCGGAAGGATTGCGTCCGATCGGGCCTTCCACCTCGCCGTGACGCGGCATCGGTACGCCCCAGACCACCGCGTTATAGATGCGGTCGATGCTGTGTTCGGCGAATTGCTCGGCCAACCCGTGATGGGCGCGGTCGTTCTTGGCGATGACCAGAAGGCCGCTGGTGTCCTTGTCGATGCGATGCACGATGCCCGGGCGCTTGACCCCGCCGATGCCGCTTAAAGATCCGGCGCAATGATGCAGCAGCGCATTGACCAGGGTGCCGTCGGGGCTGCCGGGGGCAGGGTGGACCACCAGGCCGGCCGGCTTGTCGATGACGATCAGATCGTCATCCTCATAGACGATGTCGAGCGGAATATTCTGCGGCCGCGGTGCCGCGGGAGCGGCGGGCGGTACGATCAGCGAGAAAATCTCGCCATCCTTGACCTTGCGGCTGGCGCTGGTCACCACCGTCTCGCCCGAGCGCATGGCGCCTTCCTCGATCAGGGCCTGAAGACGCGAACGGGACATTTCGGGCAGGCTTTCCGCCAGCCAGCGATCGAGGCGCGAACCGGCTTGTGAAGGCGCCACCGTCAGCGTATGAACAGTTCCGTCCTCGGACTCGTCGTCCGAGGCGAGAATCAGATCTTCATCATCCATGTCAAAGCCATAGGGCAATCCATGAACGCACTCAAGGCTCTCGTCATCGGCATGGGCGTGCTGATCGTGATCGGCATCGGGCTGGTCGGCTATGGGCTGATGCGCGGCAAGCAGGTGTCGCAGCCGCAAGCCATCGCGATCGCGACCACCGACAGCGCTCCGTTCGACGTCACCCTGATGGCGCCGCACGGAGCCAAGCTGGAGCAGATGAGCACGACCGCCGATCGCATCGTGCTGCGCTACACCGGCCCCGAGGGCGACAAGCTGCTGCTGGTCGACGCCCATACCGGTCATCTGGCTGGCACCCTCGCTTTGGCTCCCGACACTCACTAAGGAACCCAGCCTTGCCCGTCACGATCTACGGCATCAAGAATTGCGACACCATGAAGAAGGCCTGCACCTGGCTCGATGATCATGGCGTGGCCTATGAGTTCCACGACTACAAGACCGCCGGCATCGACCGTGCCCGGCTCGAGGGCTGGGTCAAGGAGCTGGGCTGGGAGACGCTCCTGAACCGCGCCGGCACCACCTTCCGCAAGCTGCCCGATGCGGCGCGGGAAAATATCGACGCCGAAAAGGCGATCGCCCTGATGCTGGAACAGCCCTCGATGATCAAGCGCCCGGTGCTCGATCTGGGTGCGCGGCGCCTGACCGGCTTCAAGCCCGAGCTCTATCAGGCCGCGTTGAAATGAGTAGGGGCCTGCACATCGCCTCGGACCTTATCGAGACGATGCTGCAGGCCGCCCGCGCCGCCGCGCCCGAGGAGTGCTGCGGCCTCATCGTCGGCACCCGCGACCCGGCACCCCGCGCGCTGCGCCTTGTGCCCGCCAAAAACACCCATCCCGAACCGCGCCGCTTCTTCGAGATCGACCCCAAGGCGCAGTTCGACACCTTGCGCGTGGTGCGCCAGAGCGGCGAGACCATCCTCGGCCATTACCATTCCCACCCCGCCGGTCCCGCGCGCCCTTCGGCGCGCGATCTGGCCGAGGCGAACGACCCCGATCTAGCCTGGCTGGTAATCGACCCGCTGGCGGGCGAGGTGGCGGCGTTCCTGCCGAAGATTGGCGACAACGGCAAAATCGCCAAATTCCAGGCTATCCCGTTGCTCGGCTGAAGAAAAATCGCCGTCGCCGCAAAAACCTCTTGATCGCGTCCGGAACCTTAGGTAGAAACCCCTCCTCTTGCCTCTGTCCCCATCGTCTAGAGGCCTAGGACATCGCCCTCTCACGGCGGTAACCGGGGTTCGAATCCCCGTGGGGACGCCAAGCAAATGAACAAAAAGCCGCCTTTTGGGCGGCTTTTTTCGTTTCCAACGAAAACCTTATAGTTCCTGTCGCTATTTCTCGAATTCGTCGGGCGCGTTCGGTACCTGCTGGAGGGCCGTCACGAACGCACCTCGGCTCCCGCGAGCGGCGCGCGCGGACAGATAATCCTCGGTCGCCAGGGCGGCGAGTTTTTCGCCAACCGCGGAACTGACGAACTGGTTAATGGAGATCCCTTCGCGCTGCGCCCATTCGCGCAGGTTGCGATGAAGCGATTCGGGAAGGCGGACGCTCAATGTGCTCATCGGGACAGATCCAATCGTGAAAGCCAATCCGCCGGAGTAAGGACCGTTGCACCCATTTGTTCCGCTCCGGCGAAGTGGCGGATATTATGGGTGACGATCGCGTCGGCGCCTGCGTTCAAAGCCAGTTCTAAGACCATATCGTCCGCTGGGTCTCGCAAACGAGGCCGCCAAAGATAAAACACATCCTGGCGTCGCCCTACGGTGCAAAAATAATCCAGGACGGCCTCAACGTTCTCGCGTGCGATGGGCACAATACCGGGCCGCGTGAGGACGGCTTCATATTCCATGACCAGCGGCACCGAGATCGCCACATCGAAGGCGGGAGTCCCGACCATCTCGAGGAGCTTGAACGAGGCGCCCCGATTCGACCGAAGGCCGGCGACCAGCACATTAGTGTCGAGAACGGCGAGCCGCGTTGCCATTTTGGTATTATAGGCGATACCAAGTTTGTGTCAATCCATCCGGCCGCGATTAGGATTAGGCCACTCGGCTCCCGGCTTGACAAAGCGCCCTTGACACAATAAATGTCTGACTAGTCAGTTTTATAAGCGAGAAGCGACCAACCCATGGCCAGACCGAAAAGTGAGGAAAGGCGGCAGTCGATCCTCGACAGCGCAATCAGGCTTGTCGCCCGCGAGGGCTTGAGCGCGGCCACGGCAGCCATCGCGAAAGAGGCGGGGGTGCCGAACGGTTCCCTGTTTACCTATTTTCCGACCAAGGCGGATCTGCTCAATGCGCTCTATTTGGAGGTCAAGCGGGAGTTGATCTCCAGCGTCGAAGACGGACTTTCCGACGCCGGAGGCGAGCGAGAGCAGTTGCTGCATCTCTGGACGCGATGGACGCATTGGGAGGCCGCCCATCCCGAAAAGCGGCAGGTGCTTGCACAATTAGCTGTTTCGGACGAAGTCCTGGAGTCCACAAAAGAAGCGGTATTGGCCGCTGCCCATCGGCCGGTGAGCCTCGTCCACCAGATCGCCCGGCACGGTGCGCTGGGCGATCAAGATCCGGCGTTGGCCGGAGCCATGGTGGAGGCGCTGGCGAGCACGACGACGGACTTCATGAGCAGGGATCCCGAACACGCCGAGCAGATCTGTCTGGCGGCTTTCGAGTTTCTCTGGAAAGCCCTGAGGTAATTTTTTTTGGTTATTTAATGACCGTCTAGTCACTTGTTTATATAAGCGGAGAATCGAAATTGTCTAAAGTCTGGCTTGTCACCGGGAGCGGAAGCGGTCTGGGCCGCGTCATCGCCGAGGCCGCGCTGGCCGCGGGAAATCAAGTCGTCGCCACCGCCCGCAACATCCGTCAGCTCGATGGATTGGTGGCCGACTATGGCGCCAACGTCCGGGCGTTTGAACTCGACGTCACCATCGAGTCCCAGGGGCAGGCGGCGGTGGATGCCGCGGTCGAGACGTTCGGCCGGCTTGACGTGCTGGTGAATAATGCGGGCTATGGGGACACCCGGCCGTTCGAGCAGGTTCCTTCAAACGCGTTCCGCCAATTGGTCGAAACCTGCTTCTTCGGTGTCGTCAACCTCACGCGCGCAGCACTTCCGGTCATGCGGCGGCAGCGCAGCGGACACATCATCCAGATATCGTCGCTGGGCGGCCGCACAGCATTTCCGGGCAATGCCGCCTATTTCGCCTCCAAGTGGGCCATCGGCGGTTTCACCGAAGGCTTGGCGCAGGAAACCACGCCTTTCGGTGTCAAGGTCACGGCGATCGAACCCGGCGGGATGCGCACCAATTGGGGGAAGCGGGCCAACGCAGACCGGCCGGTCTTGCTGCCGGATTACGAAGCCTCGGTCGGCGCCGGCATCAAGGAGTTGGAAGGCTATTGGGGCAATGAGACCGGCGATCCGGTCAAGGTCGCGCAGGTGGTTCTCCGCATCGCCGATGCCGAGGCTGTGCCGCCGCATATTCTGCTCGGAAGCGATGCTTTCCAGTTCGCGCGCCAGGCGGAACAGACGAGAACCGCCGAGGCGGATCGTTGGCAAGCGGTCAGTGTCTCGACGGACATCGACGCTGCCGGCCCCATTCCCGCATTCCCGTCGAACTAGGTCCGGCTCGATGCATCGCCGGTGGCCCGCATCCCGGGGCCACCGGCGTGTGACCTCAGCCCAACTTCACCATGATGTGTCTCGGCACGGTGTAATCCTCCAGCGCATAGGCGCTGAGGTCCTTGCCATAGCCCGACTGCTTCAACCCGCCATGCGGCATCTCGTTGGCCAGCATGAAGTGGGTGTTGATCCAGGTGCAGCCATAGCGCAGCTGCGCGGCGGTGCTCAGTGCCCGGCCGACATCGTGCGACCACACCGAGGACGCCAGCCCATATTCCGAATCATTGGCCCAGGCCACCGCCTGCGCCACATCGTCGAACGGAGTCACCGACACCACCGGGCCGAACACCTCGCGCTGGACGATCTCGTCTTCCTGGGTCGGCCCGGCGACGATGGTCGGCTCGTAATAGAAGCCGGGGCCGGGCACCGCCTTGCCGCCGGTCAGCACTTCGACATGCGGCTGTTCGACGGCCCGCTCGACGAAGGCGGCGACGCGGGAGCGCTGGCGGTCGGAAATCAGCGGCCCGAGATCGTTGTTGGCATCATCCGCATCGTTGTAGCGCAGTTTCGACACGGCGGAGGACAGGTCGGCCGCCAGCCGGTCATAGATCCTGCGGTCGGCATAGATGCGGCAGGCCGCGGTGCAGTCCTGGCCGGCATTGTAGAAGCCGAAGATGCGCACGCCTTCGACCACCGCCTCGATGTCGGCGTCGTCGAGCACGACCACCGGCGCCTTGCCGCCCAGTTCGAGATGGGTGCGCTTGATCGATTTCGAGGCGGCCTGCAGCACCTTGCGGCCGGTGGCGATGTCGCCGGTGACCGAGATCATGGCGATGCGCGGATCGTTGATCAGGCGGTTGCCGACCGATTCGCCCCGTCCGCAAACGATGTTGACCACGCCTTCGGGGAAGATGTCGGCCAAATCTTCCGCCAGTTTGAGCGTGGTCAGCGGCGTCTGTTCGGATGGCTTCAATACTACGCTGTTGCCAGCCGCCAGCGACGGGGCCAGCTTCCACGCCGCCATCATCAGCGGATAGTTCCAGGGCGCGATCAACCCGACCACGCCGACCGGGTCGCGCCGGATCATCGAGGTGTGGCCGGCCAGATATTCTCCGGCCACCGGCCCATGCAGGGTGCGGATCGCGCCGGCGAAGAAGCGGAAGCAATCGACGATCGCGGGAATTTCGTCCCTCAACACGAGGGGAAAAGGCTTGCCGCAATTGAGCGATTCCAGCCGGGCATAATCCTCGGCCTTGCTCTCGATGCGATCGGCCAGTTTCAGCAACAGAAGGGAACGCTCGGCCGGCGTCGTGCGCGACCAGGCGGTAAAGGCGGCTTGGGCGGCCGCCACGGCGGCTTCGGTCTGGCTCGACGATGCTTCCGCGACCTCGGCGATCAGTTCCCCGGTGCGCGGATTGAGGATTCTCTCGACCGCTTCGTCGCCGGCCTCGAATTTCGCTCCGATACGCAATGCCGTATTCATCGTCGGTTCCTCCCTTGCCCCAACTTTCTTTCTACTATGCGGGCACCCAGAGCTTTCGCTATTTCAAATAATAGAACTGACCTTTCTGTTTTATAGATGGGAGTTTCCGGGCGCCTTCTGGCCCTGCAGAGTCGACAGGAAACTGCGCACCGTCGGCGAGGTGGCGGAGCCGCGCCGGCGCACCACCCCCACCAGGGCGGCCGGCAAAGGCTCGACCAGCGGGCGGACCTCGACCTTGTCGCCTTCCAGCGACCAGGGACGATAGGCCAGATCGGGCAGGACGGCGACCCCGGCGCCGGTCGCCACCAGCGAGCGCACCGCCTCGACCGAGCGGGTGCGCAACAGGATCGGCGGCCTTATGCCCATTCTGCGCCAATGGGTTTCCTCGGTTTCCGACATTTCGTCGGAGGCCAGCAGGATATGCGGCGTTTGGCCGAGGTCGGCGACGCTGATTTCCTTTTGGCGGGTCAGCGGATGGCTGAGCGGCAGCCACAGGCGAAAGGGCGAGGTCTGGATGATGGTCGCCTCCAGCGCCTGGGAGCGGCCGTCCTCCGGCATGATGACCACCGCCGCGTCCAACTCGCCGCTGACCAGCAGATGTTCGAGGTCATAACGTCCGTCCTCGACGATCGACACGGCGATGCCGGGGAAGGCGCGGCGGAACCGCGCCAGCAATTCCGCCACCACATAGCCGGCGACCAGCGACGTGACGCCAAGATTGAAGCGGCCGCCGGTGATCTCCGACGTTTCTTCCAGGCTGCGCCGGGCATCGGCGACGTCGGACAGGATCTTTTGCGCATGGCGATGGAACTGGTGGCCCTTGACCGTCATCTCCATGCCGCGGGCATGGCGCTCGAACAGCTGGCAGGCCAGTTCCTCTTCCAGATCCTGGATGCCGACGGCGATCGAGGATTGCGAGATCGACAGTTCCTTGGCGGCCGCCGAGAGGGAGCCCAGTTCGGCGATGGCAACGAAATAGCGGATCTGGCGCAGCGAGAAGGACATGGCGTCTCCGTTCTATTTTTTAGAACTCTACCTTACTCATTTTGAAATAGCGAAGGACATGGTTTTGTCATCTAGTGGAAACAGAAGAGACAGCATCGCAGTAAAAGCCGAACGGCAGCTTGGGGAAGCTTGTGGGGGTGTGATGACTCATTCCGGGGGACAGGATCAGCTTTTGGACGATACGGCGCAGCTGCAGGCCCTGGGCTACAGCGCGAAGTTCGACCGCACCATGTCGCTGTGGGAGAATTTCTCCCTCGGCTTCACCTATCTGTCGCCGGTGGTCGGCGTCTATTCGGTGTTCGCCATCTGCCTGGCGGCCGCCGGCCCGCCCTTCATCTGGTCCTATCTGCTGGCCGGCAGCGGCCAGATGCTGGTGTGCCTGGTGTTCAGCGAAGTGGTTTCGCAATTCCCGATCTCGGGCGGCATCTATCCCTGGACCCGCCGGCTGGTTGGCAAACGCTGGGCCTGGATGGCGGGATGGGTCTATTCGTGGGCGCTATTCACTTCGGTAGCGGCGGTGTCGCTGGGCGCCGGCCCGTTCCTGGCCGATTTCCTGGATTTCGAGGCGACGCCCCAGGTCGTTGCCGCGGTGGCGCTGGCCATCGTCGCCGTCGCCACCGTGCTCAATCTGGCGGGCACGCGCCTGCTGGCCCAGGTGGCGTTCTTCGGCTTCGTCTGCGAATTGCTGGGCGCGATCGCGGTGGGCGGCTATCTGCTGCTGTTCTATCGCCATAACGGCGCCGGCATCGTCTTCGACAGCTTCGACCTCAAGATCGACGGCGCCTATTGGCCGGCTTTCCTGGCCGGGGCGACCGCCGGATTGTTCTGCTGCTACGGCTTCGAGGCCTGCGCCGACGTGGCGGAAGAGACGCCCGATCCCGGCCGGCGGGTGCCGATGGCGATGCGCATGACGCTCTATATCGGCATCGCCGCTTCGCTGTTCGTCTGTTTCGCCCTGCTGACCGCGCTGCCCGACATCAAGGCGGCGATCGGCGGCCAGCCCGCCAATCCGCTCAGCGATCTTTTGAAGACCGCCTTCGGGCCGATCGGCGCCAAGCTGGTGATCGCCGTGGTGATGGTCTCGTTCCTGTCCTGCGTGCTCAGCCTGCAGGCCGCGGCCAGCCGCCTGCTGTTTTCCTACGGACGCGACCGCATGATCGTGGCCAGCTCGCTCTTGACCAGATTGTCGCCGCGCACCCATGTGCCGTGGATCTCGCTGCTGATCGCCGGGCTCATTCCCAGCGCGATCATCGTCATCGGCATGTTCCTGCAGGACGCCATCGCCACGGTGATCAGCTTCGCCACGGCGGGCATCTATCTGGCCTTCCAGATGGTGGTGGTGGCGGCGCTCTATGCCCGCTTCCGCGGCTGGCGGCCGGGCGGGTCGTTCAAGCTGGGCCGCTGGGGGCTTCCGGTCAATATCGCGGCGCTGGTCTATGGCGTGGGCGCCTTGCTCAACCTCGTCTGGCCGCGCAGCCCCGACCAGCCCTGGTTCGTCAATTACGGCATGCTGGTGACCATCGCCGGCGTGTTCCTGACCGGGTTCATCTATATGGCGGTGCGCAAGACCCACGACCGGGGCACTTCGCCCGCCGCCGATGCCTGGCTGCTGTCGGGTATTCACAGATCGAGGTGACCGCCCAAGCGGTCCGGGGAGGCGAGGGGTGCCTCCCCGAAACAAGGTTCCTGTTGAGGGAGTTTTAGACATGGCACGCGAATATTTTCACGGCCGCGGCGGACGCCGCTGCGGCTGGGCGCTCCTGGCTACTCTGTTGGGATCGACCGCGCTGGGCGGTGCGGCGCTGGCGCAGCAGGCCGACGGCCGCGCGGACAGCGGCAAGATCGACGGCGAGGTGATCATCACCGCCGAGAAGCGCGCCTCGACGGTGCAGGAGACGCCGATCAGCCTGACCGCCATTTCCGGCGACCAGCTGCAGGAGCAGGGCACCAGCGACATCCGCGGCATCATCGCCGAGGTGCCCGGCATCTCGATGCGCTATGAAGGACCCGGCCAGACCGAACTGGAGCTGCGCGGCCTGGCGTCGTCGGGCGGGTCGTCGCCGACCGTCGGCTTCTATCTCGACGAAGTGCCGCTCTCGCCGCCGGCCGCGGCGATCACCGGCAAGGTGGTGATCGACCCCGATCTGTTCGACCTCAACCGCGTCGAAGTGCTGCGTGGTCCCCAGGGCACGCTCTACGGGTCGGGCTCGATGGGCGGGACGATCAAGCTGGTCACCAATCAGCCCAACCTCACCAAATATGAGGGAAATTTCGAGTCGATCCTGTCCGGAACCGAGGGCGGCGGCGTCAATGTCGGCGGCAATGCGATGCTCAATGTGCCGTTGGTCGACGACAAGCTGGCGGTTCGCGTCGTGCTGACCGACAAATTCAACAGCGGCTGGATCGACCGCGACGTCGTGGCCAATTTCCCGCAGCCGGTCAATCCCTGCGTCACCTGGCTCAATGCGGCGCCCTGGAATGGCGGCTGCCAGCGCGGCAACGTGCCGGCCTCGCCGGTCACCCAGGTCAATAAGAACGTCAATTTCGAGCATCTCGAGGCCGGGCGGCTGTCGATCCTCTACAAGCCGACCGCCGACCTGACCATCAGCACGATGGGGATGTATCAGAAGGTCACCACCGGCGGCGCCAGCACCTTCGACCAATCCTTCGGGCTGAATGGCGGCAACGAGGCGCATTACCAGCCCTTCAATCTGAAGGAACCCTATTCCGACAGCTTCGCGATGATCTCCAACAACATCACCTACGATGCGGGCTTCGCCGACGTGACCTCGGCGACCTCATTCTGGAGCAGAACCTCGCTGCAGGGGCAGGATGCGTCGGAGCAGGTGCAGAATCTGGTGCTGTCGGCGTTCGGCACCTCGATCTGGGGACCCAGCGTCTATTACGACAAGAACAAGTCGAGCCAGTTCACCCAGGAACTGCGTCTGGCGTCGAATGGCGATTCCCGCCTGCAATGGCTGGGCGGCGTATTCTTCAGCCGGGAAGAATCGGTCTATGACGATTGGAACTTCAACCCCGCCATGGCTTCGCTCGACGCCAACGGCGCCGCGGCGGATCCGCAGGGATTGCTGTTCCAGGCCTATAATCCCTATCACATCACCCAATATGCCGCGTTCGGCGAGGCCTCCTACCATTTCCTCGAGTCCTGGCGAGTCACCACCGGCCTGCGTTATTACGACTTCAAGACCAAGGTGTCGGAATCCCAGGCCGGCATTCTCGCCACCGGCAGCCTGGCCGAGCAATATGTCGGCTTCCGCTCGTCGTCGAGCGGCGTCAATCCGAAGTTCAACCTATCCTACGAGCCGACCCCGGATCTGACCGCCTATACCACCGTGTCCAAGGGGTTCCGTCCGGGCGGCGTCAATCTGCCGACGCCGACCAATCTCGGCTGTGCGCTGACCAGCGAGATCTACAGTCCGGATTCGATCTGGAACTATGAAGTCGGCGAAAAGGCCCGCTTCCTCGACCGCCGCATCATGGTCAATGCCGATTTCTACTACATCAATTGGAACCGCGAGCAGCAGCTGGTCAATCAGAGCTGCGGCTATCCGGTCACCGCCAATACCGGCACCGCCCATTCCTATGGTCCGGAAGTGGAAATCTCGGCGAAGCTGACCGACAATCTGACGCTCAGCGTTTCGGGCACCTATACCGAGGCCCAGCTCGACAAGGTCTCGGCCGCCGTCACCCTGGCCGACAGCCAGATCGCCAAGGGCACGCCGATCCTCAATGTGCCGAAATATACCGAGAGCCTGTCGCTGGTCTATGTGCACCCGATCGACGGCCAATATGACTTCACCGCCCGGGCCAGCAATTCCTATGTCGGCCCGCAGACGGACATTTCCTACGGCTATCACCATCTGGACCCGTACGACTTCATCAATCTGCGGACGGGCGTGGTGGGTTCGCAGTGGTCCGGATATCTGTTCGTGAACAATCTCTTGGACAAGCGGGCGGCGCTCGGCATCAACACCACCTCGGTCGCGTGGCTGACGCCCTCGACGACGCGTACCGCCACCAACCAGCCGCGCACGATCGGCCTCGACCTCAATTATCGCTTTTAGGAGGATTGCCATGACCACCCGTCATCTCGCGTTCCTGATCTGCGGCGCAGCGCTCCTGGCCGGGGCGGCCAAGGCCGACGACGTCGACCTCGCCGCGATCACCGCCCCGGCGCACAAGCTGGTCGAGGCGATCAACCAGGGCGCGGCGAGCCCGCCGCCGCACGTCTTCACCAAGGATGCCGTGGTGCTCGACGATTTCGCGCCCTATCACTGGAGCGGCAAGACCACCGGCAAGGTCTGGTATGGCGAACTGGTCGGGGCTACGCCCGAAGCCCGGGCGGCCTTCGCCGACATGCATGCGGAGCTGGCGGTCGAGGCGCCGAAATTCGCCCGGGTCACCGGCGAGGCCGGTTATTACGTGCTGCCCGCGGTGTTCCAGTTCAACGACTCCGGCAAACGCATCCGCCAGACCGGTCAATGGGTGATCAATGTCAGGAAGGTCAAAAGCGAGTGGCTGATCGACGGTCACGCTTACGCCATCACCAGCGAGACGGAAATCGCCCAGAAGTAAAAATGCCCTATCAGCATCTAGTGGATATGGACCGCCAAGACGCCAATCTGTTGCTATTGCATCCTGGAGGGTCCACACTGCGAAGGTTATTCCACTGGGGAGTGGTGTTGTGGGGGTATCTATTGTGGGTCAGTCTCTTCGCCAGGCGGGGGCTATTCCCTACCGGGTCGTCGACGGCGCGATTGAGGTCTTGCTGATTACGTCGCGGGATACCGGCAGATGGGTGATTCCGAAGGGTTACGTCGAGTCCGGCGAGACCGCGGCCGAGGCCGCGGCCAAGGAGGCGTTCGAGGAAGCCGGGGTGGTGGGCTCCATTCCCCGCCGCCTGCCGCTCGGTTTCGTTCCCTATGTGAAGATTCTCAAGGGCGGCAAGGGCTGTCCGGCGTCGATCGAGGTCTATCCCCTGCTGGTCGAGGCCCGGAAAAAGGATTGGCCCGAGAAGGGGCAGCGCAAGGCGAAATGGTTCACGGTCGAAGAGGCGGCGGAGCGGGTCGATGAACCCGCTCTCGCCGCCCTGATCCGCCGCCTGGACGAGGTCACCAATCCGAGCGATTCAGCCGTCGCCGAAGCAGCCTCCGGCTTCAGAGCCCTCCGACACTGAGATATTTGACGTTGAGGTAGTCGTCCAATCCGTGCGACGACCCCTCGCGTCCCATCCCGCTTTCCTTGACCCCGCCGAATGGCGCCACTTCGGTGGTGATGATGCCGTCATTGATGCCGACCATGCCATATTGCAGGGCCGCCGGCACGCGGAAGGCGCGGGCCAGGTCGCGGGTGTAGATGTAAGCCGCCAGGCCGTATTCGGTGTCATTGGCCATGGCGATCGCTTCCTCTTCGGTCTTGAAGGGGAACAGCACGGAAACCGGGCCGAAGACTTCATCCCGCGCGATCACCATGTCCTGGCTGCCGCCGGTGATCACCGTCGGCTCGAAGAAGGTGCCGCCCAGCGCGTGGCGCTTGCCGCCGGCCAGCAGCGTGCCGCCCTTGGACAGGGCGTCGGAGATGTGGGTTTCGACTTTCGCGACGGCGGCGTCGTTGATCAGCGGGCCCTGCACCACGCCGGCCTCGAAGCCGTTGCCGACCTTCAGCGCCTTGACCTTCTCGGCCAGCCTGGCGGCGAAGGACTCATAGATGCCTTCCTGGATGTAGAAGCGGTTGGTGCAGACGCAGGTCTGGCCGGAATTGCGGTATTTGGCCGCCACCGCGCCTTCGACCGCGCGGTCGAGATCGGCGTCGTCGAACACCAGGAACGGCGCATTGCCGCCCAGTTCCATCGACAGGCGCTTCATGGTGCTGGCCGACTGGCCGTAGAGCAGCTTGCCGACGCGGGTCGAGCCGGTGAAGGTGATCTTTTTCACGATCGGGTTCGCGGTCAGTTCGCCGCCGATCGCGGCGGCGTCGCCGGTCACGATGTTGACGACGCCGGCCGGGATGCCGACCTGCTCGGCCAGCACGCCCCAGGCCAGGCCGCAATAGGGGGTGAATTCCGACGGCTTGACCACCGCCGTGCAGCCCGCGGCCAACGCGGCGCCCAGCTTGCGGGCCAGCATCGAGAAGGGGAAGTTCCACGGCGTGATGGCGCCGATCACGCCGACCGGCTCGCGCGTGGTCAGGATCTTGCGGTCGGTCCAGGGCGAAGGGATCACCTCGCCATAGACGCGGCGCGCTTCCTCGGCGAACCACTGGATGTAAGCAGCCCCGCCCAGCACCTCGGCGCGCGCTTCGGCCAGGGGTTTGCCTTGCTCGAGCGTCAGCAGCCGGGCCAGCTCGTCGACATTGGCGCGGATCGCCGCCGCCAGGGCCAGCAACACCGCGGCTCGATCGGCGGCGGTGCGGGCGGCCCAGGCCGGGAAGGCGCGCCCTGCTGCCTCGATGGCGCGGGTGGTTTCGGCGGCGCCGGAATAGGGAATGGTGCCGATCGTGTCACCCGTGGCGGGATCGGTGACGTCCAGGGTGCGGCCGCTGTCGGCCTGGACCCAGAGGCCGCCGATCAGATTGGCTTCGCGCAGAAAGCCCTTTTCCTTGATGCTGTCCAACATAACTCAGTCCTCGATGTGTAGTGCCTGTTCGAGTTCGCGTGCCATGGCCAGCACGTCTTCATCGGCGAAGCGATGCCCGACGATCTGCAATCCGATCGGCAGGCGGCTTTCACTCAGTCCGGCCGGCAGCGATAAAGCTGGGCATTGCGGGACCATATTGAAAGGCAGGGTCATGTCGAGCCCGCCATAGCGGCCGTCGGCCAGCGTGGCGTCGTGGTCGTCGCCGCAATCCTCGGCGGGCGGCGCCTCCTGGGCGCAGGTCGGGCACAGCAGCGCGTCATAGCGGGCGAACAGGGCGGCCAGATCGTTCCACATCCGCGTGCGCAGCAGCTCGACCTGCTTATAGGCGGTGGCGCCCATCGCCTGTCCGCGCTCGATCATGGCGACGACGGCGGGATCCATGCGCGGGCGATGCGCCGCCAGCCGGTCGCCGAAGAAGGACGACATGAAGACGCACCACAGATCGAACCATTGGTCGTTGACCGCGCGCGACCAGCCGAGATCGATCTCGTCGACCACCGCGCCCAGTTCACGCAAGGTGTCGGCGGCGCGGCGGATCACCCGCTCGATTCCGGGCTGGATGGCGTAATAGCCGAGATCGAGCGATAGAGCGAAGCGGCGGCCGCGCAGGCTCTTGCGCCGCGCCCGCGCCGCCGAAAAGGGCAGCGGCAGCGATTGGATGTCCTCGTCGCTGGGGCCGGCGGCGGCTGCCATGAAGGCGATGGCGTCGTCGACCCGGCGGGCCAGCGGGCCGAAATGCGAGATGTTGTCGAACACGCTGGGCAGGATGGTCATCGGAATGCGGCCCAGGCTCGGCTTGAGGCCGACCACGCCGCACAGGGCGGCCGGGATGCGCACCGAGCCGCCCATGTCGGTGCCCTCGGCGAACGGCACCACCCCGGTCGCCACCGCCACCGCCGAACCGCCCGACGAGCCGCCGCTGGTGCGGGCCGGATTCCAGGGATTGCGGGTGATGCCCCAGCGCGGGCTTTCGGTGAAGCTGGAAAAGGCGAATTCCGGCGTCGTGGTCTTGCCGATCAGGATGGCGCCGGCCTGTTCCAGCCGCCGGATGCAAAGGGCTGTTTCGGTGGCGATATGATCGCCCTCGGTCCACGAGCCCAAAGTGGTGAGATCCCCTTTGGTCGGGGTCAGATCCTTGGCGGCGAAGGGCACGCCGAGCAGGGGCAGGGCGTCGCGCCTGCGATCCGCTTCGCGCGCCGCCGCCAGTGCCTTTTCCTCGCGCAACAGCACGAAAGGATTGAGGCCGTCCTGGATGGCCCGCGCCCGGCGCAGCGATTCGCGCACCACCTCTTCGGCGCTGACCGCCCCTTCGCGGATCTTGCGGGCCATCAGGGTGGCGGGCAGGTCGAGAGGATGGCTCATTCTACGAAATCCATTTCCGGCGGTGGGCGGCGGAAGAATTTGGTCAGGCCGGCCAGATAGAGGATGCCAAGGCACAGCCAGGCCAGCCCGAGGATGCGCGCCGCGCGGTCGAGGCTGATCAGCAGATAGAGGTCGGTCAACGCGGCCAGGACCGGTATCACCACCCCGATGAGGGGGTTTTTCACGCCAGGATGGCCGCGGCGATAGAGCGCGATCACCGAGACATTGACCAGGGTGAAGGCGAGGAAGGCGCCGAAATTGATGAAGGAGGTCGAGGTGGTGACGTCGAGCCCGAGCGCCGCCAGCCCCATGGCGCCGACCAGCAGCAGATTGACGCTGGGCGTGCGGAGGCGGGGATGCAGGCGCGCAAAGACCCGGCGGGGCAGCACGCCGTCGCGGCCCATGGCGTAAAGCAGGCGGCCGACGCTGGCCTGGGCGGCGATCCCGGCGGCGAATTGCGAGGCGACAAGGGTGGCGACGAATAGGGTGACGAACCAATCCCCGCCGACCTCCCCCGCAATCTCGAAAGCGGCTGAATCGACCGACTGGAACGAAAAGCCGGGATGGGCCAGCTGCGCCACATAGGCGGTGGCGCAGAAGATGGCGCCGCCGGCGAACGCGATGATCAGGATGGCGCGCGGCATGGTGCGCCTGGCCTCGCGCGTTTCCTCGGTCAGGGTGGAGACGGCGTCGAAGCCGAGGAACGAATAGGCCGCCAGCGCCGCTCCGGCGATCGAGGCCGATAGGGGAACACCATGTCCGGTGAAGGGCTGGGCCGAGACCAGCGGACTGTGTTCGCCCCGCACATGGAGCAAGGCGAGGAGCACGAACAGCGCCAGCACGCCGAATTGCAGGATCATCATGGCCAGATTGACCTTCTCGGCCACGGCGATGCCGAGGATGTTGATCGCCGTGGTGGCGACGATGAAGCCCAGCAGCCAGAGCCAGGACGGCACGTCGGGAAAGGCCGAGGCGAGATAGGCGGTGCCGATCAGCCAGATCACCATCGGCAGGAAGAAATAATCGAGCAGGATCGCCCAGCCGACCAGAAAGCCGAGATGGCCGTTCAGCGAGCGGCGCACATAAGTATAGGCCGATCCCGCGACCGGATAGAGGCGCGACATCACGCCATAGCTGACGGCGGTCAACAGCACGGTGGCGGCGGCCAGCAGATAGGCGGTGGCCGCCGTTCCCTGGCTGGTCACCGCCATCGGTCCCCAGGTGCCCAGCACAATCATCGGCGTCAGATAGGCGAGGCCGAACAGCACCACCGATCCGAGGCCGAGCGATTGTCTGAGCGAGGTTTCCGTCATGCCGAAAGATGGTCCAGCGTGGCCTCGAGGATGTCGAGCCCCTCGGCGACGATCGCGTCGGAGGCGGTCAATGGCGGCAGGAAGCGGATGACGTTGGCGCGCGTGCCGCAGGCCAGCAGGATCAGCCCGCGCTTGGCCGCCTCGGCGACGATCGCCTTGGCCAGATCGGCGTCGGGTTTGTCGGCGTCGTTGTCCTTGACCAGCTCCATCGCCACCATGGCTCCCAAACCCCGAACCTCGCCGATGGCTCCCTTGGATTTCTCGGCCAGCATGGCGATGCGCTGCTTGATCTGGGCGCCGATCGCCAGCGCGCGCTCGGCCAGCCTTTCCTCCTCGATCACCTCCAGCACGGCGAGGCCGGCCGCCAGCGCCACCGGCGAGCCGGCATAGGTGCCGCCCAGGCCGCCGGGACCGGTGGCGTCCATGATCGCGGCCTTGCCGGTCACCGCCGACAAAGGCAGTCCGCCGGCGATGCCCTTGGCGGTGGTCATCAGATCGGCTTCGATGCCGGCATAATCGTGGGCGAACATGCGCCCCGTCCTGGCGAAGCCTGTCTGGATCTCGTCGACGATCAGCAGGATGCCGTGCTGGTCGCAGAAGGCGCGCAGGTTTCGCAGGAAGTCGGCGGGGGCGATGTTGAAGCCGCCTTCACCCTGCACCGGCTCGATGATGATGGCGGCGACGCGGGCCGGGTCGACGTCGGATTTCATCAGTTGGTCGAGGGCCGCGAAGCTGTCGGCGGCCGAGATGCCGTGATAGGCGTTGGGGAACGGCACGTGATAGACCTCGCCCGGGAACGGGCCGAAGCCGATCTTGTAGGGCACGACCTTGCCGGTCAGCGCCATCGCCATGAAGGTGCGGCCGTGGAATCCGCCCGAGAACGCCACCACCCCTTGGCGGCCGGTGGCGGCGCGGGCGATCTTGATTGCGTTCTCGACGGCCTCGGCGCCGGTGGAGAGGAACAAAGTCTTCTTCGGCGTCGGCCCCGGCGCCAGCCGGTTGAGCTTTTCGGCCAGCGCCACATAGCTCTCATAGGGGGTCACCTGGAAGCAGGTGTGCGAGAAGTTCTCCAGTTGGGCGATCGCCGCCGCCTTGACCTTGGGGTGGTTATGCCCGGTGTTGACCACCGCGATGCCGGCGCCGAAATCGATCAGGCGCCTGCCTTCGACGTCCCAGATCTCGGCGTTTTGAGCTCGCGCGGTATAGATCTGCGTCGATTGCCCGACGCCGCGCGGAACGGCGTCGAAACGGCGCTGGGACAGGGTCTGGTTCGTGACGGACATGATCTGCTCCAACAGCGTAGGGTGTGGCGGAACGATGACATGGGGTTCGGCGGCTGCACAATTGCCTCGCCAGGGGCTGTTCATTATTCTTTCCAATGGTGAGGCGGGTCCCGGGGAAAGGGGAGCATCGGATGGCGAAGATCGGCGCGAAGCTGGCGGAAATGCGCAAGCGGCGAAATCTCGGATTGCGCGAATTGGCGGCCCGTTCGGGGGTGTCGCACTCGACCATTTCATTGATCGAGCGCGACAAGATGAGCCCTTCGGTCGACACGCTGAGCGGCATTCTCGACGCGCTGGGCACCACGCTGACCGGCTTCTTCCTCGACATGCAGTCGACCCTGGCCCGTTCGCCGTTCTATGCCGCCGATGATCTGGTCGAGATCCGCAAAGGCGCCGACATCTCTTACAAAATGATCGGCATCAACCATCCCGACCGGCAGATCCTGCTGCTTCGCGAGACCTATGCGGTGGGCGCGGATTCCGGCGAGGCCTATGCCCATGCGGCGCAGGAAGGCGGACTGGTGCTGAAGGGTGAGGTGGAACTGACGGTCGACGGCGAGACGCGCATCCTGCGCGAGGGCGACGGCTATTATTTCGACAGCCGCCTGCCGCATCGCTTCCGCAATCTGTCGCAAGAACCCTGCGAAGTGCTGAGCGCCTGTACGCCGCCGACCTATTGAGCGGCGGTGATGATCCTAGACACACTCGAACCGAGGACCGGGCAGCATCCATGAGCGTTCAATATGGCATCGATGCGGACGGCCTGGCCTCCATCGCGCCGGGCGAGCTCGCCGCTTTCCAGGGCGGCAAGCAGTTCGCCGTCGGCTATCTCGGCACGGACGATCAAGCCGATTATCTGCGGCCGGCGGAAGCCGCCGCGCTGATCGCCAATGGCGTCTCGGTGGTCTCGGTCTACCAGACCCAAGGCATGTCGGACACCGGCCCCGACGGCAATTACAGCAATGCCTGGGTCCGATATATCGTTCCCGGGCAGGGAACCGCCGACGCCGCCGCGGCCATTGCCGGCGCCAAGGCGGCCGGGCAGACCAATGGCGCGATCTATTTCGCGATGGATCTCGATCCCGGGAGTGCGGACCTGTCCGGCCTCTCGGAGGCTGACGCACTGGCCCATATCGACGAATATTTCCAGGAGATCCGGGCCTATTTCACCAAGGTCGGCGCCAAATACGACATCGGCATCTATGGGGCGGGCGACACGCTGACCAAGATCGCCGGCGATCCCGCGACGGGGGTCAGGCTCACCTGGCTTGCCGATGCTTCCGGCTGGGCCGGCAACGCCACTTATACCGGCGAAACGATCCAGCAATATCAGAACAACGCCTTCAGCATCGATGCGATTCCCGTCGATCTCGATCGCACCTCGGGGAGTGCCTATGGGCAATGGAATGCCAGCTTTCCCTTCGCGGTGTCCGACAGCGCCGCGCATGTCGCCCGCTCCCTCGACGGGCTGGAAAGCCTGGCGGCCCAGGGCAAGCTCGGCTCGATCGCCCTGACCGATTCCGGTATCCCGACGCTGTCGATCAGTGCCGCGCAGACGGTGTCGGACGCCACGGCGCTGCAGGCCATCTCGGGCAGCTACGTGCTATCGGTAGCCGTCCCGGCTACGGGGGCGACGGTGGAGGGAGTGAGAGGTCAGGGCGCTACCGCCGTGTTTTCCGGCGCCGCCTCGCAATATACGGTGACGCCGGCCGGCGACGGGGTGAATTTCACGGTGAGCGCGTCCGGCGGGACGGCGCATTTGTCCAATATCACCGCCCTGCAATTTTCCGATCTGACCGACATCGTCGCCAGCCAGACGCCGCCGGCCGGCGGCGCGGTCAGCTCGGCGATGGTGACCGAGCTGTACAGCGCGGTGTTGGGGCGTGTTCCGGATGTGCCAGGCCTGGCCTATTACGAGGCAAGCGCGGCGGCCAGCCCGACGCTTCCGTTCATCCAGTTCGCCGAATGGTTCCTGGCCTCGCCGGAATATACCGGCAACGCAGCCCATGCCTACGCGCTGAATTCCTCAGGCGACGCGCAGTTCATCACGGACTGCTACAACAATCTGTTGGGGCGCGGCCCCGCTTCGGGAGATGTGGCGTGGTATCAGAGCCATATCATCGCTCCGATCCTATCCGGCCTGGTGTCCGGTACCGCGGCCTATGCCGCCGCCGCGACCCAATCACACGCCCAGGTGCTGGCCTCGTTCAGCCAGTCGCCGGAGTTTCTGGGGGACGTCACCGTCACCGCCCAGCATCCCTCATCCACCCAGCATTGGCTGGTATTGGTGTGAGGGGGGGCTGGACGGTGCGGTAAAGTTTAGCTTGCTTGGCCCGCCCCACTTGCCCCGGGAACTTCCCAGCCGCCACCAAAGGCGCGGAACACGCCTACGGCGGCTCGCGCCGCACCGGCCTGGTCGGCATCGAGCTGATCTCGGGCGGCGAGAAGCTGGCGATCGGCGTCGAGCACATCGGTCAGGGTAATCGAACCGGCTCGGTAAGCCTGTTCGGCAAGATCGCGGGCTTTTACCAGCGAGTCCACCTCACCCTGCAGTTCCGCGACGTGCGCCTGGGTCAGAGTCAGCCCGGAGAGGGCGTTCTCGACATCCTCCGCCGCGTGCAGGACGGTGTTGCGGTAGAGTGCGAGGGCCGCGGCGTTGGCGCCTTTTGCTTGGGCGACTTCGGCGTCCACCTTGCCGAAATCGAAGATCCGCCAGCGCAGCAGGCCGCCCCCGGTCGCCTGGAGGGCGTTGCCCGTCAGGAAGCCGCCGCCGCCCTGGCTGTCCAGGCCCAAGGCCCCGGATAGCGAGATCTTGGGGTAGTAATCGGCGATGGCGGCGCCGATCTGCTCGTTCGAGGCGGCGAGATGACGTTCCGCCGCAATAATGTCCGGGCGCCGGCGCAACATGTCGGTCGGCTGCTGATCGCCGGGGATCGCGGGTACCGAGGGGATCGCCTGGACCACGCCGAGTTCTTTGGCGTTGGTTCCCGGCTGGACGCCCAACAGCACGTCGAGCCGGTTCATCTGCTGCTCGAGGCCGATGCGCAGGACCGGCACGGTCGCCCGCGCCTGCTTCAGCAGAGCCTCGGCTTGGGCGATCTCGCGATCCGTGGCGGCGCCGGCATCGCGGCGGTTGCGGACCAGCTCGACCAGATGTTCGTCGGTCTTGATCTGGTCGAGCGCCACGGCGAGCCGGGCCTGATAGCCGCGGATCTGGAGATAGGCGTCGGCAGTGTCGGCCGCCACCGTGATCCGGGTGCCGACATGCTCGGCCTCGGCGGCCTCGGCTTCGGCCTCGGCGGCGGACGCGCCACGGCGCAGTCCGCCGAACAGGTCGATTTCCCAGCTGGCCGACGGCCCGACCGAGTAGTCCACGGCGTCCCGCTTGAAGCCCGGTGCCCCGTTCGAGACGGTGCCGGCGGGGCTGCGCAGGCTCTGATGGTCGAAGGTCGCTCCGGCGCCGAGATCGGCGGTCGGGAGCAGGGCCGCTTCGGCTCCACCGGCGGCGGCGCGGGCCTGGCTGACTCGAGCGATGGAGGCTGCCAGATCGAGATTCTGTTCCAACGCTTGCTGGACCAGCTTCGCCAACATAGGGTCCTTGAAGCCGCCCCACCAGCGGTCGAGCTGGGGAGCGTTCTCGGTGGAATTGGCGACCACATTATGGAACGGGGCTAAATCCTGTTTGGGCGCCACATAGTCCGGGCCGACCGCGCAGGCGGTGAGGGACGTGGTGAGCAGCAAGCTGCCCACCAACATCCGGAGGTTACGAAAGCGGCTCATGATGCTTTCCCTTTTCCGAATTTACGGACGACGGTGTAGAAGGCCGGCGTGAAGAGCAGGCCGAAGACGGTCACCCCCAGCATCCCGAAGAACACGGTGGTGCCCAGGGATTGCCGCATCTCCGAGCCCGCTCCGCTGGCGACGACCAGCGGGAACACGCCGAGGATGAAGGCGAACGAGGTCATCAGGATCGGGCGGAGACGGACCCGGGCGGCGGCGGTGGCCGCCTCTTCGGGAATGTCGCCGTCATGGTCCTGGCGCTGGCGGGCGAATTCGACGATCAGGATCGCGTTCTTCGCCGCCAGGCCGACCAGCACCACGAAGCCGATCTGGGCCAGGATGTCGATCGGCATGCCGCGGAAGCCCAGGCCGGTGGCTGAAGCCAGCAGGCACATCGGCACGATCAGCACGATCGCCAGCGGCAGTTTCCAGCTCTCGTACTGGGCGGCCAGCACGAGGAAGACGAACAGGGCCGAGGCGGCGAAGATCGCGATGGTCGGGATGCCCTGCTGCTGCTGCTGGTGGGACAGTTCGGTCCACTCGATGGCGAAGCCCGGCGGCAGCACGTCCTTGGCGATCTGGTCCATATGGGCCAGGGCCGTGCCCGAAGCCACACCCGGGGCCGCGGCGCCGAGCACGTCGGCGGCGGGGTAGAGGTTGTAGCGAGGCTGGCGATAGGCCGCCGTCTTGTCCTTGAAGGACGCCACCGTGCCGATCGGCACCATCTCGCCCGAGGCGTTGCGGACCTTGAGGCGCATGATGTCTTCCGGGCTCTTGCGGAACTGTTCATCCGCCTGGGCCAATACTTCGTAGGTGCGGCCGAGATAGTTGAAGTCGTTCACATATTGCGAGCCGAGATAGAGCTGCAGGGTCGAAAACACGTCGGTCGGGGTCAGGCCGACCTTTTCGGCCTTTTCGCGGTCGATGTCGGCGAACAGCGAGGGCGCTCCGGCATTGTAGAGGGTGAAGACCCCGGCAAAGACCGGGTCCTTGTTGGCGGCGGCGACCAGGGTGTTGGCGGCGGCGGCCAGTTCCTGCGGGGTGTGGTCGCCGCGATCCTCGACCATCAGCTTGAAGCCGCCGGCGGCGCCCAGACCCTGGACGGCCGGAGGATTGACGACGATGACCACCGCATCCTTGATGCCGGCCACCGCGGCGCGGACCTTGGGCAGCATCTTGGCGGCATTGACGCCGGGGACATGCTTTCCATAGAGCGACGGCAGGCCGTAGAAGATGGTCCCGACGTTCGGCGCGATGGTGTTGGTGGTCACGTCGAGCCCGGACACCGGAGAAGTGTGGGTGAAGGGCACTGTTTCCAGGACGATGTGGTTGACCTCGCGGACCACGGCGTCGGTGCGTTCCAGGCTGGAGCCCGGCGGCAGGAAGACGATGACCGCCTGATAGCCGATGTCCTGCTCCGGGATGAAGCTGGTCGGCAGCCGCGACATCTGGAACCCGGTCAGACCGATCAGGCCCAGATAGACGATGCCGATGATGGCGGTCGCGCGGACGAAGCGGGCGGTCATCTTGCCGTAGTTGGAGGACAGCCACTCGAAGGCCTGGTTGAAGCGGCCGAAAGTGGATTTCAGCAGCTTGTTCAGGCCATGCGGCGCGTCTTGGGCATGATGCGGCTTGAGCAGCACCGCACAGAGCGCCGGGCTCAGGGTCAGGGACACGATCACCGAGATGATGGTCGAGGCCGAGATTGTGGCGGCGAACTGGGTGAAGAACAGGCCCGAAATGCCGCTGATGAAGGCGGAGGGGACGAAGACGGCGCACAGCGTCAGCGCGATGGCGATAAGCGCGGTGGAGACTTCCTGCATGGTCTTGCGGGCGGCGTCCCTGGGCGTCATGCCCAGCGCCATGTTGCGTTCGACGTTTTCGACCACGACGATCGCGTCGTCGACGACGATGCCGACGGCCAGGATCAGGCCGAACATCGACAGATTATTGATCGAGATCCCCAGGATCGACAGGATCGAGAAGGTGCCGACCAGCGAGATCGGGATGGCGACCACTGGGATGATCGTCGCCCGCCAGGTCTGCAGGAACAGGAAGACCACGCCGACCACCAGGATGATGGCGATGAAGATGGTCTGGATGACTTCGTGGATCGACTGGCCGACGAAGGTGGTCGGGTCGTAAATCTTGATGTAGTCGATGCCCGGCGGAAAGGTCTTCTTCAGCTCGGCCATCTTGGCCCAGACTTCGTTCTCGACCTGGACGACGTTGGCGCCCGGGGTCGCGATGACGAACCAGGGAGCCGAGGCATATTCGTCGGCATAGGCGACCGAGCCGTAATCCACCGAGCCGAGTTCGACCCGGCCGATGTCGCGGATGCGGGTGATGCGGCCCTGATTGTCCGACTTGACGATGACCTCGCCGAACTGCTCGGGCGTGGTGAGGCGGCCCAGGGCTTCGACATTGATCTGATAGGCGGCGTTGGTCTTGTGCGGCGGCTGGTTCAGCACGCCGGCCGAGACCTGGGCGTTCTGGGCGCGCAGGGAGGCCAGGATCTCGTTGGCGCTGATATTGTCGGCGGCGGCCTTGTCCGGATCGATCCAGATGCGCATTGCGTACTGGCGTTCGCCGAACAGCTGGAAGTCCTGAACGCCGGGCAGACGCGCGACTTCGTCGCGGATCTTTAGCATATAGTTGGACATGTATTCCGGGCTGCGCGACCCATCCGGCGAATAGACGTGAACGCCGAGAACCAGGGCCTGGATGGTCTTCTTGACCGAGACGCCCTGCGCCTGGACTTCTTGCGGAAGCCGGGACAGCGTGTCCTGGACCCGGCTCTGGGTCAGCAGCAGATCGGTGTTCGGGTTCGAGCCGATCTTGAAGATTACCGTGATCGCCAGATGGCCGTCGCCGGTCGATTGGCTGCTGATGTAATCCATGTTCTCGACGCCATTGACGGCCTGTTCGAGCGGCGTCGCCACGGTACGGGCGACGGTTTCGGCGGAAGCGCCGGGATAGGAAGTGACGATCTGGATGGTCGGCGGGACGATGTTCGGATATTGGGCGACCGGCAGAAGCTCGATCGCGGCAAATCCGAACACCATGATGAAGATATTGATGACCGCGGCGAACCGGGGGTGATCAATAAAGAAGTGAGCGAGTCTCATGATCGGTCTCAGCCTTTGCTGGGAACATCGTTGAAGGAAATGGTGCCGCTCTGCGGAGCGACGGTGGAACCGGGATGGGCGGCGGGGATGCCGCCGATGACGACCAGATCGTCGGGGTTCAGGCCGCCGCGGATGACGCGCAGGCCGCCGCGCAGGTCACCGACCTGGACATGCTTGGGGGTGACGACGTTGTTGGCGCCGACGGTCAGCACCACATGCTCTCCCTGGTCCGGCAGCACGGCGGCGTCCGGCACCAGCAGAGCCGGGGTCGCGGCGGCGACCTGCAGGCGGACCCGGGCGAAGGCGCCGGGAGTCAGGAACTGGTCGGTGTTGGGGACGGTGGCGCGGGCATGGATGGTGCCGCTGGAGCGGTCCAGGCTGTTGTCGATGAAGTCGAGCGTGCCCTGGCGCTCGAAGCTGTTTTCGTCGCCGAGAGACAGCTCGACCTTGTTGGCCAGCGCGCCCTTCTGGGCCTGGCGGGCATGCTGGAAGGCCAGGTAATCGGCCTCGCTCATGTCGAAGTTCAGATAGACGCTGTCGGTCGAGACCAGCACGCCGAGCAGGGTAGTCGGGCCGGCGCCGGCGCGGCTGCCGGAGATCAGGTTGCCGACGGAAACCTGATGGGTGCCGATATGGCCGGTGAAGGGAGCGGTGATGCGGGTGTGGTCGAGATCGAATTTGGCGTCGCGGACCAGGGCGTCGGCATTGTCGACGGCGGCTTCGGCGGCGCGCTTTTCGGCGATGCGCTGCTCGGTGTTTTCAGAGGAGCCGGCGCCGGTCTTTTCCAGGGTCTCGGCGCGGGCCAGTTCGCGGGCGGCGAGGTCGAGGCGGGCATGGGCGCTTTTCAGCTGGGCGGAGGCTTCGCTGAACTTGATCTCATAGGGGGTGGGATCGATCTGGAACAGCAGGTCGCCCTTATGGACGATGTCGCCATCCTTGAAGCCGATCTGGGTCAGGGTGCCGCCGACCTGGGCGCGGATCTCGAGGTTTTCGACGGCCGAGAGCTGGCCGAGGAACTGCTGGCGGGCGTCGATTTCGCGCTGCACAGGCGCGCTGACGGTGACGGAGGGCGGCGGCACGGCGACGGCGGCCTGCGACGCGGAGTGGGAGAAGTGGAAGGCGCCCAGCGCACCACCGGCCAGTATGACCAGCGCGACGGTCGAGCCGAGCAGCGTCTTGCGGCCGGGCTTGCTGGGGCTCTGCTTAACCTCGGAACGGAACGTTACATTTTCCATGATTGCCTCGCTTGGTTTGAGAAGCCCCGAGCTCGGCCCGAGGTGTCTACCTACTGATAGGTTCATGAGTGATTCAATAGCTGCAACGCCGAATGGAGTCAACAACTATCTACTGATAGGTAGCGGTTATCCGAATTGGCGTCGCAGGCCCGCGCCGACCTCGTCGACGAAGGCCCGGACTTTTGCGGGGGTGAAGCGTCCGGAAGGCTGAATGATGTGAACCGGGATATCGCGCACGCTGTACTGCGGCAGGATTTCGATCAGCCGTCCGGCGATGACATGTCTGGCGGCCTGATAGGACAGCAACGAGGCGATGCCCAGGCCGGAAGCCGCCGTTTCAGCCGCGGCTTCGGTCGAATTGACGATCAGCCGTGGCTTTACGGCGACGTTCGACAGTCCGCCGCCTTGCTCGATCCGCCAGCGTTCCCAGACATGGTTGTAGGTGCCCGACGAAATCGTGTGATGATCGATCAGCTCGAACGGCGAGGCGGGGGCGCCATGGCGCGCGATATAAGCGGGACTGGCATAGACGCCTTGCTTGATCGTGCCGACGCGCGTCGCGCGCAACGACGAATCCCGCAAGGCACCGACCCGGATCGCCGCATCCAAGCCTTCCTCGATCAAAGGCAGCACCTGGTCGTGCAGCGTCACATGCGCTTCGATCTGCGGATATTTTTCCAGGAACTCATGCAGCAGCGGCATCAGATAATGCTGGCCGAAATTCACCGGGGCGGTGATGCGGAGTGTGCCGCTGGGCTCGCGCTCTTGCCGCGCCGCTTCGTCGAATTCGGCTTCGGCGGCGAGCAGCGACCGCGCGAGGTCCAGATGGCGCGCGCCGGCTTCGGTCAGGGCCACCGACCGGGTGGTCCGGTTGAATAGGCGGACGCGCAATCGCGCCTCCAACTGCGCGATAGCCCTGCTCACGGCTCCTGGCGGAATCGACAATCTGCGCGCCGCGATGGCGAAATTGCCATGTTCCGCGACGGCGACGAAGATCGCCACGGTGTCGAGCCGGTCCATGGGATGGCCTCAGCGGGCCGAAGGGCGGTGGAGGGGAGTGGCGAGCATCGTATTTCACCTGAAATCTGCCGGTTGGCCGGGACGCCGTAACTGACTGATTTTCTGTTTCTGTATCCCCGATTCCGATGCAATCGTCCGGGGCTCAGGCCAGGTCGGCGACCGCCTGGTCGAAGGCTTCGATGTGCCCATAGGTCCGGGCCAGCACCATCGCGCCTTCGAGCGTCGCCAAGACGTGAAAGGCGCGAACCTTCGCCTCGGGTCCGCCGATCCTATGGGCCAGATCGTCGATGCAGCGCCGGAAGAAGCCGAGAATTTCCTGGGAGATTTCCTGGGACAGAACGCCGGCCTCGGTGCCGAGAACGCCGAACAGGCACATATTCCCGTCTTCGAGGAACGCTTCCCGGAAAGCGGATTTGTACATGTCCACCGCATCGACGGGTTTGGCGCCCGGTTCCGGCGTCACCTTGGCGAAGAAACGCTCGCTGTAGCGGCGGGCGACCGCGGTGACCATGATCGCCTTGGTGGGGAAGTGGTGGTGAACGCTCGCGCTCTTGATGCCGATCTCGGCCGCGAGGTCGCGGAAGCTGAAACCGCCATATCCCGATTCGCGGATATGGGTCTCGGCGAGATCCATCAATCGTTCTGCAGTTTCGCTCATGGCAGTGACTCCTCTATCTTCTGATAGATAGTCTCTTTTGCCAGTAAATTCCACTACAATCTATCGATAGGTAGACGGTCTTGAGGCGAGAGCGGTTATGCCGCGATCGCGGCGTGGTCGCGCAGCAGCTTCTCGGCCACGGCGTCATACATCGAGACGTCGTGGAACATGCTGGCGAGCAACTGGGCGCCGAGCAGGCTGGAGATGAAGGCGGTGGCGTTGGCTTCGGTCACGCCTTTCCCGACCAGCTTGTCGAGCCACATCCGGTAATAGCCCTTTACTTCGGTCACGGTCTCGGGCGGCAGATCGTTCAATTCGGCGCCGAGGGTGACGCAGGGGCACAGGCGCTCTTCCATGACGACAGGCTCGCGGAAAGCCTCGGCCAGCACTCTGACCGGGTCGGGCTCCTTCGCGAACAGGCCATCGGCATATTCGGCGACCTCGGCCGTATAACGGTGGATCACCGCGGCGGCGAGCCGGTCCTTGGTGGGAAAGTGATAATGGACGCTCGAGCTTTTCACGCCGACTTCCTCCGCCAGGTTGCGGTGGCTGAAAGCGGAAAATCCCCCCACGCGAATGTGCTTCAGGGCAGCATCCAGAATCGCTGTGGCAACGTCACTCATTACAAATCTCCATGCCTATCTCTTGGTAGATAGTCCTTGCGGTTCGGAAATGCAACCACTATTACTCATAGGGGCAGGGCTGCGGCGACCACCATCGCCGCAGCCCCCCAGCGGGCTTCGTTCTGAGACCAATCACGAAGCCCACGTCCCGTCCGGTCCTCTCAGCCGACCTTCAGCGTGGCAAGGCCGTCGAAGCCGATCCCGCTGATCATGCCCGCCTGGATAGGCTGGACCGCCGCATTGACGGCGTCGGCGCCATAGGGCGCACCGACCACGACACGTTCGGGACGCTTGCCGGCGGGGGTGGAAATCAGATCGGCCAGAGCGACCGACACATCGTGCGAATCCGGCGCATCGGCCCCGCTGAATACACCCTGCAGGAACTGGACGAAAGCGCCCGGCAGAGCGGCGATGTCGCCATATTCGGATGCGCGGTTCGGGTCAGCCGCCTGCAGTAACGAGTGATACAGCTTGGTGGGATAGGCGCTGGGCTGGACAAGCACGACGTCGATGCCGAGCTGCGACAGCTCGTAGCGATAGCTTTCGGTCATCGCTTCGACGGCGAACTTGGACGCGCCATACAGGCCGATGAACGGGATGGTCACGCGGCCGAGGATCGAGCCGATATTGACGATCAGGCCCGACTGCCTCTTGCGCATTTCGGGCAGGGCGGCGCGGGTGACGCGCTGGATGCCGATCACATTGACATCGAACATGGCGCTGACCTGATCCGGCGTGAAGGTTTCCGACAGGCCCTGGGCGAACAGGCCGGCATTGTTGACCAGCACGTCGAGTTTGCCGCCGGTCTTTTTGTACAGCTCGGCAAACGCGGCATCGACGCTGGCGTCGCTCGTGACGTCGAGTTCCAGCACGTCGATGCCCTTGGTGCGCAGTTCCTCGGCCGCCGCGATGTTGCGGTCGGTCACGCCGCGCATCGTCGCGAAGACGCGATGACCGGCATGGGCGAGGGTGATGGCGGCATCTTTACCGAAACCGTTCGAGGTGCCGGTGATCAGAATGGTCTTGCTCATGTGACACGTCCTTTTGAAAGGGGGAAAAATTTAAATGTCTACCGACTGATAGGTAGACAAATAGAGCGATCAATTGGGCGAGTCAACATCTATCTATCTGTCGGTAGACATGTGGGGCGCGGAGAGCGAGCAAGAAAAAAGCCCCGCCGGTTGGCGGGGCTTTTCAAGGCGTCGGGGTTCGGCGGAAAGCCTTACTTTTCGGCGAAGGCCTTTTCGATCAGGAACTCGCCCGGCTCGGCGTTGGTGCCGAGGCTGAAGCCGCGGCCTTCCAACTCGCTCGCCAGGTCGTTCATCATCTGCGGGTTGCCGCAGATCATCACGCGGTCTTCGGCCGGATCGAACACCGGGGTGCCCAGGTCCTTGAACAGGCGTTCGTTGCGGATCAGGTCGGTGATGCGGCCGGTGGTGGCGTATTCCTCGCGCGTCACGGTCGGGTAATAGACCAGCTTGGCGCGGGCTTCCTCGCCGAAGAACTCGTTCTGCGGCAGCTCTTCCTTGATCAGGTTCTGATAGACCAGTTCCTGCGCGCGGCGGCAGCAATGAACCAGGATGACCTTCTCGAAGCGCTCATAGACCACCGGGTCCTTGATGACGCTGAGGAACGGGGCCATGCCGGTGCCGGTCGACAGCATGTAGAGGCGCTTGCCGGGCTTCAGATTGTCGAGGATCAGCGTGCCGGTGGTCTTGGTGTTGACCAGAATCTGGTCGCCCGGCTTGACATGCTGCAGGCGTGAGGTCAGCGGACCGTTCGGCACCTTGATCGACAGGAATTCCAGATGGTCGTCGTAATGGGCGTTGACCATGGAGTAGGCACGCATCAGCGGCTTGCCGTCGACCTTCAGGCCGATCATGGCGAACTGACCGCTTTCAAAGCGGAAACCCGGATTGCGGGTCAGCTTCAGGGTGAAGAGGTTATTGGTCCAGTGATGGGCTTCAAGAACGGTTTCTTCAACGATGCTCGACATTCAGGCCTCTGGCAGACGAATTGCACGGCGCACTATCCATGAAGCCGTGCATATTCGCACCTGCGAAATTCACATATCAGCTAGCATCCGCCAGAATCATCGCCGCGCCTTTCTCCGCCACCATCATCGTCGGAGCGTTGATGTTGCCCGACGTGACGTTGGGGAAGATCGAGGCATCGACGATCCGCAGGCCGGGAATCCCATGCACCCTGAGGCGCGCATCGACCACGCTGGTGGACGCATCCGGTCCCATCGCGCAGCTGCCGCACAGATGGTAGATCGAGCCGCTATTGGCGCGGAAGAAGTCCAGCATCGCTTCGTCGCTGGCGACGCTGGGCGAGGGGGTCACTTCCTCCGCTATGATCTCCGACAGGGCGGGCGAGGAGGCGATCCGGCGCACCAGATGGACGGCCTGGATCACCTCGGCGACATCGCGCTCGGTACTGAGATAGTTCGGCCGGATCAGGGGTGCTGCGGCCGGATCGGCCGAGGCGACCGAGATGCTGCCGCGGCTGGTCGGCCGGCAGGAATTGAAGGCGATCAGGAAGCCGGGATAGGGCTCGGGTTTCAAGCCGGCTTTCGGATTGTTCGGGATGCGATAGGACAGCGGGTTGAAATAGAGCTGGATGTTGGGCCGCTCTTCGTCCGCCGCGCCCCGGAAGAAGCCGCCGGCCTGGTTGACGCTCATGGCAAAGGGACCCTTGCGCGTCAGGAAATATTGCAGCGCCAGTTTGGCCTGGCCGAACAGGCTGCCGAACTCGCCATTCAGCGTCTGGATGGTCGAGCGGTAATAGAAACTGGCGCAGAGATGGTCCTGCAGATTCTTGCCGACGGCGGGCAGGTCGCGCAGGGTCGTGATCCCGGCGGCGCTTAGCGTCGCGCCATCGCCAATGCCGGACACTTGCAGCAATTTCGGCGTGTCGACCGCGCCGGCGGCCAGGATCACCTCGCCCTTGGCCGAAAAGCGGCGCAGTTCGCCATTCTGCAGAACTTCGACCCCGATGGCGCGACCGTCGTCCGCCAGGAGGATGCGCTGGGTGACGGCGTTGCGCTCGATGGTCAGGTTGGAGCGGTTCTGGGCCGGGCGCAGATATTCCGCGCTCGAATGCGAGCGCTGGCCGTTGCGGGTATTGACGTCATAGACCCCGGCACCTTCCAGCGAAGCGCCGTTGAAATCCGCGCTGGACGGCAATTGCAGCTCTTCGCAGCCTTTCAGGAAGGCGTCGGTCACCGCATGGGTGTGGCCGCGCATCGGGGTGACATGGATCGGGCCCTTGTCGCCATGCCATTCGGACGCGCCGCCCGCGTGGGTTTCCAATGCCTTGAAATAGGGCATGACGTCGGCCGCGCCCCAGCCGGGATTGCCGGCCGCCGCCCAATCGTCGAAATCGGCGGCGGAGCCCCGCACATAGATCATCGCGTTGATCGAACCGGAGCCGCCCTGCACCTTGCCGCGCGGCACATAGATGCGCCGGTTGTCGAGGTTCGGTTCCGGCTCGGACCAGTACATGTAATTGACCTTCGGGTTGTAATAGCTCCGGGCATAGCCGACCGGGATCTTGAACCAGAAGGAATCGTCGGCACCGCCGGCTTCGAGCAGCAGGACGCTATGCTTGCCGTTGGCGCTCAGCCGATTGGCCAGGATGCAGCCCGCCGAACCGGCCCCGACGATGATGTAGTCGTAGCTGCTCATCCGCGCGCCGGCGCGAAGGCTTTGACGTCGGCGGGTATTGCGTCCATCTGGAGATGAAGGCGCTGGCCGGTGTAGGAAGAGTGCTTCTCGATCACATCGAGGTTCAACTCGATGCCGAGGCCGGGCTCGCGCGACGGGATGATGTAGCCATCCTCGACCACCAGCTTGGATTTCAGCACCTCGGCATGGAAGCCGCCGAAATCGACGATCGCCTCGTGGATCAGGAAATTCGGCGCCGTGGCGGCCATCTGGATGCTGGCGGCGGCGCCGACCGGGCCGTTATAGAGGTGCGGCGCGATCTGGGCATAGAAGGTTTCCGCCATGCCGGCGATCTTCTTGGCCTCCAAGAGGCCGCCGACGCGCGCCACGTTCATCTGCAGGATCGAGGCGGAGCCCTCCATCAGCACGCGCTGGAATTCATATTTGGTGGTCAGGCGCTCGCCGGTGGAAATCGGGATCGAAGTGGCGCGGGCCACTTCGGCCATGGCGGCTTCCTGGCCGGGCGGCACCGGTTCCTCGAACCACAGCGGGTCGTATTGTTCGAGCCGCTTCGCCAGGCGGATGGCGGAAGAGGGCACCATCTGGCCATGGGTGCCGACCAGGATGTCGGCGCTGTCGCCGACCGCATCGCGGATCTTCTCGCAGAAGGTCTCGCAACGCGTCATCACGCCCAGCGAAAGCTGATGGCCGGAATAATTGGTGTAAGGGCCGGCCGGGTCGAATTTGACGGCGGTGAAGCCCATCTCGACCATTTTCACCGCGCAGTCGGCGGCGAGATCCGGATCGTTGAAGTCGAACTCGCCGGCGGCGTTCTTGGGATAGAGATAGGTGTAGGCGCGCAATTTCTCGTGCACCGGGCCGCCCAGCAGATCGGCGACGGGGCGTCCCGCCGCCTTGCCGATGATGTCCCAGCAGGCGATTTCCAGGCCCGAGACGATGCCCATCATGGTGGGATCGGGGCGCTGGGTGAAGCCGCTCGAATAGGCGGCGCGCCAGAAGCGCTCGATCTGGTGCGGGTCGTGGCCCAGCAGATAGCGCTCGAACACGTCCGCGATCAGCGGCTCCAGGGCGCTGGGATGGAAGGCGGTGGCGTAGATTTCGCCCACGCCCTCGATGCCGCATTCCGTGGTGACGCGGACGAAGATCCAATACATGCCGCCGATATGCGGCGGCGGGACGGCGACGATGTGGGTTTTCAGCGAGGCGATCTTCATGGCGGCACTCAATGTTTCAGGATGACGAGGCGCGTCTGGGTGAATTCGAGCATGCCGTGCTTGCCGTCATCGCCGCCCAGGCCGGATTTCTTCCAGCCGGCGTGGTAGCCCTGATAGGGATCCCCCGGGAAGCGGTTGACGTACAGCTCGCCGGACTCGATGCAGTCGGAGGCGCGCATGATGTTGCGGTAATTCTCGGTGAACAGGACCGAGGACAGGCCGTATTGATGGTCGTTGGCCAGGGCCAGCGCTTCGTCGAAGGTTTCGTAGCGCAGCAGCGCCAGCACCGGGCCGAACACTTCCTCGCGCACGATTTCCATGTCCTGGCGGCAGCCCGACAGCAGGGTCGGCGGATAGAAGAAGCCTTCCGTCGCGGGCAGCACCCCGCCGGCTTCGAGCTTGGCGCCCTCGGCCACGGCGCGTTCGACCATGGCGTGGGTGTTCTTTTGGGCCGACTTGGTGGCGAGCGGCCCCATATGGTCGGGATTGACCGAGCGGTCGCCGAAAGCCCGCGCGGCAAAGCCCACGCGCAGCTTGGCCAACAGCGCGTCATGAATCGAGGCATGGGCATAGACACGCTCGACCGCGGTGCAAAGCTGGCCGCAATGGTTGGTCTTGGCGGCCACGATCCTTGCCGCCACCAGATCCAGGTCGGCGTCGGGTTCGACGATGACCGGGGTCTTGCCGCCCAGTTCGAGCGAGGCCTTGGCGATGTTGGTCTTGCAGTAGTCCAGCACGGCCTGGCCCGCCGTGACGCTGCCGGTCAGGGTGATCATGCCGACCGCCGGATGGGTGCAGAGCGTGCGGGCCACCTCATGCGACATGGTCAGGATGTTGACGACACCCTCGGGCAGGCCGGCTTCGGCGATCGCCTTGGCCACTTCATAGGCCGAGGTCGGCGTCGTGTTGCTGGGACGCACGACCACGGTATTGCCGGTGATCAGCGCCGGGATGACCTTGCGGATCAGGGTGTAGATCGGGAAGTTGAACGGGATCAGGCAGGCCACCACGCCGATCGGCACGCGCTTCAGCAGCAGGGCCTCGCCGGGATTGTCGCTTTCGATGATTTCGCCGTCGATGCGGCGCGCCCATTCGGCGTGATAGCGGGTCAGCTCGGCACCGTAGATCACCTCGCCGCGCGCATCGTCGAAGCTTTTGCCGCTTTCCAGCGCCAGGGCCTTGCCGATCGCGTCGGCATGACGCTCAAGGCAATCGGCCACGCGGCGCAGGGCGTCGCCGCGCTGGATCGCCGGCAAAGCGGCCCAGGATTTCTGCGCCTTGGCGGCGCGCTCGACGGCGGCGGTCGCCTCGTCGGGCGAGGCGGCGGGCACCTCGGCGAAGACTTTGCCGGTGGCGGGATTGGTAACACCGATTTTCATTTTAGACTCCGGGCCCGCAGGCGCGCTCGATGTCGCGATCGAGCGTTTTGACGCAGGCAAAGAAATGATAGGCCCCCCAGAAACCGGTCGGGGTCAGGCAGAGCAGGGCCAATTGCAGCGAATGGGCGTCGGCGGTGGTGCTGCCCGCGATCCAGTCGCTGAGAAGGCCGACCAGTTGCGGCGCGACGATCAGATTGCCGACATTGCTGGCCAGGATGGTGATGGCGCAGAACTGGGCCCGCATGCGGGGCGGCGCCAGATTGTTCAGCACGCCGTAGGTCGGGCCGATATAAAAATAGATGACCGGGATGAAGATCCACAGCATCGCCTTGGCGATCAGCAGCGAATCGGTGGCGAACAGGATGATCGAGGGGATCGTCGCCAGGCCGATGCCGGCACCGATCAGGCGCGAGACGCGGCAGGGCGCCTTCATCGACGGCAGGCTGAGCAGCCAGCCGGTAACCAGGGTCGCGGCGATGCCGCCGATCAGGTGGACCGGCCCGGTAATGGCGCCGGCGTCGCTGGCGTTCAGCCCGTACTTGCGCTGCAGATAGGCTTGCAGCCAGAAGGTCAGGCCCCAGCCCCACAGGCAGGTCGCGGCGCTGCCGACGATCCAATGCACCGCCGAACGCTGGCTGAGCAGGAAGCGGAAGGTTTCCGCGAAGGACGGCGCGCTCTGGTCGGTGGAGACGCAGTCATATTGCCCACGCTTGGGCTCGCGGATGGTGAAATGCACAAGGGCTCCGACCACGATGCCGGGAACGCCGAGGAACAGGAACACGTCGCGCCAGCCATAATGGTCGGCGATCGGGCCGGCCACGTCGTAGGCGACCCAAGCACCGAGAGGGGCGCCGAGCGAGAATATGGTCAGCGCCATCGGCCGGCGGAGCGGCGGGAAATAGTCGGAAATGATCGAATTGGCCGCCGGCGATCCGCCCGCCTCGCCGATGCCGACGCCGATGCGGGCCAGCAGGAACTGCATATAGTTCTGCGCCAGTCCGCAACAGACCGTCAGCGTCGACCACGCCACCATCGAGATGGTGATGATGTTGCGGCGGTTCTTGCGGTCGGTCAGCATCGAGATCGGGATGCCGAACGAGACGTAGAAAAAGGCCAGGGAGACGCCGGTCAGGAAGGCGACGCCGGAATCGGTCAGGTTCAATTCGATCCTGATCGGTTCCAGCACCGTCGAGATGACATAGCGATGGGCGATGCTGATCGTATAGACCAGGCACATGACGATCAGCACGTACCAGCGCTGAAACGCCGCCGATTCCTTGGGAGTCTCCGTTAGCGTCTCCAAGGTGGGCGCCTCCATCAGAGGCCGCCCATCAGGACGTATTTCAACTCGACGAAGTCCTCGATGCCGTATTTCGAGCCTTCGCGGCCCAGGCCCGATTGCTTGACGCCGCCGAACGGCGCCACTTCGGTCGAGATCAGGCCTTCATTGACGCCGACGATGCCCGATTCCAGGGCTTCGGCCACGCGCCACACCCGCCCGATGTCGCGGCTGTAGAAATAGGCCGACAGGCCGAATTCGGTGGCGTTGGCGCGGGCGATCGCCTCGGCCTCGTCGTGGAAGCGGAACAGGGCGGCGACCGGGCCGAAGGTTTCCTCGCCGGCGATGGTCATTTCGTCGCTGGCGTCGGTCAGGATGGTCGGTTCGTAGAAGGTGCCGCCCAGGCTGTGCGGCTTGCCGCCGCAGGCGATCTTGGCACCCTTGCCGAGCGCGTCGGCGACATGGCTTTCGACCTTGGCAAGCGCCGCCTTGTTGATCAGCGGGCCCTGGTCGGTCGGGCCGGTCAGCGCATTGCCGACTTTCAGTTCCTTGACGGCCGCGGCCAGTTTGGCGGCGAAGGCGTCATAGATCTTGTCCTGGACATAGAAGCGGTTGACGCAGACGCAGGTCTGGCCGGTATTGCGGAACTTCGAGGCCATGGCGCCGCGTACCGCGGCATCGAGATCGGCGTCGTCGAACACGATGAAGGGGGCGTTGCCGCCCAGTTCGAGCGACACCTTCATGATGCTGTCGGCGGCCTGGCGCATCAGCAGCTTGCCGGTGCGGGTCGAGCCGGTGAAGGTCAGCTTGCGCACATGCTTTGATCCCATCAGCGCCCCGCCGATGGCCGGCGCGTCGCCGGAAACCACGTTGAACACGCCGGCGGGAATGCCGGCTTCGGCGGCCAGATCGGCCAGGGCCAGGGCCGACAGAGGGGTTTCCTCGGACGGCTTCAAGACCATCGTGCAGCCGGCGGCCAAGGCCGGGCCGGCCTTGCGGGTGATCATCGCCAGCGGGAAGTTCCACGGCGTGATGGCGGCGACCACGCCGATCGCCTCCTTCAAGACGATGATGCGGGCATCGGCCTTGTGCGACGGGATGACGTCGCCATAGACGCGCTTGGCCTCTTCGCCGAACCATTCGAGGAAGCTGGCGGCATAGGCGACTTCGCCCTTGGCCTCGGCCAGCGGCTTGCCCTGTTCCAGGCTCAGCAGCTCGGCCAGCTCGTCCTGGTGTTTCAGCATCAGGGCCGACCATTGCCGCAGCGCCGTGGCGCGGGTCTTGGCGGTCAGCTTCTTCCAGGATTTGAAAGCCTGGGCGGCGGCTTCGATGGCCTGCTCGGTCTCGGCGGCGCCGCCCTTGGCGACGTTGGCGATGACCTGCTGGGTGGCCGGGTTGAGGACCGGGTAGGTGGCGGTGCCCGCCACCCACTGGCCGTCGATGAAATGCTCCTGATGCAGGAAGCGGCTCATGCGAAGGGTCCTTCGGCCGGCCGCGGCGTGCGCGCGATGCGCTTGCCGGCGGTGTAGTCGTTGATCAGGTCGCACGGGGTGTAGTTGCGGTCCAGTTCATGCAGCTCGGCGGCATCCAGGGCGGTGTCGAGGGCGGCGACCGCGCTGTCGAATTGTTCCACCGTGTCGGCACCGACCAGCATGCAATCGATGCCGGGCTGGTTCAGCACCCAGGACTGGGCGATCTGCGCATTCGGCACCCCCCGCCGCTTAGCGACGCGCTGCACCGACTGGGCGATTTCCAGCGAGGCCGGATCGCCATACATCTGCGCGGTGAAGAAATCGGTCTGGTTGCGGGTCGAATTGGCGTCGCCCGACAGCAGGCCGCGCGCCAAGGGGCTGAACACCGAGACGCCGATGCCCTGATCCTGGCAGAACGGGATCATCTCGCGCTGCTCTTCGCGGTACGCGCAGTTCAGCTGCAGCTGCATGTTGATCGGCTTGGTCCAGCCATGGCGCTCGCAGGCCATCAGGATCTTGGCCAGCTGCCCGACCGTCATGGTCGAGACGCCGACATAGCGGGCCTTGCCGGCGCGCACGATGTCGTTCATCGCCTGCATGGTTTCCTCGACTGGGGTGTTCACGTCGAAGAAATGCAGCATGTAGATGTCGAAATACTCCATGCCGGCGCGGGTCAGGGACAGGTCGATACTATCCATGATGTGCTTGCGCGAATGGCCGCTGGCATTGATGCCGGGGCGGGTGCCGTAGCCGACCTTGGTGGTGACCACCACGTCGTCGCGGCGGACCAGGCGCTTGAGGATGCGCCCGACCACTTCCTCGCCGACGCCGGCCGAATAGAAATCGGCCAGGTCGATGAAGTTCACGCCCTTGTCGAGGGCATGCTTGACGATCGGCTCGCTCTGCTGCTCGTCAAAGATCCACGGCTTCCACTTCGGGGTGCCCATATTCATGGTGCCCAGGCAGAGGCGCGACACTTCGAGGCCGGAATGGCCCAGGCGGACGGTCTTCATGATGGGAGTTCCTCAGCCCTTGGGCGTGTAGAAGGGGTTGCTGACCTTGTTGACGACCTTTTCCAGGTCGGCGCGCAGCGGCAGCCCGTTCAGCGCCGCGCGGATGGCGGTGCGGCAGGCGTTGTAATTGTTGGTGTAGACGGCATCGAGGTCGTTGCAGTTGGGGTTGACCCAATTGGCGGTGACGACGGCCCAGTTATCCTCGGCTTCGGCCGGCAGGGTGCCGTCGAGCAGGGCCTCGGTGATCGCCTTGGCGATGCCGGCCTGCGAGGCGCCCCAGGTGGCGTTGTCATGCATGTCGTTGACGCCGACGGTGGCCTTGTTGACATAGAGGGTGACCGGCTTCACCGGAATATTGGGCTGGGCCACCACCATGAAGGGGATATGCCCCGGCGAGGGCTGGGCCAGGGCGCCGGCGAAAGCGACGCCAGCCGGGCCGGAGCGGGGCCCCATCACGATGTTGATGTGGGCGGCGTTCGGGCCGGGACCTTCAAAGCCTTCACCGATATAGACGTCGAGCAGTTTCATGTTTTCCTCGATAAGATTGGAAGAATTGTTCGTTCAGCCGTGAACGAGAACCAGATTGGGCGGCGTGCCGCCCGAATTGGGTTTGCCGAAGCGCTGGATCAGCCAGGTGCGGAACAAGGCGATGGCGGTATCTTCCAGCCCGTCCGGATGGGTGATCAGGTAATAGCCATAGCCGTCATCCAGGCTGGCCTCGAAGGGTTTCACCAGGCGGCCGCTGGCGATTTCATCCTCGAACAGGGTGGTGTCCACCAGAGCCAGGCCTTCGCCGGAGAGAGCGTATTGCACCGCCAGCATCGCCGTGTCGAAAACGATGCCGCGATCGATGTCGAGCCCCTTGAGCCCGGCCTGCTGCGAGAATTCCGACCACATATGGTGGCGGGGCAGCTTGTTGATGCGGACATGGATGATTTCGTTGTCGGCGATGAAGGACGCCAGATCCTTGCCTTCATGGCGCTTGGCCAGATCGGGATGGCAGAGGATGCCCAGCTTCACCGGCCACAGCAGGTCCGAGATGAATTCGGTGACGGTCGGCTTGGAATAGACCACCGCGACGTCCACGTCGGTGGGCGGCGGGCCGACGCCATAGGGGCTGACCAGATCGATCTCGACGTCGGGGATCTCGCTGCGGAAATCGCGCATGATCGGCACCGCCAGATAGGCGGCGAAGCTGGGCGGCATCTGGACGCGCAATGTCCGTTTGCTCGGCGCGCCCTCGTTCCTGATGTCGTCGAGCGCATATTCCAGCCGGTCGAAGGATTTGCTCACCGCGGCCAGCAGCACGGCGCCGGCCTTGGTCATCTCGAGCGAATGGGGGCGCCGCTCGAACAATTGGGTGCCGAGCAGTTTCTCGATCGACAGCACATGGCGCGACAGCGCGCTTTGTGAAATGAACAAGGCGTTGGCGGCGGCGGTGAAGCTGCCATATTTGGCGACGCCCTCGAAAGCCCGCAAGGCGTTCAGCGGCAGCCAGCGCCGATTATTGAGGACATTGTCCTCGGCCGCCTCGGTCGGCGGCGCGTTCGAGCCCGGAGTTTTCTCCAAGGTCTCTCTCCCCGAAATATCGTTATTCGTTATCCGCCACTGTGATCTTGACCGGCCCGGATCATCAAATGCCTTTTTGCGATAGGGGTATCGATTTTCTCCGCTTCGGCATCGACGGGGATTGTGAAAAGACTTTAGAGGGTAAGAGATAGTCCGGTGCGCGAGCCTTTTTTGCCGCAGTGCAAAATAACGGTTGGCCGCCAGGGGAAATCAAAGGTCAGGCCAAGCTGACCTTCTAAATAAATCGCCGAGAAAAATTGGGCGATGCAACATGGGGAGGAGACATTTATGCCATCCAGTAAAGGCAATCTTTACGGCTGTTCGCTGGAAAGCCGGAAATTCGCGCGCCTGCTGCTCTCGGGAGCGGCCCTGTGCGCCCTGTCGGTTCCTGCCATGGCGCAGCAGTCGTCGAAGGACGATCTCAGCCTCCAGGAAGTGGTGGTGACGGCGCAGCGCCGCGCGGAAAACCTGCAGGACGTGCCGATCGCCATCCAGGCGATGACCGGCGACACGCTGGCGCAGCTGAACATCGAGAACTTCGACGACATGACCAAGGCGCTGCCCAACGTCACGGTGTCGAGCTTCGGCCCCGGCCAGTCGAACATCTATATGCGCGGCCTGTCGGTCGGCAACACCGGCGGCCAGCAGGGCAGCGGCGGCACCGGTTCCTTCCCGAACGTCTCGGTCTACCTCGACGACCAGTCGGCGCAGGTGCCGGGCCGCAACCTCGACATCTACGCCGTCGACCTGCAGCGCGTCGAAGTGCTCGAAGGCCCGCAGGGCACGCTGTTCGGTTCGGGCGCCCAGGCCGGCGTGGTGCGCTACATCACCAACAAGCCCGACCTCGACAAGCTGCAAGCCAAGGTCAATGCCGGCGCCGCCGGCACTTTGCATGGCGACACCAGCGAGAATGCCGACGGCATGCTCAATATTCCGCTGATTCCGGGTACCGCGGCCTTGCGCGTGGTGATCTATGACGACAGCCGCGGCGGCTACATCAACAATGTGCCGGGCACCTTCGTGCGCCATGCCTCCGACGCGACCTATGTCCCGGGTTACGCCAAGGCCATTTCCAACTCGCCCAGCGGCATCGATTCGGCCAACAACAGCGCGCTGGTCGGCAATGCCATCAACCCGGTCGAGTATAAGGGCGTGCGCGCCGGTCTGGCCTATAAGTTCAACGACGATTGGGATGCCTTGCTGACCCAGTCCTTCCAGCAAATGAACGCCCAGGGCGTGTTCTACGACACCCCGTTCAGCTCGGACGGCCAGAAGCTGCCGGACCTGTCTGTGCAGCTCTACAACCCGTCGTGGGACAAGGACAAGTTCGAGAACACCGCCCTGACCGTCAACGGCAAGATCGGCGATCTCAGCCTGGTCTATACCGGCGCCTATCTGGACCGCACGGTCGACCAGGTGCAGGACTACACCAACTATTCCCGCGGCCTTTATGCCAGCTACTACCAGTGCACGATCACCGGCGGCAAGGCGACACAGTGCTATTCGCCGGCCGCTTACTGGCGTGACCACGAAGAAGACAAGCATCTCAGCCAGGAAGTGCGCCTCAGCACGCCCTCCGATTGGCGTATCCGCGCCCTCGGCGGCTTCTTCTGGGAAGATTTCCAGGTCGAGGAGACCACCGACTTCTTCTATGGCAGCCCCAACACCGGCTTTGCCCAGATCGCTCCGCCGCCGGGCGCAAACGTCAATAATCCGGGCCTCCGCGCGCCGGGCGACGCCTTCATCAACGACATCAAGCGCGGCTATACCCAGGACGCGCTGTTCGCCTCGGTCGATTACGACATCATCCCCAAGGTGCTGACCGTGACCGCCGGCACCCGCTGGTACCACTTCGACAATTACGAGCATGGCGCCGCCGGCGGCGGTTGCATCCCGTACTGGGGCTGCAGCACGGTTTCGCCGCACTACGTCACCAATCTCGGCAATCTGAAGAGCAGCTATGAAGGCGCCAAGAGCCGCGCCAACATCACCTGGCACGTGACCGACGACGCCATGGTCTATTACACCTTCTCGCAGGGCTTCCGTCCGGGCGGCTTCAACCGCCTGGCCAAGACCACCGGCGCCGTGCTGTCGCCGGGCGACAAGTGGGTGACCCCGCTGTCCTTCTCGCCCGATACGCTGCAAAACAACGAAATCGGCTTCAAGACGCAGTGGCTCAATCACCGCATCGAACTGGACGGCGCGATCTACCAGGAAAACTGGAACCACGTGCAGACCTACGTGTTCGACCCGCAGGCCAGCCTGGGCGACGTGTCCTTCACGTCCAACGCCGGCAATTACCGGGTGCGCGGCATCGAACTGCAGGGCACGGCGCGCGTTACCTCGGCGCTGACCCTGTCGGGCGGCGGGGCGATCAATGCCAGCCAGGCGACCAGCGCGGTCGCCCTGGTCGGTAGCGATACCCAGGGCCACAGCAGCGTGCCGCTGCCGTCGACCTACGCCACGCCGTTCGGTACCGTCGGCGATTCGCTGGCTCTGTCGCCTTTGTTCAAGGGCAATATCCGGGCGCGCTACGAGTTCGAGGTGAACGACTATCTGCCGTTCTTCCAGATCAGCCTCGAACATTCGTCGCACACCCATTCGGCCACGGGCGTCTACAACAACTTCACCCAGGCGCCGATCACCATGGGCGATCTGTCGATGGGCGTGACCAAGGACGCCTGGAGCATCCAGGCCTATTGCGACAACTTCACCAATGCGAAGGGCATTCAGTTCACCAGCAATTCGCAGTGGGTGAAGGCCGACACCGTCTCCCGTCCGCTGACGGCGGGTGTGCGGATCTCGTACGAGTTCAACTAAGGCAAGGGACCGGCGGCGACGTTATCGTCGCCGCCGGTTTCTCCGATCCCTATTCTGCGTTGAGGCGTTCTGCCATGCGGACCAGATCCGCCAGGGAGGACGCCTCCATTTTTTTCATCATCTGGGCGCGGCATACCTTCACCGTGATGTCGCTCAGGCCCAGTTGGGCGGCGATCTGCTTGGTCAGCTTGCCCTGCACCACCATCCCCATGACTTCACGTTCCCGCGGGCTCAGCGTGGCATAGGCGGCGTGCACCTTTCCCTCGCTCTGCTGGGCGCCGCGCCGCTTATAGCTCAGCTCCAGCCCCCGATGGATGGCGTCCAGCAGTTCCTGGTCGCGGAACGGCTTGGTCAGGAAGTCGATGGCGCCGCCCTTCATGGCGCGCACCGACATCGGTATGTCGCCATGGGCGGTGATGAAGACGATCGGAATGTCGGGCCGCGTGGCGGCCAGTTCGTCCTGCACGTCGAGGCCGTTGCGGCCGGGCATGCGGACGTCCAGCACCAGGCAGAGCGGGGCGTCGGGCAACGTCCAGCGCAGGAATTCCCCGGCCGAGGCGAAGGTGTGCGCCACCAGCCCGACCGAGCCGATCAGATTGTCGATGGCGCCGCGCATGGACGGATCGTCGTCGATGACCGCGACGATCGCGCCGGCGGCGACGGGGTTGAAGTCGTCGGTCATGTCCTCTCTCCCGGCAGGGTGACTTTGAAAATGGCGCCGCGCGGGCTGTTCGGCTCGGCCCAGATGCGGCCGCCGTGACCCTCGATAATGGAACGGCAGATGGCAAGCCCGATTCCCATGCCGCCCTGCTTGGTGGTGGTGAAGGCCTCGAACAGGCTGTCGGAGACGGCGGGATCTAAACCCTGCCCAGTGTCCTCGACGCTGAGCTCGATGCCGCAATCGTCGGTGCCGCGGGTGCGGATCTGCACGATCTGCTCCTCGCCGGCGGAGCCGGACTGGGACTCCAGGGCGTTAACCAGCAAATTGATCACCACCTGCTCCAATTGCACGCGATCGGCCAGGATCAGCGGCAGATCCTTTGCAAGAGACAGGCGCAGCGCGATCTGCCGCTCGTCGATCTGGCGGCGGGTCAGGATCAGGCTCTGCTGCACGACCTCGTTGAGGTCGATCCATTCCTTGCTGATTTCGGTCTGCGTTACATGGGCGCGGATGCGCTTGATGATCTCGCTGGCCCGGTTGGCGTCGGAAACGATGTCGTGGATCGAGCGCGACGCCCGCTCCAGATTGGGCGGCTCGGCGCCCAGCCAGCGCGCGCAGGCATTGGCGTTGGTGATCACGGCGGCCAGCGGCTGGTTGATCTCATGGGCGATCGAGGCCATCAGTTCGCCCAGCGTCGTGGCGCGGGCGACGCGCGCCAATTGCAACTGCGCCTCGTGAGCCATGCTGCGCGCCGCCTCGATCTTGAGGGCCAGAAAGGTGGTCGCGCCGATCGCCAGCAGGCTGATCGAGGTGTTGATGATGCCGGTGCGGAAATTTCCGTCCGGGGTCAGGTGATAGCTGAGCAGGGTCAGCACCATGCAGGCGGCCGACACCGCGATCACCCCGCGGCGCCGGCAGAAGCCCTGCGAAAGCAGGACGACGACGACATAGAAGGTCGCCAGGGCGATCTCATAATCGGTCACCGTGTCGACCAGGAAGATGGCCGTGGCGAGGCCGGCGGTCAGGAAAGGCAAGCTGCGGTTCATGGCGGTCACCGGATATAGCTGCCGAGCAGTTCGATCAGCTCGGCCGTCGCCTCTTCCTCGTGCGGCGAGGGCGAGCGGGCGGGGTCGATCATGTGCGTGCGGATATGGTCGTTCAGCACGGCGGCGATGGCGCCGTTGATGGCGCCCCGGCTGGCGGTCAGCAGGCGGACGATTTCGGTGCAGCCCTGCTCGGCCTCGATGGCGCGTTCCAGCGCGTCGATCTGCCCGCGCAATCGGCGCACCCGGTTGAGCAGCCTTTGCTTGTCGGAGATGGAATGTTTCATGACGGCCTCGAAATACCTACCGGTATAGTTGCTATATACCCACTGGAGTATATATGACTTCTCCCGCACCGCAAAAGCAAGGCCGATACGGTGTGTTCGACAACAAGGATTCGATAATGAACCCGCGACCTAGCAGCCAACCCGACGAGTGCGACAGTAGACGCTTTGCGTCCGCTTTCGTGACTGCCGGCGCCCGCTTTGCTCGGGGCGCGCAGATGGCCTGACCGGCCGTCCGCCTCCTGAGCGTTTAGACATCAGGAGGCTTTCATGACCAACCATACCCATACCAATCACTGCTGGAGCGTCACGCCCGAGCTGGCCCTGCTTCTGTGCGGCCCGCGCCCGGCGCGGCGGTTCTTCTCGTTCCGGCGAACCGTCCAGAATGAGCGTCTCGAACGCGGCTGGTTCTGCCGCCCCGAGTAAATAATACCCCATGGCCTATTTGTCGGTGTGCGTCCTGAGGGACGCGCACCGCTGAATCACGCCCTCATATCCAATTCATTCTTTTGGGATTTCATCATGACCAAGGTTTTTACCGGCGCGCGGCTCGGCTGCGCGACCGCGATCGTGCTTTGCCTTCAGCTTCCCGTTTTCGCCGGCGCCGAGGCCGATGCCGAGTCCGCGGCGGCCCACGCGCAGGAAGCCGACATGGGCGGCAGCGTCGAAGAGCTTGTGGTGACAGGATCTGCCGCCCGCGTAGGCGCGGTGGATAATCCGACCGGTCCCGGCGACTATCTGCTGACCAGTGAGAATTGGTCGGACGTGATGGCGGGGACGAGCGCCCTGGCGCTGGTGAAAAATCTCCCTGGCGTCACCTTCACCTCCACCGACGCTTACGGGCTCGATCTCTCGGACGGTTTTCTGCTGGTGCGCGGCTTCCGTCAGAATGAGTTGGCGATCACCTTTGAAGGCATCCCCCTCAATGACGGAAGCTATGGCAGCGTCACCGGAACGGCGCCGCTCAATATCGGAGTGACGTCGAATATCGGCTCGGTTCAGATCTCGCCCGGTTCGGCGCGGGTGAGCACATTCTCGAACACCGGCGATGGTGGCGAGATCCGCTACTCGCTGGCGGATGTGAAGGCCAAACCGGAATTCGACGCCGTCCAAGGCTATGGCAGCAACAATACCATCGTCACCGGCGCGACCGTTCAAACCGGCCAGATCAGCGAGAACGGCCCCCGGGTTCTGCTGGGCGTCGAGCGTATTTCCAAGGACAAATATACCGGCGACGGCACGCAATACTCGCTGCGCGCCGACGCCAAAATCGTCCAGGACGTTCCCTGGGGTGATGTCTCGGCTTTCTTCTCCTACGCCCATTTTGGCATCTGGGGCTACAACAACACGTCGTTCGACATGCTGTCCAAGCTGGGCTGGGACGGCACCGATATCCTTTATCCAAATTACAGCCGCGCCGTTTTCATCAATAATCCGGCCAACGCCAACCTCTCTTGCGGCGCCTATACCTGCGGGCAACTGGCGGGGCTCGTTCCCTACGACACCGGCCAGACGACGAATGATTACGTCGGAAACCTGACCCATCATTTCCGCCTGTCCGATTCTTTGTCGGGCAGCGTCATGGGCTACGCGGCGGTCAGCAGCTCGGACATCGAGATCTCGGATGTGTCCACGCCGTCCCAGACCGGCGCGCCGTTCTCCGCGCTGGTGTGGCAGACGCGGCCGCAGCGGTTCGGCGGCACGGCCGATCTGAGCTACAAGAGCGAAAACAACATCCTGTCGGCAGGAGGCTGGATCGAGACCGCCACCTCGACCTCCCGGTTCGCCTCCTATAACGAGCCGCTCCTCGGTCAGGGCGCGCCGCTTCAGGCGATCGGGCCTTACGACACCTATGGCGGGCCGTTTCAGATCCGGAATCAGTCCGCCTGGACCACGCGGTCTCTGCAGTTCTATGTCGAGGATGCCTACATGCCCGTCGATTCCCTGACGCTCACGGCGGGTTTCAAGGCGGCGGATTTCGTGACCAGCGGCGGCGGCAATGGCCCCGACCAGGCGCCGAACGGCACGCTGGCGGCCAGGGATCCGTTCCTGCCGAAAGTCTCGGCCGATTGGCGTCCGACCGATCAGGACACGCTCTACCTCGACATCGCCGAGACGATGATCGGCTATCGCGTTTCATCGCGGGGCAATATCGGCCCGGTCTCTTCGGCCTGGGCCGCGGACAGCCAGGCGATTTTCGAGGCGGCCGCCCCCACCTTGAAGCCGGAGAAGGACTGGAACTTCACGATCGGCGGCTATCACGATTTCGGCCCGCTCAGCGTCAATCTCGACGCCTATTACGGCATCGTGCTCAATCGGCTGCTCAACGGCACCAGCGGGCCGCAATATGCGCCGGTACGGTCGGTGGGGATCGTGCCGCAGTCCCAACTCGTCGGCGCCGATGCGATCGTCAGCTCGAAATTGCCTTTCGGGTTCGAGGTCTCGCAATCGGTCTCGGTCAGCAAGCTGCGCTATGGCGACAATCTCGACGTGACCGGCGACATCGTGCCGCTGAAGGGGCACTATCAACCCGGCTATCCCGGCGTGTCCTTGATCTCGCAGGCGTCGTTCAAGCAGGACGGCTTCGAGGTCGGTCTGACCAGCGCGGTCTATCTCGACGAGCCCTTCACCTACTCCAACGACATCCATGTGCCTACCTATTGGCAGGTGAATGGACGCTTGTCCTATCATCTGCAGAGCACGGACGAGATGCCCGATCTGGTCTTCCGATTGGATGCGAACAACCTGTTGGACCGCCACAATATCGGATCGGTCGGTATCGGCGGCTATTCGGTCACCGGGGACTATCAAACCTTCATGCGATCCGCCCCCAGGCAATTGCTGTTCACGATTTCCGCCAAATACTGACCAGGGCAGGGATGAAGATGAAATCGTAACGCTCTTTGGATAGAGTGCCCGTCTGTAAGCGTGCAGGAGGTCGACAGATGGAGCCCACATCCCTGACCGGGCCGGTCTATACCTATAGCCTCTCGGTCAAGGCCAACAAGGTGTCCGGCAGTTCGATCCGGGACTATATCGACGCCAACACCCAGCCGGGCGCCGCCTTCAACCAGGCGGTCGCCGAGGCCGACCAGGCCGCGCGCGCCAGCAGCGCGGTCAAGGGCAAGTCGATCCAGGATTATGTCGCGGCCCATCGCGGCGTGTTCAACTTCGCCACGTCGGCGAACGGCAATGACGGGCAGGGCAAGTCGATCGAAGAGTACGTCTCCGGCGAAAGCGCATCCTCCGCTGCGTCGTCCTCTTCGTCCGCGTCTTCGGCTGCGTTGCTCTCCCAGCTGACCAGCACCGGCACCGAGCAGGGCAAGACCTTCCAGGATTATCTGAACAGCGCCGAGGGAACGGCTTCTTCGACCGCATCGTCGGCGGCCTCGGCCGTTTCCTCCGCCGCTCAGGGCATCACGACGCCCTGACATGACCAGCTACAGTTCCGCCAAGACCGTCCTGCTCATCATACTGGAAGGCGCGCTGTTCGCCGCGCTCAGCTGGTATGTCCGCCTGCTCGACGGATCTCCGATCGACCCCATCCTCGATGGCGCGGCCCAATGGCAGCGGCTGCTGCTGGCCGGCTGGTGGATCGTCGGCGGGCGGCTGGCCGTGCATTTCGGCCATCTGCTGCTGCGCCGGCACACCAGGGGGCAGGAAGTCCGCATGGTGTCGGACCTGGTTGCCGGGGGGATCTATCTGGCGACCTTGTTCGCCGTCATCCGCTTCGCTTTCGGCCTGCCGGTCGGGGGATTGCTGGCGACCTCGGGCATCATCGCGATCGTGCTCGGCCTGGCGCTGCAAAGCACCCTAGGCGACGTGTTCTCGGGCATCGCGGTCGGGCTCGAACGTCCTTACAAGCCGGGCGACATCATTACCGTCGACGGCGGGGTCGAGGGCACGGTAGTCGAGGTCAATTGGCGCTCGACATTGATCGCCACCGGAAACCACAACATCGTCATCATCCCCAACAGCATCATCGCCAAGTCGCGCCTCGAGAACCGCAGCGCGCCGACCACGGTGCGCGGCGACAACATCGTGTTGAGCCTGGATCCGCACATCGATCCGCGCCGCTGCGTCGCAGCCCTTGGAGCCGCCGTGCGCGCCTGCCGGATCCCGATGTCGGACCCGTCGCCGTCGGTGCTCTGCAACGGTCTGCAAGGGGACGGCGCGCGCTATGAGATCTGGTATTCGGTGCCGACCAGCCGCGACCTCTCGGCGGCCCGCACGGAGCTCTTCACCCAGGTCCACCGGCATCTCCGCCATGCCGGCATTCCCCTGGCGGTGCCTGGGCGCGCCCATACCGTCCCGGTAAAGGTGCCGACCATCGGCGACCTGCTGGAACAGTCCGAGATCTTCGGCATCCTTGCCGCCGAGGAGCGGGCGGTGCTGGCCGAGCATTTCGTCAAGGTCTCGTACGAAGTGGGCGAGGTGCTGGTCAAGGAAGGCGATCCGCCCTCGAAGCTCTATCTTCTGGCCTCCGGCACCGTCGAAGTCGGTATAAGGGGCAGATCGCTGTCGATCAGCCGACTGGGGCCGGGCGAGGCGTTCGGCCTGATCGCCCTGATCACCGACACGCCCTATTCGGTGTCGGCGACGGCGATGACGAGCCTGTCCGCCTATCGCATGACCAAGGAAAGCATCGCCGCCGCGATCAAGGCCCGGCCGCAACTGATGGTCGGACTGGAGGCGCTGGCCAAACGCGGCCAGGAAATCCTCGAACGGGAACTGGCATCGCACGAGCAGGCGCCGCTCAAGAACCAGGAGATGTTCTTGTCCCGGCTGCGGCAGTTCCTGCACCGTCTCGGCGCTTAACTCTTCTTTCGCCTGGCGGCGAACTGGTTCAGGGTCTCGACCGCGATCGAAAAGGCGATGGCGGCGTAGATATAGCCCTTTGGCACATGGAATCCGGCGCCGTCGGCGACCAAGGTCATGCCGACCAGCAGCAGAAAGCTCAGCGCCAGCATCCTGACCGTCGGATGCTTGTGGATGAAGACGCTGAGCGGGCCGGAAGCCAGCAGCATGATGCCGACGGCGATGATGATGGCGGTGGCCATCACCAGGAAATGCTCGGCCATGCCGACGGCGGTGATCACGCTGTCGAGCGAGAAGACGATGTCGAGCACCATGATCTGCAGCACGACCGAGAGGAACGACACGCCTTTGCGCGCCGGGGCGTCCTCGGTTGTTTCGTCCTCGACCGCGTGATGGATCTCGACGGTGCCCTTGTAGAGCAGGAACAGGCCGCCGCCGATCAGCACCAGGTCACGCCAGGACAGCGCATGGCCGCCGATCTCGACCAGCGGGCGGGTCAGCCCGACGATCCAGCTGATGGTACCCAGCAGCATCAGGCGCGTGATCAGCGCCAGGCCCAGCCCGACCTTGCGCGCGCCGTCCTGCCTTTCGGCGGGCAGGCGGCCGGCCATCAGGGCGATGAAGACCAGATTGTCGACGCCCAGCACGATTTCGAGCACGGTCAGGGTCAAAAGGCTGGCCCAGATTTCCGGATCGGTCAGCCAGGACATGCATTGCTCCTATCGCGCGCGGCGCACCGGGTTGGCCATCACATTGCGGATGGCGAAGCTGGAATGGATGCGCAGGACGCCCGGCAATGTCGATAATACGTCGGTATGGACCCGCTCGAATTCGGCGGCGTTCTCGACCTCGACCTGAAGCAGATAGTCAGATCCGCCGGTCATCAGATAACATTCGCGGATCTCGGGATGGCGGCGCACCGCCACCTCGAAGCGCTTCAGATAGTCTTCGGTCTGGCGTTCGAGGGTGATGTTGACGATCACCGCGATCATCGAATCGCGCGCCGAATGGTCGGTGATCACCGTATAGCCGCGGATCACGCCGCCGCGCTCCAATAGGCGGATGCGGCGCAGGCAGGCGGAGGGCGACAGGCCGACCTCTTCCGCCAGCTTGGCGTTGCTCATGCGGGCGTCGAGGCGCAGCAGTCGCAGAATGTTTTGATCGATCGAATCCAATTTCGTGCGATATCGTGGAATAAAGGGCGATGAAATCCATATCGGCACAATTTTATGCGGCTGATCAACATAAAATTGCGCGATCATTGTGGCACCCTCAAAGCCTGTCCACTTTTGGGGGTTATGGGGTGGATTCCTATCTTTCGGGGTGTCTGAATCCGATGGTGGCAGCAGCGACATTGACCATCGATCTCGGCGCGTTGCGCGGCAATTACCGCGCCGTGCGCGCCGCCGCCGCACCAGCTTCCACCGGTGCGGTGATGAAGGCCGACGCCTATGGCCTGGGCGCCGAGCGCCTGGCGCCGGCGCTTTATGACGAAGGCTGCCGCGATTTCTTCTTCGCCCATCTGGCCGAAGCTTTGGCGCTGCGCCCGATCCTGGCGCCCGATGCCCGCCTGTTCGTGATGAACGGCCTGCAGCCCGGCACCGAGCGAATCTGCGCCGATTCCGGCCTGATCCCCATGTTGAATTCGCTGGAGCAGGTCGCCAATTGGTCGAAGCTGGGCGTTGCCGCTCCTTCGCCGCTGCCGGCCGTGCTGCAATTCGACAGCGGCATGTCGCGTCTCGGCATGGAGCCGGCGGAAGCGCGCCGTCTGGCCGCCGAGCCCGCTTTGCTGGCCGGGGTGAAGCCGCTCTATGCGATGAGCCATCTGGCCTGCGCCGACGATCCCAACGATCCCGAGAACGCCCAGCAACTGGCGGCGATGACCGATACGCGGGCGTTGTTCCCCGCACTCCCCCTGTGCCTGGCCAATTCCGGCGGCGTGTTCCTCGGCCCCGATTTCCATGGCGCTTTGGTACGCCCCGGCATCGCGCTCTATGGCGGTATTCCCAACCCGCCCGCCGAAAAGGCAATTTCGCCGGTGGTGCGCCTCGACGTGCCGGTGATCCAGACCCGCACGGTGCCGGCCGGCACCCGCATCGGCTATGGCGGCGATTTCGTCGCCCCCACCGAGATGCGCCTGGCCGCCATCGAGGCCGGCTATGCCGACGGTTTGCCGCGCCATCTGGGCGGTACCGGCGCCGCCTTCTTCGAGGGCGTGCGGCTGCCGATGGTCGGGCGCGTCTCGATGGACAGCGTGGTGATCGACATCTCCGCTCTGCCGCCCGGCACGCTGCATCTCGGCAGCCGGGTCGAACTGATCGGTCCACACCAGACCTTGGATCAGTTCGCCGACGCCGCCGACACCATCGCCTATGAAATCCTGACCCGCCTGGGCCGGCGCTATCAGCGCATCTATAAGGAATAATCCATGAGGATCGTCATTCTCGGCGCCGGCGTGATCGGTGTCACCTCCGCCTATTACCTGGCCAAGGCCGGCCACGAAGTCACCGTGCTGGACCGCCAGCCGGGCCCGGGGCTCGAGACCAGCTTCGCCAATGCCGGCGAGATTTCGCCCGGCTATGCCTCGCCCTGGGCGGCGCCGGGTATTCCGATGAAGGCGCTGAAATGGATGTTCATGCAGCATGCGCCGCTGATCATCCGCCCCGCCGCCGCGCTGGCCGAGTTGCCCTGGATGATGGCGATGCTGGCCAATTGCACCGAGGCGCGCTACGCCGTCAATAAGGGCCGCATGGTCCGCCTGGCCGAATATAGCCGCGACTGCATGATCGATCTGCGGGCCGAGACCGGTATCGAATACGACCAGCGCACCCAGGGCACGCTGCAGGTGTTCCGCACCCAGAAGCAGCTCGACGGCGTCGCCAAGGACATCGAAGTGCTGCGCCAGGGCGGTGTGCCGTTCGAGGTACTGGACGTCGATGGCTGCGCCAAGGCCGAGCCGGGCCTGGCCGCCGTGCGCGACAAGCTGGTGGGCGGGTTGCGCCTGCCGAACGACGAAACCGGCGATTGCTACAAATTCACCCAGGAAATGCTTAAGCGTGCCGAGGCTTTGGGCGTGCGCTTCCTGTTCTCGCGCCCCGTCTCCCGCCTGCGCGCCGAGAACGGCCGCATCCGCGCCGCCGAGACCGAGCAGGGGCCGGTCGAGGGCGATGTGTTCGTCTCCGCTTTGGCCAGCTATGGCCCGGGCTTCCTGCGCAATCTGGGCATCGACCTGCCGGTCTATCCGGTCAAGGGCTATTCGATCACCGTGCCGATCGTCAACGAGGCGATCGCTCCGGTTTCGACCGTGATGGACGAAACTTTCAAGGTGGCGATCACCCGCCTGGGCGACCGTATCCGCGTGGGCGGCATGGCCGAGATCGCCGGCTTCGCGCTCGATCTGCCGCCGGCCCGCAAGGAGACGCTGGTCCATTCGGTGGAAAGCCTGTTCGCCGGCGCCGGCGACCAGAGCCGCGCCAGCTTCTGGACCGGCCTGCGCCCGATGACGCCGGACGGCACGCCAGTGATCGGCGCGACCCGCTATGACAATCTCTATCTCAATACCGGCCACGGCACGCTGGGTTGGACCATGGCGTGCGGCTCGGGCCGCGTGCTGGCGGATCTGATCAGCGGCAAGAAGCCCGAGATCGAAACGGCCGACCTGGCGCTGTCGCGCTATCGGTGACTAGCTTCAGTCGCCTCGTCGGCGGGGAACATGCTCTCTAAGCGCAGTTCCTGCGCCGCCGTGGCGTTGGGCGTTCCTACCGTCGTCACCATCGAGAAATAGCGCAGTACCCGCCCGCCGCGAATGAATCCCAGCGGGACCACCGGCGAAGGGGCGGCGAGGTCGATCGCCTTGGGCACGCCCCAGGCCGGGTCGATGCCGGGATAGGCGAGCAGGGCGGCCAACAGCGCTTCGTTGCCCGCCGTCTCGCGGCGCAAGCGCTGGAGCAGCGCTTGGGCGACGATCGGCCAGTCGGCAATGAAGGGCCGCAGAGCGGCCGGATCGAACATCAGATGCAGGATATTGCGCGGCGCCGGAAAGTCCGCCAGATCGATGAAGCGTCCGAAGAAACGCGGTGCCGCCTGGTTGGCTTTGAGCACGGTCCAGTTGCGATCCATCACCATGGCCGGGAAGGGTTCGTGCTGGGTCAGCATGCGGTCCAGCGCCCGCGTCACGCTGGCCATTTCGGCCGCGTCCCACGGCGCCTCGGAATAGACCGGCGCATAGCCGGCCGCCAGCAGCATGGCATTGCGCTCACGCAAGGGAACCTCGAGGGTTTGCGCCAGATCGAGCAGCATCTGGCGGCTGGGCACGCTGCGGCCGCTTTCGACGAAGCTGATATGGCGTTGCGAGACGCCGCTATCGAGCGAGAGATCCAATTGACTGCGCCCGCGGACGGCGCGCCAGTGACGCAGCAGGTCTCCGGCGCCGCCGGCCGCGGGACGCATGATCAGGCCGCCCAGACGTGAGGCTGGAACGGTTCTTCGACCGGCGGCAGGGTGACGCTGCCGGTATAGTTGGTGATGGTCGAGGCGGCCACCGCCGCGATCACCTCCAGCAGATGCCGCTTGTCGAAGCCTGCCGCCAGGAAAGCCTCGATGGCCGGCTCTCCCAGCTTGCCGCGCGTCTCGATCAGGCTGCGCGCCAGTTTCGAGAGGGCGGCATGGCGGGGATCGCGCGGCAGGCCGCCGGCGCGGATCGCCTCGACGTCCGACTCGTCGATGCCCTGGCCGAGCGCCAGCGCCGAATGGAAGGCGACGGCCCAGCTGCAAGCATTGGTGACCGCGTTGGTCAGCAGCAGGATCTGGATCTCCGGCTCGCTGAAGCTGCCGCCATGGACCTTGCCGAACAGCCCGACCAGGCTGTCGAGCAGCACCGGCGAGGTGGACATGGTGCCCAGGATGTTGGGGATGAAGCCGAAGGCGCCCTGCAAGGCCTGCAGCGAGGCGCGAGACGCTTCGGGAGCGGTTTCGATGGTGTTGACGGGGAAGTTGCGCATTTTCGTGACCTCTGTCTGGGGGAACGTGATGGCAGGAAAATGCGCCGATGAGGGAATCGTCTCAATTACATGGGAGGTAATAGCCGATTTCAGTCCTCACAAGCGGTCGTTAACATTATAATTACAAAATCACCGTGGCAGAGGGGGGCTGCTTGACCAGATTTACCAAGGCGGGTTTTGTGATCGCGGGCGCGCTTCTGTTGATGCTGCCCGCCTTGTGGAACGGTTTTCCCTTCATCTTTTTCGACAGCGGCGACTATCTGTCTGCGCCCCTGACCGGCGAGCGCGTGGTCTATCGCGACCCGGTCTATGGCTTCTTCGCCATGCCGCTGCATGCCGGGTTCTCCCTGTGGGGCGTCGCCGCCGCGCAATGCCTGGCCGCCGCCTGGATCCTGTGGGAGACAGTGGGGCGGGTGCGGCCTGGCCAGGGGCGGGAAGGGGTCTATCTCGCCTCGATGGCGCTGCTGGCCTTCGGCTCGTCGCTGCCCTGGTTCACGGGCCAGATCATGCCCGACATCTGGGGCGCGCTGGCGGTGCCGATGATCTTCCTGCTGGCCCTGGGCGAATTGCCGCCGGTGCGGCGCGCCGTGATGGCGGCGCTACTGGCGGTCGCTCTGTCGTGCCATCTCAGCTTCCTGCCGCTGGGCGCCGGGCTGCTGGTGGTTCTGCTGCTGATGTACCGCCCGCTGACGCGGCACGGCTTGCCCGTCCGTCTGAAGGCGGTGGCGGGTATCGTGGCGGCGGCGCCGGTTCTGGTGGTGTGCGGCAATCTGGCCCTGGGCGGCCCGCCGGTACTGAGCGAGACAAGCCACGCCTTCCTGCTGGCCCGCCTGGTGCAGGACGGGCTGGCCCGCCAGACCCTCGAACGGCTCTGCCCCGATCCGACCTTGTCCCTGTGCGATCTGCGGACCCAATTGCCTGCAACCGCCAACGATTTCCTGTGGAGCGACAGCGAGGCCTTCGCCCGTGTCGGCGGCTGGCTGGGCAGCCGGCGCGAGGCGGATCGCATCATCTCCTCCAGCCTGCGCCTGTTCCCGCGCGACCATCTGGTCAGCGCCCTGCGCCTGTCAGCGGAACAGCTGATCGCCTTCTCGACCGGCGACGGGCTTGAATCGCAAGCCGAGCCGTGGGGCGTGATCGAGACCTTTTTCCCCGCTGATATGCGCGATTACGTCTCGGCCCGCCAGCAGACCGGGCGCCTGCCGCTGACCGAGATCAACGAGCTGCAGGTGCCGTTGGCTGCCGGCGCCATGGCGCTGCTGCCCTGGCTCGCTTTCATGGCCTGGCGGAAAGGGCGCTGGCGCGAGGCAGCGGGATCGATCCTGGTCGGAGCGGCGCTGCTCGGCAATGCGGTGATCTGCGGCGTGTTGTCCAATCCCAACGACCGCTACGAAAGCCGCATGGTCTGGCTGGCGGTGTTCGTCGCCGGCCTCGCTTTCGCTAGCCGACAATCTCCTTCATCGGCACGCTGAGATCGGCCAGCCGGTCGGGATCGATCGCGGTCTTTTTCTCGATCAGCACCTTGCCCGCCATGAATTCAGTCGGAGCATTGACCGCCTCGACCGCCACCACGCGGTTCTGCTGCAGATGGAACAGGGCGAAGCGGGCGGATGAGGCGTCGCCGCGCAGCACGATGCGATCGGTCTCGAAGGGGACGCCGGCGATTTGCAGCTTCAGCGCGAACTGATCGGACCAGAACCACGGCACTTCCGGCGCCGGCGCGGGGCGGCCGAGGATGGCTGCGACCGCCTGCTTGGCCTGTTCCAAGGCGTTGGGCACGCTTTCCAGGCGGAACATGCGATGGCCGTAGAGCGGCATCGGTCGCCAGGTGACGTCGCCGATGGCGAAAATGGAGGGATCCGAGGTGCGGGCCTCGGTATCGACGACGATGCCGCGCTCGCAGGTCAGGCCGCCCTCGCGCGCCAATTCGTCGCAGGGATCGGCGCCGATACCGACCACCACCGCGTCGCAGGGAATGTCGCGGCCGTCGGCCAGATGCAGGGCGCCGGCGTCGAAACGCTGGATCTGCGCGCCGATCAGGATTTCGACGCCCCTGGCCCGGTGGTAATTATCGAAGAAATCCGACAGGGCAGGCGACGCGACCCGGGCCAGGATGCGGTCCTCGCGTTCCAGCACGACGGGACGCGCGCCCAATTCGACCGCCGAGGCAGCGACCTCCAGCCCGACATAGCCTCCGCCGACGATGGCCAGGCGGGCGCCGGGCCGGATCGCGCTTTTCAGCCGTTCGGCGTCGGCTAGGTTGCGCAGCACGTGCATCCGGGCCGGATCGGCGCCGTCCAGGCACAGGGTGCGGGGCTTGCAGCCGGTGGCGAGGATCAGTGCGTCATAGGGGATCGTCTCACCGTCCGAGAGCAACACGCTCTTGCTCTCGCGCTGGATGGCGATGGCGGTGACGCCGAAGCGGGCAGTTACCTTGTTGTCGGTGTAGAACGCATCTGGGCGCAGCTTCAGTCCTTCCGCCTGGACGGCGCCCTTGAGATAGGCCTTCGATAGTGGCGGACGCTGATAAGGCGCGACCGGCTCCTCGCCGATCAGCGTGATTTCCCCTTGATAACCGAAATGGCGCAGCAACACGGCGGCGGTGCCGCCGGCGTGCCCTGCGCCAATTATCACCACATTCATTGTTTCTCCCCGAGGCGGCGGATCACCGAGATCAGCAGGCTGAGGCCGGATTCGATGCTTTCCTCGATATGCTCGCGGGTGATGGCCAGTTCCTTGTCGCTGCGGTCGAGATTTTCCAGCAGCACGAGGTTGCCCAGCGTGATTACCGAGAATTGCACATAGGCGGCATCGACCTGATGCCTGCCCAGATTGGCCTCTTTCAGCGCATTCATTACCGCGTCGCGCACGATGGCGGCATGAGGCTGGACGCGGGCATTGACGGCGCGGGCCAGGATCGCCGCGGCGACGCCGGGATAGCGCGAATAGGCCCGCCGCGCGGTCGCCGCGACGGCGCGCAAAGTCTCTTCCCAGCTCAATCCGGCCAGCTCCGGCATATGGCGGGCGAGGATCTCGTCGAACAGGGTGACGAGCATTTCCTCCTTGTCGCGCACATGGTGATAGATCAGCCGGGGCGACACGCCGAGGTCGGACGCGACACGGCGCATGTTGATTGCGGCTAGCCCTTCGTGCTCGGCAATGGTAAGCAGCGCTGTGACCAATCGGTCCCGGTCCAGCGCCGGACCTTCGTCCAATCGCCTGCGTCCTCGTCTGCGGGGTGATATGTCGGTGGAAATCTGGCACTCTCCGCTCTGATGTGGTGAATAATATATACACAGTGGAATTAAGAACGCCATGGACATCGCGCATCTGATCCCCGCCGTCATCGAAGCCGGGGCCTGCGCCATGGCCCATCGCGCCGCCGGGGTACTGGCCGAGAACAAGAGCGATCTGTCTCCGGTGACCGCCGCCGACCGCGAGGCCGAGGCGATCCTGCTGTCGGCTTTGTCCGCCGAGGCGCCGGACATTCCGGTGATCGCCGAGGAAGAGGCCGCCGCCGGCCGTCTGCCCGCAATCGACAAGCTGTTCTTCCTGGTCGATCCGCTCGACGGCACCAAGGAATATGTCCGGGGCGGCGACGACTTCACCGTCAATATCGGGTTGATCGACCATGGCGTGCCGGTGGCCGGCATCGTCTATGCCCCCGCGCAATCCACCCTGTGGTGGGCCGACGTGCCGCGGCGCCTGGCCATGCGCGGCGTGGTCGAGCATGGCAAGCTGGGCCAGAAGCGCCCGATCGGCGTGCGTCCCTGCGGCGGACGGCCCAAGGCGGTGGCGTCGAAATCCCATCCCCATCCCGCCACCGAAGCCTTCCTAGCCGCCTGCGGCTCGGAGGAGCGCGTCTCGGTCGGCTCGTCGCTGAAATTCGTTTTGGTGGCGGAAGGAGTTGCCGATCTCTATCCGCGCCCGTCGCCCACCATGGAATGGGACACCGCGGCGGGACACGCCATCCTGCTGGCGGCGGGCGGCCGGGTGTTCGACCTCGACGGCCAGCCGCTGACCTATGGCAAGCCGAAATTCTTCAATCCGGGCTTCGTCGCGACCGGACCCTACCACCCGCCGGTGATGCGGGGTTTCATGCCGGAGGTGGACGCGTGACCATCCAACTTACTCATCTGCGGCGTCTCGAAGCCGAAAGCATCCACATCTTCCGCGAAGTGGTGGCCGAGACCGAAAATCCGGTGATGCTCTATTCGGTGGGCAAGGATAGCGCCGTGATGATGCATCTGGCGCGCAAGGCGTTCTTCCCGGCGATGCCGCCTTTCCCGCTGCTGCATGTCGACACGACGTGGAAGTTCCGCGCCATGTACGAGCTGCGCGACCGCATGGCCAAGG